>ERZ1026854.33-NODE-33-length-105510-cov-9.393647_pt1 | contig 105510 bp, 67 predicted proteins | sample MGYA00380157_ERZ1026854 | MGnify/ENA primary metagenome ERZ1026854 (study PRJEB33269, sample SAMEA4719793) | human gut metagenome | biome: human-associated habitat; feature: organic feature; material: feces | place: Cameroon | collected 2013-10 ...
GTGGCAGGGGTCAAGGGGGCAGCGCCACCTTGTCGCTTCCGCAGAAGCGAAATACCCTAAACTAACAGCACAAAGCTTGCCGCAATAGCGAAATATCTATAAGTTAAAAGGCGCAATTCACACAAAAAGGGTAAAACAGAACGTGATAAATCAGTCTGTAAACCTATAAAATGTGAATTGCGCTTATTCTTTATATTCGGAACAACTATCCTCGGTAAATAAACGTGAGGAGCAGAGCGACGAGCGTTTAGCACCGACGGGATATGAATGGTGGTTTTTCTTTTAGAAATCAAGTCATGAAATACTTTTTCGTCAATATGCATAAATGCAACATACTTTTTCGACAGACTGAGCAGTTCGGAAATCTAAGTGTTTCCGAACTGTTTTTTTATTTCTCTATCATTTTTTCCATTCCGCAGCCGCTTGCTTCGGCGGTCATTGCTTCAAATCCAAGCTTTTCGTAAAAAGGCTCTTTGCCCTTTGATGCGCGCAGGTCGATGCAGACTTTCCAATTTGGCTTCTTCCCCATTTGTTTTTATGTTTTTATTATATCTTGCAAAGCGAATGTCAAGCACACGCTTTGCAAGATGCATTTTTCCGTTGTGAAAAGCAGATGTTTATTAAAGTCATTTTTACAAAAATGACAATTTTTACCACATATTTATATTATAATCATATTGATAAATTCTGCAAATCAAACGGAAAGGACGTAAAAATATGATCGTAAAAGAAAAGATAGGCAGTTTTTTTGATATCACGAAAGCGGATAATTCGCACAAAGACCGAAAAAACAGCGACCGCGATGTTCGGCTCGGGGTCATAAAATGGACGGGGGCGTTCCTTTGCGGCATAATTTTCAGCGTCTCGAAAGGCTTTATCCCGATATCGCCTGCGCTGACGGCGGCACTGCCTGCGGCTTTTTCATCGGCGGTATTTGCAGGTTCGGCGGCGAGTATCATTGTGCGCGGTCAGGCTGAAAGCTTTGTGACGGAAATGCTCGCAATGGCTGTGATGCTTGCGCTTAAAATAATCGTGTGCAGGTTTACCGAAAGGCGGCTCGGTTCGGCAGGGACGGGCATTTTTGTGGCTGTGGTCTACATACTTTCGGGAGCGGTCGCTTCGCTGTCGGCAAAGATAACGGTTGCACTTGCGGCGGCGGTGTTTTTCCGAGGAATTATTTGCGGCATAACGGCATATTTTATTTCGTGCGAAATGCGCTGTGTAAAGGAAAACGGTCGGGTGAGCGTGACGGGGGCGAACAGCCTTTGCACGGCTGTGCTGTATGTGACGGGGATATCGGTGCTGTTCGGCGTTTCGGCAGGTACTTTCTCGCTCGGACGGGCTGTGGGGATATTCGTTATCCTTGCGGCAGGCGGACGCTTCGGCGGCGCAGGCGGTGCAATAATGGGTGTTCTGACCTCGCTCGGCGCTATTCTCGGCTGTTCGGGCGGAGAAGAGATATCCGAGCTTTCGCGGAGCATGGCGGTCATAGGCTGCGCAGGGCTTATCGGGGGACTTTTTTCCAAGCGCGGCAAGATATTTTCCGCTGTGAGCTTCACGGTCGTTTCGCTTTTCCTGACGCTTTTTATGGGCAAGCTTTCGTGGGCGGCGGCGCTTATGACGGACACGCTCACCGCGGTGGCGCTCTACACGCTCATACCCGACAAAATTTATATGAAAGCTGTCAACACCGCCATTGAGAGCCGTTCTGCGGTGACGGATTATCTCGCGCGAAGGATCTCATTCGGGGCGGAATGTTTCGCGAAGATAGGCGACAGCACCGACAGAGCCTCCGAGCTTCTTGCCGAAAAAAACAGCTCCCGAATCGACATAAGCGAAACCGTCTGCGAGAAGATATGCGGAGAATGCCGCAACCGTGATTTCTGCTGCAAAAGCGACGAGAACCGTATCCGCGCGGCGTTTGTCCCGTGCGAAAAGCTTCTTCTTGGGAAAGGCTTCATCACCGTTCCCGAACTGCCGAGATGCATTGAAAGCTGCACGAAAAAAGCCGAGATAGCCGAGCTTATGAACAAGCTTTTCTCGCAGAATGCTTCACTTATGCGCAGAAGCGAGAACCACAGCCGTTCGCGCGAAATATTCAGCGAGCAGCTTTCTTCCACGGTGAAATTTATGGACGACCTCGGGGATTTTCATTCGGGCGGCAGGATATATGACGAGAATCTTTCCGAGCGCGCGGGCGAGATCATACGAAGATACGGCGGAAAAGACCCGAAAACGGCTGTTTTCTTCGACAAGAGCGGCAACCTTTTTATCTCCTGCTTTTATGACGGAAAGCTTGAAGTTCCGCCCGAAGATGTGACGGAAAAGCTCTCCTCGCTGACCGACCGCGAGCTTGAACAGCCTGAATTTTTCAGCGAATCCGAGCATATCCACGCCTGCTGGCACGAACCTGCGGCGTATGAGATAGAGGTGGGAAAGGCTGTCTTGTGCGGCAGGGAAAGTGTGAGCGGCGACAGCTCGGTGCAGTTCACGGACGGCTTGGGCGGCGTTTACTTCCTCATCGCGGACGGAATGGGCAGCGGAAACCGTGCCGCGCTCGAAAGCAGTATGGCTTGTTCTCTCATATCGAAGCTTATCCGTGCAGGCGCGGACGGTGCAACTGCGCTTCGGATAGTGAACTCGCTGCTCATCTCGAAGTCCACGGACGAAGTTTTCACGACCGCCGATATGCTCCGCATTGATCTTTTCACGGGAAAAGCCGACTTTTTCAAGGCAGGCGCGGCGCAAAGCTTTGTTCAGACGGGCGGAACTGTCAGCGCAGTAGAGAACTCTGCTTTTCCGCTCGGAATAATCCCCACGGCAGAACCCAAGCCGTTTTCGATACGCCTTTCGGACGGCGACAGCGCGGCGATATTCAGCGACGGCATACCCGAAACGAGCTTCCCGAAGCTTCGTGAGCTGCTCCTTTCGGACGGATACTCGCCCTCGCGCTGTGCCGATGCCGTAATTGAGCTTGATCGACCCGAAAAGGGCGTTTTTAACGATTTTTCCGATGACAGAACAATTATTGTATTAAAGCTGCATAAATTGTAAAAATGTAACTTTATTACATTGTAGAAAATGCATAAAAATGTGGAAAACTATGTACATTTTGATACAAGTTTTTCCTCAGTTGGGTTTTAATGTTTTAATAGGTGGAAAAAAATTGTGCAATTTACATAACCTTTACCTGATTTTTACGTTTAACATATAAAAATATTACAAAAACACTTGCAATGTGATACATAATCTGTTAAAATATATATAGAATTAATAGTGTGGCTATGAGCGTTCAAAGCGCCGCGCAGGTGCGTTGTTTCTCCCGACAGCCCGCTAAGAAGGAGTATGAAATTATGCCGAACAGCAGAAAGAAAACTGCAGTATCCGAAGAAATTGACTGCCGTTTTCCTCTCCATATCTTCCACGAGGGGACTTCGGTCGAGGCTTATGATTTCTTCGGTGCCCATAAGGGTACAAAGGACGGCAAAAAGGGTGTTTATTTCCGAGTTTGGGCACCTCACGCCGCATCTGTGTCCCTTGTAGGCGATTTCAACGATTGGGACAGGCGCAAAAACCCGATGACAAAGCTTGTCGATGACGAAACGTGGGTATGCTTTGTCGAAAATGTTGAACAGTATTTTACATATAAATACAGCATCGAAACTCAGCACCAGAGCATTCTGCTCAAAGCCGATCCTTACGGCACTCACATGGAAACACGTCCTGCGACAGCTACGAAATATTTCGATATCGACGGCTTCAAATGGACAGACAAAGCTTGGTACGATAAAAAAGCCAAGACGAACGTATATAAAAGTCCAATGAACATTTACGAGGTTCATCTCGGCTCGTGGAGAACCTACGAGGACGGTGAGCCCTTCAACTATGTTAAATTCGCCGAGGAGATAGTTCCTTACCTCAAGGATATGAGCTACACGCACATAGAGCTTATGCCGCTTGCGGAGTATCCTTATGACGGCTCATGGGGCTATCAGATAATCGGCTACTATGCTCCGACTTCGCGTTACGGAACACCGTTCGATTTCATGAAGATGATCGACATTTTCCATAAAAACAACATCGGCGTTATCCTCGACTGGGTACCTGCACACTTCCCGAAAGATGCGGCAGGTCTTTTTGAGTTCGACGGTGACTGCTGTTACGAATATTCCGACCCGCTCAAAAAAGAGCATACATCATGGGGAACGAGAGTTTTCGACTTCGGCAAGAACGAAGTGCGCTCTTTCCTCATTTCCAACGCTTTGTACTGGATAGAGAAATTCCATGTTGACGGTCTGCGCGTTGACGCGGTCGCTTCGATGCTCTATCTTGACTATGACAGACGCGACGGTGAATGGCGTCCGAACAAGGACGGCGGACGTGAGAATTACGAAGCTGTTGAATTCCTGCGCAGCCTTAACACTGCTGTATTCGGACGAAATCCGAACACACTTATGGTCGCAGAAGAATCCACTGCTTGGCCTCTCGTTACGAAGCCTGTCGATGTCGGCGGACTTGGCTTCAACTTCAAGTGGAATATGGGCTGGATGAACGACAGCCTTGACTATATGAAGCTTGACCCTATCTACCGTGCAAACAATCATGGCAAGCTCACCTTCTCATTCTTCTACTGCTTCAGCGAAAACTACATTCTCCCGATCTCGCACGATGAGGTCGTTCACGGAAAATGTTCGCTTTGGCGCAAGATGAGCGGTGCTTACAATACAGATAAGTTCTCCACGCTGCGTACGTTTATGACGTATATGGCGATGCACCCCGGCAAGAAGCTCTCATTTATGGGCAACGAGTTCGGTCAGGAGAACGAATGGAACTATGAAAAGGCTCTCGACTGGTATCTGCTCGACACGCCCGAACACGCGCAGATCGAACAGTTCAGCAAAGACCTCAACAAGTTCTACCTCGAAAATCCTCCGCTTTGGCAGCATGATGACGACTGGAACGGCTTCGCTTGGATATGTCACGATGACTATCTCCAGAGCGTTATCTCGTTCCGAAGAATAGATGATGAGGGCAATGAAGTTATCATCGTCTGCAACTTCGTACCTGTCAAGCGTGAAAACTACCGCATAGGCGTTCCGCGTGAGGGTTACTGGCAGCAGGTTCTTTCCACCGATGAAGCAAAATACGGCGGAACAGGAACTGTCAACAACAAAAAGAAGAAAACCGAGGATTATTCGATGCATGGCTGCGAGCAGTCGATAGTTATCGATATCGCTCCGCTTTCCGCAATGCTGTTCAAGTTCGTTCCTGCAAAAAAGCGCACACCGAAAGAGGAAAAAACGCCTGCAAAGACGGCCAAGACCGCAAAGACTTCAAAAACCTTAAAAACGGCAGAGAAGCCTGCGGCGAAGACAGCTGTTTCGGAAGAGCCTGAACCGAAAACGGCAAAACCAAAGACGAGTGCAGCAGGGGCAAAGAGCAGCACAGCTAAGGCATCAACTAAAACGGTCACAAAGTCCCCTGAAAAAATAAAAAAGTAAATCCATGGGAGGAATAACGAATGTACACTAAAAAAGAATGCGTTGCAATGCTCCTTGCAGGAGGTCAGGGCAGCCGCTTATACGCTCTTACTCACGATATGGCAAAGCCTGCCGTTCCTTACGGCGGCAAATACAGAATTATCGATTTCCCGCTTTCCAACTGCGTAAACTCGGGTATCGACACAGTCGGCGTTCTCACACAGTATCAGCCGCTCGTGCTTCATGATTACATCGGCAACGGTCAGCCGTGGGATCTTGACAAGCAGTACGGCGGTGCACACTGCCTGCCTCCTTATCAGACAGCTCTCGGCGCTGAATGGTATAAGGGCACAGCGAACGCTATTTACCAGAACATCTCTTTCGTTGACAGATATGACCCCGAATACGTTGTTATCCTTTCGGGCGACCACATCTACAAGATGGATTATAACGATATGCTCGAACACCACAAGGCAAAGAACGCCGATGCAACTATCGCTGTTCTTGATGTTCCTATGGAGGAAGCTTCACGTTTCGGCATTATGATAACAAACGATGAGGGCGACATCATCGACTTTGAAGAAAAGCCAAAGCACCCGCGCTCCACTCTTGCTTCAATGGGTATCTACATATTCACATGGTCGAAGCTCAAGAAATACCTCATCGAAAATGAAAACAACGAGGCTGAGGACAAGGACTTCGGCAAGGCTATCATTCCTAATATGATGAAAGCAGGCGAGAAGCTCGTTGCTTACGCATTCGACGGCTACTGGAAGGACGTTGGAACACTTGATTCCCTCTGGGAAGCAAATATGGATCTTCTCAATCCGAACATTCCTATCGACCTTTACGATCCCGACTGGAAGATGTATTCCAGAAACCCCGTTCTTCCTCCTCAGTACATCGGCGAGAATGCAGTTGTTGAGAACTCCATGATCACCGACGGCTGCGACGTTGAGGGAACAGTTGATTTCTCCGTTATTTTCGAGGGTGTTAAGATCGAAGCAGGTGCAACAGTTACCGATTCGATCATTATGCCTGGCTCGGTCATCAAGTCGGGCGCAGTTGTTGAGTACGCTATCGTTGGCGAGAACTGCGTTGTAGGTGAGGGCGCACAGATCGGTGCAAGACCCGAAACCTTCGACAACAGAGACGACTGGGGCATTGCAGTTGTAGGTCACAACATTACGATATCCGAAAATGCAAAGGTTCTTCCGAAGCAGATCATTTCGGAAAATGTTTAAAATAAGGAGGAACTTTTACAATGAGCAGAAATAAAAAGGTTTTGGGACTTATTTTCTCAAATATGCACGATAATACAATTGCCGATCTCACAAAAGAAAGAACCATGGGCAGCGTTCTTTTTGGCGGACGTTACAGACTCATTGACTTCCCTCTTTCCAATATGGTAAACAGCGGCATCGATGAAGTCGGCGTTATCACAAAGTCAAATTATCAGTCACTTCTCGACCACCTCGGCTCGGGACGTGAATGGGATCTCGCAAGCAAGAACGGCGGACTTCACCTCCTCCCTCCTTTCAGCCACGTTTCAAGCGGTATGTACAGAGGCAGACTTGAAGCTCTCTACGGCGTTTGGGATTTCATCAAGACTTCCGATGCTGATTATGTAGTTCTTTCCGACTGCGACGTTGTTGCAAACGTTGATTTCAGTCCTATCGTTGATTCCCACATCGCTTCGGGCGCAGATATCACAGCAGTTTATGCGAACGATGTTGTTACCGTTGAGCAGGCTCAGAAAGCTACTGTTTTCGGCATCAATGACGAGGGCAGAGTTGTTGATGTTCTCACAAACCCATACATAAGCGGTGCTTGCAACGTTTCACTCAATATGTTCGTTCTCTCCAAGGAATTTTTGAAGAACCTCGTTCTCGAAGCTAATTCCCACGGACTTGTAAGCTTTGAAAAGGATATCCTCCAGGCAAGAACCCACGATTACAAGATCATGGCTTACCGTTTTGACGGCTACTTCAGCAAGATCACCTCGATGGATACTTTCTACAAGGCAAATATGAACCTCCTCAACACAGAAAACAGAAACAAGCTCTTTATCGCAAACCGTCCTATCTACACAAAGGTTAGAGATAATCCTCCTGCAAAGTTCGGCATCGGCGCAAAGGTAAAGAACTCCCTTATCGGTGACGGCTGCATCATCGAGGGCACAGTTGAAAACTGCGTTCTCTTCCGCGGCGTTAAGGTAGGCAAGGGCGCAGTTGTCAAGAATTGTATCCTTATGCAGGACACACACGTTGGTGCAAAGTGCGAAGTTTCCTGCGTAATTTCCGACAAGAACGTAAAGATCGGCGATATGCGTATGCTCACAGGTTCGGAGAACTATCCTCTTTACCTTGGCAAGGGTGCAGAGATCTAAGGCAGGGAAGCCCCTGCGGGCGGTTCGCGCTGTCGCTTCACTTCGTTACGCTTAGTTTGCGCTGAAAATTGGATATTTCCGCGAAGCAAGTGTAAAAGGGGAAGAAGCAGTTACTACAAAGCAAGCCAATTTGTTTCAGCCGTGTGAAAGCAGTTGACACCTTTCACGCGGCGAAACTGCAATTCTAAGGAAACAATGTTTGACCGTTTCAAGAAAACGCTGTTTAACTTTTTCCTACGATAAAATTAAAATTGAAAGGAAGTCTTTTTTCATGAAGATCTTATATGCAGCTTCCGAAGCACTCCCTTATGCAGCCTCGGGCGGACTTGCAGATGTTGCAGGTTCACTTCCTGCCGCTTTCGTCAAGGCAGGTCATGATGCAAGAGTTGTTCTTCCACTTTATAAAAACGTTAAGCCTGAGCTTCGCAGCCAGCTCGAATTCATCACGAATTTCACCGTTGATGTAGGCTGGAGAAAGCAGTACTGCGGCGTTTTCAAGGGCAATGTGAACGGCGTTGTATACTACCTCCTCGACAACGAATACTACTTCGGCAGAGATGGACTTTACGGCTTCTATGATGACTGTGAGCGTTTCGTATTCCTCTCCAGAGCAATTATGGAAATGCTCAAATATATCGGCTGGAAGCCTGATGTTATCAACTGCAACGACTGGCAGACAGCTCTCGTTCCCGTTTATTACAACATTTTCTATAAGTATCAGTACGGCTTCGACAATATCAAGACCGTGTTCACTATCCACAATATCCAGTATCAGGGCAAGTACGGCATGGAAGTTATCAACGAAGTGCTTGGTATCCCGATGTATCATACAAAGCTGCTCGAATATGACGGCTGCGTAAACCTTATGAAAGCCGCATTTGAAACAGCAGACAAGATCACTACCGTTTCACCGAGCTACGCTTGGGAAATTCTTGACCCATGGTATTCTCACGGACTTGACAGAGCGCTCGCAGATAAGCAGTATAAACTCTGCGGTTTCCTCAACGGAATCGATACAGCACTCTATAACCCCGAAACCGACCCGCTTATCCCTAAGAACTTCACTGTAAAGAACACAAAGGGCAAGGAAGACTGCAAGAAAGCACTCCTTTCCGAGCTTAATCTTCAGGACGGCGACGAACCCATTATCGGTATCGTTACACGTTTCGTTTCCCATAAGGGCATTGACCTTATCAAGTATGTCTTTGAGGATATGCTGAACCTCGGCTATAAGTTCGCTATCGTTGGTTCGGGCGAAAAGATCTACGAGGACTTCTTCAAGGAAATGGCTTGGAGACACCCCGATAAGGTAAGCGCAACTATAGGCTTTATCCCTGCACTCGCAAGAAGAGTTTACGCAGGCGCAGATATGTTCCTTATGCCATCACAGAGCGAACCTTGCGGACTTGCACAAATGATCTCGCTCCGCTACGGTACTATCCCGATAGTCCGTGAAACAGGCGGTCTTCGCGACAGCATCAAGGACGCAGGCGACGAGGACGGCAACGGCTTTACATTCAAGACCTACAACGCACACGATATGCTCGATGCAACAAGACGTGCAAGAGAAGCATACAACGATAAGAAGCGTTGGAAGTACATTATGCATACAGCAATGACTACCGACTGCAGCTGGGATACTTCGGCTGAACTCTACCTCGGACTTTACCGCGAGCTTGTCGGAGAATGATTCTTTTAAATTCGGAATTCGGAATGCGGAATTCGGAATTATTTGCATAGCTCAACTTTGTTTCGGGGTTGCGAAGCCAATCAGCTGGTCGAGCTGAGCACAGCTCGTCAGGTGTCCAGAGGGCGGAAGCCCTTGGTCGCTCTCCGCAGAGAGCGAAACTCCCTTAAACTAACAGCTAAGACTTTGCCGCAATAGCGTAATCAGTAACAAATATAAAGGCGCAATTCACATCAAAAAGGTAAAACGAACTATGAGAAATCAAGTTTGTAAAACCAGTAATGTGAATTGCGCCAATTCTTTTTTTCAAACAAACTATCCTCGTCGAGAAATGCGCAGAGCGTAAGCGATAAGCATTTCTTGCCGACATCGTTTGAACAGCGACAGGATTTGAACGTGTAAAACGATGTTTTCAAGCAGGTCAGATACCTTTTCCGACCGTTTTCAAATAACAAAAAAGCAGAATATTCTCCAGCTGTAAAACCGCCAATTTTTCATTTATAAAAAATCTCAACACGGACATAATAATTGCAAATAAACCGCAAATGAGATAACTGCAATGAAAAACGGAAGAAAAATAACGCTCTGGATGCTCTGGATATGCCTTGTGCTGGGGATGTATTCATCGTCACTGCTCTATATCGAGCCTATGGCGCATATTTACCCCAAAGCCGAGCGGATAAGCCTTGAAAATATCGAACAAAAAACGCCCGAAACGCTCACCGAGAGCGACTTCGAGCTTATTTTTGCGCAGACGGGTCTCGGAAAAGCCGCAGTAGAGAAAATGCCCGACCTTAAAGCGCTTGAAATCTATCAGAATCGGTATTTTGCCGAGGTGGACTATACCGAATTCACCAATTCCGTCATTTCGCGCGAGGAGTATGTCGAGTACCCGAATGTTTCGCTTGATTTTATCGAAAAAGGGGATATTCTTATCACACATTCGTCAAGCGTGTTCTCGTGGAGAAACGGTCACGCCGCCATTGTCACCGATGCGGAGAACGGCGAAACGCTCGAAGCTGTCGTTATCGGGCAGGACACCTGCCTGCAGAACATCGAAAAGTGGCGGCACTATCCGAACTTCATTGTCCTGCGGTTAAAGGGCGCAGATGCACAGCTTCGCTCAGATATCGCAGACACGGCGAAAGAGCTTCTCTGCGAAAAGCCGTACCGCCTGCTGACGGGCTTTTTTTCGCCGAAATATTCCGACCGTGAGAACATCGCAGGAACGCAGTGCGCCCACCTTGTTTGGCTTGCTTACGCATATTACGGATATGATATCGATCCCAACAGGGGACTTATCGTAACGCCGAGGGACATATCCGAAAGCGACCTGCTCGAAACCGTTCAAAGCTTCGGCAGGTCGTAGATCTATCGTATCTTCTCTCCGTTCCTCGCAAACTCACCCTTGTAGACGGTCGAGCGGAAAAAGAGGATATTGCTCAAAAATGCAATTATAGAGATCGCGATTCTTATTGGCAGGGGGAGTATCGGCAGAACCAAGGAATAGCCGAGCATTTCCGAAAAAACAGTAACAAGTATCAAAACACCTGCAAGAACGGCCATAACAGCACCTATGACGGAGTATTTCATTTTTGATGCCATATCGCACAGCGGAGCGGAAATAATGATAAGAGCATCGATAATGACCGCCGCCGTGCTTATTCCTGCAGTTTCTTCGCCCGACATAAGCGAAAGCATGAGTGTTGAAATGCAGTGCACCGCCGATGCTGTCAGCAGAAGCTTCACGGGCAGGTCAAGAAGCTCCCTGCGCTTTGCAGGGATAACGCAGTTCATAAAAAAGCAGGTAGGATTGCCGTTTGTTGAATTATACATCTGCGCAAAGCTTTCAATACTCTTTTTGCGGTAAGGCAAAGGTCCGATAAAGCCGAATATCAGAGCCAGAACCGAGCAAAGCACCAAATGATTAATGATAGCAGCGAATAACCAGATAAGACTGTTGAAATTGTCGGTGTAGACGGGCAGTATTGACAGTATCGGGGGCACAATGTCAAGTGTCGTAAGAAGTATTATCAAAAAAATCGTCGTTCCGCTAAAAACCTCTGAATAGTATTTTTTCATCATTCCGCACCTCCGATAGGTTCGCCCGTGAATGAACGGCTTTTGCAGTCGGCTATGAGCTGCTTGTGTATCTTTTCCGAGCCGATGATGAATATAATGCACGAAACCAATGTCAATGCCCCAAATATCACGGAAAGAACGGGCATACCAAATTCAATTTTGGTGAGCTTTTCGCCCCACAGTACATTTATAAAGAACAATGTATAAAATGCTGTATTGAGGCTGTGCCTGTTCGTTAAAATATTTATATCGTATGTAAGCAAAGCCTTTTCATACACATAAAATCCTGCCGTTGAAACTATAAATAATATACTTCCAACGATCACACCGGATGTATACAGGGTAAGCGTAAATGCTTTTACTGCAAAAACTATTGCCGCAATGATGATGAGCGCATTCGTAAAACGCTCGAAATTTATGAACGAGCGCACTGCGTCCTCACGGGAAAAGGGCATAAGCTGAAGTGTTCTCTGCGGACGTTCGTCAAAAACAATAAGACCCTTGGTTTCAAACTTTTTGCTGCCGAAAAAAATTCCGTATCTGTTTACCGCTTCCGTGCGTGAGTAGAAAGCGGTCATTCCGATAAGTCCGATAGAGATCATCATTGTATGAGCGGCATTATCGGAACGGCTGAAAGCGCAGAATATAATCAGTATCAGACCGATGACCGAAAACACATTCATCATATAATGAATGGTGTTCATACCCGTTCTTCGATAAGCGGTTATGGTTGCTTTTAAGTATTTCATAAATGTCACCTTACTTTCGGTTCTCACGGTTTTGGAGTATCGTATGCACAAGAATATCCTCATAATTCGGTGTGCGGACGCTGACATTGCCGAGCGAGGGGATATCCTTTCGGAGGACGAGTGCTTCATAGCCGAGTGAGGTTTCCTTTTCCCCGATAAGATATCTCGTCGGAGCAGGTCTTTCGCCCGAAACTACGGCGTATTTTTCCTGCGCTTCATCAGCGGAGAGCATCTCGTTCAGCTTTCCGTCTATCATCATTGCGATGTAGTCAGCCGTCTTGTCAAGGTCGCCCGTGATGTGCGTTGAGAATATGACCGAGCGTTCGCCGTCCGAAACGAATTCGCGAAGAATATCGAGTATCTCCAGCCTTGCCGCAGGGTCAAGTCCTGCCGTCGGTTCGTCAAGGATAAGAAGCTTCGGGTCGTGCGCAAGTGCGAGGGCAAGCATCACCTTTGTTTTCGTGCCTTTGGAAAGTGAGCCGCATTTCTTTTTCGTGTCGATCTGCCACATTTTCACATACTTTGAGAAAACGCCGCTGTCCCATTTGCCGAACACTGCCGCAAATGCCTTTGCCGTTTTTTCGGGAGTTAAGGCGATGTTCAGATAGTCCTCATCGGGGACGAAGCCGACAAGGTTCTTGAATTTTGCCTCGTCCGAAACATTGTCAATGCCGCCGAAGCCTTTTATGCTTCCGCTTTCTCTGCCGTAGATATTCATTATAATGCGGAGAACGGAGGTCTTGCCTGCGCCGTTTTCGCCGATCATTCCGACTATTGCGCCCGACGGGATATCAAGCTCGGGGATATCGATAACAAAATCGTCCGCAAAGCTTTTCTTCAGATCGCGTATTTCGAGTATGTTTAAGCTGTCCATAGAAGTCATTTCCTTTCACTGATCGTTTTTATAGCATTAATAAGTTCTTCCTCGGTGAAGCCCTCGCTGAGAAGTGCTTCGGCGTTCCGTGAGAATTCCGCAAGCCGCCGCTGACGGTACTGCTCCATTATCATATTTTTGTCGGGCGACTTTACAAATGTACCCTTTCCCGATGAGGTGTAGATAAGCCCCTCATGTTCGAGGTCGGAGTAGGCTCGCTTTGTCGTTATCGCGCTTACGTTAAGGTCAGCCGCGAGTTGTCGGACGCTCGGGAGGAGTGTGTTTTCCGAAAGCTCTCCGCTCAGAATGGCGTTTCGCACGGCTTCTTTTATCTGCTCATACATCGGTTTGTCGCTCGTGTTGTTCAGCGTTATTTTGATAATATCACCTCCAAGGTGTGTATATACTGTATATATCACTATATACACACTATAGCACTGTTTATATGCTCTGTCAAGGGGTTTTGTAAATTTTTTTGGGCAAGCGGTGTTTTCACAGCAAAAAAATGAAATTTTGTATAGACATTCGGCACATTTTGAGCTATAATATAAAAGAATAAACATAAACAAACATCGAAAAGGAAAGTTTTATGAGAGTAATTACAGGTTCAGCACGAGGAAGAAAGCTCCAGACACTTGAGGGCAGTGATGTTCGCCCGACAACAGACAAGGTAAAGGAAGCTATTTTTTCTATCGTTCAGTTTGATATAAACGGCTCGGAGATACTCGACCTCTTTGCAGGCTCGGGTCAGCTCGGCATTGAGGCGCTTTCGAGAGGTGCAAAGCGCTGTACATTCGTTGACGAATCGCGCGCTTCGATAAAGGTTGTGACCGAGAACGTCAAGACCTGCGGCTTTGCAGACTTTGCCGACATTCTCAACACGGAGAGCATCGGTTATCTTCGCACCTGCCGCAAGAAATTTGACCTTGCATTCCTCGATCCGCCGTATAATAAGGGCATACTTGAAAAGGCACTTCCACTGCTTGCGGAGAAGATGTCCGACCGCGGCATAATCGTCTGCGAACACGAAACGGGTCTTGTTCTTCCCGAAAGCTACGGCGCACTTACCAAAAAGCGCACCTACAAGTACGGAAAGATCGAAGTAACGGTTTTCGTTACGCCTTTCGTCGATGATGCCGAATAAACTTATACTAATTTTTAAACTGAAAGTGTACAAAAAATCAAGCAAAATCTCGTAGCTGTTGTAACAGCTTGATGTTGAAAACAGGTTTATATGGCTTTTGCGCCGATTTTTTGTCTACACTTTGATTAAAAATTATTATTATCTCTATGGAGATGAAAAATTATGAGTAAACCAAGAATTGCCGTTTATCCGGGAAGCTTTGACCCCGTAACGAACGGTCATACAGATATTATCCGCAGAGCGTCACGCCTTTTCGACAAGGTGATAGTTCTCGTTTCGGTCAACGCCGTAAAAAGCCCATCGTTCTCTTCCGTTGAGCGAGTAAAGCTTATCACGAAGGTCGTTGACGGACTTGATCTTGAAAATGTCGTTGTCGATATATGGGACGGACTGCTTGTAGATTACATAAAGCAGGTCGGTGCGATAGCAATTATAAAGGGTCTGCGCGCCGTTTCCGACTTTGAATACGAATTTCAGATGGCGCTTGCAAACAAGATGCTTTACGATGAGGCGGAAACCGTCTTCCTCACGACAAGCTCAGAGAATATGTATCTTTCTTCAAGCGTTGTAAAGCAGATAGCGTCATTCGGCGGCGATATAAGCCACTTCGTCCCCGAATGTATCTTAAAAGACATAACCGAACGGCTTGTTCCGAAAAAATTACAGCATGAGTGATATCATCTGCGGTCAGACCCCATTTGAGATCATTCGGAAAGGAAAAAGAAAATGATTATTGACGAAATTCTTGATATGATGGACGATATGCTCGATGATGCGGGAACTATCCCGTTCAGCAGCAAAAAGGGAGCTATCGATGTTGAAAAAATGAGAGGCTGTATAAACGATATCCGCCTTAACCTCCCCGACGAGATACGCAATGCGAGAAACATTGTCAGCGACAGAAAAGATATCGTGAACGTTGCGAACAAGGAAGCTGAACAGATCGTCCGCAAGGCTGAGGAGCGCGCAAAGGTCATCGTTTCCAATGACGAGATAACAAAGGCGGCTAAGGCTCAGGCAGTTGAGATACTTAATCAGGCTCAGGCTCGCGCAAAGGACGTAAAGAACGCTGCAAACAAGTACATTGACGATATCCTCACCCAGTCGGAGAGCGCACTTCAGGCGGCTCTCACCGATGTACGCAAGACCAAGCAGGCTGTACGAAATGTTCCCTCGAATACAGGAGCAGTAAAGAAGTAAGCAATTTTCCGCCGCACATTGCCAAAGCTGTGCGGCTTCGTTATAGGAGTTGTTTTTATGAAAAAATTCGATAAAAACGCAGTTTCTTCCGCCGCCGCTTATGCAAATGAGCTTGCGGACGAGATAAATTCGCTCACTGCCGCAAAGCTTTCCGACTTCGACAAGGACAAGACCGTTCTTGCGCTCGTTGACATTATCAACGGCTTTATCCGCGAGGGCGCAATGCACTCCGACAGCATCGAAGGCATCATCGAACCGTCGGCAAAGCTCCTTTCCGAGTGTGGAAAAGCAGGCATCGCCGCTTTTGCATTCGCAGACTGCCACGAAAAAGGCTGTGCGGAGTTCGCTTCTTTCCCCGAACACTGCGTAAAAGGCACGAGTGAATCCGAGATAGTGGACGAGCTGAAAAGCATCGGCGGCTATATGCTCATCGAAAAAAATTCGACCAACGGCTGTCACGAAGAATCTTTCAGGGCTTTCCTTGACGAACACAAGCAGGCTGATACATTCATCGTCTGCGGCGACTGCACCGATATATGTGTCCTCCAGTTCTGCCTTTCGCTCAAAACGCTTTTCAACAAGGAAAATAAGCCGCTGAACATCATCGTTCCGATAAATGCTGTCGAAACCTACGATGCGCCTTACCATAATGCGGCGTTCGCTAACCTTGCGGCTTACAAGCTGATGAAGGACTGCGGTGTTCGCTTCGTTTCGGCAATAGAATAAAGGTCACCTCTAAAAGGAGTACTGCTATGGAAAATTATGATAGAAATTTAACGATGCTCACCGATTTTTATGAGCTTACAATGGCTAACGGCTACTTTGAAAACGGTATGGGCGAAACTATATCTTACTTTGACCTTTTCTTCCGCAATATCCCCGACAACGGCGGCTTTGCGATAATGGCAGGTCTTGAGCAGGCTATCGACTACCTCAGCAATCTGAGCTTCTCCGAAAGCGATATCGATTATCTTCGCGGAAAGAAAATTTTCTCCGAGGATTTCCTCGAATATCTCCGTCATTTCAGATTCAGCTGTGACGTTTGGGCAATTCCCGAGGGAACGCCTATCTTCCCGTATGAGCCCGTTGTAACGGTAAGAGGTCCTGCAATTCAGGCACAGTTCGTTGAAACGATGCTCCTTATCTGCATCAACCACCAGAGCCTTATCGCAACAAAGGCGAACCGTATCGTCCGTGCCGCAGAGGGCAGACCAGTTATGGAGTTCGGCTCACGAAGAGCGCAGGGCTTTGACGGCGCTGTTTACGGCGCGAGAGCCGCTTACATAGGCGGCTGCTGCGGAACTGCCTGCACGATCTCCGACAAGCTTATGGGAACACCTGCACTCGGCACAATGGCTCACTCGTGGATACAGATGTTTGACAGCGAGCTTGAAGCTTTCCGTGCTTATGCGAAGTGCTATCCAAAGGGAACGACATTGCTCGTTGACACTTACAACGTCCTCAAATCGGGCGTTCCGAACGCTATAACCGTGTTCAAAGAGATGCGCGCAAGGGGAGAAGAGCCTGCGGGAATCCGTATCGACAGCGGCGACATAACCTACCTTTCAAAGCGCGCGCGTCAGATGCTCGATGACGAGGGCTTCCCGAACGTGAAGATAGTAGCTTCAAATTCGCTTGACGAATATATTATCCGTGACCTCTTGCTCCAGGGCGCAAAGCTTGACAGCTTCGGCGTTGGCGAAAGACTTATCACATCGCGCTCAGAGCCTGTTTTCGGCGGAGTTTACAAGCTTGCCGCAGTAGAGAAAGACGGCGAAATTATCCCGAAGATAAAGGTTTCGGAGAATGTTGCAAAGATAACGAATCCAGACTTCAAGACGGTATGGCGTTTGTACGACTGTTCGAGCGGAAAGGCTATCGCAGACGTTCTTACCTGCGCAGATGAAACCATAGATGAGAGCAGACCATACGAAATTTTCGATCCGGAGCACACCTACAAGCGCAAAATGGTAACGAATTTCCGCGCAGAAAAGCTTATGAAGCGCATATTCGACAACGGAAAGTGCGTATATACTTCTCCGTCCGCCGAGCAGATAAAGCAGTTCTGTGCCGAGCAGATAGATATGCTTTGGGACGAGCTGAAGCGTTTTGAATATCCGCACAAATACTACGTTGACCTTTCTCCAAAGCTTTGGAAAAAGAAGAACGAACTGCTTGAAAAGGCAATGGCGCTGTAATTTAAATTCGGAATTCAGAATGCGGAATTCGGAATTAATGCGAGCTGCGAATTTATTATAAAAACGCAGGGGATGGGTCATCCGCCCTGAATCGTGCCAGCGATTTTCAATGTGCGAAAAAGCCACGAATAATAACAAAAAAGCAGACCTGTTTTCAAAGGTTTTACCTTGAAAACAGGTCTGCTCGTTTATTGCATAAACGTCTTGCGGCGCGGGACGGGAAGCTCGATCCTTACATAATTTCAGCATTCAGCAAATTTTGACGAAACAAAATAATTCCGAATTCCGAATTCATAATTCCGCATTAAATCACTGGTCCAGTCTGAAATGAACGGGAATACCGTTTCTGTATTCGGGGTGAACTTCGCCCTGAATGAGCGGCAGGAAGTAGTTGAGCGCGTCTGTTGTGACGTTGTTTCCGTCCTTGGATATCCACTCGGTCGGGAACTTCTTCTCCATATTTGCGATGCCCTTTATATCGGACGAAAGTATCTCAACGCGGTATGGATTGTTGCTTATTCTGTGGAAGACCATCATTTTGCCGCTCTCGCCGTTCATTGCGGCTTCAACTGCGGCGCTGCCTATCTGTGCGGCTTCGTTTATATCGGTGAGCGAAGCGATGTGCGAGGAGCATCTCTGCATAACGTTGAGCTCGATAGAGCGGACTTTGCAGCCGACATTTGCGGCGGTGATGTTTTCGAGGTATTTTCCCACGCCCGAAAGGAACTTGTGACCGAATGCGTCCGTAAGCTCGGAGGAGAATCCCGTCTGACGGTTTTCGCAGCGGATACCCTCGGAAACGGCTACGATAACGGCTTTGTATCGCGTCTGCGCTTCTTTTACATCGGCGAGGAATTTATCGGTCGAGAACGGCGCTTCGGGAAGATATATGAGATGCGGCGCAGGTTCGCCGTTCGCACGGAGCACGCAGGAGGAAGCCGTGAGCCAGCCTGCATCTCTGCCCATAATTTCAACTATTGTAACGGACGGAATAGAATAAACACGGCTGTCGCGGATAATTTCCTGCAATGTCGCAGCAACATACTTTGCTGCAGAGCCGAACCCCGGAGTGTGGTCGGTGTTCATTACATCGTTGTCGATAGTCTTGGGAACGCCGATGACCTTTATGTCGATGCCCGTTTCCCTGAAATAAGCATCAAGCTTCATAACGGTGTCCATTGAATCGTTGCCGCCGATGTAGAAGAACGCTTTTATATCGTGGCTGCGGAAGTTTTCGGCGATCTTTTCATAGTCTGAGCTGTCCTCTTTGTAGTCCTTGAGCTTGTATCGGCAAGAGCCGAGGATAGTTGACGGGGTCTTTTTGAGGAGGTCAATGTCATATTCCGAGGTGAGTATCTTCGTCAGGTCGATGAAATTGCCATTTATTGCGCCCTCGATGCCGTTTATAGAGCCATAGATGCCGTCAATATCGCGGCAGGACGATGCGCCCGAGAAAACACCCGAAAGCGAGGAATTTATAGCGGCTGTTGGACCGCCCGACTGTGCGACAGCTATATTAAACATAAAATTAACCTCCGATATATTTGAAAAAATGCAGTTTTATGCTATAAATTAATTATAGCATACCTCATTTTGAGTTTCCATATCCAAAACGACAGTATTTTCGGGGTTTTTCGGGGTATTTTTTCCGCTTTCGTACAGTAAAGGTTTACAGAAAACGTATTCTTAAATTTTTTTGCATTTTTTCAAAAATGTGTAATTTTTGTATTGATTTTTATGAATAAATCGGTTAAAATATATACTGGGAAAAGTTTTAAATTTTCTGTAACACTTTTTCCGATGAATTTTCAATACTGATCTCTGATCGTTCTATAGTCAAAGCCGACAGATAGAATAGATCCAGTTAGGTCACTGCGTGAACTTTGATAATGACCGCAGCAAGGCTTGCCGTCTTGCAAGGGAGATTGACGCCGAATGTATCTATTATAGCCGAGGATTTGGCTGTAGGTTGATCAGAGATCAGTATCAAGGCTTTTTGCTGTTATGAGAGGAGGACACATACTTAATCAAGTATGGTCAGTTTATGAGAAAAACAAAGATAGTCTGCACAGTAGGTCCTGCTACGGACGACGACAACATTTTGCGTGAAATGATGCTCTCGGGCATGGACGTTGCTCGTTTCAACTTTTCACACGGCGATTATGAGATACACAAGCGCCGTTTTGAGCAGGTAACACGTTTGAGAAACGAACTCGGTCTGCCCATTGCCACAATGCTCGATACAAAAGGCCCTGAAATAAGACTCGGACAGTTTGTCGATAACAAGCCCGTCAATGTCGCTGACGGCGATACTATCACCCTCACAACTATCGAGTGCGAATGTACCGCTAAAAAGGCTTACATCAACTTTAAAAATCTGCCTAAGGACGTAAGCGTCGGCACAACTATCCTTATAAATGACGGCGCAGTTGAACTCAGAGCAGAAAAGATAACCGACACTGATATCGTCTGCACAGTAGTTCACGGCGGAACACTTTCCAACAACAAGGGCATCAATGTCCCCGGCGTTGAGCTTTCTATGCCGTATCTTTCCGAGCGCGATATGAACGACCTTGAATTCGGCGCAAAAATGGGCTTCGACTTCATCGCGGCTTCGTTCGTCCGCTCTTCCGCAGATATAAATTACCTTAAAAAGTTCACCAAGAGCCTCGGCTGGACAACTCCGAGAATTATTTCCAAGATCGAAAATATGGACGGCGTGAACAACATCGATGAGATCATCGACGTTTCCGACGGCATCATGGTCGCAAGAGGAGATATGGGCGTTGAAATTCCTTTCGAGCAGATACCTGCTATCCAGAAAGAGATCATTGAAAAGGGCTATATGAGCGGCAAGCAGGTAATCACCGCAACACAGATGCTTGAATCGATGATAACCAACCTCCGTCCTACAAGAGCCGAGATAACCGACGTTGCGAACGCTATTTACGACGGCACTTCCGCAATTATGCTCTCGGGCGAAACTGCCGCAGGCAAGCACCCCGTTGAAGCAGTAAAGACAATGGCTCTCATCGCCGAAACAACAGAAAAGGATATCAACTACATCGCACGTCTTTCCAAGCGCCCGATGCAGAAGGGCATCGACAGCACGAACGCTATCGCTCACGCCGCTGTTACGACAGCTCACGACCTCGGCGCAAAGGCTGTAATCACTGTTACAAAGTCGGGTTCGACCGCAAAGAACATATCGAAGTATCGCCCGACCTGTATGATAATCGGTTGTACTCCCGATGATACCGTTCACCGTCAGATGAGCCTCAGCTGGGGCGTAGTTCCTGTAAAAATGGACGAGAAGAGCAGCACCGATGAACTTTTCAGCGCTGCTATCGATGCCGCAAAGAGCCACGGACTTGTTGAGGAAAACGACATTGTCGTTATCACCGCAGGTATCCCTCTCGGAGTTGCAGGCAAGACCAATATGCTCAAGGTAGACACGATAAAGTAAAATTCGGAATTCGAAATTCGGAATGATGCGGAATTAATACGAACCGCAAGTCTATCATAAAACTGTAGGGTACGGGTTTCCCGTCCCGCGCCGCAAGGCGTTTTACAATAAACCAATGTCCCTATTTTCATCGGATAAACCCGTTGAAAATAGGGACATTTTGCTTTTGTGACATTTTCGTATACCGAAAAACCGCTTCGCGATTCGGGACGGGCAACCCGTCCCCTACAGAAAATTACGATAAATGCGAGATTTTTAATCGGGCGGATATAAAATCCGCCCCTGCGGAATACAAGTGTTTCGTGACAAATATGCGGAACAAAATAATTCCGAATTCCGCATTCCGAATTCCGCGTTTAAAATGGTGTTGCCGCTATTTCGCCGTCTGCGCCTATCGAAACCATACTGTGCGCATATTCCGTGTCGGCTTTGAAAACATTGTCGTTGATAGTAATTCTCGTGCCCGGATAAATATAACCCTTGCAGCGAACCCAAAGCTGCTGCTTCGTGCTGAGGTAAATGTTTATCTCGTCGATTCGCTTCTGGCTCGTCTTTATCTCAACATTGGAAAGGACGCGCTGTCTTACTGCGGTCGCAAGCATTTCTTCCTTATCATCGGGAAGCTTGTGAAGCTCCTTTTTCTTTTCATTGAGAAAGTTTACTATCATCGTGAGGTCTTCTATTTTCTTCTGTGCGGCGGCTATCTTCATTTCAAGCTGCGTTTTTTCATCGGCAAGAATAGCGTTGTCGCCGAGTGTGATATCGGTCGGAGTGTATGTCTTTGAGCCGATGTTCGATGCTTCGAGCGAGTTGAGGATAGTGTATTTTCCGCCGATAAGGCTTCCGTTGCTTGCCTTTGTGGTAAGCTCGCCTGCGCAGTAGATATCGCAGATAACATAGTTCTGTGCGGAGATGTTGCCGTCGCAGTTGATGCTGCTTCGCTCGCAGAAAAGTGCGCTGACATTGCCGTGGCAGGTTATCTTTGCGAAAACGCAGCCCTGCTTTATCGTGATATTTCCGCCAGCTTCGAGCGTTGCGCCGTTTACTTCGCCCGAAACGGTGATGTTCGTATTTGATGAAACCTTAAAGCCCTCGCAGACATTTCCCTTTATGATAACATCGCCGATGAAGCTGATATTTCCGACAGAAGCGTCAACATCGCCGTTTATCACAACGGTGGTATCGACAGCGAAAGCGTTGTTCTTGAAAACGAGCTGACCGTCAACAGCCGCAACAACGTGCTGTTCGTCCTCGGTTATCTTCGTGTTCGGTCCGAGCGTGAACTGTGCCTTTTTGCCGGGGTACTGCGCGATTTTTCCGCCGCGCACATCAACCCCAGGCTCGCCCTCGGTCGGGAGAGTTATATCTGCGATAACGTCGCCCGTGCGTACAACTCGGATAAGTCCGAGGTCTTTATAGTCAACGAAACCGCGCTCATTCTCGGTAGGTGCGGCTTCGACCTTTTTATCGTATTTATATGTAATTGAGCCGCTCACGCCGTCTATCGGGAGCTGTGCAACGGCAACGCAGAGCTTCTGCGAATATTTCTGATCGTCTGCGATCATTTTTATAACGTCCTCACGCAGACCGAAAACAACATTGCTCGCTTTCAATGCGGCTTTGATGCCGTCAACGGTCACGCCTTTTCCCGTTCCCGACGGAGGAGTGACGAAAATGAACGCCTCCTTATTTCCCGTTGAAACCGAAACGTCGTATTTGCAGTCAACGTTTGCGATGATATCTGCCATGGCTGATCTCCTTTCGTCGTTTATCCGATTCGGACTGTGAATGTGAACGCATATTTTTCATTTGGCATAAGCTTCTTTGCGTCAGGCATTTCGGTGAGCTCGGTCACGCCGCTCTCGTAAACGGGGACGCTTGACCACGGTTCAAGGCAAACGAATTCAGCCGCGTTTGTCTTTTCCTTGTCCTCGAACCAAGACGACCAGACTGCGATACAGCCGTTTTTATCATAAGAGAGCGTTACCTTGTAATCGTGAGTTTTGCTTGCAAGAGCCACCCATGAGGAGTTCGGCTTGTTTTTCATGAAAACATCGTTTTTGAAGAGGTCGTGTTCGAGTGAAACCTTGTTTGCATTGTCAAGAACGACATCATTTTCATTGCGCGCGATGTTTTCGTTTTTCTCGAATTCAACATAGTAATCGGTGAAGTTTTCATCATCACCGACAGGACAGCGGAATGCAGGGTGTCCGCCGAGGAAGAAATACATCGGATTGTCGTCCTTGTTTTCGGCAGTGTATGTCACCTTGAGAGCATTGCCTTCAAGGGTGTAATTTGCGTAAAGTCCGAATTTGTAGGGATAAATTTTGAGCGTTTCATCGCTGTAGCCAAGGTAGAATTCAGCGGAACTTTCCTTTGCATAAAGAAGCTCGAATTCGCTGTCACGGGCGAAGCCGTGGTTGGAAAGAGCATATTCATTTCCGTCAACGGTGTATTTTTTTGAAGCCGTGTTGCATATAAACGGGAAAAGCACGGGAGCGTGACGCTTCCATACCTTTTCATCAGCCTGCCAGAGATACTCCGTGTCATTGCAGTCCTTGACGGAATGAAGCTCCGCGCCGAATGTGTCTATCGTTACCTTTAATATATCGGAAGAAATTGTTGTAAGCATAAAAATTACTCCTTTTTATTCAAAATCTGCGTTCTGATGCTTGCTGTATTCAGCGGCATAATCGACGAAGCTTATGTTCATATCAACATAACCGTCGATGCCGTACACCCTGCCGTCACTTGCATACTGCCACATCTGAAGCTCGTATGGATAGCTCGGCGGATTATGACCGTCCTTGTATTCAACGTACCAGAAATCATACGCACTGAGAGTCTGCATATCGTATTTCGTCAGCGCCATTTTAAGGTTGCTGTAAAGCATCGCTGTATAACCTCGGTCGGTTATCTCTTGGCAAAAAGCCGCCGCGCATTTGTTGAGCGTTTCGGTGGTAGTTCCGAGTGTTCGCGCTTCGCTGTCATCGGGCAGTTCCCAGTCGAAAACAACGGGGTATTTTATCTCGCTGTCCTTTATGAGCTCGCAAACGTAAACCGCCTCTTCGCGAGCCTCGGCTTCGCTGACAGCCTGCGAGTAGAAGTAAACACCAACGTCAATGCCTGCCGCCTGCGCACCGCTGATATAGCTTTCGGAAAGCTCGTCACGATGCATAACGCCCTTTTCATAGCCGCGGTAGCCAATGCGTATCATCGCAAAATCAATACCGTCAGCCGCAACCTTTTCCCAATCAATGTCGCCTTGGTGATAGGAAACGTCAATGCCCGTCTTTGAAACAGCCTCGCCGTTTTCATAATATGTATAGCGGTTGTCCTCGCCGAGTTCAAGGTTTTCCCAGTCAAGCGTGTTGAGCGGAACGCCCTCAAGCGGCTCGGCGGAAAAGTCGCCGTAAATATCATCGTGATAAAGCATATTGCCGTCAGCTTCGGGATATTCGTCAACGTTTGTGTTCATTGCGGCTATGTAATCTTCGCTTTCGCTGAGCCGCTTTGAAAGCTCGTCAACGCTTGACTGAAGCTTCGCGACCTTTGAGAAAAGCATAACTACCAGCACAAGTATCACAGCGAACAGTATCGCCGCAATAAGCCGAACATTAAGCCCCTTGCTCTTTTTCACGCCGTGTTCAGGCGTTCTCTCGGGCAAAGGTGTATTTGGGAAATTGCTGTCTATCATTTTTGACTTCCTTTTATAAAAAGCATAATTACCTAATAATAGTATATCACTTTTTATGTTATGTTGCAACAACTAATAACAAATTTTATATAAAATAGACTAAATTTCGCCTTTTTTGATGTTATAATGACAATTGAAGTGTAATTATCGGTTCTTCCAAGCTGTCATAAACAGGATTTATGTTTTTACTGCCTGAAAATATAAAGATAGATCATTAATTTCATATTTTATCGGATCAATAGGAAATAATATGCACTTATTGACAACCAAAACAAAAAATATTATTATAAATCTACCAACCTTTTTGAAAAACTCCGCACTATATAAATGAAAACGCTGATCGATACGTTCCTGCTGTGCTTCGATCAGTTGTTTCAAAACAAGAACGTTCTTAAAAGCGAGGGAAAGCAATGGAAAAGCAAAAGGCTGACGAGCTTATATTCTCATACATAAGGAAGATATTCGGCTTCGCAATGTCGAAGCTTTCCAAAATCGACGAAGCGGAAGAGCTTGCGGCGGAGATAACCTTTCAGGTATATTCATCTTTATTAAAGCAGGATAGGATCGAAAATCCCGACGGTTATATATTCCGCATTACGAAAAACGTCTATGCAAAGCATATTGACGGCAAAAAGCTCACCGCTTCCGTTGACGGGATCGAATATCTGCCCGACAATGATGATTTTACTCTTGATATTTCAGACAGTGAAAGCTATGGAATCCTCATACGTGAGATAACCTATCTTTCCAAAATTCAGCGTGAAATAATCGTTCAGCACTATTTTCATGACAAAAAGGTCAAGGAAATTGCAGAACTGCTTTACTTAAATGAAAACACAGTCAAATGGCATCTGACCTGCTCACGAAAGGAGTTAAAATTAGGTATGGAAAAGACAAGAACAACGGGAACTCTCGGCACAGAACCGATACATTTTGCTGATATGGGACACAGCGGCGAAGCCGCAGGCATACGGGATACATCTTACTATTTGGCAAAGGTCATCACGCAGAATATTGCTTACGCGGCATATCATCAGCCGAGAAGCGTGAACGAGATAGCCGAAGAACTGGGCATCAATCCGATTTTTGTAGAGGACGAGGTCGCTGTTCTTGAAGAATACGGCTTTATGGACAAACTCAAAAACGGAAAATATCTTACAAACATTCTGATCTATGAGCCAAATGCAAAACGCACAGAAATTTACAAGGAGATCGACCCCAAATTTTCAAAGCTTTTTGCGGAGAAATTTTTTGCGCCGATACTTGAAAAGATAACTGCGATCCCCGATTGGCTCAACGTCCCCGACAATGATATAAACCTTATGAAATGGTCGCTTGTAAGCTTTATGGCGCAGAAACTCATAATTTCGGACAGCAATGACCTTACAAAATTTTATGTAAAACGTCCCGACGGCGGAAATTATATAGCTTTTGCAACTCTTGATGTTAAATCGGGCAATACCGAACCGAATAAATATTGGTACTGCGGAGATATGGGAAGATGCAATTTTTCCGACGGAATATGGTGGAAAAGCTGGCAGTTCGATCACAACTGGGCGGGCAGAAGCAAGCGCTGGCGTGACAATCTTACGGAAGATTATGACAAAATGTATTTTTGGCTGAAAGGTCAGCTCCCCGAAATGCCGTCAAACGCCGAAAGCTATGCACGTCTGCTTGAAAAAGGCTATCTTTTGAAAAGATCGGACAGCTATCAGTGTGAACTTATCATCTGTGACAGTGAAAAGAAGTGGCTGGACTATATCCCGAACGCCTCCGAGGAAATTATGGAACTGGCACGTCAATACACAGCCGAGGTCGAAAAAGCCGAGCTTATCGGTCAGCCGAAGCATATGCACGAGCTGATAAAATGCATGAACAAATCGTTGGCATGGTCGCTCCAGACAAGGATAATGGAACATCTGCTTGATATGGGTGTTCTGAAACAGCCGACAGCGGAGCAGGCAAAGGGACTTTCCACTATTATGTTTATGGGTGAATAAAATTTGGGACTGTTACGGTACAAAGCTGTAACAGTCCCATTTTTTAGCCTTCAAAAAGGCAAATAAAAATTAAAATGTTTATAACACGGATTTATCTCAGCGTCGTGTATCCCATAAGTGCTTCGTCAACCTGACGTGCGGCTTCTCTGCCCTCACGGATAGCCCATACTACGAGGGACTGACCGCGGTGCATATCGCCTGCGGTGAATACCTTGTCAACGCTGGTCTTGTAGTCGTTTGGCGAAGCGGTTTCAACGTTAGTTCTTGCGGTGAGTTTTACGCCGAAATCATCGGTGATGTACTTCTCCGTGCCGAGGAAGCCTGCTGCGATGAGAACGAGGTCGGCAGGAATTACCTGCTCACTGCCGCTTACCTGCTCCATTGTTGTTCTGCCCGTTTCTTCGTTCTTGACGGGGGCAAGCTTTATCGTTTCGATAGCGCGAACGTGACCCTCGTCATCTTTGAGGAACTGCTTTACGGTCGTCTGATAGATTCTTGGGTCGTGACCGAATACTGCGATAGCTTCTTCCTGACCGTAGTCCGTCTTGCAGACTCTCGGCCACTCGGGCCATGGGTTGTTTGCTGCACGTTCATCGGGGAGCTTTGGCATCATTTCGAGCTGAACTACCGACTTGCAGCCGTGACGGATAGATGTTGCGACGCAGTCATTGCCCGTGTCGCCGCCGCCGATAACAACGACGTTCTTATACTTTGCGCTGATGTAATAACCGTCCGAAAGGTTCGAGCTGATAAGGCTCTTTGTTGTGGCTTTGAGGAAATCCACTGCGAAGTAGATGCCCTTTGCGTCACGTCCGTGGACGTTGATATCACGCGGATTGCCCGAGCCGCAGCAGAGGATAACTGCATCGTATTTCTGTTTGAGTTCTTCTGCGGTAACGTCAACGCCGACATTCACGCCGAGCTTGAACTTTACGCCCTCAGCTTCCATAAGTTTGATACGTCTGTCGATAACGCTCTTTTCAAGCTTCATATTCGGGATACCGTACATGAGCAGTCCGCCGGGACGGTCTTCACGCTCATAAACAGTTACGCTGTGACCTCTTCTGTTAAGGCGCTGTGCGGCTGCAAGACCTGCAGGACCTGAGCCGATAACTGCGATCTTCTTGTCCGTGCGGACAGACGGAGCTTTCGGCTTGATGATGTCATGCTCAAAAGCGTATTCGATAACAGCGTATTCGTTGTCCTTTACGGTAACGGGGCTGCCGTTAAGTCCGCAGGTGCAGGCTTTTTCGCAGAGCGCAGGGCATACCCTCGAAGTGAATTCGGGGAAGCTGTTCGTCAGAAGCAGTCTTTCCGCTGCGCTCGCCATATCACCGTGGTAAACGAGGTCGTTCCATTCCGGGCAGAGGTTGTTGAGCGGACAGCCCGAAACCATACCGTCCTGGAGCGGCTTGCCGTACTGGCAGAACGGAACGCCGCAGTCCATACATCTTGCTGCCTGCTTTTTGCGAGCCTCCATATCCATAGGAGTATGGAACTCACGATAGTTTTTTATTCTTTCAAGCGGTTTTTCACACTTGTTTTCGCATCTTTCAAATTCAAGAAATCCTGTTGATTTACCCATTTTACATTACCTCCCCGAAATTACTTCATATTCTCATGGAAAGCGGAGATACGAGCTTCTTCGCTGCTCTGTCCCTGAGCCTCAAACTTCCTGATGCTGTTCATCATCTTCGCATAGTCGTGAGGAATTACCTTTTTGAACTTAGGGAGGAACTCGTCAAAGTGATCGAGTATCTCTCTGCCGAGAACGGAGTTTGTAGCAGCCGTATGTTCTTCGATGAGCTGGCGGAGCTGTGCAACATCGTCGGGGTCGCTCACCTTTGTGAAGTCAACGAGCGACTTGTTGAGCTTTGTGTAAAGGTCGAAATTTTCATCGAGAACATAAGCGATACCGCCGCTCATACCTGCGGCAAAGTTCTTGCCCGTGCCGCCGAGGATAACTGCAACGCCGCCCGTCATATATTCGCAGCCGTGGTCGCCGACACCCTCAACAACGACAGTCGCACCGGAGTTTCTTACGCAGAAACGCTCGCCTGCAACGCCCGAGATGAACGCCTTGCCGCTCGTTGCGCCGAAAAGTGCAACGTTGCCGACGATGATGTTCTCATCCGATCTGAGCTTGGAATTCTTGGGCTGGAAAAGTACAAGTTTACCGCCCGAAAGTCCCTTGCCGAAGTAGTCGTTGCTGTCGCCCTCAAGGGTAATTGTAAGTCCCTTGGGGATAAATGCGCCGAAGCTCTGACCGCCTGCGCCGTGGCAGTTTATAACGTAAGTATCTTCATCAAGAGTGTTGTAATAACGCTTTGTGATCTCCGAACCGAAGATAGTTCCGAGGGTTCTGTTGAGATTGTTTACGTTGAGTTCGATCTTCTTAGGCTTTTGGGTTTCGAGTGCGAGCATCATCTCGGGAAGTATCTTTGTTTCATCGATGGTCTTTTCAAGCTCGAAATCAAATGCATTTGCAGGGTCGAAGTGGAGGTTGCTCTCGCCGTGTGTGAACGGATTTTCGAGAATTGCGCTCATATCGACCTTTGCAGCCTTGCTGTCGGGAGCGAAATCCTTCTTGCGGAGGAGGTCGGAACGTCCGATAAGCTCATCTACTGTACGGATTCCGAGCTTTGCCATATATTCACGCATTTCCTCTGCAATAAAGGTCATAAAGTTTACGATATATTCGGGTTTGCCCTTGAAACGCTTGCGGAGTTCGGGGTTCTGTGTTGCAACGCCTACGGGGCAGGTGTCAAGGTTGCAGACTCTCATCATTACGCAGCCCATTGTTACCAGCGGAGCGGTAGCGAAGCCGTATTCCTCTGCGCCGAGCATTGCTGCGATGACGACATCACGTCCCGTCATCATCTTGCCGTCCGTTTCAATGACAACTCTTGAACGGAGTCCGTTCTTGATAAGTGTCTTGTGTGTTTCTGCAAGTCCGAGTTCCCAAGGAAGACCTGCGTTGTGAATGGAGCTGCCGGGAGCAGCACCAGTACCGCCGTCATATCCTGAGATAAGGATAACTCCTGCGCCTGCCTTTGCAACGCCTGCTGCGATAGTGCCTACGCCGACTTCGGAAACGAGCTTAACGGAAATTCTTGCGTCCGTGTTTGCGTTTTTGAGGTCATAGATAAGCTGTGCAAGGTCTTCGATAGAGTAGATATCGTGGTGCGGAGGAGGTGAGATAAGAGCAACACCCGGAGTCGAATGACGTGTCTTTGCTATCCAAGGATAAACTTTCTTTGCGGGAAGATGTCCGCCCTCGCCCGGCTTTGCACCCTGAGCCATTTTGATCTGGATCTCCTTAGCGGAGGTGAGGTACTTCGAAGTTACACCGAAACGTCCCGATGCTACCTGCTTGATAGCGGAGCATTTGTCCTCGTCCGTGCCTGCTGTGATTATTCTTTCGAGGTCTTCACCGCCCTCACCGCTGTTCGACTTGCCGCCGATGCGGTTCATGGCGATAGCCATACATTCGTGTGCTTCCTGCGAGATAGAACCGTAGGACATTGCGCCCGTCTTGAAGCGGTGCATAATGCTTGCTGCGCTTTCAACCTCATCAAGCAGGATTCCGCCGTCCTCGGGGAAGTTGAAGTCAAGAGTGCTTCTGAGCGTGAGGTTCTTGTCCTCAGCGTTGAGAGCCTCGGAATACTTTTTATAAAGCTTGTAATCGCCCGTCCAAGTGGACTGCTGGAGAAGATGTATCGTGAGCGGATTGTAAAGGTGTTCTTCCTTGCCGCTGCGTGACTTGTGGTTGCCGATGCTTTCGATAGCTTCGTTTACCGTGAGGTCGCGCGGGTCGAATGCAGCATCGTGGAGAGCAAGGCTTCTTGCGCTGATGTCGTCAAGGTCGATACCGCCAATTCTGCTGACAGTGTCGGGGAAGAATTCCTCGCAGACGCTCTTGCTTATGCCGAGCGCTTCAAAGATCTTTGAACCCTGATAGGACTGGATAGTAGAGATACCCATTTTGGAAGAAATTTTAACGATGCCGTCAACGATAGCCTTAACATAAGCGTTGAGAGCCTCGGTGTATTCCTTGTCGATCGTTCTGTCGGAAGTAAGCTCATAGAGCGTATCCATTGCAAGGTAAGGGTTAACTGCGCTCGCACCAAAGCCGAGGAGAGTTGCGAAGTGATGAACTTCGGTAGGCTCTGCTGTTTCGATGATAAGCGAGATAGCTGTGTTCTTTCTCGTCTTTACAAGGTAGGTTTCAAGAGCCGCAACAGCAAGGAGCGACGGGATAGCGAGGTTATCCTTGTCAACGCCGCGGTCGGTGAGGATAAGGATAGTTGCACCGTCCTCGTGAGCCTTGTCAGCCTGACGGTAAAGGTTCTCAATAGCTTCGCGGAGAGTTGAAGTCTTCTTATTGTAAAGCATCGAGATATCAGCAGTTTTAAGGCTCTCGATATTCGATGTACGAATTTTGAGCAGGTCAAGATTCGTAAGAACTGGGTTTCTTATCTGAAGAACAAGGCAGTTCTTTTCATCGTCTTTGAGAATGTTGCCCGATGCGCCGAGATAAACTGTCGTATCGGTGATAACGGATTCTCTGATAGCGTCTATCGGAGGATTGGTTACCTGCGCAAAGAGCTGCTTGAAGTAGTCAAAGAGCGGTGGGTTCGTGTTGGAGAGCGGAGGCACAGGTGTATCTGCGCCCATTGCAGCGGTCGGCTCAGAACCCGTGAGAGCCATTGGTATCATCGTGCTGCGGATAGATTCATAAGTATAACCGAAAGCGTGCTGAAGTCTTTCAAGCTCCTCGCCCGAGTAACGCGCAGGCTTCTTGTTCGGAATATAGAATTCGGAAAGTGGGTGGAGATTGTGGTCGAGCCATTCACCGTATGGGTGACGCTTGCTGTAGTAATCCTTGAGCTTTTCGTCCTCAACAAGCTCGCCCTTGACGGTATCGACAAGGAGCATCTTGCCGGGGTGAAGCCTTTCCTTTTTAACGATAACATCGGCAGGGATATCGAGTGCGCCGACTTCGGAGGAGAGGATAAGATACTTGTCCGTGCCGTTGTCGGTGATATAATAACGTGACGGACGCAGACCGTTTCTGTCGAGGACAGCACCGAGAACATCACCGTCAGAGAAGATGATAGATGCAGGACCGTCCCAAGGTTCCATCATCGTTGCATAATACTGATAGAATGCGCGCTTTTCACGGCTGATAGTCTTGCTGTACTGCCAAGGCTCAGGAATGAGCATCATAACAGCGAGCGGAAGATCAACGCCTGCCATTGTCATAAATTCGAGAGTGTTGTCAAGACGTGCGGAGTCCGAACCTCTTACATCGAGAACGGGGACGATGTCTTTCATTCTGTTGCCGATAAGGTCGCTGACGAGAACGGATTCACGGCTGAGCATCTTGTCAACGTTGCCCGTGATAGTGTTGATCTCGCCGTTGTGAACGATAAGGCGGTTCGGGTGTGAACGCTGCCAGCTCGGGTTCGTGTTCGTGCTGAAACGTGAGTGAACGATGCCGATAGCGGAAACATATTCTTCGCCGTCGAGGTCGAGGTAGAATTTACGAAGCTGGTTAACGAGGAACATACCTTTATATACAATAGTACGGCTCGAGCAGGAGCAAACGTAGGTGTCCTTGTTCTGCTTTTCAAATACCATTCTTGCTATGTAAAGCTTTCTGTCGAAGTCGATGCCCTTTGCGCAGTCGTCAGGCTTCTTGATGAATGCCTGATAGATGTTCGGCATACTTTCGAGAGCCTTTGTGCCGAGAACATCGGGGTTCACGGGGACTTTTCTCCAGCCGAGGAATTCGAGGTTCTCGGCGATAAGTGTTTTCTCAAAGTCAGCCATTGCGAAGCGGCACTGATCTTCGGACTGTGGGAAGAAGAACATACCGATACCGTATTCACGCTCGCCGCCGATCTCGATGCCTGCTTCCTTTGCAGCCTTTTTGAAGAAAGAGTGGCTGATCTGGAGGAGGATACCAACGCCGTCGCCTGTTTTGCCCTCTGCGTCCTTACCTGCGCGGTGTTCAAGCGTTTCAACGATCTTGAGCGCGTTGTCAACAACGGTGTAGTCAGCCTTGCCGCTCATATTTACGACAGCGCCGATGCCGCAGTTTTCGTGTTCAAATCTCGGATCGTACAAGCCGTCTTTCTGGAACGGCTCCTGATTTCTGTAATTATCCATAAGCGTTCTCCTTAATTCTGATCCCCGATACAATGGCGGCGGATCGGTTTATTTTATACGATTGTCTTCCCTGAAAATACAATCGTTTTTCTGCGATGTTATTATTCTATCACATAAAAAAGCACTTGTCAAGGATTTTTGCAAGATTAATAATTAATTCCTGCGTTTTATATCAAATAATACACAAAAATCCTTTTAAACACGCTTTTTTTGATGAATTTATGAAATTGACATTCAAAAAACTTTTAATTTTGGCTATTTTATTAAGAAAGCACTCATAAAAAAAGAACGGGTGACCATTCTTAGGAAAATTATTGCCGAAGCAGGATAGTTATTCGTATCGTTCCCGACTGCGCTATAGAAAAATTTTATGGGTTTTGTTAGGAAAGCTATCGTTTTTATGAAAAAATCCGCGCATCATCGTTCCGTTCGATGATGTGCGGATTTTTGCGTGAGTATTATTAATAGAATCTCTTCTTGTTCTTCTTTGTTACGATGATGACAACAACAACTGCTGCAACTACAACAACTGCTGCGATGATGATAACGATAAGAACAACGTTGTTTCCGCTGCTTGCTGCCGATGTGCTTTCTGCTGTTGTTTCAGCTGCTGTGGTTTCGGCAGGTGCTTCGGTTTCAGCTTCGGTGATCTCTTCAGCTTCTTCGGTGGTCTCAGCCGTTGTTTCACGAACAGGGGGATCGTAGTTTGTGATCTTAACATAAGTAACGATCATCTTAACGCCGCGGTCGCCGATGCAGATATTGTTTACGGTAGAAAAATCATCGCTTCCATAAGCAAGAACCATTGCATCATAGTCAAAAAGTGCGTGTGTGTCATCATATTCATAAGGAACTACCTGCGCCCAGATCTGAGGGTCAGCATTGTAGTTTTGGAATATAAGCTCTACCTGATACTGATCGGGGAGTGCTGCTTCACCATCAAGTTCGTACTGAACTTCGATCACGCTGTCGGGAGTGATTCCCATTGGATCGATCTCTGCGTTTGAATATGTAATGGACTGACCCCAAGCACCGTTTGTCTGAACTGCTCTTGTAACGGAAGGTTCAAAGTCCTGTGCTTCAGCGAAAGCTGTAAAGGTCATGCAGAATGCTGCAAAAACTCCGGCTGCGATACCGGAAATTATTTTAGAAATTTTCATCTTTCTTCTTCTCCTATTCTTTAAAAATTTATATGAAAATACACATTAATTCTATACCAGATCAGTTGTATTGTCAATATATTACTGATGGTTTCGTTCAAATCAACAAAATGTGTGCGGAAAATCCATTGCAAAGCTTGCAATTTGTCAACGAACTTCGTGCCAGCCGTCCAGCTTTGAACGCATCAAAGCGCCGAAGATACGCTCTTTTGTGCCCTTTGATGAGCGGTCAAGCTCTGCTATGAGCCGCTTTGTATCCTCACGGGCGGTCTTTCCGTCAGCAGGGCAGGCGCTTTTGTGAACGGGGAGCTTGGCTTTCGCTGCGGCGGAGCGGATCTCCTTTTCCTCGGCAAGCACAAGCGGGCGGATTATCGTTATATCACCGTCATCAAGCTCGCAAACGGGCGGAAAGCATCCCAATCTGCCCTCGATGGTGAGGTTCATCATAAAAGTTTCTATCGCATCGTCCTTGTTGTGGCCGAGCGCAAGCTTGTTGCAGCCCAAGTCCCTGACCGCGCCGAGCAGCGCACCTCTCCTCATTCGTGAGCAAAGGCTGCACGGGTTCGGCTCTTTACGCACATCGAAAACTATCTCGCCGATCTGCGTTTGGATAATTTCGTACCGAACGCCAAGCTGTTCGCAGAGTTCCGAAATTGCGGAATAGTCACCGCGCTTTCCGCCGAAGTTCGGGTCAACAGTTATTGCCGTCACATCGTAGTCAACGCCGATGAAATCACGCATTCTTGCAAGTCCGTAAAGCAAAGCAAGGCTGTCCTTGCCGCCCGAAACGCCCACGGCGATACGGTCGCCGTCCGAGAGCATTTCAAAGCCGTTCACAGCCTTGCGCATTAGTCCGAGAAGCCTTTGCATCACTTCTGAATGTTGCCGTGGGAAAGCTCGGTGAGGTAAGCATTGATGAAGCCGTCAATGTCGCCGTCCATTACAGCCTGAATGTTGCCGTTCTCATAGCCTGTGCGGTGGTCTTTCGCGAGGGTGTAAGGCATAAATACATAAGAACGTATCTGTGCGCCCCAAGCAATCTCTTTCTGAACGCCCTTGATGTCTTCGATCTTTTCAAGGTGTTCTCTTTCCTTTATTTCAACGAGCTTGGACATAAGCATTTTCATAGCATAGTCCTTGTTCTGATACTGGCTTCGCTGAGTCTGGCAGGAAACAACGATGCCCGTCGGGATATGTGTAAGACGAACTGCGGAGGAGGTTTTGTTTACCTTCTGTCCGCCTGCGCCCGATGCACGGTAGAAGTCAATTTCGAGGTCTTCGGGGCGAATTTCGATGTTCGTATCAGCCTCGCTCATTTCAGGCATAACTTCGAGCGAAGCGAAAGAGGTGTGTCTTCTTCCCGATGAATCGAACGGCGAAACGCGGACAAGTCTGTGAACGCCCGATTCGGACTTGGTGAAGCCGTAAGCGTTAAGTCCCTCGATAAGGATAGATGCGGATTTGAGTCCTGCTTCATCGCCGTCGAGGTAGTCAAGGGTAGTTACCTTGAAACCGTGGCTTTCAGCCCACATATTGTACATTCTGAAAAGCATCGAAGCCCAGTCCTGAGCCTCTGTTCCGCCTGCGCCTGCGTGGAAAGTGAGGATAGCGTTCTTGCTGTCGTATTCTCCCGTGAGGAGCGTTGAAAGCTTCATTGCTTCAAGCTCTTTCTTAAAATGGTTGGCATCGGACTTGATCTCGAAAACGACATCGTCATCTTCCTGCGCGCCCTCTTCAAGTGTAAGCTCGATCATTGTAATGGTATCTTCAAGCTTTGCGTTGAGCTTGTTGTAGCTGTCGATAGTAGCTTCATCGTGCTTGATCTTCTGCATAACTTTCTGCGAATTTTCAAGGTCGTCCCAGAATCCGTCCTTGCCCGATTCTTCCTGAAGCGTAGCAATTTCAGCCTTAGCCTTGTCGATATCGAGAATTTTGTAAAGGTCTTTCATTTCGTTGCGGTAGCCTTCAAGCTCTACCTTTAATTCTTCAAGTAAAAGCATATATATCTCCTTTTTTATGATTATATTTCATTATATAATTTACACTGTAGGGGACGGGTTTCCCGTCCCGTTTTTATAATACGGTCATTATCGGACTTATCCGAAACGTCAATATCCGTCCTTATCTCCGCCGTAAATTCCGAGCAGTTCCTCGGAGAAACCCTCGCCGTCCTTGACAGCAAGCGTCGGGAGAACTTTCATAAACGGCTTTCCGCCGAGCTTTCCCTCGATAAGAAACAGCCACGGCGAACAGCTGTGGTCTTTCGCCACAAAGCGGAGCGTTTTCGGCTCAATTTTGTTCGCTTTCATTGCAGAGATAACGTCCGCAAGCCGTTCGGGTCGGTTGCAGATACAAAGCTTTCCGCCGAATTTTAGAAGTCCTGCCGCAGTTCTGCAAACATCATCGATATTGCATAATATCTCGTGCCGAGCGATGCGCTGTGCCTCGCCAAGGCTTTCGATGCCTGCGTTCGCAGCCTTGTAAGGCGGATTGCAGGTAACAACATCGAATGTCCCTTTCGGAACTTTGTCCCCGAGCGACTTCAGGTCGCCGAGGACGGGAACTAAACCGTCAAGCTTGTTCTTTTCAAGCGTTGTGCGGAACTGGTCGATAGCCTGCTCCTGAATGTCAACGCCGTAAATAAGCTCGGGTTCAAATTTTATCTTCAGCAAAAGCGGGATAATGCCGCAGCCCGTGCCGAGGTCGCAGACCTTGTCTTTGTGACGCGGCGCGGAAAAATCCGCAAGCAGGAAAGCGTCCGTTCCGAATTTATGCTCGGGCGAAACGCAGATATCGATGCCATTTTGCAGCGGTTCAAATTTATACATCAACCCACCATAACCTTTCCGACAGGGCATATCTCGTTTTTGCCGCCGCGCTTCGTATTCATCGAAATGCTCAGCGCGAGCGAAACAGGGCCGACTCGTCCGATGAACATTATTATAATAAGTATGACCTTTGAAATGATGTTGCATTTTGCCGTAACGCCCGTTGAAAGCCCTGCCGTCGAAATTGCGGAAGTGACTTCATACGCAGCGTCAAGTCCCGATACATTCGGGTTGAGGTTGTATATCGCGAGCGAGGATACTATTATAAGGAAAGCGAATATCATTGCGACCGTGAGCGCCTTGTAAACGACCTCGTGTTCGATCTTTCTTCCCATTGCGATAGTGTCCGTTTTGCCTGAAAGTACGCTCAGTATCGTCATAATGATGATAGCCATTGTCGTGAGCTTTATTCCGCCGCCCGTTGAACCGGGAGCAGCGCCGATGAACATAAACAGTATCGAAAATACTTTCATCATCGGGGACATTCCCTCAATATCTATAGAGTTGAAGCCTGCCGTGCGGAGCGTTGCCGACTGGAAAAAGCTGTTACCAAGCTTGTAAAGGAAGCTTTCGCCGCCCAAAGTGCGAGGGTTGTTCCATTCGGTGATAAGCGTTGCGAGCATACCTGCGCCGACAAGGATCGCGGTCGAGATAAGCACAAGCTTCGACTGGAATTCAAGCTTTTTCTTCTTGCGGAATTCGATGAGATTTGTCCATACGAGGAATCCCAAGCCGCCTGCGATGATGAGTATCGGTATGACTATGACCGTTATAGGGTCGTGTGAAAGCGTTGTAACGCTCGAAAAAGGCTCTGCGACCATTCCCATTATGTCAAATCCGGCATTGCAGAAAGCGGTTATCGAGAGATAAGCGGCGATGTAGATCCCCTTTGCGCCAAACTTCGGAACATAAGATATTGAAAGCATCAGCGCACCTATCATCTCGCATATAAAAGATATCGCAAGAACATGCCTTACCATATATTTTACATCGTAAAAGCCGCTCGTGTTTACCGATTCGGACGCTACCTGAATGGTGTGAAGCTCAGGCTTTTTTCGGATAAGGAAGTTGAAAAATGACGTAAAAGTCACCAGTCCCAAGCCGCCTATCTGTATCATTAGCAGAATGATTATCTGCCCGAAAAAGCTCCAGTAGCTGCCCGTGTCAACAACGACAAGTCCCGTAACGCAGGTCGCCGAGGTCGCCGTAAAAAGCGCAGTCAGCGGACTTGTGAAGCGGTGTGATGCGGACGAGAACGGCATCGTGAGCAGCAGCGTTCCGATAATGATTATTGCCAGGAAGCTTATCGAAATGACCGCTGCCGGATTCGGATGTTTGTTTTTAGGTTTATTCTGCAGCATTGTCCCGACCTCTGTTCAAAACACATTTTGTTTACATTTTTGCACTAACTATAATAGTATAACACATTTTAGAGGAATACGCAACATATATTTCTAATTTTGGCGGAATTATCGGTGAAAAAACTTCAAAAGCGTTATTTTTGCCGCAAAAAAACCGCACAAAACGCGTTTTTGACGGTTTTATGCGGTGTGAATTTTATTTTCCTATCGGAGCAGGTTCAAGCTCGGACTCGTTTTCGGTTTCGGGCTGAACATTTTCCGATATCTCGGGTTCGGGCAGCATCGCAGGCGCGGCAGGAGCTTCTTCCGCGGTTTTCTGCGGATTTTTTTTGCCCTTTCTTTTCAGAACGGCAAGCTGTTTTTTCAGCTTTACTTCAAGCTTTTTCGCAAATCGGTTTGAGTAATACTTCTGCTTCAAGGCTTCCATCGATTCGGAGTGTGTTACCGAGCGGATATTCGGGAATGCTCGGAGAAAACGCTCTGTCTGACGGTCACGGATAGCGAGCAGCTTTTCATACTTGTCAAGAATTTCATTCGTTTCGTTAGCGAGCTTTTCGCCTATCTTTATCGAGCCTTTGAGCATAAGCGCAGAGATATCATCGATCTGTTTAAGACGCTTGTTAAGGTTCGCAACTGCGCAGAGCGAAGCGGTAAGGTCTATCGCGATAAGCACAGCCATAATTGCGATAAAAATGATGCCGACCTTAAACGGTATGTGGTTAACGACCGTTTCGACGAGCGGCTGAACGACCTTTATAACAAGCACACAGCCAAGTCCCCAAAGTATCGATACTTTCGGGCAGATATAGCCGCGGTAATTGAATTTTTCGTGCGAATAGTCCCACCAGCGCGTGTTGAAAAGCTTTTCCATGCCCAATCCGACCGCAAGTTCAAGCGCCGTACAAAGCACAAGTGAGATAACGAAAAGCAGAAGCGGTTTATCGGCAATAGGACGTGAGAACACCGCTATCATAAGAACGCCGAAACCGTAAATAGGACATATCGGCATACTCAGAAAGCCGCGGTTCTGATATTCGCCCGTTTCAATTGTCATATAGCAAACCTCGATGCACCAGCCGATGAATGCCCAGAAGCAGAACATCAGCGCCATCTGATAAAGGCTGTAACCTATAAATGGAATAATTGTCATAATCTTTTTACCCTCTTTTTGTCAATTCTTAAATGTTAGTCTAAGTGAACAGAGCAAAATCCCTGCTTTTGCCCTAAATTGTCGTGCTTATATTATACACCGTATAGCATTAAAAGTCAATGGGAAAATACGTATTCGACATTTTTCAGAAAATTATATGGATAAATTTAAAAAAGGACTTGATTTTTTAGTAATAATGTGTTATAATATTTAAGCTGTGAGTTGAAAGCCACAGGTTGATGTGAGTTAAAGACTAAATTGTTTATGGTTTTTGAACACAGCAGTTATATATTCGGAGACGTATCGAAGTGGTCATAACGGGGCTGACTCGAAATCAGTTAGAGAGCAATCTCCCGCGAGTTCGAATCTCGCCGTCTCCGCCAAAAAAGCCGATAAGCCATGAGTTTATCGGCTTTTTTCTATTATATAATAGTAGGAGTGAAAATTTATGAAAGTAAGAAAATATACCGAAAATGATATCTCCGAAATGGTAAGGATATGGAACATCGTTGTCGAGGACGGCGTTGCTTTTCCGCAGGAAGAAGACCTCACGGACGAGAGCGGACGGGAATTCTTTGCATCGCAGACCTACTGCGGAGTTGCCGAGGACGATAACGGCGCAGTTTGCGGAATGTACATACTTCACCCGAACAATATAGGAAGATGCGGACATATCTGCAACGCAAGCTATGCCGTTGACAAGAACCGCAGGGGAGAGCATATCGGTGAAGCGCTCGTTTCCGATTCGCTCAGGCAGGGCAAGGAACACGGCTTCGGCGTTCTCCAGTTCAACGCAGTAGTTGCGGAGAATATCCACGCCCGTCACCTTTACGAAAGACTTGGTTTCAAGCAGCTCGGAACTATCCCAAAGGGTTTCCGCAGGATAGACGGCGGCTATTCCGATATCTGCCCTTATTATCATGAGCTTTAAGTTTTTGTGGGCAAAAGGGTCTGAATATGCTGAAAATGCTTAACTATAAGTATAAAAATTAAATTGAATTACTCTTTGTATTATGAATTGGCGTTTACAGAAGCTTTTGGCAAATGTATCAGCGGAAATCCTTGCCCGTCTTTTATATGAAAGACTTGGCTTCAAGCGGCTCGGAACTATTCCAAAGGGCTTCCGCAGGATAGACGGCGGCTATTCCGATATCTGTCCTTATTATCACGAACTTTAAGATTTAGGAAAAGCTTAGATTTCGCCGAAAATTGATAACTTTAAGTATAAAATATAATTTTAAATACATCTTGTATTAAAAAATGGACTTTTGGCTTCACTTTTACTCGAAGATTTTGTAAAAGTATGCCGAATGTCCATTTTTGCTTATTGCATGAATATGAACAAATTGTAAATAATCCTATTAACCTCTTGAATTTGACAATACAAAGGAATATAATAGTGTTAGCACTCTAAGAGTAGGACTGCTAACACTCGGATAACACAATTGCTAATTTTCAGAGGAAGTGTACTTATTATGGCAAAGACAAAACAGTTCAAAGCTGAATCCAAGCGTTTGCTTGATATGATGATCAATTCAATTTACACCCACAAGGAGATATTCCTCCGTGAGATAATCTCAAATGCGAGCGACGCAATGGACAAGCTCTATTTTAAATCTCTCACCGACAGCAGTGTCGGCATGAACCGCTCCGATTTCTTCATCAAGATCGATGTTGACAAGGACAACAAGGTCATCACCGTTTCCGATAACGGTATCGGTATGACAAAAGAAGAACTCGACAGCAACCTCGGTACTATCGCAAACAGCGGCTCGCTCGGCTTCAAGAGTGACGAGAACAACACCGCCGAGGACGTTGACATCATTGGTCAGTTCGGCGTAGGCTTCTATTCCGCATTTATGGTAGCAAAGAAGGTTCAGGTGCTTACAAAGGCATTCGGCTCGGATCAGGCTTACCTTTGGGAATCCGAGGGCGTTGACGGCTATACTATTGAAGAAGCCGAAAAGGACAAGGTCGGAACAGAGGTAAGGATCTTCCTCAAAGATGATACCGATGATGAAGAATACAGCGAGTTCCTCATGCAGTGGAAGATAAAGTCACTCATCAAGAAATACTCCGACTATATCCACTATCCTATCAAAATGGATATGGAACACGACCACCTCAAAGAGGGCACGGGCGTTGATGATGTTCCTGCCGAGTATGAAACAACCGTTGAGGAAGAAACTCTCAACAGCATGACACCTATCTGGCGCAAGAACAAGAACGAGCTCACCGATGAGGATTACAACAAGTTCTATAAGGAGAAATATTACGATTACAGCGATCCGCTCTGCCATATCCATGTCAAGACAGAGGGTACTGCGACCTACGATGCGCTCCTTTACGTTCCTGCAAACACCCCTATGGATTTCTACACGAAGAACTTCAAAAAGGGACTTCAGCTCTATTCGAGCGGCGTTCTCATTATGGACAAGTGCGAAGACCTTATCCCCGACCATTTCTGCTTCGTAAGAGGTCTTGTCGATTCGCAGGATCTTTCGCTCAACATTTCGCGTGAAATGCTCCAGCACGACAGACAGCTGAAGCTTATCGCAAAGTCGCTTGAAAAGACTATCAAGAACGAATTGAAGAAGATGCTCACCAACGAGCGTGAAAAGTATGAGAAGCTCTGGAAGAACTTTGGTATGCAGATAAAGTTCGGCGTTTACAACGGTTACGGCGCAAACAAGGATTTGCTCAAAGACCTCCTTATGTTCTATTCTTCCAACGAGAAGAAGCTTGTAACGCTTGATGAATATACTCAGAGAATGAAGGAAGATCAGAAGTATATCTACTATGCCGCAGGCGAAACTGTAGACAAGGTAGATGCTCTTCCTCAGACAGAAGTTGTCAAGGACAAGGGTTACGAAATCCTCTATCTCACAGAAAGCGTTGACGAGTTCGCACTCAAGGTTCTTGAGCAGTATAATGACAAGCCGTTCAAGTCTGTTTCGGACGCAGACCTCGACCTCGATACTCCCGAGGAAAAGGAAGAATTCAAGAAGCTTTCCGAAGAAAGCAAGGATATGCTTGACGAGATAGCAAAGGCTCTTGACGGCAAGGTAAACTCCGCAAAGCTTTCCGAAAGACTTAAATCCCACCCTGTCTGCATCACGAACGAGGGCGAAATTTCACTCGAAATGGAAAAGACCTTTGCCGCAATGCCGACCGATCAGAACGTAAAGGCTCAGAAGGTTCTCGAGATCAACCCGAACCACCCGATCTTCGGTGTTCTCAAAGACCTCTACGCAAACAACAAGGAAAAGCTTGCCGACTACAGCAAGATACTCTACACCGAAGCACTTCTTATCGAGGGTATGCCGATAGAAGACCCGCTTGCATTCTCGAATCTTGTTTGCTCGCTTATGGTGGACAAGAAATAAATTCGGAATTATGAATTCGGAATTCGGAATTATTTTAATTCGTAATGCGTAATTATTACGCGGCTGAAAATGCAGCGGTCGGGTAAATTTTGTATTCGCCCGACCGCTTGCAGAAAATGCTTGACATATCTGTCAAAAAGGTTTATAATATAAACATAAAGAGGGCATACCGATAGACGGTCGCTCCCAAAATTTGTGATTAAAAGAAATAACCGCTAAGTTGGTCGCTTGGGCGGTTATTTCTTTTTGCTGTTAAGCGCTATCTGAATGATATCGCAGATAAGTATTCCTAAAGTTAAAACTTCAATTATACTCATTAAAAGAAAATGCAAGAACAACGGCGAGGTCGCATAAATGTGACCTCGCCGTTGTTTTGTTTAATAATAAAAGTATAGCACTGCAATAATTACGCATTACGAATTACGAATTAAGCATTGCATCAGCGGTGCGAATATCGCAAAGCCGAATGCTATCGCAAGCTGTTGACCCGAGAGCGCCGTTGTGGAGAAAATTATCTGCATGAACGGCACATATATTGCCGCAAAAATTATGCAAAGCGATGACAGCACCGCAAGTATAAGCTTTGGATTATTGAAATACGGCACTGTAAAGATGTTCTTCGTTTCCGATTTGCACTCGAAAACGTGCGCAAGCTGGGTCATTACAAGGGTGAAAAGCGCAGCTGTTCTGGCGGTGTCAACATTCCCCGACATATAGTTCGTAAGGAAAAAACAGCCGAGTGTACACGCACCTATCAAAATCCCTCTGAACACTATTTTCGTCATAAGTCCGCCCGAAAAGAAGCTTTCGTTCGCTTTTCTCGGCGGTTTGTTCATACATTCGTGCTCGGCCGGCTCTACGCCGAGGGCAACGGCAGGAAGTCCATCTGTCGCAAGGTTTACAAGAAGAAGCTGGGTCGGGAGAAGCACCACGGGCATTCCCATTATTATCCCGAGGAACATTGTCAGCACCTCGCCGATATTGCAGGAGAGCAGGTAGCGGACGAATTTTCGGATATTTGCATAGATACCTCGACCCTGTTCAACGGCTTTGACAAGCGTTGCGAAGTTATCGTCAAGCAGGACAACATCAGCGGCTTCTTTGGTAACGTCTGTTCCCGTTATGCCCATTGCAACGCCGATAGAGGCTTCTTTTACCGCAGGAGCGTCATTAACGCCGTCGCCCGTCATAGTCACTATGTCGCCGCGGCGCTTGAAAGCACGGACGATGCGAAGCTTATCCTCGGGAGTTGCACGGGCATAAACGGCTGCTTTTCCGATAACATCGTCAAGCTCTTCATCAGACATTTTCGCAAGCTCCGCACCCGTTACAACGATATCGTCACCGCGCAGGATACCTGCTTTTTTGGCGATCGCGGCGGCGGTGTTCTTGTGGTCGCCCGTTATCATAACCGTTCGGATATGCGCCTTTCGGCAAAGCTTTACGGCTTCGATAGCTTCGGGACGCGGCGGGTCGGTCATTCCTGCAAGTCCGAGGAATATCATACCGCTTTCGCTGTCGCCGCCGTCAATGTTTTTCTCGCAGAAAGCAAGCACACGAAGCGCTTCGCCCGTGAGCTTTTCGTGCTCGGCTTCGAGGCTTCGGCGAACGGACGGAGTGAGCGGTTTAACGCCGTCATTCGTCATTATAAATGAGCATCGGGGGAGGATAACGTCAAATGCGCCTTTTGTAAATGCAGTTTTTCCCGAACCGCCCGAGCATATCACGGTCATACAGCGTGTTTCGCTGTCGAAAGGTATCTCCTCATTTTTGCGGAAGCTGTGGTGAAGCTTTTCCGATGTGATGCCCGACTTTGCCGCCATTATAAGGAGCGCGATCTCGGTCGGGTCGCCTGCGGTGTTCCACTCTTCCTTTTTGCCAAAGGTTTTGAGCTGACCGCGTTCGCGCTGGGAGATTTGTGCCATTTGCGGCGGTGCGCTTATGTCGGCATTGTTGCAGAGGACTGCGCAGTGCATAAGTTCGGATAAAGTCTTGTCTGCGCCTGGGTTGATGTTCTTTCCGTCCTCGGTTATGCCGCCCTGAACGTTGTAGCCGCTTCCCGAGATGTCGTAAAGCTTATTTCCGCAGAAAACCTTTGTCACGGTCATTTTATTCTCGGTGACAGTACCTGTTTTGTCCGTGCAAATTACCGATGCACAGCCGAGCGTTTCGACCGAGTGGAGCTTATGTACAAGCGCTTTCTGAGCAAGCATACGCCGAACAGCGAGCGCGAGCGCAATTGTTACCGTTGCAGGAAGTCCCTCGGGGATAGCGGCAATGGCAACGGAAATTCCCGTCATAAGCATATCAAACGGCGGCTCTCCGTGCAAAATTCCTGCGCCTGCGACGACGATGCAGACAGCCGTGCATATTATAGCAACGACTTTTCCAAGCTCGCCGAGCCTTTTCTGGAGCGGAGTTTCTTCCTCCTCGATATCGATGAGCATACCCGAAATTTTTCCGACCTGCGCCGAAAGTCCCGTTGCGATGACCTTTGCAAGAGCCGTTCCCTTTGTTACAATAGTACCGCTGTAGACAATGTTCGCCTTTCCGATAGAATTATCGGAATCATCGGGCGAGCCTGCCGACTTTGCAACGGGAGCGGATTCGCCCGTGAGGATACTTTCCTCGGCGAAAAGTCCTCGGCTTTCGAGAAGTGCCGCATCGGCAGGAATTTTGTCGCCTGCTTCGAGCGAAATAACGTCACCCGGAACGAGAACGGACGCAGGAAGTTCGGTCAGATGTCCGTCACGGTAAACTTTTGCGTTAGGAGCAGTCATATTTTTGAGCGCAATGAGAGTTTTTTCGGTCTTATACTCCTGCACGAAGCCCAAAACGGCGTTCAGGAGCACGATAACGATGATAGTCAGCGCGTCATAAACTTCTCCGAGAAATATCGAGACCGCCGTTGCTATCAAAAGGATTATCACCATAACATCTCGGAACTGACCGAGGAAAATTTTTATAGGTGCGGTCTTTTTCTTGCTCGCGAGCCTATTTTCCCCGTATCGGAGAAGCCTTTCCTCCGCCGCCGATGATGAAAGACCGAGCGCCGAGCCGTTTATGCTTTTTTCTGCCATTTTTATCTCTCCTGTTTAAATATATTTTTGACTTTGGGTGGTCTGTTTAGTTCTAATTATATTCGGACAGGTCGGGAAAAATGACGATCGGTAAAATTCCGTGAAAGTATTATTTTCCTGCAAAAGTTAGTCAATATTTATATTTAAATTGTTGACTTTAGCGTTATTTTAAGATATAATATTAGTTATAGCATTATGCCATAGGGAGAATGCGGTTATTTTTTTGTAAAGGAATGAGATAATGTATAAGATTGTTCGCAAGAAAGAGCTTAACCCTACTGTTACGCTCATGGACATCGAAGCACCCATGATCGCCAAAAAGGCTGAACCGGGTCAGTTTATTATCCTCAGAGTTGACGAGGAGGGCGAGCGTATCCCGCTCACAGTTGCAGATTTTGACAGAGAAAAGGGAACTGTCACAATTATTTTCCAGATCGTCGGCGCTACGACCGAAAAGCTCAACCATAAGAATGAGGGCGAGTATATTCAGGACTTCGTTGGTCCTCTCGGCGTTGCTTCACATACAGACGGACTTAAGAAAGTTGCTGTTGTCGGCGGCGGCGTAGGCTGTGCTATCGCATACCCTATCGCAAAGAAGCTCCACCACCTCGGCTGTGAAGTCCACTCTATCGTTGGTTTCAGAAATAAAGACCTCGTTATCCTTGAAGATGAGTTCAAGGCTGTTTCCGATAAGCTCTGCATGATGACAGATGACGGTTCGCACGGCGAAAAGGGTCTTGTTACAGAAGCTCTCCGCAAGCTCATCGAGAGCGGCGAAAAATATGACGAAGTTATCGCTATCGGACCTCTCGTAATGATGAAGTTCGTTGTTGCCGTAACTAAGGAATTCGGCATCAAGACAGTGGTTTCCATGAACCCGATCATGATCGACGGAACGGGAATGTGCGGCGGCTGCCGTCTTACTGTCGGCGGCGAAACAAAGTTTGCCTGCGTTGACGGCCCTGACTTTGACGGTTTCCTCGTTGACTTTGACGAGGCAATGGACAGAGGCACTATGTATAAGCCGTTTGAACGCCACAAGCACGAAGAAACGTGCAATCTCTTCGCCAAGGAGGTAAAGTGATATGCCTAATATGTCACCAAAGAAAAATCCTATGCCTACACAGGATCCAAAGGAAAGAAGCTGCAACTTCAAGGAAGTAGCTCTCGGATATACAAAGGAAACAGCTGTTGACGAAGCTCAGCGCTGCCTTAACTGTAAGAACAAGCCATGCGTAAGCGGCTGTCCCGTAGGTATCTCTATCCCTGACTTTATCGCAAAGGTAGCTGTTGAGGACTTCGACGGCGCTTATGATATCATCACAAAATCAAGCTCACTCCCTGCTGTCTGCGGACGTGTTTGTCCTCAGGAAAACCAGTGCGAGGGCAAGTGCGTAAGAGGCATCAAGACCGAAGCTGTCGGCATCGGCAGACTTGAACGTTTCGTTGCTGACTGGCACAACGAGCACAGCACAGCTGCTCCCGTAAAGCCTGAGCCAAACGGTCACAAGGTAGCAGTTATCGGTGCAGGTCCTTCGGGTCTTACCTGCGCAGGCGACCTCGCTAAGATGGGTTATGACGTTACTATCTACGAAGCACTCCACCTCGCAGGCGGCGTTCTCGTTTACGGTATCCCTGAATTCAGACTCCCTAAGTCTATCGTTCAGAAAGAAGTTGACGGACTTAAGGCTCTCGGCGTTAAGGTCATCACAAATACAGTTGTCGGCAAGACAATTTCCGTTGATGAGCTCTTCGAGGACGAAGGCTTTGAAGCAGTATTCATCGGATCGGGCGCAGGTCTTCCAAGATTTATGGGAATCCCCGGCGAGAACCTCAAGGGCGTTTACTCCGCTAACGAGTTCCTCACCCGTGTAAACCTTATGAAAGCATATAAGGAAGATTCCGATACACCTATCAAGAAGAACAAGAGCGTGGCAGTAGTCGGCGGCGGCAACGTTGCAATGGACGCTGCAAGATGCGCAAAGCGTCTTGGCGCAGAGAATGTTTACATAGTTTACAGAAGAAGCGAAGCAGAAATGCCTGCCCGTAAGGAAGAAGTTGAACACGCTAAGGAAGAGGGCATCATCTTCAAGACCCTCAACAATCCTATCGAAGTTATGGGCGGCGACGATAAGTTCGTAAACGGACTCAAGTGCGTTGAAATGGAACTCGGCGAACCCGACGAGAGCGGCAGAAGAAGACCTGTAGTAAAGGCAAACTCCGAGTTTATCCTCGACGTAGACTGCGTAGTAATGTCTATCGGTACTTCACCTAACCCGCTTATCAAGAACACAACAAAGGGTATCGAAACCAACAAGCACGGCTGCTTTATCTGCAACGAGGACGGACTTACATCCCGTGAGGGTGTATATGCAGGCGGCGACGCAGTAACAGGCGCAGCAACAGTTATCCTCGCAATGGGCGCAGGAAAGACCGCTGCAAAGGCTATGGACGAATACATCAAGGCTAAGAACTGATTTAAATTCGGAATTATTTGTATTCCGCATATTGGTCACACAACACTAAAATTGATGTAGGGGGCGGGTTTCCCGTCCCGCGCCGCAAGGAGTTTTATACTAATTTTTAAATTGAAAGTGTACAAAAAATCAAGTAAAAGCTCGTAGCTGTTGAAAACAGGTTTATATGGGTTTGCGCCGATTTTTTGTCTACACTTTGATTAAAAATTAGTATTACAATAAACAAATGTCCCTATTTTCATCGGATAAACCCGTTGAAAATAGGGACATTTTGTTTTTGTGACATTTTCGCGCACCGAAAATCGCCTCGCGATTGGGACGGGCAACCCGTCCCCTACAGAAAATTACAATAAAGGCGAGATTTATAATCGGGCGGATATGGAATCCGCCCCTACAGTAATTGTTTTTTTACAACAAATAAATGGAGCATAAATAATTCCGCATTCCTAATTCCTAATTCCGAATTTTTATTACCCGCCCATTTTCTCCCGTTCTTTTGCAAGCTCGGAAACGAGCTTTTTTATGCTCCATTTCTGATTTGAGGGCGTGAGAGCCGCCTTTAACGAGATATAAACCTCTGACTTGCGCAGTTCTGTGAGCACGGAATCTATCTGCTTGCCCGAAAGTCCCGAAAAAATGATGCAGCCATTGTCTGCTTCACCAAGCTTTTCGCTTTTTTCGAAGCCGTTAAAACCTGCAAAGAAGCCTATCTGCGTTTCGGCTTCGTTATCTTCGGCAATAATGAGCTTTATGCGAAGCTTATCGGCTATTTTTTTCAGCGCGGTAAGGTTTTCCTGCTGTTTGTATGCAATGATGCGCCCGTCGGCGGTGTTTATTATTCTTGCTTTCATATTTTGTGTTTCTCCTAAAAATCAATATTACTGAAAATATATCATATTTTCGCGAAAAGGTCAAGCTTGATGCAAAAAAAGCCGACAGGCGAACCTGTCGGCAGATAAGCTGTTTTCTTACTTTGTGAACTTGTTCTGGAACTTTGAAATTACAAAACCTACGCAGGCAACAACGCCGACGAGGATAACGCAGACAATAACGATAAGAATGATCCTCGGACCTTTTGAAATGGAAACAGTGATCTGTGATGCTTCCTGCTGATCGCCGATGTTTGCGATAACTGTTCCGTCTGCTGTGGTGACGGTGAGGTCGTCGATATATGCAACCGTGCCGTTATAGCTTTCAAAGATCGGAATGGCGAAGCCGAGCCTTGTGTTGTCCGCATTTCCGGGGATAGCAATGGCAACGTCTGCCCATTTGCCTGCATTTTCATTGCTGAGGTCGGTGTTCATCCAAACGATGCCGTCCGAAAATACCGTGAAAGACTGTGCAAGCTTTGCTGCGTCCTTATCGAATAAAACTTTCATTGAAACAGTGCAGCCTGCGAAGCTGTCAAGTCCGATCGAAGTAGAATCGAAGTAAAGTCCGCCGAAACGGTTGTCATCTGCAATGGATTCGGTAACATTTTCCGAAAGCATAAGCGAGCCATTGCCGTTTACCTTTGTCTGCTCGTCGATAGAGGCTGTGAAACCTGTTTCCGCGGTCGAGCCGTAACTCTGGAACATTGAAAGAGAGGTATCGTTATCGAAGCAGAAAGTAGCCTCATCAGCGGCGAAAGCGGAAAAAGCAACTGCGGAAAGAGCCATTACTGAAGCCGCAGCGGCAGCTATGATCTTTGTGATTTTCATTTCAAAAACCCGTCCTTTATTTGTTGTGGCTGATAAGGTGTGCGGGATCTTTACCGTATCAGCAAATATTGATATACTATATATATTTTATTACAATACGCAAAATTTGTCAATATGTTTTTACGCATATTGACAAATTTTATTTTGCATGGCAGGGAGCCCCTGCAGGCAGTTCGCGCCGCGCTCCACTTCGTTCCGCTTTTTTGCGTTGGAAATAAGTTTATGTTCGCGAAAAAAGCTGATCAATGCGTCCGAAAAACTCAATCGAGGGGAAGCCCCCGCGGGCAGTTCGCGCCGTGCTCCACTTCGTTCCGCTTGTTTGCGTTGGAAATAAATTTATGTTCGCGAAGAAAGCTGATCAATGTGTCCGAAAAACTCAATCGAGGGAAAGCCCCCACGGGCAGTTCGCGCTGTGCTCCACTTCGTTTTCGCTTGAAGTGAGGGGAAATTGCTCAATTATTAATTCAAATAAAAAGTTTCATCACGCTCAATAATTACGCATTAAGCGTTACGAATTACGCATTATTCCTCGGCACCGCCCATTGAAAGAATAACATCGCTAACAAGGTTTCCGGGGAGCTGTTCATAGCGGAGAAATTCGAGCGAGAAGCTGCCCTTGCCGCGTGTGATCTGGCGGAGCTGAGTTGTGAAGCTCTGCATCTCGCGGAGAGGAACTTCGGCTTCGATCTCGGTCATACCGTTCTTAACAGGGGTCATACCGATAACTCTGCCGCGGCGCTTGTTGAGGTCGCCCATAATATCGCCCGTGTTTTCGTCAGCGGCGGTAACATAAAGCTTGCCTATTGGTTCAAGGATAGTCGGGTCAGCCTGCTTTAAGCCCTCTTTGTATGCAAGCGAAGCGGCAGTCTTGAACGACATTTCCGAGCTGTCAACCGGGTGGTAAGAACCGTCAACGAGGATAGCCTTTACTCCCATTACGGGGCAGCCTGCGAGAACGCCTTTCTTCACGCAGTCCTGAAGTCCCTTTTCAACTGCGGGGAAGAAGTTCTTAGGAACAGCGCCGCCGACAACTCTTTCTTCAAATACAAGTCCGTCCGAAATGCAGGGTTCAAATTCGATCCAAACGTGACCGTACTGACCGTGACCGCCCGTCTGTTTCTTGTATTTGCCCTCTGCCTTTACCTTTTTGCGGATAGTTTCGCGGTATGCTATCTTTGGCTCGGTGAGAGTTACCTCTGCGCCAAATTTATTTTTGAGCTTAGCAACAGCGTTTTCGAGGTGCTGTTCGCCAAGTCCCTTGAGGATCTGTTCCTTTGTGAATGGGTCAAGTCCGAAGCTGAGAGTCTTATCCTCTTCGATAAGTCTTGCGATGCCCGAGCTTACCTTCGCCTCGTCACCCTGAGTCTTAGCGTGAACAGCCATACCAAAGCAAGGCTTCGGAAAGTCGGGTGAAGCAACGGTGACAACTCTTGACGAAGCGCAGATTGTGTCGCCCGTGTTCGCGCTTATCTTTACCGCAACGGCAATGTCGCCTGCGGAAGCTTCGGTGATCTCGGTCTGCTTCTTGCCGACAAATGTGTAAAGCTTGCCGATTTTTTCGGGAGCGGCTGTTCTGCTGTTGATGTAGTCGGTGTTGGCAGTGATCTTGCCGCCGAGAACTTTGAGGAAGGACATTTTTCCTACGAACGGGTCGGCAACGGTCTTGAAAACGTAAGCCGCAGTCGGTTCGCTTTCGCTGTATTTGATCTCAACGATGTTTCCTGCGGCAGTTTCAGCCATAACGGGCTTGTTGTCTGCAGGCGAGGGGAGAAGAAGTGAAATTTCCTTCAAAAGCATATCAACGCCGGCGGTCGAGGTCGAAGAACAGCATACAACAGGAGTGATTATGCCCTCGTTCATACCCTTGTGGATACCGTGAACGAGTTCTTTCTGAGTGAAAGCTTCGCCCTCGAAGAATTTTTCCATAAGCGAATCATCGGTCTCGGCAACAGCCTCGGAGAAAGCGGCAACAAGACCGTCCATACGGTATTCAAGCTTTTCGGAAACCTCTGCGGTAGGCATTTCGGTTTCAACAGCATTGCCGTTTTCATCGTATGTATAAGCTTTCATTTCGATAAGGTTTACGAACGAAACTACCTGATGATCCTTGATTATCGGGAAAACAACAGGGCAGACGGTCGGACCGAATTTCGTTTTGAGCTCGGTGAGAACGTTGAAATAGTTAGCGTCTGGGTCATCGACTTTTGTGATGACGAACATTTTCGGCTTGCCAAGGTCTGCGGCGAGGTCGTAAGCCTTTTCAGTGCCGACCTTAACGCCCGACTTTGCGGAAACGGTTATCATTACCGTGCCTGCGGCTGAAACAGCTTCGTACATTCCTCCTGCGAAGTCGAAAAGACCGGGTGTATCGAGAAGATTTACTTTTATATCGTTATATTCAAAAGAAGTAAGCGACGATGCAAGCGTTGCGGACGACGGCTCGATTCGCTGAGAAGCACCCGATTTGAGAAGAAGTGCTTCGGAAAGCGCAGTCTTGCCTGAACCTGAGTGGCCTGCAAGGGCGATATTTCTTATGTTTTCTGCGGAATACGGTTTCATAACGGGATCTCTCCATTCTTGAATAAAAATTAGTATAAATTAAACAAAATATTGCTTTTTTATGTTTATTATTATATACCTTTTGTTTAATATAATCAATCCCTTAGCATCAACTTTTACAGTTATTTTAAATATTTATACCAATTCTTGTGCATATTGACGATAGAATATACTTTTTTATAAAAAACACGGTCGGATATTGACGAAAAATAATTAGTGTGGTACAATTAAAGATAACATTTTATCGTAAAAATTTTTTGCGGAGGTAAATTTAATGAAACTGCTTGAGGATAGGATCATTAAGGACGGCATTGTCAAAGACGGCGGAGTTCTGAAAGTTGACAGCTTTCTCAATCATCAGATGGATATTGACCTTTTTAACGAGATCGGAAAGGAATTTAAGCGCCTTTTCAGCGAAGAGAGCAAGCGCATCAATAAGATACTGACGATAGAAGCATCGGGCATCGGCATCGCCTGCATCGTTGCACAGCACTTCGGCGTTCCCGTTGTCTTTGCGAAAAAAGCGCAGAGCATCAATATCGACGGCGAAGTCTACAGCACGAAAATACAGTCATTCACGCATGGAAAAGTATATGACGTTATCGTTTCAAAGAAGTACATATCGAACGAAGATCATATCCTTATCATCGACGACTTCCTCGCAAACGGCTGCGCACTTGAAGGACTTATCGACCTTGTACAGAGCGCAGGAGCAACAGTTGAGGGTATCGGTATATGCGTAGAAAAAGGCTTCCAGCCCGGCGGCGAAGCTATCCGCAAGCGCGGCATACACCTTGAATCGCTCGCAATCGTCGACGCAATGGACGCTTCAACGGGAACAATTACTTTCCGCAAGCAGTAAGAAATACGAAAATGCGGCGAATTCGCTCAAAATTAAAGTTTACGTTAATTCTGAAAGAATTTCGCTTTGTTCAAAGGGTGGCAGGGGTCAAGGGGACAGCGTCCCATGTCGCTCTCCGCAGAGAGCGAAACACCCTAAACTGACAGCACAAAATTTTGTTGCAATAGAAAAATATCTAACAGCAAAAAAGGCGCAATTCACACCAAAAAGGTAAAACAGAAAATGAAAAATCATTTTCGTAAACCTAAAAATGTGAATTGCGCCATTCTGTTTTCCTAAAGTAAAATATCCTTGCCGATAATATATGTGAACGAAGTGAATATATATTATCGGCAACACAATATAAACAGTTACAGAAAATAAACAGTAAAGCACCGATTCAGAAAATATAGTGTCGGCATAAAATGCGCAGAGCGAAACAATGAGCATTTTATGCCGACAACGTTTGAGTGTGTGATGATTAAGTTTGATTGATTTTCAAATCGTTTTTATCAGAACAGCCTCTCATCGGGATTTTCGTGAACCCCACATTCCCCGACCATTTCGGAGAGCGCGACCATATCGGACGGCTCAATATCAAAGCCGAAAACGTCAAGATTCTGCTTTATATGTTCGGGCGAAACTGACCTTGCGAGCGGAACAAATCCGTTCTGTAAGCACCAGCGTATGCACAGCTGAGGTATGCTGACACCGTATCTTTCGGCTATCTTCGCGAGCGGCTCGGACGAAAGTGCTTTGCCTGTCCCGAGAACGCTGTAGCCCTCGATAAGTATTCCCTTGTTCGTGCAGGCGGAGATAGTTTCTTCGTCAACGTCACCGGGGCAAAGGCGTATCTGATCTACGCAGGGTGAAATTTCCGCCGTTTCCATAAGCGCGTCAAGATGCCTTGCACAGAAGTTGCTCACGCCGATAGCACGGACTTTTCCGTTACGGCAGAGCGTTTCCATTGCGCGCCAAAGCTCGGCGTTGCGTTCTTTCCAGCAGGCGCGGAATTTCAGCGGATTCGGCCAGTGTATAAGCAAAAGGTCGAGATAGTCCGTTCCGAGCAGAGAAAGCGATTGCTCGCAGGCGGCAATAGCTTCATCATAAGTGCGAATGTTGTTCCAAAGCTTTGTCGTGAGAAAAAGCTCGTCACGGGCAATGCCGCTGCGCTTTATCCCCGAGCCGATGAACTCTTCGTTGCCGTATGCGGACGCAGTGTCGATGTGCCTGTAGCCTGCACGGATAGCTTCAGCGGCGGCAAGTTCGGCGACTGAGCCCTCGATCTGCCATGTTCCGAAGCCAACGCAGGGTATTTTCACTCCGTTGAGAAGCTCAACAGTGTCGGCAGAGCCTTTAACATTATCTGTCAGCATAAAATGTCCTCCATGTGGGAAGCCCCCACGGGCAGTTCACGCCACGCTCCGCTTCGTGACGCTTATTGCGTTTGAAGCAGGTTTGTGTTCGCGGATATAGTTTGTTTGAAAAACTCTACAAATCGAAATATGCGGGGATATCCCCGTTGATAATATCTATTGTCATTATACCATAAAATCGGCTGATATCAATGAATTTTTTGTGTATTTTAATTAAAAATGATTTTTTGACACTTTTTTTGAAAAAACGCTTGACAAATATGCTTGTATCTGCTATAATAACATAGTCGGCACGGAGAAGTCGCCTAGCCCGGTTTATGGCGCACGACTGGAACTCGTGTATGGGTTAATAGCTCATCGAGGGTTCGAATCCCTCCTTCTCCGCCACAAAGCCCTGCAAATGGAAGTTTGCAGGGCTTTTTTGTTTGTATAAATGCTCGGAGAGGGAGCCGTTTAAATCGTTCCGCTTATTGTCAGAACGCTTCTGCCGGGTTCAACATTCCAGCTTCCGTCCGTATTCTGCGTGTACTGTGCCGCAGGGACTGTAATTGCACCCGCTGTGGTTGCAAACGCACCGGTTGTACTGTTGTAGGAATAGTTTGCTGCGGCTGTCCATGGAGTGTTGTTGAATGAAACCGAAATGTTTTCCAGGATCGGCGCAAAGGTATCTTCGACAACCGTATCATCTGTGGCAGCAACTGCGGACGCACCTCTGTTTTCGATCGTAAATTCATAGGTGACAGTGCCGTTATCGGCAACCTGTGTCGGTTCAAGCGACTTTACGATGGATAAGATCGGTTCTTCCGAGAATACCGTATTTGATGTTCCCGAAATGTCGCCGACAAGTCCGCTGCCTGTCAGAGCAGCCGTGTTTGTTATGCTCTGACCTGCGCCGAGAGGTGCGAAGCTGTTTGCTCTTGCTTCATAAACGATAAGAACATTACCGTTGGCAGGAATGGTTATTCCGCTGAAAACAAGCGGAGATACCGACTGTGGGATCAGCGGTGCGGGAGCGGTGAGCTGTCCGTTTGAAAAAAGTCTTGCCGAACCGCTTTCAAATGTCAGCGGAACAACATTCTGACCTGCGAACTGATATCCTCCCAGATCATCGGTAACGGTAATATCGTTATAAGCGGTGTTTCCGGCGTTGGCGATGCTGATGATGAACGTCATCTTTCCACCCTCGGAATAGCTGCTGCCGAGAGTGGATTTTGTTACGCTCACGGTGTCGATTATTTCTCCCGTGACAGTGTTGGAGCTGGTCACAGTACCTTTGTAGACGAGCTGTGCTTTATTTGAAAAAGGAATTGCCATATAATGACCCCCTGTAGTTATTTTCGGGATAAGATCCCTGTTATAATTTATGCAGACTGCAAAAAAATTGTCACACATACATTGAATCTGTTATTTCTTTATGCTATACTTATAGTGGTTTACGGACTGAAAGTGTAAAAAATCAAGCAAAAGCTTGCATGTATTGTTTTTTTAGTCTAAAAAAGAATTTCTTCAAGGAGAACGGAAAAATGCGTTTTGTTATTCAAAGAGTAAAAAATTCAAAGGTCACGGTAAATAATGAGGTCGTAGGTAAGATCGGAAAGGGCTTTATGGTTCTTATCGGCATTTCAAACGAGGATACGACCGAAACGGCGGATAAAATGCTGCGCAAGCTGTTAAATATGCGCATATTTGAGGACGAAAACGGCAAGACGAACCTCGGCTTGCAGGACGTTGGCGGTGAGCTTCTGCTGATATCGCAGTTCACGCTCTATGCGGACTGCCGAAAGGGCAACAGACCGTCGTTCATCAATGCAGGTGCGCCCGATATGGCGAAAAAGCTTTATGAATACATGATCGAAAAGTGCAAAGAGAGCGTTGCGGTCGTTGAGCAGGGTGAGTTCGGCGCAGATATGAAGGTCGAGCTTCTCAACGACGGACCTTTCACTATAATCCTTGACAGCGATGATCTGGCTTAAGCTGATGCGCAGTCAGATTTTTCGTCAGATTGTATAGAAATTTCGCAGGTATACTGTCGTATGTCAAGAAATTTATGTGCAAGATGACGTAAAATCTGCAAGCAGATGAGGTGCTAAGGCTTTAGCCGGTGGTTTTTAGAGGTGACCTTAAGGAGCTTAAAGCCTTCGTGGTTGTTTGAAAAAGAAAAGTGTTCAATAACAATAACGCCGTCTGAATCAACAGCCGCAGCTACATGAGTTTCCTTTGCAATATCAATTCCAACATAAATCATAAGTTTTACCTGCCTTGTAAAGTTATTTGGTACTGTTTTCGTGCCACTTAGTTTTATTCCCGTAAACTTGCGTGAGATTAAAATTCTTTGACTTATCCAGCTATAAACATTGTAAATAAAACTGTGGCTTTACACTCCTTATAGTAGTCAAGCTACAGAAAAAAATTAAAAGTCCACAGCACCTGTTTTATTATACCACAAATTTGGAAAGGAGAGTATGATTTAGGCTTTACTATATCATACAAATGTATATATGGAAAAGGAGACAGACCCGAATGAAACGCCAAATAATTAAATTGACTTTATGCATAATAGCAGGTGTTTTAATAGTGATCGGTATTTTCTTTTTAATAACAGAACCGAATCATGGGCGTAAGTACACAATACCTCTAATTGACGGAATGGTAATTCAGGCTGATCCTCCTGCAAAAAAACTGCTGAAATATATGGAGAAAAAGTATAACAAGGAATTTACGCAGGTTTATGTTGAGCTAAACACCTATTCAGATGAATGTCGGCATCATGATTGGGGTTCTAAACTATGGGACTTTTATCATAATGGGATAACTGTATCAACATCAGGCAGTGACGAATATTATCACGTTCGTGATGATTATGGTACATATCTTGATAATTACGGCTGTTATCTGGTGAATGAAGAAGCTGAACAAATTCTTTATGATAAAATTTCATCTGTAGTTAGAGATGTCAAGGTATCATGTTTCCCGAGGGATTTACAAAGCAAAGAATTACCTGCTTTTATGACGGCAGAAGAATATCTTGCTAATGCTGGCAAATGGTTATGTATAGTAATATGTGGAGAGGGGGAAAATGCAGAGAAGGATTATCGAAAAATATGTGATGCATTGGGCAAAGAAAGCGGTCAAGGTTGGATGACAATTCATTATCTTGATGAGGAAACATATAACAATATTGATATGGCAAACCGTAATGTTATCATTTATAATGAAAATTATAATCGTAAACTGGAGTTTGATGTTTATACAGGCGAGCCGATGTTTATTACACCGGGGACAAAATAAAATGAAATAATTAAATTCAGCAAACATTATAGGAAACCTCTAAAAACCTCCCTCACGGCAAATTTTCTACGACTTTGCGCATCTTCTGCGTTAGCGAAACTTGAAATACATTCGGAATGTATTCCGTAGTATTACACTGCGCTTCGCTGCCTTGAAGCTGCGCAAAGTCCCAACGAAAATTTGCGAATAATACAAAGTATTATTTTGTTTCGGTTTTTTAAGAACCCCTTATTTAGGTGGGACGGACAGAATATCCGCCCCATTTTTTACAAAATAATTACGCATTAAGCATTAAGAATTACGCATTGAATAATCCCTCTTGACAAATGCCTATTTATATGATATACTTTGTAGGCAAAGAAAGGAAGGAACAGTCCAATGAAGGTCGTACCATATTCAAAGGAATACAAAAATGAATTTATCGAAATGAATAAGCGCTGGATAACCGAGATGTTCAGGCTTGAGGACGAGGATATCGCCGTGCTGAACAATATTGACGGGATAGTCGCAAAAGGCGGCGAGGTCTGTTTCACACTCTCCGATGAGGGTGAAGTTATGTCCTGCTGTATGCTCGAACCGCACGGGGACGAGTGGGAGATTGCCAAGTTCGCAACGAAGCCCGAGTTCGGAGGAAAGGGTGCAGGAAAGCTCTGCCTCGATGCCTGCATAGAAAAGTCTCGAGAAAAGGGAATAGAAAAGCTTCTCATCGTTTCAAACACAAAATGCCACGCCGCACTTTCGCTCTACAGAAAAGCAGGGTTCAGGGAAATTCCCGTTGACAAGAACTTTTTCAAGTTTGACCGCGGAAATATCGCTTTTGAAATGTACCTATAAGATAGAATTCGGAATTATTTTTGCTCTGCATATTCACGATAAACTCTGAATTTTCTGTAGGGGACGGTTCCCCGTCCCGCGCCGCAAGGCGTTTCATAATTAATAAAAGAACCTGTTTTCAAAGATTTTGAATTCTATGAAAACAGGTTCTTTTTTACGAAAAACAATATGTATGCCGAAAAATCGCCGACGCGATTCGGGACGGGCAATTCGTCAGCTACAATTTTTGTGTCCGTTTTTGCGTCCAAATTAGGCGAATCAGTTGGGTGGATATAGGATCCGTCCCTACGGAATTAGGTGTTTGCCGCAAATTGTCGGAACAAAAATAATTCCGAATTCATAATTCGGTTTAAAGGTACTTTTCCAAAGTAGGTATAAGCACATTCATATCTATCGGCTTTGCGATGTGGTCGTTCATTCCAACGTCCAGTGCGCGCTTTCTGTCCTCCGCAAAGGCGTTCGCCGTCATTGCGATTATCGGGATATTCGCCTTTTCGGGGTCGGACATTTTTCTTATCTTTGATGTTGCGCCGTAACCGTCCAGTACGGGCATTTGGATATCCATAAGTATTATCGAATAATGTCCTGCAGGTGCTTTTTCAAGCAGCTCAAAGCACTTTACGCCGTCCTCTGCTCGGTCAACTTCAAAGCCCTCCTCCGTGAGAAGCTCTGTTGCTATTTCGGCGTTGAGGTCGTTATCCTCGGCAAGAAGTATCTTCTTGCCCTTTATCTTGTTTTCGTCAAAGCTTGCGACTGCACGCTTCGGCTGGGTATCTTCATAGCTTGCAACTCGGCACGGGATACGTAACGTAAAGGTCGAACCTTCGCCGACCTTGCTCTTTATGCTGATAGTTCCGTTCATAAGGTCAACAAGGTTCTTTACGATGCCCATTCCAAGACCCGTTCCCTCGATGCCGCTCATTGTTGACGAGCGTTCTCTTGCAAATGATTCATATATATGCTTCTGGAACTCCTCGGACATTCCTATGCCGTTGTCCTCGACCGAGAATTCCTGATAAACCCAGCCCTCGTCGGGGTGAGGATACTGCTTTATCGAGCAGTGTATCTTTCCGCCCTCGGGAGTGTATTTTATCGCATTGCTGACAAGGTTCAGCACCATTTCGGTCACTCTTGTCGTATCGAAGAAAATATACGGACTGATGATGCTCTTTGAAGTCGTGAGGAGCTGATGCTTTTTGTCCGCTTCGGCGCGTATCATAAGCATACAATCGTCAAAAACAGTGCCCGATTTTACGGGACTTTCCTCGATAGTGACCTTTCCGCTTTCGATTCGGGAAAGTTCAAGCACATTGTCAAGGAGCGAGAGCATCTTCTTTCCGCAGACCTGAATTTTTACAAGATATCCGCCGAGCTTACCCGCATCATTCATATTTCTGCCTGCAAGCTCCGCATATCCGATTATCGCGTTCATTGGAGTTCGGATATCGTGACTCATATTGAAAAGGAAAGTCGATTTTGCCTTGTTTGCGGCTTCTGCGGCAACAGCGGCATCGTTAAGCATCTGCTGACGCTCTTTTTCGCGTATTCTCTGCTTTCTCAGACCGATATAAACGCATACAGCCATAAGCGCCGCTATTGCAATGGTGATAACAGCGGTCTTTATGGTCGCCTGCTTGTTCTCATTGAGGAAAACATAGCAGTTTTCCATATCCATTTCCATGCAGAGCGCGCCGATTATCTCGTCCGAACCTGCCTCACGAACGGGATAGCAGGCGGTGAAGATATGTCCCCAGGTCGTGTCCATTATCTCCTGCGAATAGATAGTTTCGCCCGAAAGTGCCGCATCGATATACGGTATCATTTCCTCCTCGATATATGTGCCGGGGTAAGCGAAATCCTCCGCATCGATGTCAAGTCCGTCAACAAGATAGATGAGCCTGCCGTCGTCACCGCGCTTTGCAGTATAGAGATAGCGCGTCGAATTGAGTGTGCGAAGCTCGTTGAGCATCTGCTGAAGCTCTTTGTAGCGGTCGGTTTCCATATCTTCGACAGTGGTTATGTTCTCATAGTCCTCGCGCGTGAATTTGTTTGAAACAAGCTTATGTATCGCATCGGAGCAACGGCTGTTCCATTCGACGTTCGCTCGGAGCATACTGTCGCTGTAGCTGCTCTGCAATATAAAAGTATAGACCGAGATAAACAGCAGCGTCAGTAGCAGTACAAATATTATGCTGAAGCCAAGATGTCCCGTTTTTTGCGGCTTAGTTCTGCCTTTGCTTTCGCCGGAAATATTCTTATCGCCCATTTTTATCCTCCAACGGGAAAATCTGCGCCTGATATCAGTATAAATTTTCAGGCTTTTCCAAAATTATTAAAGGTTCATTTTCTAATGATTATACCATAAACCGACATATATTGTCAAGAAAATTAAGAGCCGTTCCCGACGAAAATAGGAAACGGCTCACATAATTTATTTATTCTTTTTTCGCATCGTCCTTAACTTCCTCAGCAGGCGCAGGCTCGGCAGCCGAAGAAGCTTTGAGCGCTTTTTTCTTTTTCGTTTTCTTTATTATGAAGATAACGATGAAAGCAATTATTCCTATAAGGATAAGATATGGGAACACCGCGATTATGAAGAACAGCAGGTCTTCGAGGAAAACGAGGAATCCGCTTCCCGTTTCGGACAGCGTGTTCGCAAGTCTTTGACCGAACGTGTCCGTCTTGACGGGTTCAGCCGTGTATTCCTTGACTTCGTTTATCGTGATGTTGACGAAAGAATACGCAACATTGGTCTTGATCTCATTCATTCTTGTTTTTATCTTCGCGATCTCGACCTGAAGATCGGTAAGCTCTCTTTCGACCGAAACAGCATAAGCGTCCTCAGTGATAGTTGCGAGCAGAGCTATGTAGCGTTCTTCTTTTGCTTCGTAAATTTCAAGCGTTGTGGAGAGGTCATAATACTCGCTGCTGACATTTTCAACGTAGGAGTTTCTGCTCCGCAGGTCGCCGAGTTCAGCCGCATTATTGCAGAATTCCTCATAGTCTGCGCTCGGCACACGCACCGTTGCGGAATATGTGCGCCACTTTTCGATATCGTCATAGTACCAACGGCTGTCCGAGCCGCCATCGTTGTAATTTTCGCTTTCGACGAAGCCGCCGTAGCTGTCAAGGCTCTCCTTGAACTTTGCAACAGCATCATCGAATTCGAGCACATCAACGGTCATATTGCAGGTATAAACGAGCATTTCCTTTTTGATCTGCTCGGCGGAAAGTGTGCTGTCACTCTCGCTGCCGTCAGCCATAGTCGTGTCACTTGCGGATTCAATGCTGCTGTCATAATCATAGTAGTCCTCTGCCGCGCTTGTTTCGTAGGAATAATCGCCATAAGCGGAAGCCGAATTCGATGCCTTGTCGGTCGACATACTGCTTCCGCAGGCGGTGAGAAGAAGTGCGCATAAAGCTGCTGAAATTATCGCTTTTGTTTTCATTGTGTTGTCCTCCTTGAAAAAATGTATTTGTCAACGTTAGGAAAAGCCGCTCAAAATCAAAGTGACCGTTTCCTTGGTGTGGGATTTTTGAATAATATGAGTATTTTATGTTACTCTTTTTCTTATTTTACGGTCAAAAGCTATTGCAAAAGAGGATATTTTGTAAATATTCTATTAATACAAAGTAAAGTTAAGACGTTCTGCAAGTTTTTGCAAAAATTTATCTTCGGACATTTCTTCTATTTCGGACAAAGCGGAAATTTCCTCCGAGCACACGGAAAAAGCATAGCCGTTCGTTTTTTTCGTGAAGAATTTGCCGGCAAGTTCGTTTTCCGTCACATCGAACGAATTGAAGCCTGCCGCAAGACCTTTCCCGAGCATTTTTGAATAGGCTTCTTTCTTTGTCCATATCTCAAAAAAGGCTTCATCGGGAGAGTTGCTTCCCTCGATAAATTTTATCTCGTTTTCGGCAAAGAAACGCTCCGAAATGCCGCTTTTTCGCCGCCTTATACGCTCAACGTCAACCCCGACACGGGCGGAATCTGCTCCTGCAAACACAACTGCTTTTCCCGAGTGCGAAACGGAAAAATCATAGCCGCTTTCCCCGATGATAAAAGGCTTTCCGAACCCGTTTTTCCCGAATTCAAGCGAATCAAAGTCAGCTCCAAGCTGTTCGGATGCTTCATATCGTATAAGAAGTTCAGCGAAAAGCGAGCGAACTTTATCGCCGTTCACAGCCATTCGGGCGATGCGCTCACGGCGTTCCTGCGATATCAGCGGCAAAAGTTGGCTGTATTCCGCGAACGGCTTTTCTTCATTTAAATAAAGTATAACAGCTTTCACAGCGTTCTCCTTTCAGTTTATGTGTTAAATTTTTATCAATCAAAAGAGTTTCCGACTGTCCAAAAATCTGATTTCTATACTCATTGTATTAAAAGCTGTTGTTATTTTCGCAAGCTGTACCATAAATCGGACAGAAAAATAAATCGAACAAATTTTTTGTTAAAACCCCTTGACAAAGCGATACGTTTGTTCTATAATATGAAACAGAACAAAAGTGCTGAACATTTGTGCTAAAAATATAAATCGTCTGTTCAGCGTGAATTTGAAAAGGGGAAATATTATGACACACTTCAATTCAACCGCTAAAAAACTTCCGTCCTACGATTCCGAGCGCTCGGGCATCACTCTTGTGAACTGCGCCCACCGCCGCAATATGCTCAAGCAGAAACTTTACGGTCTGGCTGCAACTATCGTTCCGACCGCGGCTGTTCTCTTTGCCGAAGACGTTGAGCTTCTTCTGCTGTTTGTTCCCGTAGGTCTGTTCCTTATGTTCACAAAGCGCACTGTTCTCACCTTTGAGCAGGAATAAATTACCACAGTATTGATGATTGACAATGTTTTTCACATCTGCTAAAATTATATCATAAAATGTTCCTTTTTAAAAGACTATACTTATAATTTTAGGAAATCAATATGAAAAAAGCCTTGTCAAAAAAATATCTTGTGCAATATATCATCATCGCGGTCATACTTGCGGTCTGTGCTGTGCTGTGCGTTGTTTCGCGCCGATCTGCGGCGTTTGCGGACAGCTACCGCGATAATGTTTTTTTGAAACTGCAAGCTGTTTTCGGCAGGATAAGCGGTGCTTTGCCGTTTTCGCTCGGCGAACTGATGATAGCAATAGCCGTGTTAGGCGGAATTTCGCTCATCGCGGTGTACATAGTTCTTATGATACGAAAAAAGGGTAAGCGCGGAAAAATTTCTGCTGTCTGCTCGCTCATCGTCCTGTGGATAGTCACATTCGTGATGCTGACCGAAACGCTAAACTGCTTTATAATGTACCGATGCAGCAGTTTCGCCTCGGTCTACGGCATCGGCGAAAAAAAATTCACCGCCGATGAGCTTTATTCGCTTGCAATGACAATAACCGAAAAATGCAACGAAGCCGAGGCGCTTATCGAGCGTGACGGGAACGGAAATATGCTCATCACCTGTGATGTTTACGCCGAAACAAAGGCGGCAATGCAGAATATTTCGTCCGAATATCCGACACTCTCGGGATATTATCCCGACCCGAAAGGAATTTTATGCTCGGGTGTGATGACGCGCTTCGACCTGCTTGGGATATATTTCCCGTTCAGCCTTGAAGCGAACTATAATAAAGATATGTATAACTCCGAACTGCCTGAAACAATATGCCACGAGTTTGCACACCTCAAAGGCTGGATAAAGGAGGACGAAGCGAACTTTATCGCGTTCCGCGCCTGCATCGACAGCGGCTCGCCCGAGCTTGTCTACTCGGGATATATGTCCGCACTGTCCTATCTGCGTCCGAAAGTCTACCGTGAAGCTTCTATCTCCGATGAGGACAAAGCCGCGCTTTTCTCTTTAGCGAACGACAACGTTGTTCACGACCTTGTTGAGAAAGGCAGGATATTCCGCGAGGCAAAGGAAACAAAGCTTGGAACGGCAATGTCCGTTGTTTCCGATAAAGCAATGGAAACGAGCCTGCGGCTCAACGGCGTTTCGGACGGCGTAAGATCCTACGGACGATTCATTGATCTGCTTCTCAACTATTACTGCGGCGATAATTCTAATGCGTAATTCGTAATGCGTAATGCGTAATTATTTTTGCTCCGCATATTTGTTGCGAAAAACAAATTTTGTAGGGACGGATTCTATATCCACCTGTCAAAATTCTTATTTTTTATTTAATTTTCTGTAGCAAACGGGTCACACGTCCCGCGCCGCAAGGTTTTATAATACAAACAGACCTGTTTTCAGGGGAAATCTTTTGAAAACAGGTCTGTTTTTGTTATTATTTACAGTGCTTTACAGCATATTGGTGTATCAAAAATTGCTGACGCGATTGTAGCGGAAAATATACCTAAAATATAGTTGTTGTAAATGGGCGGATATAGAATCCGCCCCTATGGAATTTGGTGATTTGCGACCAATATGCGGAACAAAAATAATTCCGAATTTATTTGAAGAATCCTTTTATCGTTCCGAACAGAAGCGAAATATCGATAGGCTTTGCAATGTGTGCGTTCATTCCTGCGTTTATTGCGTTCTGACGGTCTTCCTCGAACGCGTTTGCAGTCATTGCGATTATCGGAATGTTCGCCTTTGTCTTATCGTCCATCGCGCGAATTCGCTTTGTTGCTTCATAGCCGTTCATTTTCGGCATCTGAACGTCCATAAGGATAAGGTCGTAGCGGTCGGGAGCGGCTTCTTCCATTTTCTTAACGGCTATTTCGCCGTCCTCGGCGGTATCGACCTCCAAGCCTGCATCACTGAGCAGTTCTGACGCGATCTCGGCGTTAAGTTCGTAGCAGGATTCTCTTTCCCGTGAACATCTCCTGCGGCTTTTCCTCGGTTTCGGCAGGAGCGGAAGGGGAGTACGGCTTCGACAGTATATCGCGAAGCTCGGACATAAATATCGGCTTTGTGCAAAATGCGGTAACGCCTGCTTCGCGCGCTTCCGATTCTATTTCCGTCCAGTCGTATGCGGTGAGGATTATTATCGGCGCGGAGTTTCCGACAATGCGGCGAATTCTTCGGGTTATCTCAACGCCGTTCATATCTGGTATCATCCAGTCGATGATGTAAACGCCGAACTCGTCGCGGCGCTCTATGGCAAATTTTGTTTGCAGGAGTGCTTCCTTGCCCGTGGTTGTCCACTCGGAGCGCATACCTACGCTGTCGAGCATCTTTGTTATGCTTGCGCAGGTGTTGAAATCATCGTCGGCAACGAGCGCGCGCATACCTTTCAGTTCGGGTATGATTATATCGGTCTGCGTTCTGTTTCCGCAGGTCTTGAAGCGAAGCTTTACAATGAATTCCGAGCCTTTTCCGAGTTCACTGTTTACGGTTATCGTTCCGCCCATCATATCAACGATGCTCTTTGCAATGGACATTCCAAGACCCGTGCCTTGGATACCGCTTATGGTCGTTGTCTGCTCGCGCGTGAAAGCTTCAAAGATATGGTCCTTGAATTCATCGCTGATGCCGATGCCCGTGTCCTTTATGTGGAACTCAAAATCGGCATGACCCTTGGGTGCACCCTCGATCTCCTTTATCCAGAAGCGGATATTTCCGCCCGGTTTGGTGAATTTTACGGCGTTGCTGAGAATGTTCAGAAGCACTTGGTTAAGTCGAAGTTTGTCGGTTATAACGTCCTCGCTCATAACGTTCTGCGTGTCGATGAAAAGGTCGAGCTGCTTCGACGCGACATTCGGCAGGACGATCATTCTCAGGTCGTTGAGCAAGTCGGAAAGATGAACGGGGGATTCTTCAATGGTTATCTTGCCGCTTTCGATATGGCTCATATCGAGGACATCGTTTATGAGCGAAAGCAGGTGATTGCCCGATGTTGCGATCTTGGAAAGACAGTACTTTACGGTTTCGATGTTGTCGATATGTGAAGCCGCGAGTGCCGTAAAGCCGATTATAGCATTGAGCGGAGTGCGGATATCGTGCGAAATGCTGTTGAGGAACGTTGTCTTTGCGCGGTTCGATTTTTCAGCGGCGGCAAGGGCGGCAGTGAGTATGTCATGCTGCTTCTTTTCGTTCGCGATAATGGCATCGATGTTCTGAAAGCCTGCTATAATGTATCTTGAATTCTCGTATCTTATGTATTTGAATTGGTAGTAATGCGTTTCGCCGTTTTCCATGATGCGGTAGGAAGAAACATACTCACCGTTTTTCTCAAGCTTTTTCATCACGGTTTCAAGCTTCATCGCTTCGAGCATCATTTTCTTATCATCAGGGTGAACACGTTCATCGATGTAGAGTTTGCAGGTGTCATAGTATGAGATCTCGCGTCTTTTTTCGATATCGATACTGCCCGTGACATAGCCGTCGAGCTTGAGTATGGTCGCGGTATTTGTGTTTGGGTCGATAAGGTAGATGTTGAGGTAATCTTTGCCGAGAGCGTTGAAGATATCGAGCTGATCCTTTATTGCGGCATCATGACGGTATTTCTGCATTATTTCATCGGTGATATCAATGCCGTAGATAACACATTCTATGTGGTCGTTGGTTGGGTTGAGAATTATACGGGCGGCAAGACGCGCGTATTTTGCACCGTTGTCATCATAGCTTGCGCGGATGATCTGATCGAACTGCGCAGTTCCGTTGTGGTATGCGTTTAAAAGCGCTTTTCGGCTGAAACGTGAGATGAAGTCGGACTTTTCCTTTTCGTCCGAGATGAAACGTTAAAGGTCCTCGATAACGTGATCTATTGTGTATTTTGAAAAGTCCACCGGTGCTGCGGCAGCATCGCCGCCTACGCTAAGGCAAACATCGTCCGTGACGTCCATGTGGAAAATTCTGAGTGCGTTCGGCATGGACTGAACGAGCATTCGTATCTGCGTTTCAAACTGCTCCTTGGCTTTTACTTCGTCCGTGATATCGCGCGCATATTCGGTGAAGACCTTTCTGCCGTCCAGTTCGGATATAGTTGTTTTTACGGCGAAAGAACGCCCTCCGTTGTGTACAACGGTATCGTATGAAGACCTGCCTTCCATATTGCGCAGAGGGCAGAACGGACATTGTTCATCATAGCCCATAAAATACTTGTAGCAGGGATTTCCGATGCAGTCTTCACCTGATAATGGGAAGAATTTCTTTGCGGTATCGTTGGCATAGATCATGGAAAGTGTTTCAAGGTCGCTGACCTATATCAGCTGTACAGAATCGATTAGTATTGATTCAAATAATTTTTCCCTGTTCATAAAATTTGCCTCCGCAGTATTTCCCTGTTTTTCCTGATTTAATCAGCATAAATTATTCATTTTATTATAACATTGACAGGCGTTTTTGTCAAATCCTTGGAATTTTTCGACTTAAACGTTTATATATTGACAAAAAAAGCCATAGGTGCTACAATAAATAATAGTGTTATAAAAATCAAAACCTACCATAATGGTAGAAAAAGGATATAAAGTGAACTTTTTTACTAAAAATAAACCGCATTTGATATTGCTTGCAAATGCTTTTATCATATTATGCATACTGGTGTATGTTATTTGGTTCGCGGTAGATCTGCGAATGGATTCTTTTAACGGCGAAAGACAGAAATTTGTTAATTCGACCTCCGTTGTTATGCAGGAGGTCAATAATTATATGGATAATTCGTCCGAGATAGTCAGAAACTGGGCGAAGCTTGTAAACAGCCGAAGCTGGACTGTGGAGGAAACTATCGAAACGCTCTCCGACCTTAATTCCAACAGTGATATTATGGTGCAGGTCGTATTTGCGGACGACCTCGACGGAATTTCGTCCACATACGGCGATGAGAGCTGTATCGGCGTTAATTACAGCAAGGTCTACAGCCTTTCGACCGAGCTGGCGGATTTCCGCGTGAATTCCGCCTGGGGCGATGTCCTTGTTTCGAGCGTTTTCACGAACAGTGTTGATGCCGTGCAGAGTATCGCGTTCGCCGCAATGGCAGAGGTGCTGAATAAAAAAGGCGAAAGCGTTCAGGCGTATATAATGCGAGTTGAGCCGGTTGAAAATCTCAACAAAAAATGGGTGATGAGCATCATCTATCCCGAATCACAGCTGAGTATGATAACCAAATACGGCGACTATGTTTTCCGCTCGCAGATGATGAAGAACTCCAACTTCTATGAGTTCCTGCGCTCGTATAACGATATCACTTACCCCGAGCTTCAGAAAATGACGGACGGGATAAACTCTGCCAACGAAGCGGGAAGCGTCATAATGAAGAATTCATTCGGCAATGAAACGCTTTTTGCGTATTCCGTAAAGGGCAATAACGAATGGGTCATCATTGCGGCGATAGAAACGGACGACCTCGGAACGAACCGCACACAGTGGGGTATGGTAGCGGTGATAATGATACTGTTTTCCGCACTGGTCGTGGTGAACCTGCTGTACTTTATGTCGCTGACGCATCAGCTGAAATACAGTCTTATCGAACTGCAAAAGGCTAATCAGGCAAAGACGCGCTTCCTTTCGTCCATGAGCCACGATATCAGAACGCCGATGAATGCTGTTATCGGTCTTACAAGGATAGCGGAGCATAATATCGATGAAAAGGCGAACGTTCAGGAGTGCCTGCGCAAAATTTCACTCGCAAGCAAGCATCTGCTCACGCTGATAAACGATATCCTTGATATCTCGCAGGTCGAGAGCGGAAAGTTCGAATTCAAGCCTGCCGTTTTCTCGCTCGAAGATTCCGCTTCGGGATTGGTCAATATCCTTTATCAGCAGGCTAACGAAAAGAATATCCTCTGCGAAGTGAGTGTGAGAAACATCACGCAGGAGTATCTTTTCACGGATAAAATGCGCCTTGAGCAGATATGGCTCAATATCCTCAGCAATGCGATAAAATATACGCCCGAGGGCGGAAAGATACTGATCGATTTCAGCGAGGAAGAAGTCCCGACCGATCCATCAAAGGTACGGCTTATTTTCCGCTCGACCGATACCGGCGTCGGAATGTCACCCGAGTTTATCAAGAACATCTTTGAGCCGTTCGAGCGTGAACGCGACAGCCGCACCGACAAAGTCCAGGGTTCGGGACTTGGAATGGCTATCACAAAGCAGATCGTTGATATGCTCGGCGGAACGATAGAAGTTCAGAGCAAAGAGGACGAAGGCTCGACCTTTACCGTAAAGATAGATATCGAGCGCGCAGAGGGCGCTCCGAATGTTGGCAGACGTCTTGACGGCATCGGCGTTCTCACTGTCGGAAGCGTTTCCGTCACGGAAAATATCAGGGCAACGCTCATTGAACTCGGCACAGATACGGAGTGCGCAGAGGACGATGACAGTGCGGTTTCGCTCATTGAGGAAATGAAAAAGCGTTCGAGCGGCTGCCGTGTTGTGGTAATTGACCGAGTAATGGGTTCGCTTGACTGCCTTAGGACGGTACGCAGGATAAAGGAACGCTTCGGTGACGAAAGTCCGCTTATGCTTATCTCAGCATTCAGCTGTGCGGATATCGAGGCTCAGGCTTTGGAAGACGGCGCGAGCGGATTTATTTCAAAGCCCGTTTTCAAAACGCCGCTCTATGAAAAGATATGCGATGTCCTCTGCGGAAGAAACAGCAGAGTTCAGAAGAAGTTTGACGATGATCCCGACCTTGCAGGTGTTCGTCTGCTCGTTGCGGAAGATAACGACCTCAACTGGGAGATCGCGAGCGAGATGTTCAGTATGTACGATATCATTGCCGACCGTGCCGAAAACGGCAGGGAATGTGTCGATATGCTGAAAAAAGCCGATGTCGGAACATACACGATGATATTTATGGACATTCAGATGCCGATAATGAACGGCTATGAAGCGGCAAGGGAGATACGAAACCTTGACGATAAGCTTAAAGCAAAAATACCTATAGTTGCAATGACCGCGGACGCATTCGCTTCGGATATCGCCGCAAGCGCCGAGGCAGGAATGAACGGTCATATATCCAAACCGATAGATTTCGACTTAGTCATATCGGAGATAAAAAAGTACATTTGATTTAACATATAATGGACTGACTTAAAAGGAAGGATATATTAATGAAAAAGGTAGTTTCTGTTTTATCCGCAGCTGCTGTTGCGGCAGGAATTTTCACAGGCTGCTCCGCAAAGAGCGGGAGCAAGGAGTTTTCACCATCACTGGATACAGAAGCAAATGTTACTATCAATGTGAACGGAAGCTGGTCGAACTTTGAAGCGCTTGAAGCAGCAGCGGCTGACTGGAATGAGATCTACCCGAATGTGAATATCAGCTACAGCAGGATCGATGATTATTATAATATTCTCGACACACTCGTTGACAGCGATCAAAAGCCTGATATCGTTATTTTCAATCCAAATACATACTACACTGGCAAGGATAAGATAATCGACAGCCTTGCCGACCTTTCCCAAGCAGGTCTTGACACAAGCATCTATAACGATGGGGTCTTGAATGCGATCACAGTAGACGGCAAGCTTTGCATCTTCGCATGGGGAACTGCTGCATCGGGGTTCGTTGTGAATAAGAATATCCTTGACAGCCTTGGACTCTCCGTTCCGCAGACGCACGATGAATTCATAAAAGTCTGCGATACGCTCAAAGAGAATGGCTACACTCCAATTCAGGGCTGCACGGACAGCATTTACGGCAATATCCTCAAAAATGAGTGCTACTACCGTATTTTCGGCGAAAATGATTCCGAAGAGGTCATAAACGCGCTTTCAACCGATGCGGCAGACTGCGGAAGTTACTTCACAGACGAATACAGCGCAATGATAAAGCTTGTTGAGAGCGGTTACATCGATACCGCGGTCAATGACAGCATTGCCGATATCTACGAGGGAAGTATTCTCCACTTCTTTGAGGGAAACACACCGTTCCTCTGCTTCACAACAGAAGGATTCAGCGGTATGAAGAAGCGCGAAACCAAGTCGGAGGCTTTCACAGCTTCTCCGTTTGAATATGAGTTCGTTTCACTGCCGGTATGCGGTGATGAAAAAGTTCTTGTCAAGGATACGTTCGGCGGACTTGCCGCTGTTGAGGACAGCGAAAATGAAGAATGGGCAAAGGAATTCCTGCGCTTCCTCTGCTGTCCCGATGAAATAAACAAAATGGCAGAAACGAAGGGAGTTCCTTCCGTCCTCGGAAGCGGCGACGGAAAGTATTTTTCGGATCTTTATGCAATTCCGCAGGAAAGAAAAGCTGCCGTAAAATATATGTCGAGATTAAACGCTGTTGATGACAGCCTTAGATCGACATTCATGATATCGCAAACGGTGATATCACAACTCCCGAAGAGGCGCAGGCTCATTTTGAGCAGTTCCTCAGCACTGTAACGCCTGCGGAATGATAAAATGACAGAATAAAATGTTTGTCAAACCTTAAACTATATCGTCAATTTATAGAAAATTCATACATAAGATATCGTGTATTTACATCAAAAACTGCATATTGCAGTATAATAAAGGAATAAAGTTGTTACTTTTATTTCCAACAAAATGAAATGATTTTTTTCAAAATCCTGTTTTATTGTCAGCTTTAAGCGGTCACAACAGCTGATGAGGAGCATAATTCGATCAAGATCAAATCGTTTATACTGATTTTTTGTCTGCACTTTGATTAAAAATTAGTATTATGCTGTCTGAAACTGATCGGAGAAAGTTTTCGTTTTTTATTTTCATACAGTACAGCAAATGTCCACTTCTCAGAAATTCTCAGCATCCGCACAAAGCATTCGTATTTACAGAAAAAGGAGAAATGATCAACGATGTGTTCTGATTTTCAATTGACAATGAAACAAGCGCTTGAAGAGATCGAGCGGTACAAGCAGGTCTTTACATCGGTATTTATGCTGGACGAAGAATCTGTAGGCAGCGGAGAATCCGCACAGATAAGAAGAGAAATGCAGACAGACCACAGATTTACGGACAAGCTCATAGATACTGTTATCGAGGTATGCCGTGCTGCGCTCAAAGGCGAAGCTGTGCTTTCAAAGCTTGTTTTTTCCGATACTGAGATCTACCAGATCACTGCAAGATATATCACCGCGGACGGCAAACCGTATATAATCGGTATGGTAAAGTCCATCGACCCGAGCGACAGCCTTGTGCTTGACGACGAAACTCACAGCGGTTTTGCGGGAAAATTGGCATCATATCACGAAAATATGTATAAAGATATCCTCACGAATGTCTATAACCGACGTTATTATGAGGAACAGCTTAAATCCAACCGCATGTCGGCAGGCGTTGCGGTCGTTGACCTTGACGGCTTTGACCTTTATAACAACACCTACGGTCACGATACGGGAGATCTTGTGCTTGCATCGGTTGCTGCAACGATAGAGGACTGCATCTCGCCCGATGATACGCTTATCCGTTACGGCGGAGATGAGTTCCTGCTCATTATCCCCGATGCGAACGAAGAAGCTTTCACGGGAATACTCGAAAATATCAGAGAGCGCATCAAGACCGCCAATGTCCCGAACTATTCGTGGATACATATCACGGCAAGCATCGGCGGACTTATCTCGGACGGCGAATCGCTCGGAAATTCCGTTCTTACAGCGGAAAGCCTTATGATCCGCGCGAAGAACCGCAAGGATATCGTTCTTACCGATAAATCAAACGATTCATCTATCCTCGAGGGCAAGCCCGAAGTGCTGATCGTTGACGATTCGGAGATGAACCGAGAGATACTTTCCGAAATGCTCGGAAGTGAATATAAAATAACTGAAGCCGAGAACGGCGAGGAGTGTATGGCTGCACTCAAACAGCGCGGAACGGGCATTTCGCTCATTCTTCTCGATATCGTGATGCCTGTTGCGGACGGATTCGATGTACTTGATTATATGACCTCAACGCACAGGATAGAGGATATCCCCGTAATTATGATCTCGAGCGAAAACTCCGAGGCGACTATCAGAAAGGCGTATGAGCTCGGCGTTTCCGACTATATAAGCCGTCCTTTCGACGCAAGAGTTGTCTGCCAGCGTGTTGCGAACACGATAAAGCTTTACTCGAAGCAGAAAAACCTCACAAAACTCGTTACCGAGCAGGTAAACGAAAAGGAAAAGAACAACCGAATGATGATCCGTATCCTCAGCCAGATCGTTGAATTCCGAAACGGCGAGAGCGGAAGCCATGTTCTTCATATCGAAAAGCTCACCGAGATGCTCATGAAGCAGCTTCTCCGCAAAACGGACAAGTATCAGATCGATCCGCAGATGCAGGAGCTTATCCCGACAGCTTCGGCGCTCCACGATATCGGCAAGATCGGCATCGAGGAAAAGATACTCAATAAGCCGGGCAAGCTCACTCCCGAGGAATTCGAGATAATGAAGAAGCACTCGGTCATCGGTGAATCTATCCTCACCAGCACTGCCGCAAATCTGAACGAACCGCTGATAAAGGTCGCAAGCCAGATATGTAGGTGGCACCACGAAAGATACGACGGAAGAGGCTATCCTGACGGACTTAAAGGGGACGAAATACCCATTTCGGCTCAGATAGTTTCACTCGCAGATGTTTATGACGCTCTTACAAGCGAGCGTGTTTATAAGAAAGCCTTCTCTCACGAAAAAACAATGGAAATGATACAGGCAGGTCAGTGCGGTGTGTTCAATCCGATACTTATCGAATGTCTTGTCGATATTCAGGAAGATGTAAAGAGAGAGCTGCTTTCCGACAAAGCAGGGGAACCGCAGCCGGTCGGACTCTGACTTAATTTAAAGGAGAAAACTAATGGATATCAGGGAATGTTATGCGGAAATGAACGCCGATTTTGAAGAGGTGGCAAGAAGATTCGGAAGTGAGGCTATGGTGAAGAAATTCGCCGTTAAGTTCCTCAAGGATTCTTCTTATGCGAATTTGTGCAGCGGATTTGCGGAAAATAACGGAGAGGAAGCTTTCCGTGCGGCTCATACACTCAAAGGAACTTGCGCGAACCTCGGCTTCAGCGCCCTCTACACAGCTGCGACTGAGCTTACCGAAAAGCTCAGAGGAAGAAGCACTGAGGGTTCGGAGGAGCTTTTTGAAAAGGTAAAGGAACAGTACGACATAACTATTGCCGCTTTGACCAAGTTTGAAAGCGAAAACGGCTAATATGAGCGAGCCATGACTTAACAGAGGAGGGTATCCGAAATGCTGGACGTTTTATTCGAGGACGAACTGAAAGAGCTTCTTGCAAAATGCGAGAACATTGTTCCCGAGGAGAACTATGTTGTCGATGAATGTACAAAGGAGCGCGACAAGGAGTTCAAGCTTGCGAAAAAAAGCGGCGTTGACCTTTCGCAGTATGAAAGCAACGAATACACGGGCTTCCAGCTCCACGAGATACGCCTCGGACTGGAAAGCAAGGTCAATGTCAAGCTTTATGACGATATTGCTTTCTCTTGGGAGCAGATGCGCCAAATAAGAAAGGGTCTTGAAGAGGGTGTCGATGTTGCGATATATGCAGATGCGCTCTATTCTGATGCGCAGATGCGTGAGATACGCCTCGGACTTGCAGACGGACTGCCAGCTGACCTTTATGCAAAGCTTGTCTACAGCAAAACGGATATGCATAAGAAAAGAACGGAGTTTTTCGCCGACAAGTATTATCTTGATCCGCAAAGCTTCGGCAGAAAGATAAAAGACGCTGAAACGGGCGCAGTTATCCGTTTCGGCGATGATCTTTTATCGGCTTATGTCACACTTCCAAAGGATAATAAATTAAATAAAAACGAGATCTATGCCATGCTTAAAGATAATGACATCGAGTATGGTCTGATAGATGAAAATATAGAGCTTCTTGCCGAAAAGGGCAGTGAAGCGGGCGAAGTCCTCATAGCAAAGGGTGTGCAGCTTGAAAAAGGCTGCGACGGCAGCTATGAGATGAAGTGGAGAAAATACGAACCGCCTACGCCGTATGAGCGCACGGACGGAACTATGGACTTCGCGACCGTCGATTTCGTCGATATGGTAAAAACGGGTCAGCCCGTTGCAGTATATACGCCTGCGGTAAAGGGCGTTGACGGCAGAACGGTCACGGGACTTATAATCGAGGAAAAATCGGGCAAAGACCTGCCTAAGCTTACGGGCAAGTTCCTCGCGGTGCGTCCCGACGGCGTTACTTATGTTGCGAAAAAAGACGGCTACATAATCTTCGATGAATCAAAATACAGGATAGATATTCAGGACGTTCTTGTCATAAACGGAAACATCAACCGACTTTACGGAAATGTTTTCTATGACGGAACGGTAAGAGTAAACGGAAACGTCGGCGAGGGTGCGATAATAAGCGCAAAGGGAGATGTTATCGTTACAGGATATGTCCAAAGCTCGTATATCTCCGCAGGAAACAAGGTAGTTGCTATTGGCGGAATAAACGCAAACGATTCGGGATATATCTGCGCTCAGGGCGGAGTTTACGCCGAATATATCGAAAACTCCAACATCTTTGCCGGGGAAGAGGTTCAGGCGAACTACATTCTCAACAGCAATGTCACGGCAGGAACGGAGATAACCGTCAAGGGTTCAAAGGGCGTTGTCTGCGGCGGAACGCTTTCCGCAGGCTACAGGGTCAATGTTCAGACGGTCGGAAACCGAAGCTTTGTAAAAACTGTCGTTGTTGTCGGAAAGAATGCTTCGATGAGTGAAAGGATCACCGCTGCAAAGTCGTTCATGGCGGAGATCAAGCGCGATATCAACACGCTCAGAAAGGGCGAGGAGTACCTCAGGCACACTGTTCCTGCAGATCAGCTTCCTGCAAATGATATGTACATAAAGCTCGGCATCGCCGTTCAGATGAAGGAGCAGTCGCTCAAGCGCGTGAACGATGATATAGCCGAGGTCGAAAGCTGGATACAAAGCTCCGACCGTGCATCGGTGAATGTCTTCGGCACGGCTTATCCGAATACGGAGATAAATATAAACGAAGTTACCCGTCTGCTCGATTCAAATATGTTCAACGTATCATTTATTCAGGCGGACAATGTAATTATAACGAAACAATGCGGAAGATAAAGACTTATTGTGTGAGGTGACTGCAATGAAAAGAAATACGATAGTTATTGTTGAAGACGACAGCGCTTCGAGAGATTTTTTTGCGAATATGTTTATGGGAAAATACAAGGTCGCTGCACTCGCAACGGGCAAGGAAGCGCTACAGTATCTCATCGTGAACTATAAAACTATCGCGATAATGCTTCTGAAGCTTGAACTGCCGATAGTTGACGGAAAGACCCTGCTCAAAGCGATGAGCAGCAAGGGAATGCTCGACAAGATGCCTGTTATCGTGCTTTCCGATACGAACAAGACCGAGGACGCCATTGAGTGCTATCAGCTCGGTGCGGTGGACTTTATCTCGAAACCGTTCGTTGAGGAGATCGTACGCAGGCGTGTCGAAAACATAGTTGAGCTTTATATGAGCAAAAAGGCACTCGAACAGAAGCTGAACGTTCAGACCGAAAAGATAAGCGAGCAGAACGAAAAGCTTGAATATTTCAACGAAAAGCTTATCGAAACGCTCAGCAATATCGTCGAGTTCCGTAACCTTGAATCGACGGCGCACGTTTGCAACATCAAGAACATCACTCGAATTATCGCCGAGTGCATAAAGGAAAACTACCCGATCTACGACCTCACGGACGAGGAGATCGACATTATCGTTCAGGCTTCGGCGCTCCACGATATCGGAAAGATATGTATTCCCGACAATATCCTGCTCAAAGCCGGACGACTTTCCGAAAAGGAATTTGAACTCATAAAATCGCATACGACAAAAGGCTGCGAGATACTTGCCCAGATGCAGGACATTCAGGACGAGAAATACTCCGAAGCGAGCCGCCAGATATGCCGCCACCACCATGAGAAATATGACGGAAGCGGATATCCCGATGGTTTGAAAGGCGATGAGATACCGCTTTCCGCTCAGATCGTTTCTATCGCCGATGTTTATGATTCGCTCGTCAGCAAGCGTGTTTACAAGAACGCTTATGACGTAACGAAAGCATACAATATGATAATGGACGGCGAATGCGGCGCATTTTCATCTGTTATTCTTGACTGCCTTTCCAAGAGCAGAGAAAAGCTTGAAGCATTGTATGCTCTTTCGGGTCAGCAGGAACAACAGAACTAACACTACCTCCGCATAATACAAACTTATGCGGAGTTTCTATTTTAAAAAGGGGAAGTATTATGAAAGATCTCAGTAAAAAAGCCGCAGCGGCAGTTGTTTTTGCCGCACTTCTCACAGGCTGTGCATCGGGCGGAGCAAAGAACTATGACAGGCTTCTCGACAAGGATTCACCTGCCGAAATAACTATCTGGCACTACTATACGGGCATTCAGCAGACGCAGTTTGACGAAATGGTGCTGGAATTCAACAACACGGTCGGTGTTGAAAAGGGCATAGTCGTTGAGGCGCTTTCCAAAAACTCCGTAAGAGAGCTTTCCGACAGCGTTGTTGCCTCGGTGAACGGCGATGCAGGCGCAGAAAAGCTCCCGAACATCTTCGGAACTTATGCCGAAACGGCATATATCGTTGACGAAAAGGGTCAGCTTGCCGATCTTTCTCCGTATTTCACCGATGAAGAGCTGAGCGAATATGTCGATGCCTACATAGACGAGGGAAGAATTGCTCAGAAAGACGTTCTGAAAATTTTCCCCGTTGCCAAAAGCACGGAAATAATGATGATAAACGTTACCGACTGGCAGAAATTTGCCGATTCGGAGAATGTTTCCTACGACGATCTCTCGACTTGGGAGGGCGTTGCCAAGGTAGCGGAAAAATATTATAACTATACAGATGCGCTCACACCCGATGTCCCGAATGACGGAAAAGCATTCTTCGGACGTGATTCCATTGCAAATTATATGGTAATAGGCGCAAAGCAGCTCGGTCACGAGTTCGCCAAGGTCGGCGATGACGGAAAAGTCACTGTCGAAGCCGACAAGGACACCCTCCGCAGACTTTGGGACAACTACTTTGTTCCTTATGTAAAGGGATATTATGCCGCAAAGAGCCGTTTCCGCAGTGACGATATGAAAACGGGCGCAATAATCGCAATGGTATGCTCGAATTCGGCGGCTTCCTACTGCCCCGATGAAGTGACTGTCAATGATGATACCACATATCCTATCGATGTCACCGTTCTGAACGTGCCGAACTTCGAGGGCAGTGACCCATGCATCGTTCAGCAGGGTGCAGGAATGGCTGTTGCAAAGTCGGACGAAAAGACCGAATATGCCTGCTCGGTATTCCTCAAATGGTTCACCGATGAGCAGAGAAATATCGAATTTGCCGTAAATTCGGGATATCTTCCCGTTAAAAAGAGCGCGAACGATATCGACAAGATACTTTCCTACAACAGCGATATAAATGAAAGAATGAAAGACACGTTTGAAACCGCTATCAGCGAGATCAACAGCTATTCACTCTATACCGCACCTCCGTATGAGGATTCGGCAGATGTCCGCGCATATATCGAAAGCGCAGTCACCGATACCGCCGAAAGCGCCTGCACAGAGGCTTGGAACAGAATAAACGCAGGTGAAACTTATGCCGATGTCACTGCGGAATATACAAGCGATGAAGCTTTTGAAAAATGGTATGCAGACTTTGAAAACGGTCTTAATGCGATCACAGGGAATTGATATATATGAATAAAAATAAAGCCTTATCACGGGATAAACGTGTGAAAGAGCGTCCGCTGATATCGAAGATAATGCTGTCGATGATACTGCTCGGACTGCTTGAGGTAACGATATTCGGGATAATAATGCTCGCGAGCGGAGAGCTTAGCTATATAAGAAAATACTGCTATAATCTGCTCACGGAAAAGACAGAGAACCGCGCGAGCTATGTGGAAAACATGCTCACGCAGAAGACCCCGCTCGTTTACGAAGCGGCGCTGAAGATAAACGAAATCACGGAGAGCTATCTCGATGAGAGCGGTCTTTCGCTCGATGCTCTTAAAACCGATAAAAATGTCAATAAGGAAATATCGGCGCGTTCGGCTGAAACGCTTATCTCGCTCATAAGGCGAGATATGGTGAATGACGCGTTCATTATCCTCGATACCGGCGAGCTTTACAGCAGTGACAACGGAGAAGTCCGCGCAGGCATTTATCTCCGCGATACCGATGTTTATACGAACAGCACCAATGACTACAAGGATATCTACCTTGAAATGGGCAGCTCCGAGCTTGCGTATTCGCTCGGAACGCCGCTCGATTCCGAGTGGTCGCCGCATCTGACGATAAATTCGGACAATGACCACAGCTTCTATACAGTGCCGATGGAAACCTATTCGGCAAATTCACGACAGCCGATATATAACCTCGGCTACTGGAGCGGTCTGTCGAAGATATCGTTTTCAGCAAGCAAGAGCCTTAAATATACGCTTCCGCTCGTCACTTCGGACGGCGAGGTCTACGGCGTTATCGGCATTGGACTTATGGAGAAAAATCTCCTCGCGAATATGCCTGCGAACGGCTTCTTCAGCACCTCCGCCTGCTATATGATAGGAAAGGATATCGAGGGTGACGGCATTTATGAGCCGATAATCCATTCGGGCGCGATATACAACCGACTTGTCACTTCGCAAACCGTCTTTGACGAAAACGCCGGATCGGATAACGGCGTTTACTGCTTCAATATTGACGGGAAGAGCTATTCGCTCGGTTCGATACACAGAATGACGCTCTACAACTCGGGTTCGCCGTATATAAATCAGCACTGGGCGCTCGTTTCGGCGGCACGAACCTCGAGCGTTATGAGCATTTACGACTTCCTTATGAAAGTCTTTATCGTTTCCGTTATCATAACGATCACCTGCTGTATAATCTTCTCCGTTTACACGGGCAAAAGGATAAGCGACCCTGTTACGAAGATGATTACGACCCTCGACAATGCGCAGAACGATATGGATTCCGTTCTCACGTTCGGTCAGACGGGAATTTCCGAGATAGACAAGCTTGCGCTCTCCATAATCCGACTTCAGGTCAATGCGAGCGAGTATGCTTCGCGAATCTCGAAGATAATCACCCTCACCGACAGCAGTATCGGTATCTTTATGCTCCATTTGAACGATCATACCGTCTATGTCAGCGAGAGCCTTACCGACATTCTCGGCTTTGATGATATCCCGCACAAGGATATTGTCATTTCGGAGGAAAAATTTCACGAACAGCTAAGGTGGATCGACAAAGAGCAGAAAGCTTTTGAACTTGACTTCGATACCTATTCGCCCGAGGCTATGAAAAATCTCAAATCGGGAAAAAGCATTGAGATAAGAAGCGAAAGGGACGGCGTGGAAACTTGGTTCAAGTTCACGATATCCGTTCTCAACGATGATATCATCGGTCTTGTTCAGGATATAACCGAGAACGTCACCGAGAAAAAGCAGATCGCACAGCATAAGGACGATGAATACACAGAAAAGCTCGTCAAGGCGAACAAGGCGCTCCGCGATGCATATTTCAACGCCAAGAGAGCCGATAACGCAAAGACGGACTTCCTTTCAAGAATGAGCCACGATATCCGAACCCCGATGAACGCCATCATCGGTATGACCGTTATCGCGAACTCGCATATTGACGATAAGGAAAAGGTCGAAGACTGCCTTGACAAGATCTCCGTTTCGGGCAACTATCTGCTTTCGATAATAAACGATGTCCTCGATATGAGCAAGATAGAATCGGGAAAATTCACCCTCAACGAGGAGAATATCAACCTCTGTAAAATGCTTGACGGCTTTATGGAGATCGTTAAGCCTGCGGCAAAGGAAAAGCATCATACGCTCACGCTTAACAAGCACGATATCGTACACGAAAATATCATCGGCGACAGCCTGCGTTTGCAGCAGATGTTCGTAAATATCGTCAGCAACTCGATAAAATACACCAACGACGGCGGAAATATCACTGTAGATGTCACCGAAAAAGCGGTCGGAAACAAGAACGTCGGCTGTTATGAATTCGTGTTCAGGGATAACGGCATAGGAATGTCGGAAGAGTTCCTGAAAAATATCTTCGAGCCGTTTGAGCGTGCCGAGGACGAACGCGTCGGCAAACAGCAGGGTACAGGTCTTGGAATGGCGATAACCTATAACCTCGTCAAGATGATGAACGGCGAGATACACGTTGACAGTAAGCTCGGCGAGGGATCGGTGTTCACTGTTACTATCTTCTTTAAAATAGGAAGCGGCGCAGAGGAGCAGGTTTCGACCTCCTCCGATAACGGAGTAAAGGAACTCCAAAGCGCAGATTACAGTGGCGAAAGAATACTCCTCGTCGATGATAACGAGCTCAACCTCGAGATCGCGGAAGAGCTTCTCGAAATGACAGGACTCACCATAGATGAAGCCACGAATGGACTTGAAGCGGTCGAAAAGTTCAGAAACTCAGAGCAGGGATTCTATAAACTTGTATTTATGGATATACAGATGCCTGTGATGAACGGATATGAAGCCGCAGAAGCGATAAGAAAGCTCGACCGTCCCGACGCAAAGACCGTCCCAATAATCGCAATGACGGCAGACGCATTTGCAGAAGACGTAAAGAAAGCGCATAACGCAGGAATGAACGAGCATATCGCAAAACCGCTCGATATCAGTAAACTTGCAGCAGTCTTGAAAGAATGGCTGCCGAAAGAAAAGTAAAAGTTGAAACGCACAAAAAGCAAAGTTTAGGTCAAGCCTTTTCAAAGGCTTGCAGGGGTCAAGGGGTCAGCGCCCCTTGGCGCACTCCGCAGAGTGCGAAATACCCTAAACTAACAGTCAAAGCTCGCTGAAAAAGCGAAATCACTGTCAAATCAAAAGGCGCAATTCACATTCAAAAAGGTAAAACAGAACGTGAGAAATCAGTTTTGTAAACCTAAAAAATGTGAATTGCGCCAATTCTATTTTCCTTAAACCAACTATCCTCGGCGTAAAATGCGCAGAGCGAAGCGATAAGCATTTTGAGCCGACAGCATTTGAGCGGCGGTGAATATGTCAGTAAAGTAGTAATTTTGTAGTATGAGCGGAGTTCATTGTTTTCACGTTCATATCCCATAGCTGTTCATATTACGTCTACAAGCAAATATACTCACTTCGTTCGCATATTTGCTTGCAGAGGATAGTTGTTCCGTACATAAGAATAGGCGCAATTCACTATTATGGCTTTACGAAACTTGATTTTTCATATTTCGTTTTACCTTTTTAGTGTGAATTGCGCCTTTTTAGCTGTTATATATTTCGCTTTTGCGGCAAGTTTTGACTGTCAGTTTAGAGAGTTTCGCACTCTGCGGAGTGCGACAAGGTGGCGCTGCCCCCTTGACCCCTGCAAGCCTTTGAAAAGGCTTGACCTAAACTTTGCTTTTTTTGCATCGCTTCGCTTTATTTTACTTCGCAAAGGTTCTTACAATGCCTATTACAAACAGCACGATGACCATTACGGGAAGAACGTAGGTCATATAACCTTTCATAAACTTCTGCATTTTCAGACCCTTGCCCTCGTTGGCTTCGCTGAGGTAATTATCCCAGCCCCAGCCTTTTTTCGAGGTACAGAAAAGTATTGTCACGAGCGAACCTAACGGGAGGATAAGGTTGCTGACGATGAAGTCCTCAAGATCCATTATCGACGAACCCTCGCCCATTGGCTGTACTCCGCTCAGAATGTTGAAGCCGAGGCAGCAGGGGAGTGAAAGCACGAAAAGCAGTATACCGTTTATAAGGCTTGCTTTTTTTCTGCTCCAGCCGAAGAGGTCTACCGTGCAGGCGATTATCTCCTCAAACACTGCGAGGACGGTTGAAAGTGCTGCAAATGACATAAATACGAAGAAAAGGCTTCCCCAAAGTCTGCCGAGGGGGATATTATTGAAGATGTTCGGCAGGGTGATGAAGATAAGGCTCGGGCCGCTGTCAACGTCAACGCCGTAAGCAAAGCAGGCGGGGAAGATGATAAGTCCCGATGATATCGCAACGACTGTATCGAGGATTGCAACGTTTATCGATTCGCTCAGGAGCGCACGTTCCTTGCCGATATAGCTTCCGAAGATAGCCATTGCGCCGATGCCGAGGCTGAGTGTGAAGAACGCCTGATTCATTGCGTTTACGACAATGCTGCCGATGCCGACATTCTTTACTTCCTCAAAATTAGGTTTGAGGTAGAACGCAAGTCCTGCCTTGCCGCCCTCCATAAAGAAGCTGTTTATCGCGAGTATGACCATTATTGCAAGCAGGGCGAGCATCATAACCTTTGTAACGCGTTCAAGTCCGTTTTGCAGACCGATAGAGCATACAAGCACTGCTGCGACGATAACGACAGCAAGATAGAATACCATTACGGGCGCATTGGAGAGCATCGAGCTGAAATGCTCCGCAACGCCTGCGGAATCGAGTCCCGTCAGCTTGCCGCTCGCAGTTGATACGAAATAGCGCACCATCCAGCCCGCAACGGTCGTATAGAACATCATCAGCATATAAGCGCCGATCATTGCGACCTTGCCGTGGATATGCCAGACCGAGCCTTTCGGTTCAAGCTCCTGATACATTTTTACGGGGCTTTTTTGCGCCGCTCTGCCGATGGAAAATTCCATTGTAAGTACGGGTATTCCGAGTATTGCGAGGAATATAAGATAGATGATAACGAAAACACCGCCGCCGTTTTCACCGACAACGTAAGGAAATTTCCACACGTTTCCTATTCCGATTGCGCAGCCTGCACTTAAAAGAATAAATCCAAGTCGGCTGCCGAGTTTTTCCCTGTTCATTGAATTTTGACCTCCGAAATATTTTTCTGCCGTTGGAATGAACGCGCAGCCGCTCCCTTTCGGCTGCGCATATCCTTTTGGCGATTATTGCCCTTATTTGGGCGCATACTGTTTTATATGATACTATTTATTCGCGGTTATGTCAAGCAAACGGCGCAAAATTCGGCTTTTTTCCGATAAAACAGAGCCTTATTTATGCAAAAGAACCGAGCAGTCCGAAAATGAACTGCTCGGTTCAATGTTATTTTGCGATATATGGGGATTTACGGGGTAGTAGCGGTTATAGGTTCACCGTTAAGTGTACCGTTTATGACAGATGCGTATGAATCTACATATACTCTGTAAACCGGTGAACCGTTCTTGTCTTTGGGAGAAGTAAATTTAAGTGCCTTTTGACCTTCCTTTTGGATAGTCAAATCTCCGCCAAATCTAAGATCACAGGTAAGAGCGATATCGCTTGATACTGTAATAGTTACCACAGTTCCCAGACCTGTTGAAATGTTTATAATATCGCACTTGCCCTTTGCGGGGAGTGTAAGCCTCGGAATGTTGTATTCTCCTGCATTTAGATCAAAAATGTAATATCCCTTTGCGTCATTCAGTCTTGTAATATCGGTAATTGCGCTTGCGATAGAATCATAAGAACGGATGATATTGCTGTTGTATTCACGAACCGCAATATAATTGGTCGATGATCTGTCAGCTGCAACGAGCTTATTGCCCGAGCGAACTGCCGCAAGAACTTTTCCGTCATTGATGATAATTGAATTATTAATGTAGTCGCCCTTGATAGTTGCGATCTGGTCGCCTGCCTTAACTCCGTCGAGTTTCAGTGCGATTTTTCCTGTGATGTTGTTAAAGATAACATTTCTTGCGATGGAAAGAGGATAGCTGAGCGAACCGCCGTCATCATAAGCATATACAGCTGTGAATCCCGACTTACTGCTCAGAGTTACTTCATCAGCAACGTGGAAGATGTTTACATTGATCTTTCCGCTTACAGTCATTGGGTCATTGATCTGAACAGAACCCTTGCCGTTGATGTTGGCAAACTGGCTTACCTTGCCATTGTAGGAGATATGTACATTTTCAGCGTTGAGAGAATAGGTGCCAAGATTTACGCTCATAGCAACAGGATTTCCGGACCTATCTACCTTGTTCAAGATGATATTTTCGAGTGAAAGATTGCCTGTGAGGTTAAGATCTCTGGTTGTGGTAAGCGTTATAGGAGCAGAACCGCTGCTTTCTCCAACATAGCTGATCCCTGCGTAGGTATTTGCCTTTGGAAGAACGAAGGTATTGTCCTTGGTCACTTTAACTTCATATACGAAGGAGGTGTCCTTTATTCTTGAAATGTCGTTCACTGCACTTGCAAGTGAATCATAAGCTCTTTTGATAGAAGAATAGTCATTGTTGGAAGCCGTAATTGTCACAACATTTTCTTCCTTGACAGCCTTAAGGTCATTGCCCGAACGGACAACTTTGAGGTCGCTGTCGCTGATAACTATTGCATCCTCGGTGTAGTCGTCTGTGACAGAAGCAACGATCGTGTTTTCTGCAAGTTCGGCAGTCTTTTCACCGTCCTTGACAGTGAGCATAAGCTCGCCTGTGATGTTGGTGAACTTAACGTTCTTAGCGATGGACTTGTCATAAATAAGCTTGCCGTTCAAGGACTCAATGCTGCCTGCAAATGATGCCTTTGAACCAAGCGTTACATTGCTGCCATTGGTGAGGACGAGCGTTGTGCCGCTTACCTTGCCTGAAATTTCAGTATCGGAGTTGATGAATAACTGACCTGCGCCGCTGATATTTGCAAATCGGTTTACGATCCTTGATAATTCGCCATCCCTTACGCCCTTTGCAGAAACAGAGCCGTTAACTGTCAGTGAGTATTTGCCAACATTTACGCCGAGAGCAACAACATCTTCACCCTTGACCTTGTTGAGAACGACAGATTTGTCCAGAATGAGATCACCTGTGAGTGTGAGGTCGCCTGTCATAGCGATATTGACCAGGTTATCCTCATCTGCGCTCTTGTAGGTAAGTGTATCATACTTGCCTGCTGACGGAAGCGGAAGCTTTGCAACAGCCTTGGGGAACATATCAGTTGTCAGATAGATAACAACATTGTCTTCCTTGCTGCCCGAAGCGTTGATGTCAGCGATAGCTTCATTAAGGTTCTTGTAGTGGGCTGTCTTGCCGTTTACTTCAACGGTAACAAGACCTGCTGTTGCCTTTGGCTTTGCGATAAGGTTCTTGCCGCTCTTGATGATATAGTAGCTGTCTGCCTCTGTGAGATTGTCATTCGAGGGGACGAGCTGGTCTGCGTATGGACCTGCGATAGTACCGAGGATAAGATCCTCAGTGATCTCTGCTGTCAAGCCGGTTTCAGGGTCAACAAGAACAAAGCGGATCTTTTCGGAGCCGTTGTCAATACCGTTCTTGCCGATAACAAAAGCATTTTTGCCCTTAGCCTGCTGTTTAACAACGAGTACGGCATTTCCGTATCCATATATTCCGCCTGCATTGATGATACCGCCTACGGAGAGAGAGCTGCGGCCATTCATTACAAGCAGTGTTTTTGCGGTAAGGTTGCCCGTAATATTTACAGTGGTCTTCGGAGCAGTCTTTCCGTCCCATGCTGCTCCCATAGCTGATAAAGTTGCAGTTTCATCGGCACGAACAACTACTACATTTGCAGTCAGCGTACCGACGATAACATTTTGGAGTGTAACAATTGTGCTTGAAGTTACGCTCTTGATATTTGCGTCTACATCCCCAAGGTAAAGAGTATTCCTGCCTGCTGCAATTGTGAATTCAACTGACCGAAGCTCATTATTTACCTTTTTCCGTGAGTCAAGCTTGATGTTCCCGAATGTTGTAGGACCTGTGAGAGTGATATTTCCCGTAAAGCTGAGAGTCTTGGCTGCTTCACCATTCTTGCTTGTGAAAGTAATGTCACTGTATGTATTGGCTGCAGGCATCTTGAAAGCGCCGTTTATATCGTAATCGTCAAGAAGAATTATGGTATAACTATAGTCTTTATGACCTGCCTTTGCATTTGCAGCGATAGTGCTGAGGACATCGCTCCACTGTGCATAAGCAGCTTCACCAAAATCGGGGTGGAACCAAGTTGTGACCTGGATCTTTTCTGCAAGCAGCTTGATATCCGAGCCTACTCTTGCGAGAGTGTAGCTGACATCGCCCTCAGGCATACTGTCTTCATATACGCTGACATTTGCAGGGCTTGCTGTCTTTGCAGTGAGAACGGTCTGTTCTGCGGAGAATGATACATTGTTATTTTCATCACGCCGGTAAATATAAAGCTTGCTTGCGCTGTTTGCTGCCGTGATATTGCCTGTTACTGTAACGGGCTTGAAATTATCCGTGCTGTAGCATATAAATGCCCTTTTTCCGGCAATTTCAATGTTTGTGAATGTCACGGAGTTGTTCTTGACAACTACAGTAGCGTCTTCATTTAACTTAAGTGTTGTTGCCTTGACTGTACCCAGCAGTTCAGCTTCAGAGCCCTTTTCGACCACGATCGTACCAAAGCCGCTGATGTCGGCTTTTATGGTGTTGTCTAAACCTTCCATGAATATAAGAACAGATTTTGTGCCGCCCTTTAAGGTTTTGAGTGTATCGGACTGAAAGTCGCTCAGGTAGAGGTTCTTGCTTGCTGTGATAGTGAAGTTCTTCGCTGTAGATTCGATGTTGATATTGCCGAATGTTGTATCGATAGGAAGTGTAACGGAAGCAGCATCTGTTGTGATGGTCTTTCCGCTTGTGCTGTAAACAGCTATGCTCTTAGACTTTGCAGCTGTCGGGAATGTGAGCCTTGCGACCTCAACATCGTTGTTAAGAAATACAACGTAGTCGGTGTTCTTGTTGTTCATTGCTTTGAGAACATCAGACCATTCATCGGCTGCGACAGTCATTGGCGTGTCGCCGTCAACATAGGAAACAGTATAGTTCGATTCGATCCTTTCATCTACGCTGAGTGTTACATAGAGCGGTTTATCTTCGATGCCCGTATTGTAGATATAGCCAACGTTTTCAGTATTTTCATCGAATGTAAGAATATTTCCGCTGCGGGTCACACCATCATCATCTGCATTAAGGGTCATTTTTGAAATATCAAATCCGTAGTCGTCTAATTTGGTAAGGTTAAATGTGTTGTTGATAAGGGTGATATCATATACCTGGTTGGCTGCATAGAATGTGGTAAGGTTGTCAAGCCCGGTGAGATCGATAGCAGCGATAGAATTATAGCTGATTTCCAATGATCCAAGATTTGTGTTTTTGGAAACATCAAGCTTTTTAAGACCACAGCTGGTAGCCGAAAATTCAACGAGATCACGGCAGTTTGAGATATCAATGCCGCTTTCAAACTTATTGTTGCTGATATCAAGTTCTTTGAGCTTTGTGTTTTTGCTTAGATCAAGACCCTTGATCTTTGAATTGGATACTGTAAGCTTCTCGAGATCCTTGAATTTTTCTGTGCTGATCTCTTTTATGGAGGTGTTGAAAATAGATATTTCCTTTATTCCGTCGGGAAGAACTGCATTTGCAAGATTTATGCAGTTGCCTGCATACAAACATTCGAGCTTTGAGCAGTTGGAAACATCAATTGTTTTTAACGCGCTGTTTCCGCAGATGTTAAGATATTTAAGGTTGGAAAGATAACCAATGCCCGTTAGATCATCGATATTATGGTATTTTTCCTCGTCAAAGTTAATGAAACTGAGCTTTTCGAGTTCAAAATAAGTCAGTTTGCCATCATTGTTCTTGTCGCAGTTCTCTGAAATGTACTCGCGGAAAGTCCGATTCGGGAAGTTATCTTCATTGAGTTCAATATCCGCAGGAGTGTTTGGGTCAGCTTCAAGGCTCGTTACCTTTGTTACGCAGACATTTTCGCCGCCGATAGCCAATGTTCCGTTATTCAGTTCGTCTGCTGCCGCCTGTGTGAGTGTAACGGTTATCTTAGAGGAATCCTTATCCAGTGTGATAACGCCTTCCTCGTCTGCGTCTTCGTGCAGAACGGGGATATTGTTTCGGTCGCTTGCACCTGATGTGCTGACAAACTTTATTGAAGATGCTGCTGCATCGCTGTCAGTGTCGGCAGATGTTTCGGGAGTATATTCAATAATAAGACGGCTGTATTTCTCAGCTAAACCAAAGCGTGGGAGCTTGATAAGGTAGCTTTGGCTGTCAAGGGACTCTTCGCCGCTCCAAAGCTCTGAGTTTATTGAATCGAAGGATATTCTCTGGGACTTACATTCGATCTTTGACCATTCTGCGGTAACAGAACCGTTGTCGATAAAGTCCTTGAAATCGGAGAATGTTATTTCGGAGGGGCTAAATTCGAGATTGCCGTTGAAGCGGTCGTCGGCACATTCTACTGTCCATGTATACTTTCCGCCGTTGGAAAGTATCTCGTTCTGCGTGTCCGAAACAGTGTGCTCAGGCACGGAGATAGTAACATCGATAACGTTAATGTGATTGCCTTTAATGATAAAGCCGCTTTCGGCAACAGCTTTTGCTGTGCTTTCGTCCAGTGTTGCTTCAAAAGTTGTTTGAGTCGGATCGAAAACTGTGCCGCCTGCGATAGATTCGCCGTCTGTGTTTGTGATATCAAGTGCAGGGGAAAGTTCAGCCTCAGAACCTACGGAAATATCAGCAATGGCGTATGTCACAATGATCCTGCTGTCCTTTATAGCCTTTGGATAAGCGCTGATCTTTATAGGCGAAGAATTGGAGAGAAGATCTCCGTTTGAAACGGATTCTTCCGAAGCTGCGACTGATTCGCTGACATTTTTGCTCAGACTGAGAGTGAGGTCATAGACGGTGAAATCAAACTTATCGCCTGCCTGATAATAGCCGTCATCAATATCGCAGGAAAAATAGAATCCTACATTCTTTGCTTCATCGGGAGTTGGACCTTCATTGACAACGTGTGTCGAGCTGTTGAATGTTGCTTTTCCGACTGACGGGGCAACGGGGGAAATGCCGTCCCACGCTTCATTTTCCTTGTCCGTTGTTCCGGTAGTCGAGAAACTGCCGAGAGTTACCTTGTATTGGTCGGTGAACCCCGGGACTTCCTTGTAATTGTATTCGGTCGCGCTGACGCTTATCGGTACGACAGCAGTTTGAGTGACAGCTATCGAAGCGGCGCATACGCCCGATACAAATCGTTTTAATTGCATACGATCATCCTTCCATAATAAAAAATTGCCTGTGCAAAGCTTTTTGCGTGTGTATTCGGCAAAAAGTGTAACTGCTTATGTTACAAAACAGTTAATATTATTTTATATTAAAGTTGCCGAATATTTAAACTTTTTGCACTCATTTACACAATAAATTATATCATTATTCTCTTTGGGATTCAATTCACATTTAATATGAATGTAAAAGCAAATATTTGTACTTTTTGTGAATTTTACAGTATAAAAATATGTTCTCGTTGCACAATTGTGCTGATTTGAGCAGTAAAGTTTTGTCGAAGCGTGGTTGACAAAATTCGGCTTTTGCTATACTATTATATATAACGCGATTTTGGATAAAGTTTTGCACAATGGGAAACAGGGGGAGTTATGGAGGAAAAAACGGTTCACAAAAGCGAATGGGGAAGGCTTTTAGGTTTCGGCGCTGTCTGCGGAGCGGTGGTGTGCGCGGCAGTTTATGCGGTTTTGTATTTCGGCGGGATTTTTATCGGCGGTTTTGCTTGGATAAGCCTGCATAAAACAGCGGTGAGCATCGGTGCAGGTGTTTTTGCGGCGGTGCTGTCGGTCTTGCTTCGCCGAACATCGGTAGAGATAGGCGCTGAATACATAACTGTAAAAAGGGCAGGAGTGAACCTACGCTGTTCGGCATCGGAAAGCATCGAGCCAAAGTCGGAAATAAGCTCATCAACGGTCGAAATGCTGAAAATAACTTCGTATAAATGCGGTTTGAAACTGAACGGTCGGTATGTGCGGCTTTACGGCTTCGGAGAAAAAGCTTTTGAGCGCATCGCAGACGATATCCGCTGTATGCAGGCGGAAAACATACCGCTCGAAGAAAAAGTATCGGCGGAAACGCAGTCGCTTTATGAACCGATAGTCCTGCTCTCGGCGGACAGTTCGGACGGCGAATACTTTGTTGCGCGTGAAAAGATAATTCACGAGGAAAAGAAGCTTATCGGCAAAATTGCCGCTATAAGCATTGCAATTGCGGCGGTGCTTGTTTTTATCGGCTTGGACGGAGTTGGTTTCAAGGAGATGATTGCGCTTATCATAGCCGCTTGTATGGCGATATCCTGCCCGTTCCTGCTTATAGGCTGCTTCAAAAAGGCGAAGCTTTTTCCCGAAAAGATAGAGATAAGCGGTGAGCATCTTTACATCGGTGAGGAACATTTCACGCTCACGGGGATAGACTGTGCAGTGCTGACTTCGCCGAGGAAAAAGAGCGATTCGATATATCCCGTTCAGTATTACCTGAAAATCAAGGACGGCGGAAAGGTACATAAATACTGGCTCGGTTCGTCGCTTTTATGCGAGAACTATTACGGTGATCTCTGCAAAGCGATGAGCAAGGCTTTTGCGATGTTTCCGAAAAAACTGGTTATTAAATAAAAAACGCTATTCATATCCTGTCGGAGATAAACGCTCGTCGCATTGCTCCTAACGTTTATCTGCCGAGGATAGTTGTTCAGAACATAAAGAATAAGCGCAATTCACATTTTCAGGTTTACGAAACTAATTTCTCATATTTCGTTTTACCTTTTTGGTGTGAATTGCGCTTTTTAGCTGTTGATAATTATGCTGTGGCAATTGACATTATACTGTTAGTTTAGGAGATTTCGCTCTCTGCGGAGAGCGTCAAGGTGGCGCTGCCCCCTTGACCCCTGCCACCCTTTAAACAAAGCGAAATTCTTTCAGAATTAACGTAAACTTTGACTTTACATCGATATCAACCCGAAAGCGTTCGCTACCGAGCTTACAAGGATTATTGCCGCAAAGATAGGGCAGAGGTACTTTATCATAAAATTGAAGATGTGTTTGCGCTTGAATTTTCCGTTTTCGAGCGTCATTTCTTCTTCTATTTTCTCAACGCCCATTTTGCGCGAAACGAGCAGACAGGTAGCTATTGCGGCTATCGGCATCATCACCGAATTCGTAAGGAAGTCGAAGAAGTCGAGCAGCTGCATACCGAGTATCTCGACCGAGGCGAGAGGACCGTAACCCATACACGAGAGCGTTCCGAGGACGAGCATTATCAGTGTGATAACAACGGTCGATTTTTTCCTTCCCCAGCCAAGCTCGTCCTGAAAGGTCGAAACTGCGCTTTCCGTCAGCGCGATAGAGCTTGTAACTGCGGCGCATAAAACGAGGAAGAAAAAGAGTATTCCGACGAACGAACCCATTTTGATGCTCGCAAAGACTTTGGGTATCGTGATAAACATAAGTGACGGGCCTGCTTGGAGCGAGTTTGCATCTCCGCCCGAAAATGCGAACACTGCGGGGATTATCATAAGTCCTGCCATTATTGCGATGCCTGTGTCGAAAACCTCGACATTCTCGGTCGAAGCTTCAATGGAAACGTCTTTTTTCATATACGAACCGAATGTTATCAGTATGCCCATTGCAATCGACAGCGAATAAAACATCTGACCCATTGCGGAAACGACCGTCATCCACGAGAAGTTTGCAAAGTTCGGGATAAGGAAATACTTCACGCCCTCTGCAGCGCCGGGCAGACTTATCGAGTATATCGCAATGAACAGCGACAGCACGACAAGTATCGGCATCATAAACTTTGAAACGCGCTCAACGCCGTTGCGAACGCCGCCGAAAATGACCGCCACCGTGAAAAATGTAAACAGTACGAAGCAGATCTCGGTCGAAGCTCCGCTTGAAATAAAGCTTCCGAAATAGCCGTCCTCAGCGAGCTGTTCGCCGTGTCCCATAATGTATTCGGCGAGGTATTTAATTACCCAGCCGCCGATAACGGAATAGTACGGCACGATGAGTATAGGAATGACCGCATTTATCCAGCCGCCGAGCGAAAGCCACTTTGACTTTCCGAATGAGTGATAAGCACCGACGGGACTTTTCTGCGTCATTCGTCCGAGTGCTGTTTCGGCAGTTATCATCGTGTAGCCGAACGTCAGCGCAAGGATTATATACACGAGCAGGAATATACCACCGCCGTATTTCGCCGCAAGATAGGGGAAGCGCCATATATTTCCCAGACCGACCGAAGCGCCTGCCGCCGAGAGCACGAACCCGAGCTTTCCCGAAAAGGTGCTTCGATTTTTATGATGTTCCATTTGAATTCTCTCCGTTTCAATACAATAATGTTTTTATTATACCACGGCAGGAAGCATTTGTACAGCGTTTCTATAAAAATATGTTATATGGTATATAAAATTAGGTTATATCTTGTGCAAAAAAGCAGACATCCCATTCAAGAGATGTCTGTCGATACTATTTTATTTTATTTTCGGGAGAGATGTTTTCTTTGTATGAAAGCAGCGAAAAACCGAGCAGTCTTTGAAAGACTGCTCGGTTCGATAAAATTATTTTGATCGATGTTAGGAAACAATTGCAGTTATAACGGCTTCATTTTCTACATCAAACTTGTAAATGGGCGAGCCGTCTGTATTCTTCGGGGAAGTGACATTTATTGCCTTTCCGTTGGCTTTTTCAATGATCGTCCCGTCGGTCGGCTTGCCCGTTTCGGAAATGTCCTTAACGGTTTTGTCAAAGATTTCGTAACGTGCGATAGTGTCGGTGATCCTTACTTATCCTTTACAGCTGTTTTGGATCTTGCGATAAGCTTTCTGTTTTCCTTGACGATGCAGTAGCTGTCATCTTCATCAAGGCTGAGGTCAGATGGGACAAGGTTGTCAGCATAACTGCCCGTGATAGTGCCGAGAACGGTATCTTCGGTTATTTCCGCAGTCTTGCCCGTTTCGGGGTCAACGAGAACAAAGCTGATCTTTTTGCTGCCTCCGAAGCCGTCCTTGCCGATGATGAGAGCTTTTCTGCCATTAGCCTGCTTAGCAGCCGCAAGTGTGCAGGAGTTGTCGGAATAAATGCCGACTGCGTTGAGAACTCCGCCGACATAAAGGCTGCTGTCGGGGGCATTGAAAGTAAGGCGCGATCTTACGGTGAGATTGCCCGTGATATTTACATCGGTCGGCGGAACTTCTTTGCCCTCCCATACATCTGCCATAGCGTTGAGTGAAGTGCCGTTTGCGTTCATCTTGCAAATATAAACATTGTTTGCCGTCAAAGTGCCGACAGTAACGTTCGCAAGCAGAACATCGCCGTTTGAAGTTATGTTCTTGATGTTTGCGTTTGTGTTGTAAAGTTCAAGCTTGTTTCTGCCTGCCGAGATCGAGAATGGAACAGACTGCATCGCATTTCCGACTTTCTTCTGCGGATCAAGGCAGATATTGCTGAATGTTGTTGTGCCTGTGAGGGAGATATTTCCCGTGAAGCTGAGGTTTTTCTGATTGCCCTTGCTCGTGAAGAGGAGAGAACCGTAGGTGTTTGCGGCAGGCATCTTGAATGTGCCGCCAATATCATAGTCCTCGACAAGAGTTACTGTGTAGTCAAGATATTCGTATCCTTCCTTGGCATTTTCGGCAATGGCATTTACAGCATCAGACCAAAGCGCAAGGGCATATCCATAGCCATTGGATGCTGTAAGTTCAAATGCAGTAGGCATTATCTTTACATCAGAACCAACTTTTGCAAGGGCATAACCGGAAGGATCCTGATTTTCGGGAGCGCTGTTATCTGCGATCTTGACATGGGAGATATCAGCATTCTCAGCAATAAGGACAGTAGTATTCGGTTCAAACTTCTGATATACAGTGAAATCGCTGTCAAAAAGTGCTATTTCAAGTCTGCTTGATCTTGTGGCAATCTTCTCTCCGGTTACGCTAACAGGTGTAAAATCGGGTGTTGTGTAAGCAATAAATGCTCTGTTTGCGACACTGATATTTTCGGTAGTTATGGAATTTTTGCCTGTTATCAAAGCCGAATCGCTTGTCAGAAGAAGATATCTCGTTTTTACGGTATTATTAAACTTAACACTCCTTCTTATATCAACATTGCCAAAGTTATTTACCGCATAATCAGCAACATACGGTTCGCTGCCCCTTGAGTCAAAATAGATTGTTGATTTAGACGAGCCGTTAATGGCTGTGAGCGTTTCGGAACGCAGTCGGTCAATCGACATGTTATATTTGGTAGAAATCGTGAAGTTGGCAGGACTGCCGTTTTTCTGCGATTCAAGTCTTATATTGCCGAAATATGTATAGCCCGTAGTGGTTACATTGCCCGTAAAATTCAGCGTATAGTTATTGCCGTCCACACTGTCGAGTTCTAATCCCTTGTATGTTCCTGCCTTTGGCATTGTGAATGCACCGCCAATATCGGCATCGGAAAGAAGCTCGACTGAATAGATCAGTTCTTTATTCGTCTTTGCTGTTTCGGCGATCTTGGCGAGAACGTTCGACCAGAGCGCATAATTGCCATCGTTGACAATTCCATTGTCATAATGGAAAAGCTTGAACGCCGCAGGCATTATCTTAACATCAGAGCCTACTCTTGCGAGGGTATAACCGTCTCCGGGAGCGTAGGCATCCGGGATCTCGATATGGGAGATATCCGCTTTCTTAGCAGTAAGGACAGTTGTGTTCGGCTCAAACTTCTGAGGGGAATACCAATTGTCACCGTCAATAAGGCTTATACCAAGTGTTTCAATTATCTCACCTGTTACAGTCACAGGTGTGAAATCGGGCGTTGTGTAAAAAATATTCGATGTATTCCATGTATTTTCAGCGATAATATTTTCGGCAGTTATGGAATTTTTGCCTGTTAACAAGAGTGCGGCATTTTCAAAAATAAGATTTTTATTTTTTGCAGTATTATTAAACTTAACAGTACATTTTATATCAACATTTTCAAAATTATTTACCGCATAATTGGCAGTATACACCATACTGGTACCTAAGGTAGGTGCATAAAATACGATCGTCGATTTAGTCGAGCCGTTAATGGCTGTGAGCGTATCGGAACTGAGTTCGGAAACCGTCATATCATACTTGGTCGTGATAGTGAAATTGGCAGGACTGCCGTTTTTCTGCGACTCAAGCTTTATATCATAGAAATTCATGTCGCCCGTAGCAGTAATATTACCCGTGAACTTCAGCGTGAATGTATTGTAATAGCTGTCAAAATCTATTCTTTTGTATGTTCCTGCCTTTGGCATTGTGAACGCGCCGCCGATATCTGCATCGGAAAGAAGATCGATTGTATAGATACATTCCTTATCCGTCTTTGCTGTTTCGGCGATCTTTGCGAGAACATCAGACCAAAGTGCATAAGTGCCGTCATCGACAACCTTCGTATTATTCTGATGAGAAAGCTTGAATGCCGCAGGCATGATCTTAACGTCAGAGCCTACCCTTGCGAGGGTGTGATCAGCTAAAACCTGCTTTTCGGGAACGCTTTCATCAGCCACCTTGATCGTGGAAAGGTCGACTGTCTTTGATGTGAGGACAGTTGCGCCCGACTCAAACTTCTGATACGAAGTGTGGTCATCACCGTCAACGAGTGCAAATTCGAGCGGTGCGTCTTCAAGCGTGATATTCCCCGTTACATTGAGCGGTTTGAAGTCATTTGTTGTGTAATAGATCGTTGCTTTTCTATTATTGATATTCTTTACGGTCACAGGAGCTGTGCCTATATATATTTTTTGTGCCACTCCCCTAAGTTCAAGGGTATCGACATTTACGGTATTCTTAAATTTGCTCCCAATCGTTGGTATTAATTTACCGAATTTGTTTATCGCAAAATTTACATCATTTACTTCGTTCGGATCTTCGTTATTCGAATTTACACTAAGCAATACGAGTGTTGATTTAGCCGAACCGTTGATCGCCGTGAGCGTATCGGATCGTACACCGAGACGTAACGCATAATCGTTGCCGACTGTTATTGTGTAATTTGCAGGTTCAAAGGCATCTTTGACCTTTTTCTGTGATTCGATCCTGATCCAATTGAAAGCTGTATTACCTGTAAGGGCAACATTTCCCGTAAATTTAAGGGTCGGCATATTGCCGTCTCTTGTGCCATCTATATAAAACGATTTGTATGTTCCTGCCTTTGGCATTGTGAATGCACCGCCGATATCGGCATCGGAAAGAAGATCGATTGTATAGATACATTCCTTATCCGTTTTTGATATTTCGTCGATCTTGGCGAGAACATCCGACCAGAGCGCATAAGTGCCGTCATCGACAGTCTTCGTCTTATAATGAGAAAGCTTGAATGCCGCAGGCATGATCTTTACATCAGAACCAACTCTTGTGAGGGTATACTCAGCAGAACCCTGCTTTTCGGGAATGCTGCTGTCTGCGATCTTGATGTTGGAGATGTCCGCTTTTTTAGCAGTAAGGACAGTCGTGTTCGGCTCAAACTTCTGATACGAGAGTTTATTATCACCGTCAACAAGTGATATTACAAGTGGTGAACTGCTGTCTGCAATTATCTCTCCCGTTACGGTAACAGGCGTAAATTCAGGCATTGTGTAAACGATACAACCTCCCATTGCTGTGATATTTTCTGCTGTTATGGAGTTTTCGCCTACATATACCATACCTGTCTCTATAAAGAGATTTTTGGTTTTTACTGTGTTGTTAAATTCAATGAAATTTACTGTATTAACAGTTCCAAAGTTGTTGATCGAATAATTTATAGCAACGCCGCTGCCAATTCTAAACTTTGATTTTGCCGAGCCGTTGACAGCTGTGAGCGTATCAGAACAAATTCCGCTGAATGTCAAATCGTAATTGGTCGTGAGTTTGAAGTTGGACGGCTCATAACCATTTTTACCAATTTTTTGTGATTCAAGTTTGGTGTTTTGGAAGATCAATTTGCCTGTAGCGTTGATATTTCCCGTGAAATGAATTGTTCTCAGAACAGACTCACCGTGGTTATCACCGCAGATATTCAGCACTTCGTATGTCCCTGCTTTAGGCATTGTGAACGCACCGTTCAGATCAACATCGTCTGAAAGAAAAACATTGTAGCCAATGGTTTTGTCTGTCTTTGCATTTTCTTCAATTTTGGCAATAACATCTGACCAGAGCGCAAATGTACCGTCGTTAATGTGGTTCATCGTTGCCGTGTCAAAATGAGAAAGCTCGAATGCCGCAGGCATGATCTTAACGTCAGAGCCAATTCTTGTGAGGGTATACTCAGCAGAACCCTGCTTTTCGGGAATGCTTTCGTCTGCGATCTTTATCTTGGAAAGGTCGGCTGTCTTTGATGTGAGGACAGTTGCGCCGCTTTCAAACTTCTGATACGATTTAATGTTGCCGTCATCAGCAAGTGCGATCGTGAACATTGCACCATCGTCCAACTGAATGATATCTCCCGTCATATTAACAGGCGTGAAGTCCTTTGTCTTGTAAACGAGCTTTGCGCCTTTCATTATTTGGATATTTTCCGTGGAAACAGTGCTTTCACCAACATATACGGTCGCAGTCGGTGCGAGGTTGAGAGTTTTTGCTTTTACGGTGTTTCTGAACTCGACTGCCCAACCCATCGAAACAAAATCGGTGCAGTTTACCGCATAGTCAATGACATGCGGAGTGTCTGCAGTAGTTGAGCCTGTAAATGAGATATTAGCACCCTTTGAACCGTTGACTTCGGTGAGCGTGTCGGAATATACGTCGCAAAAATTAACATAACCTTTTATTGCTGCTGTGATCCTGAAGTTGGCAGGCTCATAGCCGTTTTTGCCCATTTTCTGCGATACAAGTCTGAGCGAGCTAAGACCTGTTGAACCTGTAATGGTGATATTTCCCGTAAATTTAAGAGTGTAGATCTTGCCATACTCACTTTTGAGGCTGAACTCACTGAATGTTCCTGCTTTAGGCATGGTGAGTGCACCATTTGCATCGGCATCGGCAAGAAGTGTAACTGCGTATGCATTGTCCTTATTTGCCTTTGCAAGCTCGTTGATCCTGCCGATTACATCAGACCAAAGCGTAAATACTTCTATGGTGCTTTCCTGTGCGTTGTAGTCATAATATTCAAGCTTGAACGCCGCAGGCATTATCTTAACGTCAGAGCCAACTCTTGTGAGGGTATATTCAGCAGAACCTTGCGTTTCGGGAATACCTTCATCTGCTGCCTTGATCTTGGAAAGATCAACCGTCTTTGATGTGAGGACAGTTTCGCCAGACTCAAACTTATAATATGAAGCGCTGCTTCCAATGATCATTTCGATCGGTGAGCCGCCGTCAGTGAGCGTGATATCCCCGGTTATATTGAGCGGCTTGAAGTCCCTTGTTGTATAATAGATCGTCTGACCGTTCGCATTGATGATATTCTTTACGGTCATCGGAGCTGTGCCTATATACACTTTTTTTGAATTCTTAAGATCAAGAACATCGGCAGTTACGGTATTCTTGAATTCAATATCTGTATCATTATTTAGCTGTACAGTGCCGAATTTGTTTACCGCAAAGTCAACGGCTTTTTGTCCGTTCATTATCTCAAGCTTTGATTTAGCCGAACCGTTAATAGCCGTGAGCGTATCGGAGCTGAAACCATTGACAGAAAGTACATAATTATTACCTGCTGTTATCGTATAATTTGCAGGCTCAAAGGCATTTTTGACTTTTTTCTGCGATTCGAGCTTGATATAAGAGAAATATGTATCTCCTGTAAGAGTAATATTTCCGGTAAATTTGACAGTCGGCACATTTTCATTTGACGAAGAAGATATATCAAGTTGTTTGTATGTGCCTGCTTTCGGCATTGTAAGCGGACCGCCGATATCGGCATCGGTAAGAACCTCAACGTTAAAACGCAGGTTTTTATTTTTATTTGCGTTGATCGTTGCTATAACGTCCGACCAGAGTGCAAATTTGCCGTGATAAACGCCATTATTAGGATCTAAACTTGTCGGGTCATACTGCATAAGCTCAAATGCCGCAGGCATAACCTTTACATCAGAGCCGACTCTTACAAAGATATATTCAACAGAATCCTGTGTATCGGGAACGCAGTTATTGCTTACCTTAAGCTTTGAAAGGTCGGCAATCTTAGCCGTGAGGACAGTTGTATTGTTGTCAAATCTAAGAGCCTTGTCGCCGCTGTAATAAGCAATGGTGATACTGCTGTTATCGCCGCCGATAATATCGCCGGTTACGGTCATCGGCTTGAAGTCACCGCTGTCATTTCTGTAAATGATCTGTGCGCTGCCGTCGGCTGTTACGTTTGTAAAGGAAACGGCGTTGTTGAGTATCTGTATCGATGAATCGTCGTCAAGCACAAGCTCGGTCGCCTTTACTGTGTTTGTGAGGGCAGTGTGACCGTACAATTTTACCTTGCCGAAGCCGTTGATCTGCGCTTTTACTTCGGTAGGATAATTGGCGTTGTCATTTCCGTATAGTGAAAGCGAGGATTTAGCCGTACCATTTATAGCGGTGAGAGTGTTTGACTCTAACGAAGTAACATAAAGGTCATAATTTGCGGTGATAGTGAAGTTTGCGGGTTTGCCGTTCTTTGTTGATTCAAGACCGATATTATAAAATCTTGTTTCGCCTGTGAGGACAATATTTCCCGTGAATGTGAGCGTATGGTCGCTGAATACGCCGCCCGATATCATCAGTGAACCGAAAGTGCCTGTCTTAGGCATTGTGAACGCGCCGTTTATATTGGCATTGTCAAGAAGCTCTATCTCATAATCGGCTGTACTGTCATTTATCACTGCGAGAACATCGCTCCAGAGTGCAAATTTTCCGTCGTCGATGCTCTTCTTTTCGGAGTTCATGTGGCTGACCTTGAACGCCTGAGTCATCACCTTTATTTCAGAACCGACCCTTGCAAGAACGCTGTTAGCAGGTACATTATTCTTAATGAGAGTTATTGCTGAAAGATCAGCTTTTTTTGATATGAGAACCGTCATATTGTTCTCAAGACCTGTGAATGGTCTTCCTATTTTCAGAGGATCAGAGTTGTTCGCAAGAATGATATTTTCCGTTACACTGACAGGCTTAAAATCACCTTGATAACTGATCAAACCGCCGTTATTGACAATATTTGTTACGGTCACAGCGTTTTCGCCCGTGTATAACGTAGAGTTGTCACCAAAGACAAGATTTACTGCATTTAATGCATTTGTTAGTTCAACTTTATTTTCAATATTTACATTGTTGAATTTGTTTATTGCAAATTTAATATTATCGGGATTTACGAAAGTAGTTCCGTAAAGATAGAGATCGTTTTTGCCCGAACCGTTTACGGATGTGAGCGTTGAGGAAGCAAGACCCACGATACCAAGCTCATAGTTTGTCGTTATTGTGAAATTCTTGTTTGATTCAAGGGCTATATTGTGGAAAACTGTTTTGCCCGTGAGGGTGAGATTGCCCGTAAATCTGATCACCTTGTTAAAGCCTGAGAAGGTCAGCTGGCTGTATGTGCCTGCTTTAGGCATAACGAAAGTGCCGCCGATATTATCATTGTTCAGAACAGAGATATTGTATTCTTCGGTCGGGTCTGCTTTGCCGTTGATATAATTGAGAACATCGAACCAAAATACAAATGAATATGTTCGGCCGCCGTTCTTGCTTGTAATAGTATATTTGGTTTCGGAAAGCTTGATTTCCGAACCGTTCTTTACAAAAGCAGTGTTCTCCGATGGCTTGCACTCGTCAGCAAGACGCAAGTCGATCAGATCGATATTGTTGGAAATGAGCAAGGTTTTGCCAACCTCAAATTTTTTGTAAACGGAATGGTCGCTGCTGTCCACAAGAGCAAATTTTAAAATATTATCCGTTTTTCCCGTTATGGTAAGAGGTACAAAATCATCAGTGGTATAGGCAATGACCTTGTCGTCTGTACCGCTAAATCTGATATCCTGTACTGTTACCGCTTTATTGCCTATATATATAGGTGTTCCCGCATCAAGCTCTCTAACATTTACGGTATTATTTAATTCAGTATTTCCCTTTATAGTGAGAATGCCTATATTGTTAACAGCATAATCAATGGATGTAATTTCACTCTGTTCAAGAGTAAGTATAGAACTTGCTGCGCCCTTATTATCATCGTAAACTTCTGTGATCGCATCCGATAATGTTTCATCTTCAAACAACGTAAGTGTACGACCGTTCAGTTTGATCCTATATCCATTATCATTTTTTGATGCAAAACGAATGCCGTGTCTTAGCTGCAGATCGCCTGTAAGTTCAATATCCCCCGAAAACGTCAGCTGCTTTGGTGAAAACTGATCTTCAACTTGTAATAAAAGTTCGTTGTATTTGCCGTTTTGCGGCATCGTGAAGCTGCCTATATCAGCGTCTTTAAGAACCGTTATAATATGGGAGCCTGCTTTATAGGGATTTGCATTGATATAAGCAATAAGATCGTCCCAGAATGAGAATGTCTCGGTCTTATCGCCGTATTTAAGCTCAAATGTCGGCTCTCCGACCTTTATCTGCGAACCCGACTTGACAAGAGTGCTGTCCTCTGACGGGCGGCTGGAGCCAAGTATGCCGAATACCGAAGCATCAGCTATCTTTGCATTGGCGAGAACCGCACCGTTTATAAATTCGCCGTCATCAAAACTCTGATCGTCCGTGTAGTTTGCGAAAAGTATCGGCGAATTTGCGTGGCTGAGTGTAACATTTCCGTTTACTGTAATAGGTGTAAAATTTTCGCCAATATAGGCAATATAAGCTATTCCGTTTGTCCGGATATTCGTTACGGTAAATGTGCCGTCTGTTATATTCGCTGTCGCCTGAGACTCAAATTCAAGATCAGTCGCATCAACATCTTCACGGAATACGATCAATCCATCTATCAGGAGACTGCCGAATTTGCTTATTGCATAGCTGATGTTGTAGCGTATTTCATTCTCGTTATTTTCATACTTCCTGATAGTGAGCTTTGAGGAAGCTGTGCCGTTCAGAGCAGTGAGCGTATCGGAGAAAAATCCGTTGACTTCAAGATCTTTTTTCGCTGTAACAGTAAAACCTTTTGCAGCCGTGGATTCGATCTTTACATTCACAAACGAAGTGTTTACGGGAAGTGTAAGAGCAGAATCAGAGATAGTGAGAGTCTTAGCTTCACCGCTTTCGCTTGATACAAGAGTAAAGCTCTTTGCCGTTGTCGGGAAAGTGATGTTCTGCTCGGCAACATCACGGCGAAGAACGATATAATAATCGCTGTTTCTGTCAGTCATAGCCTTGACAACATCGCTCCACGCTGCACAGGAAACACCGTTTTCATTGTTTGTATATGAATCATAGTCGGGGTAAACATAGTAGACGTTGTTTAAGACCTTTTCTGCCTTAAGGTTGAATGTTGCTTCTCCCCTGCCTGTATCATAGTTATAGATCACAGTGTCCCCTTCAAAATCATAAAGGGTGCTGTCTTTGAGCTTTGCGCCGCTGATATGCAGCATACGGGATACATCAAGTCCGTAGTCAGCGAGCTTTTTGAGGTCATATTCGCCGTCGACAACGCCGATATTCATCGTATTGCCGTGTGTTGCCAGAGTAACAGAAGACGCAGTGCAGTTAGTCAGATCAACAGCAGCAAGGCTGTTCTTGCTAAGATTAACATTTGTAAGCGCCTTGTTAGCTGAAAGATCAATAGAAGTAAGACCGCAGCTACTGAGAACGAGGGTCTTAAGGGCAGTATTTGCCGAAATATCAATGCCATTCGTAAGTGTCGTATTTCTGATATCAAGGGTAGTCAGCTTAGTATTGTTGCTAAGATCAAAGGAATGGATATCTATACTATTGACAGCGAGAGATTCAAGATCTGTAAGCGATGTCAGATCCATTTCCGAAACAGGGCAGTAATCGATAGACAGGATCGCCAACCCCTCGGGAAGAACCACACGTTTCAGCATATCGGAATTGACTGCATGAAAAGAATGGAGATTTGTATTCTTGGAAACATCGATCTCTTTGATATATCCGAGATCCGATATGCGCAAAGTATCAAGCTGAGTGAAATACTCAATGCCTTCCATATTCTCAAATTTCTGATCAAGGAATTCAACATCCTTGACAGCAGCAATCTCGCTTTCCGAAAGCATACAGTCATTGTCGGTATCGAAATTATTCGAAACATAGCCGCGGAATAAATCATCGGGAAAGTGAGTGTTATCAACAGCAATGCCGTCGGTATCGGTTTCATCACCGCCGTCACCGTCGGAGTCGTCTGCATCATTGCTGTCGTTAGAGTCGTCGTTATCGCCCGTGTCGTCAGTATTGTTTGCATCATCGCCATTATCGTCGGAGGGGCCAGCATTATTTGAGCCATCACCGCCATTGTCATCGTCCGAGCCGTTGCCATTGCCGTCGTTATCATTATTGCCATCTCCGTTGGTGTCGGAGGTGTTCTCGGGGTCGTTGCTGTCATCATCAATTGTCTGCGTAAATGAAGTGCTGTCCGTATCAGCCGCATAAGCGCTTATCGGCAGTATAGCCGTCTGCGTAAAGGCAATGGAAAGCGCGCATATCGCAGCCGTCAGTCGTTTGAATCGCATAGATCGCATAGTATCGTCCTTTCATAATATAAAAAATGGTAATTTCTGTCCCTGTTTTTTAAAACATTATTATTGTATCAATTATATCA
>ERZ1026854.34-NODE-34-length-105492-cov-18.884054_pt1 | contig 105492 bp, 84 predicted proteins | sample MGYA00380157_ERZ1026854 | MGnify/ENA primary metagenome ERZ1026854 (study PRJEB33269, sample SAMEA4719793) | human gut metagenome | biome: human-associated habitat; feature: organic feature; material: feces | place: Cameroon | collected 2013-10 ...
ATATGATGGTATTTTTCCAATACCTTCAAGCTACACTTTTCCTATTTTTGTAATAGACAACAGTATATATAATACAGACAATTATCAAAAATATGGCGAGCTGTTCTACAAGAGTCTGACACAATGTGATGACGAGAATAGAAAAATAAACTCATACCACTATTTTAATAATGGGAAATATGTATGTAGTTATGAGCAAACTAAAGGATAGAATATCCACCGACAATAAACATATGATAAAATATATAATGAGAAAGATTGTATTATCACTATTTGCATTATGCTGTTTTTCTGCAGTAATGGCACAACAGAAGACACGCAGTCTGTCTGTAGAATTATTTGGTGCCCAAACTATTGCAGGCATCAACTACGACAGTAGATTCGAGGGCAACTCAGGTTTAGGCTACCGTGTGGGTATTGGCTATGGCTATGGAGACAATTCTGGTTGGCCTGACCAGAAAATCAATGGCGTTGGTGTTCCGTTGGAGCTAAACTATCTTCTCGGAAAGAAGAATAGCAAGTTGGAGCTGGGTTTCGGTGCGAGTCTTGGTGTGTATCAAGTAAAGGAAACAATAGGATACGTCAAAGATACAGGGTGGTATCCAGGTGGGGAGAATACAGACGAAACTTCTCCTAAAATTGATTTTTACACTTCATCAAAAACTCAATTCGGTTATTTCTTCTTCGGCGACATCGGCTACCGCTATCAGCGCCCTAACGGCTTCATGTTTCGTGTAGGCGTTTCACCGTCGTTCAACTTTGGCGACAAGTACGGACTCAACAAAGCTGCTTTCTTCCCGTACATAGGCTTCGGTTGGTCGTTCTAAGCAGACCAGAACATTTTCAAACAATTTAAACAAATAAGCGTATGAAGAAACTATTGTTATGCTTGATGGTAGGCGTAATTTCCCTTACAAGCTGCGAATTGTCCGACCCTGATGGACTTGCCGACCCTATGAAGTGGAGCAAGGTTCCGTCGGGCTTGAAGAACGGCGAACTGAAAGTGGAAGCCGAAGGAAGAAGTTGCCTGTTTGCCTGCAAAAACTACAAAAGTTTTTGGATTAGTAGCGTGAAGGAAGAAGGAAAATTCAAGGAAAACACTTCATACAAAGAGTTCGACGGAGGCTGGTATCTCGTCAAGATAGAGGACAACGAACTAAAGGTTATTATCAATCGCAACGAAACGAACGCATCACGTTCCTTCACGGTTTGCGTAGAAGCAGGAAACGCCTTCGACGAATTCAAGTTCGTACAGGATGCAGCAAAACAATAATCATGCAATATATACTATAACAGCAACAGCATCAGCCATTCAATCTCTTTTGGCGTCGATGTAACGTTTTAACGACATTATATAACAAGAGGGTGTGCATTCTACGCAAGAAACATAGAATGCACACCCTCTTGTTATTTCTCCAACCATTTTTTAAACAATGTCGCTTTTTCCTTGCTTATTACGATATTATCATCCTCACATCCTTTCAGCTTCACCATGAGTTTAGAACCGAAGTAAAAACTGATTTTCCTGATGCCATTAATGTTGGCGATATACTGTCGATTGAGACGGAAGAAACGGGCAGGGTCTAAAGCCTGCTCCAGGTCGTTCATGCTCATGGGCAGCGGATAGGATGTGCCGTCGACGGCAAACGCCGTGATTCGGTTGTCGTGCATATTGATGTAGCTTATGTCGTCGGCGCAGAGCATGCAAAGCTCGTCGCCTTTCGTGATTAGGAAGCGCTCGCGGTATTGGCGTGTGTCGTTAAGCACGCCATGCAGAGGACTCTCTACGGCAGACTGTTGTGCATTGCGATTAAGCCGCAGTTTGCCGATTGCGGCACGCAGCTCGTCAGCGTCAATCGGCTTCATCAGATACTCGAGTCCGTTGTTCTTTATCGCCAACATTGCATATTCGTCGTAAGCCGTGGTGAAGATCACGAACGACTGTGGCATCACCTTGCGGAACGCCTCAAACACGTCGCCGTCGGCAAGTCGGATGTCGGAGAAGATCAAATCATAGTCGTTGTTGGCGACAAGCTCCTCAGTCACCTCCGCCAGGCTTTTCAGCGGTCCATGCACGTCTATCGTGTCGTCAATATCCATTATGAGCCTTTTCAGACGTCTTGCGCTGAAATGGTCGTCTTCTATTATCAATACCTTTTGCATCGTTCTTCTATTGTTTTCGTTTTATGATTGGCAGTCGCACCTCAAAGGCATCCTGACTGGCTATGAACTCAGGCTCTGCCTCGCCCTCCAGTCGGTAGCGTTGCTTCAAGTTGCTGATGCCTATGCCGTAAGACTCTACACTTTGGTCGTTATTGTGGTTAGCGTATATGCGATTGTTCTTTATGACAAGCATGTTGCCTTGGCGACTAAGAGACACATGAAGCTCGATGCCGTTCTGCGGGCAGTTGTGCTTAACAGCATTCTCGATGATAAGCTGCAGGCTCAGCGAGAGAATGCATTCGTCGCGGTCGCCGTGCAAATCGTCGGCGTGCAGGACGATGGCGTTGTCGTAGCGCATGTTGAGCAGACCGATGTACGACTTGATGAAGTCGGTGCCGTCGGCAAGGGTTATATACTCCTTGTCGATATGCTGAAGTATGTAGCGGTAGATATGTGAGAGTTTCACGACATAGTCCTCAGCCATCTTCGGGTCTTCCCCTATCATTCCGGCAAGCGAACTGAGACTGTTGAACACGAAATGCGGGTCTAATTGCATCATTAGGTATCGCTTCTGCAGGGCGAGGTTCTCCTTGCCTTTCAGAACAATCATGTCGGAAAAGTGCATCGAAAGGTGGATGAGTGCTACAAGACTCGCTATCAGTCCGAATAGGAAAGACGTTCCCCATATATCCTGCATCATAAGCTTAGGTGCAACAAGGGTCAGCAGCAGTTCGCAGCCACCAGCAATAAGCAGATTGAAGCCCAACACCACCAGTCCGTTCTGAACGAACACACGGTGGCCCTGCCCTTCGCGCCAGAACAGCCGCTGTCTGAACAGCCATCGGTTGAGATGCAAGCTCGAAAGCGAGAACAAACCGCAGAGTGCAAAGTCGACAAGCAGCTCAGGATACTGTCCGCTTACCGACTGTAGGAAGTCGGGCAGGTCTACCAATATCCAGATGATATCATACAGGAAGAAGAATATAAGCGAGTAGACAAGCCATTCAAGGAAAGAGTTCTTGGATCTATGCATAATTATATAATAAAATGATTATCCTTGTTCCAACAAGTTCTTGTCTGTCAAGAAATCCAAGAGTCCGACAGTCAATACTCCGAGTTCGTCTTCCTTGCGGTGGATATCATCACCTACAATGACAATCTTACGGAAGTGGTCATTGATTGACAATAAAGGACGTCGCTCTTGCTGCTCCTTTTCTGGCGTAGGCATGTGAAAGGCCGACTGGATATACACTCTGTATGGAGGGCGGTTCACCACAAAGTCTACCTCCAACTGTTTTCTGACAAACTTACCGTTCTCATCCTTGCCACCAAGTTCAACCAATCCTACGTCCACATTATATCCACGACTGCGAAGCTCATTATAGATAATGTTTTCCATAATGTGCGTTTCCTCTTGTTGGCGGTAGTTTAGAATGGCTGCACGAATACCGATGTCTGCGAAGTAGTATTTCGTCTCGGTACCAATATATTTTCTGCCTTTCACATCATAGCGTAAGGCTTCTTCTATCAAGAAAGAGTCTTTCAGATAGTCAATGTATTGTTTTATAGTGTCTCTTTTTATGGTTACCCCTTGTGCAGATTGAAAGGTATTGGCTATTCTCGTTGGATTGGTTGACGAACCAATGCCCGAGGCTATTACACGCACCAATTCCTTCATTCCTTCAGGATTACGCAGATGGTTGCGCTCAATTACGTCACGCAGATAGGTCGTTTCATACAGACCACGCAAATAGTCTGTTTTCTTTTCTTCCGTTTCAAGCAAAGCCACCTGTGGCAGTCCTCCAAAAGTATAGTAATCCAACCAAGCTTTGCGTATATCGCCACCAATACCACTAAAGTATTCGTCAAAGGTGAGAGGCCAGATGCGTATCTCGTCACCTCTGCCTCGGAACTCAGTCACAACATCACTTGACAGGAAACGAGAGTTTGACCCCGACACATACACGTCCACATTTCTCATGTGTGTCAAGCTAAGAATAACCTCCACAAATTCTTCTACCAGCTGCACCTCGTCCAAGACTACGTAATAAGTATTACCATCATCCACTACCTTTGAGTCTATATAGTCGAGCAAGGCATCCGGCTTTCTCAACCGCCTGTTTCTGAAATCATCAAGTTGTATTTCGATGATGTGACTATCAGTCACCCCATGTTCCAACAACCAGTTATGCCAGATATCAAACAGCAGGAATGACTTTCCACATCGTCTGACACCTGTTATAATCTTCACAAGACCGTTTCCACGTCCTGCAATAAGTTCATCCAAATATTTCTTACGTTCGAATATCATATTAGAGTACTATTTTTGATACTGGTATCATATTTTACACCACAAAGATAACGTTTTTCTCTCGAAATACGGCATAAACAATGGAAAAACTGCGCTTATCAAGTAAAAAACAGCAAAACGTAGCTTCGTAAACTACACAAAAATGCTTTATAGAACAAAAGGATATGACATGTAATCACACCCTTCAAGGGAGTAGTTTCAACCGTACCCCTTTATGAAATTCGTCCTATAACTTCCATTCACCACATTATGGGGTCGGTTAAAAGCGCCCCTTCCAACCCTTATTTCGTGATTATTGATGTAATCGAAAGTTAAATACGTTAAATCTCACGCTTTTCGTATCTAATCAGAATCCATATGGTCACTTTTCTACCGTTTAGAGCGTATAGTATTGATAATCAACTAATAATAGATTCTTTGATTGTAAGTATCTTTGATTTCAATTCCATAAAGGTACAATTAAGACAATTTAGGATAGTCTTATTAATCGTTTCAACATTATATTTCAATTCCATAAAGGTACAATTAAGACAGTATATCCTGTTTGGAATTCTTTATTGCTCGTAATTTCAATTCCATAAAGGTACAATTAAGACCAAGAAAAAGCAGTTGAAGCCATATTCACAATTTAAATTTCAATTCCATAAAGGTACAATTAAGACTATCCTCAAAAAGGGCACAACAAGCTGCTGCCAAATTTCAATTCCATAAAGGTACAATTAAGACCTCCGATTGATGCTTTTCAGCATGTTTTAGTTAAATTTCAATTCCATAAAGGTACAATTAAGACGAAAAGCAGCAAAAGCGGAGTTTTGAACTCTATCCTGATTTCAATTCCATAAAGGTACAATTAAGACTTGACGAATTTTCGATATTATGATAACTTATTGCTATTTCAATTCCATAAAGGTACAATTAAGACTTTGGACAGACCAAGGGAACCACGCATTTTAGAAATTTCAATTCCATAAAGGTACAATTAAGACCAGTTATACTTTGCGTCATGGTCGGTCTGTCCTATGATTTCAATTCCATAAAGGTACAATTAAGACCTGTGTTTTCTTCTGCCGGAGCCACATAACCGGATTTCAATTCCATAAAGGTACAATTAAGACTCCCTTCCTCGTTCTTTTGTTGATAATCTTATCAAATTTCAATTCCATAAAGGTACAATTAAGACGAGTAGCCACAAGTAGCCACGAGTAGCACCAGATATTTCAATTCCATAAAGGTACAATTAAGACTTATAGGTAGTTCGTATATTTACGAGGCTCCTACATTTCAATTCCATAAAGGTACAATTAAGACACGGCCGCCGGTTTTTAACCGTCTGTATTTTTAATAATTTCAATTCCATAAAGGTACAATTAAGACACAAATGTAAAAAACAAAAAGACAAAGGACAGCAATTTCAATTCCATAAAGGTACAATTAAGACTCGCACGGTTAAAAACGCTCTGGTAGCCTTTAAAAATTTCAATTCCATAAAGGTACAATTAAGACCAGCGCAAATGCAGCTGAGCATTGGGCTAAATCAATTTCAATTCCATAAAGGTACAATTAAGACAGGTGACACGAGGAACCAATGTAGAGCGCAAATAATTTCAATTCCATAAAGGTACAATTAAGACTCCCTGGAGCGTGTTGCAGGTGATACCTACCACTCATTTCAATTCCATAAAGGTACAATTAAGACCCATCATAACACAGACTAAAATGTCTTTGTACACAATGGGATTTCGAATGCAAAGATACAAAAAATCTTCAGAAAAAATGTCGATGCCTAAAGATATTTTTTCTGCGGCCTTACGACAACCTGCCTATTTATGGAGGTTTCAATAAGTCAAAGAGCACTTTTGGAGGTTTTGCCGAACCAAAAACGGCAAAATAGAACCACATCGACAACTCTTTATAAGAAATTATCGGTAGACATTCTTTCTTTTCCAAGAATCTGCTTGTTCATATTATATCCCATTTTATTGGTGAAAACTATGACACTATCCTCGGAATCATCAATGATAGCTTTCATCTTTATCTGCAATTCCCGAAGTTTAGCTTCTGATAATTCTCCTTCCAATACTGAGTTCTGAATCCAGCACAAATACTGGCGACAAAGCTTCAACATTTTGCATACTCGCTTCTCACCTACATCATAAACTATAATCACATACATATTACCAATACATTTTAAAAGGTTTGTATTCTTCTATCCCCAAGATATCTTTCAGCAGCTTGTAGCATTCCAACTTTATGAGATGCTTATAGCTTACATTACGCCCTAAAGAACGATGACGGAAAGTCTCATCATAACGCTCTTCCATAGCCTTTACAAAAATCTTCTTTCCCTTTTCGTTCAAAAGACATTTGTTGAGTTTCTTATCAAAATGACAGGTGTTTAAAGCATGCTTATTGAGTACCTTGAAGATGACTCTATCCACGATAATAGGCTTGAAGATCTCGGAGATATCAAGACATAACGAAAAACGCCTTTCTCCTGGAGTATGCAGAAAGCTTATCGTTGGATTCAACTGAGTTTGATGAACAGCTCGGAGAGTTTCGGTATAGCACATCATGTTGCCAAAAGAAATGAGAGCATTTACCTCGTTCTCCGGCGGTTGCTTGGTTCTTGACCCCATGTTAAAATCATCGATAATGATATCGAATGCAGCATAATAAGCTTGACGAATATTTCCCTCAATTCCCATTATCTCATCTACAGCCTTAGCATCTGGCAAAGTATTACTCAACCTTTTAATAGTATCGATAATATCATGCAAGTCTTTTCCTCTACGATTATAATAGTTGAGGTTCATAACCATATTCCAAGCTGCTCCCTGAATGAATTTTCGTGCCAATTCTACTCTTTTTTTCTTGTTTTGGTATGCAGATGTTTGTGCCAACAATGCCTTGCCAGAAAGAAGGCTATCCCTTGGCATGAAGCTTCCGGTATAGTTTTCATAATAGTCGAAGAAGTGGACAGGAATACCTTTCTGCCCCAGAAAGTTGAACAAAGCACTATTTGCCCGTAGACTTCCAAAGGCATATAGTTCCGCAACATCCTCAATAGGAATGTATCGAGGCTGCTGCTTGATTTCTTCATTATCTTCATTCACGATAACAGGCGTGAACTTCAGCGTATTGTCCCTGCGTTCCATGATGCCTGGATTGAACAGATAAAAACTTCTTTTCATTCTTCTTCCTCCAACTCGTTTATATAACAAAAATCGAAATAACTACAATTCTTACAGATGCCTTTCTTGACTTTAGACGGGCAAACATCTTGAGAGATTATCTTAATGATGTCTTTAGATATAACCTGAATGTCATCTCTATCGACATCTGTCAAGATTACTTCTTTTGTCTTTCTCAAAAGAGGATATTCCAAGATGCCCTTCACGCCATCAATTCCATGCTGCTCGAAAACATACATGTAATATTTCAGTTGCCATTCATGAGCTTTATCCACCTTATTAGATTTCTTTATCTCATGGATAACCTTGTTCTTGGCATCATAGTAATCCACTTTGATACCATCAATCTCCACTTCCTCATACTTTGATGTACGTTGCGGATAACTTGATTCATGCACCAGCTTCCCTTCATAGACTAAGTCTGACTCTTGTTCCATGTTGATGCCATTGGCAAATAACCATAGTTTGCGATGGCAAAGCTGGTAATAGTTGAAATGAGTACCTGTTATGACCATAGAGAAAAACCAATAGGAGGCTCCAGATAAAAACCAGGAGCCTCATCATTTATACTAAATCTGATTCTCGTAATCAAACGCCATCATTCTATCAACCAACTCCTGCTTAGCCTTAGCCAAAGCATCTGCGCTTTCTGTCTCTGTCACGACATAACTTGCACATGGAAGAGTAACAAATGTCTTGGCACCAGCATTTCCGTCAACAATAGGCTTTGCCTTTAGTACAGAATCGTCATCCTCAACAAGTTTAGCACGAATAGCTGCAGCTAAAGTATTAGCATTATCACTAATAGCAATGGCTAAAGTCTCCATCAAACTGAATGTTCTTGCCTGATTGGATGTGATATGCCAATCAATCAGAGCATCGGCTATAGCTGGAATAATCTGTTCACGCTGTTCTTTCGGCATCAACAAGCATTCACCAAAAGAAGTAGTGATTACCTTCCATCCATCTCCTTTCAGCTTCTCTACCATATCTGATGTAATCTCTGGTTCCAACTGATTAGTTGAAACGCAGAACAAACGTCGCAAATCAATAGCTACATCATATACAAAAAGACCAGTTGCTCGATTATTATTCTTAGGAATCCATTTGCGATACAAACTTCTATCGCTTCCAGCCAAAAGGTTACTGATCTGCTCTTCTGTCAAACGATTTCCATTAGCATCACGCACGACAACTTTATGTACGTTAGGCTTATCAGAACGATCAAAAGAAATATTCTCCTTAGGAAATGCAGCCAAAAGCGGATGCAAAGGTGTCATCGCAGAAATACTTAAAGGACTTCTGCGCTTTACCGTTTTTTCCTTACCATCTTTAACAGCTCTCATCCAACCACCCAAAAGCTGGTCAATATAATGTGGATCGCAAGACGAAAGGACCTCACCTTCTTTAAGCGCACCTTTCTTATCTACATCAAAATAGAACTCAGTAGGAGAAGGTTGAACACCTAAAACATCGTTAAGCTGCTCCATGATAGAACGCTTAACCTGCTGACCACTCGAGTATGGTACTCGTACATTGAACTGCGGGTCAAAATAAGACTTTTGACCATCTTCTACACAGAATACAGTGAACGCAGCATGCTTGAAACCACGTAAATAAATAAAAGAATTCTCTTTCATAATCTTGTATTTTTAATTGTTATTATAATGTCTTATACTGGAAACGCAAAAGTGTTAAGAAGTATGGTACATTGTCTGTTGGCATACCATGAATCTCCTTCACGATTCCTTTAAACTCATCTATCTTACCAATGAATGAAACAACCTCTGCAGCAGCTGCTATGAACTGTTTTTTATTAGTTGCATTGAGCATTGTCTCAACCAAATTTTTACGTTTGGTACTGATAGACTTATCTTTATCACTAGAGGCTTCGTTCAACAACTTAGCCAACTCTTGGGATTTCTCCCATAATTCATCATTATTCAACATAGCGTATATCCAAATTATATAAACATTGTAATTAATATTATCATAATTATGTGCCTTTGGCTGTTTTCCCTTATATACATAATCTCTAAGCCCTTTAGGCTCCATGGCTTTTATACCTATAGCCCCATAAGTACAAGCCGTTTTGAATCCAATGGCTGTTCCCCATAAAGACTCTGCATTTCTACCATTGCTCATCCCAAATATCTTTTCATAGAGATGAATTGGACGGCGTATTTGAGTCAAATCAAAAGGGATAAAACCTATGGTTGTATTTGATTTACTCAAAATGTAAATATACGCCAAAAGCTTTACTACATCATATTTGCGAGATATGGCTATAAGGATCTTTGTCCATGTTTGGGTTTCAATACCAATTATTCCATCTTTATCCACCTTATAGGGAGCAAAATTCGCTAATGGATTCTCTTCCTCATATTCTCTTTGATCATAATAATGAAAAAGCCATTGACCATTCCAACTATTTATTTTATTGCCATCCAACATTAATGTCTCATTTAGAGCTTTGCGATAAAATTTCCATCCTTTAAATATATCAAGTAGAATGTTCTTATGAGTAAAAAGAATAGAAACTCCTCCACTTACAGTAATACCTAACGCACCACCTATCCATGATAAGAATATATCTTCTTTAGAAGTATTCATTTTCAAATCGGTCACTTGTCCTGAAGTTTTAGCATTTACTTCAATAGAAGGATAACCTATAGCAATACTCATATCAGCATCATTATTTTCAACTTTTTCTATAAATGCATTAAGTCGTTTTGCTCTTTGTTCTATATTCTCAAAGCTTTTAATTCCCTTTATACAATCACGACAACTTGGTAGTTGTTGTACAAATGGAGAGTTTATTGCATACATCATCTGCTTGTTTTGATCAAAAAACAAGGGATAGAACTGCTCCAAGAAAAAAGTTCGGGCATCATAGCTGGTGCCATATTCTGCATTGTAAGCATCCAGGAATATCTTTCCAATATTTGATGTTATCATATTTTACAGTATTTCAAACGATTGATAATATTCTATTTTACACAAATCGGGTAACAATCCCTTTTCTTCATCATATCCTTTGTTCGGAATGACAAAAGGATGCGATCCCTTATTGAGCTGATCAAGATTTCTATGAGCAATGGAATGATAGCTTACAGGTATTTCCATTTTAACCCTTTCCAATGCGTTGACACATAAGTATCTATCTTTATCATCTTCTGTAATACAAACAGCAGAATTGATGTCAAGCGTTTCCAGTAACGCTGATTTTGGATGATGACAAAGTGCCTTTAACACCCATTTTCCTTCCAAAAACACCACACCAGTAAAGTCTATATTCTGAAAGTCAATCTTTGGATATACCTTATCTATCATTTCCTGAACATGACATTCCTCCATGATGTCACCACTGTCTGGCAGGACACTGAAAGTATCTTTCAGAACATCCAGACTATAAGGAAGAGCTTCTTTATCATCTTCAGGTGGTGCTATGACATATATCGGCTTGTAGTGTCCAATGGTATCTCTTGTACGCTTGCGATTAATTCGTCCAAAACGCTGTGTAAGAGCATCAATTGGAGCACACTCAGTAATCATTATATCAAAGCTGATATCAAGACTGACCTCTACTACTTGAGTGGAGACTACGATACATGGAACGTTTTCTAATTGATTGAAGTCTTCACGCAACTCTGTTTCCAATCTAGCCCTGTCGCTTCGTTTGTACCTGCTATGCACAAGCATCTTCTTCACATCCGGATATAATTCCTCAATAGACTCATATAGTTCCTGTGCTCTTTTTACTTGATTACATACTATGAGAACTTTAGAATTGCTTTCGATTGCTGAGGCTATCACCTCATAAGATTCTTTTTTATCATCGAGCTTGTAGATTTGATGCCTGTTAAATGATTGAAGCGTCAGAGAATCCAACTTTACCTCATAAACAGCATCAGCTCCACCCAATAGTTGAAGTATCTTCTGATACAATACTGTCGGCATTGTTGCCGTACCAACATGTACCCTACAATCAAGCGCAACCAGAATCTCTATAATGCGTAGAACTATAGACTGCATAACATCAGAATAGGTGTGTATCTCATCGAGAATCACATCACAACCTTTTAAATCCATAGCCATGGCCTCATATCCTTTGATTCCAAAAACTACAGAGGCCATCTGGTGTGGAGTAAGGACCTTCACTGATGCACCAACATGACGCTGCATGATACTTTCCTCTATCTTACCGTTTTTCACTTTCAGATTAGAGGCTGCATGAAGAAGATGAACTTGAGCATTAGTATTACTTAAATCACTCTTTATTCTATCAAACATAGCATTAATTGATGCTTGAAAAGGCAGTGTATAGAAAACTCTTCCACGACAACGTCTCAACAAGAAATCCGTTTTTCCAGCTCCAGTTGGAGCTGTTACTAACGTATGCATCTTCTTACTATCAGCAGAAATCATTGACAAAGGATAGAGTTCACTTTGCCTATTGTAAAAAGACAGATCTGGTTTGATGAAGAGTTTATCAAGCGGCATTTCAAATGCAGTCTCCATAGCAGAAGCCATATGATCTGCCGCCATCAACAACCCTCTCCATTCAGAACAACCTTTTTTTCTGCCATCACAATAGTCTATGACATATTCGTAATTTTCTTCTGCCTCTTCTAATGAAACCTCATGAGTTTTCATGCCAAGGCTCTCAAGAATATCAATGGCTATATGACTCCATTCTGGGAATAGCTTTGAATGTTCCTTAAAGCAATCTGATGTATCATCCAAATCTAAAATACCCAATTCCCGTACATCTTTATACATTGATTTATGATGCGCTACTATCATATCTATCACTGCATCTCTATGTTCCTGACATACCAACGACAGAAAGAACAAGGAAGCTATTTCATGGCGAAAAACAGAACCAGGCTTCTTCTTGTTTGGAGAAATCAGCGATTGTTGGAACACTGGACTTACCTTTCCGATGTCATGCAACAAAGCACCTTCTACTGCAATCTGTTCATCAAAGCCTAAATGTTTAGCCATAACACGGGCGGTATCAGCAACATTCTTAAGATGCTGATACAAACAAACATGTCCATTTTGCTCGCTTTTAGCTAATATTTCTTGATGAATATTCATATAGTTACATTATTAAAGTAAAGATTGGCCATTATACTCTATCCAGCCAAACATTGGTTGATTATCGTTAAAACGATTATAGCCAACCAGGAAAGACTGCTCTGAATTTCCAAAGCGCAATTCAAAACCAGATAATTGATTGAATTGTTCTTCTTCCATTACACTGATTTCAGATTCCGGCAAGAGAATATCTTCATTTCTGCATACACATACATGTTGCTTTGATGCTATAATAGCATCTTCTTCGTTTTCAAAAGCAATATATAAAACCGGATGCAAAAGAACAGAACGCTTTAATACAGAACGATTTTTAATGAAAGTCCTATATTTCTCCCACCCTCTTGGATGTGTTACTTCCTGCTGAGAATCCATGGAATCATACTTTAATTTGTGCCTCAAAATTTTATGGATTCCTGGAACGCTCAAAAGTTCTGGAAACAGTTTTTTCTCTATGCCTTCTATAATAGAAGGGGTGAGAAACTGCTGACTGAATGTTTCTTCATCACGAACAGCGGTCCATGGTTTAATGAAACCAAACTGCCCTTTATATGTTACGACATACATAATCAAATCCTTTAATAATTAGTAAATTGCTCCAAATCCAATACCCGTGCAATTGCCTACACCAACATTCCATATAAATTGTTTCGTCTCAGGCTTACCTTTGATGACAACCGGGCAAAGACTTGCCTTATTGCCAATACCATGATAACGAACCAACTTCAACTTCTTTTTGGTGTAAGAAAGATCAAAACAAATATCCAACGTTTCATCTTCTTCCAATCCTGCCTCTTTCATTTTCGACAAAAGAGTTTCCTTAAGATATTGGTTTGCCTGTTCATGATTGAAATTATACTGTTTAATGCTTCCATCATCCAACCTTCTTTTTATAAAAACCGGACTAGCACAATAATACAAATCCCGCTCTGAAAATTGAGGTTCAGCACCAATAGTTATGTCAGTTACAAACATACCACAAAACATCTCAGGATCTTCAAGAATTGTTCTGATGATAACCTTAATGATACTTTCATCATAAAAACTAATAAACATCGTTGCACCCTGTGAAAACTGAAGTGCATTCTCAACTTTTCTTCCTCCGCTTAACCACGAGAAAGAATATAATGAAATCGTATCATGAATAGAATTGTTTCCAATCCATTTATGAATAGTACCAACCAGTTTCTGTTGATAGTCAAAAGGAACTGGCGTGGTATTCGGTGAAGTTTTTAAATGAATTCTCATATTATTTTTTATTGTTCGTTTTATAAATACATTTTTGTTCGCCTTTCGTTCTGAATGTTCCTTACCTTACATCAGCTATATCATAGCTAGGATAACAAACAAAAATCTGATGATTGAATTGACTCTCTTCTCCTTTCCCAATGTCTCGGGAAATGCATAATGGCCATTACCGAGTTCTCGTGGATTAGGCTCAATATGTTCGGCATACCATGCCCGTTTATATTCCGTGGTGATGATGCCGTAATCTCTGGCAGCGATGATGGATGCGGCGAGAGATTCGCCATATAGCTCCTTGATGTCTATCATCTCATCCAGCGTTATCTTCTCACGCTTTTCTGATCCCAATTCTTCGATAAACGTATGCTTGGGAAGAAGGAAGAAACTGGCAAAGAGGTCACAACGCTTCTCTACACTATAGTCTGACTCTTGGGGGAAGGAGAGAAGAAGGTGGGCTAACTCATGAACTGCCGTGAAGCGAAGTTTCTCCACACTACTCTTTTCCGGATTGAAATCGAGTATCATCAGCGGATGCTTCTTATCTGCCCAGGTACTCATTCCGAAGACATACTCAGGAAGATTAGCAGCAAGTATCATGATGCCTTTTCGTTCCAAAAGTCTCAGGATGCTGGCGATTGGACCATCACCACAATGCCACTTTTCACGAAGAAGACAGGATGCCTGAATGGCATCTTCCAGCGTTGATACCTTGGTATCTTTTATCGGATTATGGAATGGGGTAAGAAATCCTGCTTCTTTCTCCTTGGCAAGATACTGCTCCGCCCAAAACGAGAGTTTCGCTTCAAGGGCTTGCAATTCGTCTTCAGATAACTTGCCGCCTGAGGTGGTGCGAAGCATAGGCATATCAATAGAGATATTGGTGCCATCGAAATAACTATCGCTGATGTTTAGCGCCTTAGCCATAGCCAATTTGGCAACACGCTTAGGAAGCATGAGCCCTTTCTCATAGCGAGAAATGCTCTGCTTGGTGATGATGCCACCTGTAAGCTCTGCAAGTTTTTCCATGCTTAGACCCATCATTTGGCGTGCTTCATGCAATCGGATGGAAAATTGGTTTGATGTCATTAGATTAATTAATTTGTTGACAAATATAGAGGAAAATATTATTCGTGTCTATTTTTATAAACATCTATTAACAAAAAAGTTATAATTGAAAGCTACAAAAGCTATATTTGAGAGCTATAAATAGATATTATAATCATAGAGCGAGGCTTTCAAGCGTATCATGGTACTTTATCTTCATCGACTAATATGCTTAATGACATCGCTGATTCACATAACTATGGTCGACAAAAGACCTTATTAAGTCTGCGCTATGCTTACTATCAAATATAGCTTTGCTTACTACCAAATTTTGCTATGCTTTCTAGCAAAGATAGTTTTGCTTACTATCAAAGAGGTTCATTTTTAAACATATATTCATCTCACGTTAGCCTGCTCCCCCCACTCTGCCTATATATAATAAGGTGGGAAGGGAGAGGGAGAGAGGAAAAAGAGGAAAGAGTTTGGTTTTTACAAATTAAGGTTCACTTTTTATAAATGGAATACGGAATATAAGGCGTAATTTTGCAGAAGTAAAGCTACACTCGGCATAGATTGCAAGTAAACTTGCATCTCTGCGCTCGCTTGCATTTACTTTGCAACAGAGAAACAACAATAAGGGAAATAGTAATAACTTAAACATTATAACCACAATGACTAACGAAAAGAATTTTAGAGTTGAAGCTGACCTTTTGGGTGAGCTCAAGGTTCCTGCTGATGCACTTTATGGCGTACAAACTCAGCGCGGTATCAACAACTATCATATCTCACGCAAGACTATGCGCGACTATCCTGACTTCATCATCGCTAATGCTTTAGTGAAGATGGCGGCTGCGCAGACTAACCACTCGCTGGGTGTGATAAGCGACGAAATAGCAAGTGCTATGATTCAGGCTTGCAAGGAAATTGTTGACGGAAAATGGCACGAGAATTTCCCTATCGACATGATTCAGGGTGGTGCCGGAACTTCGGTCAACATGAATATCAATGAGGTTATCGCTAACCGTGCGCTCGAAATTATGGGCCACGAAAAGGGCGAATATCAATATTGCTCTCCTAACGACCACGCTAACTGCGGTCAAAGTACCAACGACGCTTATCCTACCTCTATCCGATTAGCTTTAATACGTATGAATGCACACTTGGTAGGTGCTTTGACTGGTTTGATTAGCGCTTTTCGCTATAAGGCTGAGGAATATAACGACGCGATAAAGATGGGTCGCACCCAGTTGCAGGATGCTGTGCCTATGACTTTCGGTCAGGAGTTTAATGCTTATGCCAACAACCTGGAGGAGGAGATTTTGAACTTGGAGCGCAACGTGAAGTTGCTGCACGAGATCAACATGGGCGGTACTGCTATCGGTACTGGACTGAATGCGGTGCCGGGTTTTGCCAAGCTTTGCGCTGCCAACTTGAGCAAGCTCACGGGCGAGAACTTCATTTCGGCTCAAGACTTGGTGGAGGCTACTCCTGATACTGGCGCTTATGTTAGCTATTCGTCGGCTTTGAAGCGTTTGGCTATTAAGTTGTCGAAGATTTGCAACGACTTGCGATTGATGGCTTCGGGTCCTCGCTGCGGATTGAACGAGATTAATCTTCCTCCTAAGGCTCCTGGATCGTCTATCATGCCGGGCAAGGTGAACCCTGTGATTCCTGAGGTTACCAACCAGGTTTGCTTCAAGGTTATCGGCAACGATACTACCGTGAGCTTTGCTGCCGAGGCTGGTCAGCTGGAGCTGAACGTGATGGAGCCTATCATCACAGCAAGCTTGTTTGAGAGCCTGACTTGGATGAAGAATGCTATCGAGACTCTGACTGAGGAGTGTGTGCTGGGTATCACGGTAAACAAGGAGCGTTGCTACGAGATGGTGAGAAACAGCATCGGTATCGTTACGGCGCTGAACCCTATCATCGGATACAAGAGCAGCACCAAGGTGGCTAAGGAGGCGCATGCTACTGGTCGCTCGGTTTATGATATCGTGATTGAGCAGGGTATCATGACCAAGGAGGAGCTCGACGAGGCGCTGGATCCTAAGCATATGCTGCAGTCGCATAAGTTTAGCTTGAAGTAAAGAAAAGAAGCCTCATCCCCGCCCCCTCTCCAAAAGAGAGTGGCGTGATTAGACTTGATGGGGAAAAAGGGGGATTTTACAAAAAAAATAGGATTTTGCAAATTTTTGTTGGGATTATATAAAAGAATATTGGAAAAAAAGGTCTATATTTGCAACATAAGAAATAGATAAATAAGAAATAAGCATCAAACACTAAACACTAAACATTAGAAAGAATCATACTCTATAATAACATATAAATTCATAATTACAATTACGGGGAAGAGTCCTCGGCTTATTAATAGTTGAATGAAGGTGGGTTCTGAAAAAATACCTGCGGACATGAAGGCTATGCTAAAAAGCAAGAATGGCTAAGCAAAAGCAAGGCAAAATAAGGCTAAAAGCAAGAATGGCAAGAAACCTAAGGAATCTTTTTGGAACCTACCCTTTTGACTATACTCCACACAACACAAGGCACAGATAATCAGCGCAGAAATATCCTTTGAGAATAAGGATTGAAAGCTCGGAGATATCCTTTGAGAATGAGGACAGAATGGCGCGGAGATACAGAGAATTAACCTTTAGACAATATATAAACCTTTTTAAAAAACAGTAAGATCTTATGGGGACAGCTTTGATCCTTTTACAATTCGCCATAGTGTTGGTCCTGATTTTTAAGGGCGCAAGAGTTGGAGGAATCGGACTCGGTATCTATGGTATGGTGGGTGTTTTCATTCTGGTATTCGTATTCGGAATGAAGCCAGGAAACCTGCCAATAGACGTGATGCTGATAATTGTTTCGGTTATCACAGCGGCAGCAGCTCTGCAGGCAGCTGGCGGTTTGGACTATCTGGTGGGATTGGCTGCGAAATTCTTGCGCAAACATCCTACTCACATCACTTATTTTGGTCCGTTGACAACATGGCTGTTTTGCTTGGTGGCTGGAACAGCCCACACTTGCTATTCGCTATTGCCTATTATCTCGGAGATAGCGACAAACTCGAAGATTAGACCTGAGCGACCATTGAGCGTGGCTACGATAGCGGCTTCGCTGGGCATCACGGGCAGTCCGGTATCGGCAGCTACGGCAGCCATTATCAGTACCGACTTGCTGGGTGGCGCTGGCGTGGAGCTGAAGGATGTGATGATGATATGTATTCCAGCCTCGCTGATAGCGATATTGGTGGCTGCGTTTGTGCAAAATCATATTGGCAAGGAGCTGGAGGACGACGAGGTGTATAAGGAGCGCGTGGCAAAGGGCATTATAGACCCTGAGCACGACAGCAAGCTGATAGACGAGATGATAAAGAATCCGAACCCTCGCGCCAAGTATGCTGTGGTGGCATTCTTGTTGGGTGTGCTGATGGTGGTGGTATTCGGAAGTGTGCCTTCGCTTCGCCCATCGTTTATGGTGGATGGCGTAATGCACAGAGTGACGATGCCTGAGACGATAGAGATTGTCATGATGTCGGTGGCTGCGCTGATATTGGTGGTTGGTAAGGCTAATGTGCACGATGCTGTGAAGGGCAACGTGTTTGGCGCCGGCATGAACGCCATGGTGGCGATATTCGGTATTGCATGGATGGGCGACACCTTCTTTAATGGCAACTTGGCATTCTTTAAGGAGAATATAGCAAACGTGGTTACCCAGTATCCTTTCTTGTTTGCCATAGCGCTATTCTTTATGTCGATAATGCTGTTCTCGCAGGCGGCAACGGTGCGCACTCTCTATCCTTTGGGCATAGGCTTGGGCATAGCGCCATTGGCTTTGGTGGCAATGTTTCCGGCGGTGAATGGATATTTCTTCTTGCCTAACTACCCTACCACGGTGGCTGCTATCAACTTCGACCGCACGGGCTCTACGCGTATAAGAAGATTTGTGGTAAACCACTCATTCCAGTTGGCAGGCTTTATCACCACCTTTGTGTCGATAGGTGTGGGATATTTGATTATCCAGTTTATGTAGGATGAAAGAAGACGTCTATAAACAGTAAACATATATTTATTTTAAACCTTTAAAACCTAAATGTTATGAACAAAAGATTTTTTTCCTTGATGACACTCCTCGTATTGGTAGTGGCAGTTGCGTTTGCAAAACCTAAGGTACGTATTATCGCAACAGGTGGCACCATCGCTGGTGCAGGAACTTCGGCTACAGGCTCTGCTTATACAGCAGGACAGGTGGGTGTGCAATCGTTGATCGACGCTGTGCCTCAGATGCTCGATATAGCAGAGGTATCAGGCGAGCAGCTCGTAAATATTGGTTCGCAGGATATGAACGACCAGGTGTGGTTGAAATTGGCTAAGAGAATTAACCAGTTGTTGAACAACGAGGGTTACGACGGCGTAGTGGTGACTCACGGAACCGACACCATGGAAGAGACTGCTTACTTCTTGAATTTGACCGTTCACAGCGACAAGCCTGTGGTATTGGTAGGTTCTATGCGCCCAAGTACTGGTATTAGCGCTGATGGTCCAGCTAACCTCTATGGTGCTGTGGTGGCTGCAGCAAGTGCAAACTCTAAGGGTCGTGGCGTGATGTGCGCTATGAACAACATTTTGCTCGACGCTAAGGATGTGATCAAGACTCATACTACCGACGTGGCTACTTTCCAGGGTGGCAACTATGGCAAGATAGGCTATGTATATGGTAGCGAGGCTATCTACAACCGCACAGTTGAAAACTTGCACACCACAAAGAGCGAATTTAGCGTAGACAACCTCAACGAGCTTCCTAAGGTGGGTATCGTTTACGGTTATTCAAACTGCTCTCCACTCCCTATGCAGGCATTCGTAGACGCTAAGTTTGACGGTATCGTATTGGCAGGTGTTGGCGACGGCAACTTCTATAAGGATGTGTTCGACGTAGCTTTGAAGGCTCGCAAGAAGGGCATCAACATCGTTCGTTCAAGCCGCGTTCCTACTGGTCCTACATGTTTGAATGGCGAGGTTGACGACACCAAGTATCAGTTTGTGGCTTCTTTGGCTTTGAACCCTCAGAAGGCTCGCGTGCTCTTGATGTTGGCTCTCACCAAGACTAAGGATTGGCAGAAGATTCAGGAGTACTTCCAGAAGTATTAATTTAACTTTCGCAGGACAACCCTTAAAAAACTACGAATTATGAAGAAAATGATATTTATGGCTGCAGCTCTCGCTATGTCGATGGGAGCTTATGCACAGGGCGGCAACACCCGTATGGGTGGCAGCGACGGCGATATACAGTCGATAGCAGAGAGAGTGACCAACATCGAGAAGAAGAACGACGCTTTCAACGTTTACTTCAACTATGCTGCCTCGGCTCAGGCTGAGCACAACAGCCTTAGCGACGACTGGACAACGAAGTTCGCAAACAAGCAATTCCGCTTGGAGATAAAGGGTAATCTGACCGATAAGCTCTATTATCGCTTGCGTCATCGTATGAACAAGGCTACCGACGCTAAGGGCGAAGACAACTTTGCCAAGGCTACCGACATTATGATGGTGGGCTACAACTTCAACGATAAGTTGTCGCTCTCGGCAGGTAAGATGTGCCAGATTTGGGGTGGCTTCGAATTTGACGAGAACCCTATGTACATTTACCAGTATTCTGACATGGTTGACAATATGGACAACTTTATGGCAGGTGTGGTATTGAGCTATAAGCCTATTGCTTCGCAAGAGATTGCTGTGGAGATAAGCAATGCCAACAACGGTAAATTCGTTGACGAATATGGCAGCGGAGCTACCGTAGTGAGCAAAGAAGGCAAGGTGGAAGCATTGGAGCAGGCTAAGAATCCGTTGACATATATCGTGAACTGGAATGGTAGCTTCTTTAACGGTTTGCTCAACACCCGCTGGGCTTGGGGTATTCAGACTCAGGCAAAGCACAAATATAGCCGTATGCTCACATTGGGTCAGCAGCTGAATTTGCCTAAGTTCCAATGGTATTTCGACTATATGGGCGCATTCGACGACTTGGACCGTCTGAAGATTGCCTCTTCGGAGTTTAGCGCAGCCGACTTTGCTGATAATGCTGGCGGCAACGCTTACTTGGGCAAGGTGCACTACAACAGCTTCATCACAAAGGCTAACTGGCAGTTTGCTCCATCTTGGAACCTTATGGTGAAGGGTATGTATGAGACTGCAAGCGTGAGCAAGATCGAGATGCTGAAGGATTATCGCAAGAGCTACGGATATATGGGTAGCTTGGAGTATTATCCAGCTAAGCAGCAGGATTTCAGAGTGTTCTTGGCTTACGTAGGTCGCAAGTTTGACTATTCTGAAAAGTGCGGTTTGAAGGATTATAATACCGACCGCATAGAGCTCGGATTTATGTATAGAATTAAGGCGTATTAATAAGAAGCCTCTAAGGCCTCACCCCCGCCCCCGCCCCAAAAGGGAGGGGAGTAAATAGCCTGCAGGCAGCATCCAAAAAAAGATTGAGGATGATGCCTGCAGGCTTTGTTTTTATAGGAAAGGAAGAGGAAGCGAAGTCGTAAAAACGACTTCGGACAAGGACGGCAATTTCTTGAGGAGTGACAAGCAAGAGGTGGTGGGCAGAAAGGTGTTGGATTTCTGCATTAGTGTCGGCATGGAGCAGGAGCTGGCATTGTCCCTGTTTTACCAAGAGAAGCTTGGTGAAGAGGGCGCGCTCTTGCACCATGGCATAGAAGTCGGTATTGGTGGGGACGTTGGCATAGATTATTGCAAAATTAGAAAATCTTTTGGAAACATGGGAATTCTTTTTTGATTTTTTGTACTATCTTTGTATCTTTGCAGAAGTAAATAGTAAAATGATGATAAAAGATAATTATATACTACCCGCAGAATGGGAGGAACAGGAGTGTGTGCAGCTGACATGGCCGCACAAGGATACTGACTGGGCGCCATATCTCGACGATATCTACGAGATGTTTGTGAATATGGCAAAGGCTATTGCTGAGCGCGAAAGGCTGATTATCGCTACTCCGCATCCTGAGGAGGTGGAGGCTATGCTCTACCCTTGCCTATCGGAAAAGGCGAAGGAGAATACAAAGATAGCATTGTGCCCAAGCAACGACACCTGGGCTCGCGACCATGCGCCTATAACGCTTCGCAATAGGGAGAATGGAGAGCTGAAGATGCTGGACTTTAAGTTTAATGGTTGGGGCGAGAAGTTTGCTGCCGACAAGGACAACGAGATAGGACGCAGGCTGAAGGCTGACAACATACTGACGGCGGAGATGGAAGACAACCTGGACTTCGTGTTGGAGGGTGGCGCAATAGAGAGCGACGGCAAGGGTACGATATTCACTACCTCGCAATGCTTGATGGCTCCACATCGCAATCAGCCTATGACACAGCAGGAGATTGAGGAGGAGCTGAAGAAAAGGCTGAGGGCTGAGCGCATAGTATGGTTAGACCACGGCAACCTGATAGGCGACGATACCGACGGCCATATAGACACCATAGTGCGCATAGCTCCCGACGACACCATATTATATATGGGATGCGACGACAAGGAGGATGAGCAATATGAAGACCTGAAGGCGATGGAGAATCAGCTAAAGGCGCTGCGCAAAGATGGCGGCGAGGAATATAGACTGCTGAAATTGCCTTCGCCAGAGGCTATCTACGACGATGGCGAACGACTGCCGGCTACATACGCTAACTTCTTGATAATAAATGGTGCGGTGGTGTATCCTACATACCGACAGCCAAAGAATGATGCCGAGGCTGAACGCATACTAAAAATAGCTTTCCCTGAGCACGAGATGATAGCGGTGGATGCTTGCGCTGCTATCAGACAGCATGGATCTATACATTGCCTGACAATGCAATATCCTAAGGGAAAGGTAAAAGGGTAAAAAAGTAAAAAAGAGATAAAAATGAAGAAGATAAAAATCGGATTCTTGCAGCAGCATAATGTTGCAGACCAACAGCTAAATATCACACGCCTTGCGTCGGGCATAGCAAATCTTGCGGAACATGGCGCACAGTTGATTGTATTGCAGGAGCTTCACAACTCGCTGTACTTCTGCCAGACGGAGAATGTGAACCTCTTCGACCTCGCAGAGCCAATTCCTGGACCATCGACAAACTTCTATGGAGAGTTGGCACGACAGTATGGTGTGGTGATAGTGACATCGCTATTTGAGCGTAGAGCCGCAGGATTGTATCATAATACAGCGGTGGTGATAGAGAAAGACGGCACCATTGCAGGAAAATATCGCAAGATGCATATTCCGGATGATCCTGCATATTATGAGAAATTCTATTTCACACCTGGCGACCTCGGCTTCCACCCTATCGAAACAAGCCTTGGCAAGTTAGGAGTGCTGGTGTGCTGGGACCAATGGTATCCGGAGGCAGCACGACTGATGGCGCTGCAGGGTGCTGAGCTGCTGATATATCCTACGGCTATAGGATATGAGAGTAGCGACACAGAAGACGAGCAGCAACGACAAAGAGAGGCGTGGACAACGGTGCAGCGCGGACATGCGGTGGCTAACGGACTGCCTGTGGTGTCGGTGAACCGCGTGGGATATGAGCCTGACCCAAGCGGACAGACTAAGGGCATACAATTCTGGGGAAGCAGCATGGTGGTAGGACCTCAGGGCGAAATGCTATATCGCGCCTCGGAGGTTGAGGAAGAATGCACCATAGTAAGCGTAGACCTAAACCATAGCGAGCATGTGCGCCGCTGGTGGCCATTCTTGAGAGATAGAAGAATTGATGCCTACGAGGATATTACTAAGAGATATATAGACTAGGAAAAAGGAAGCCGGAAGGAAGCGAAGCCGGAAGGAAGCGAAGCCGTAAAAACGACTTCGAACAAGGACGGAAGGCGGAAGGCGGGATAAAGAAGGCAAAGGCGAGATAAAGAAGGCGGAAGGCGGATAAGGAAGGCGGAAGGCTGATTATATATAAATGAGAAATCCTCCAGTATATATGAGAAATATATGCTGGAGGATTTTTTGGATATATATTACTTGAGCCAATCGGCGATTACTTGAGCCAATCGGTGATGCGCTTTTTGACGAGGGAGGTTTCGCAGAGGATGCGGATGAACTCCTTGGATGCGGAATTCTTGTAAATGCCTTTGAGCATCTGAACGCAGCCCTCCATACGGCAGCCCTCGTGGTTGATAGGAATGGCAACGAGGTCGTCGGCATCTTCAGTGGCTGAGGATGAGAGGATGGTATACATGCCAGTGCTGCGCACAAGGCGTAGAAGCGGCGTTACCTCGTCCATCTCGGCACGCACATTAAGCTCGGTGCCTGTCTCAGAAAGGATGTCGTCGAGGGTGTTGCGAGCCTGCAAACCCTTGGCAGGGAGCACAGCAGGATATTCGGTAAGGACAGAGAGCGAAATCTTGTCGTAGGCAGCCAACGGACTATCGCGGCGCACTATCACAGAGAGCACATCGTCGAAGAGCAGATGCGACTCGATGAGAGGATAGTTGCCCTGAGGACGGAACGAGAGCACGAAGTCGAGCTCATGGTTCATCAAGCGATTTACGAGCTCTGTCATTGGCTTGTAGACGATATTGAGGAAGATGTCTGGATAGAGCTTCATGAAATCCTTCAGCGTTTCGTGCATCACCATATTAAAAGAATGGGTGACGCCGATGTTGAGGGTGCCACACTTCAGCGCCTGCATATCGTTCATGCGGCGTAGGCAGTTGTCGGCAGAGTCGATGGCAGTAACGGCAAATGGCAATAGTTCTTCACCAGCCTTGGTGAGCGACACCTTGTGGGAAGTGCGATAGAAGAGCACCGTGCCAAGTTCCTCTTCGAGCTGCTTGATGGTTTGCGAGAATGTGCTCTGAGTGACACACATTTCTCGTGCAGCCTCAGAGAAGTTGAGCAGTTTTGCTGCTACGACGAATGATTTCAGATATCTTAATTCCATACAATTTGCTGTTGCCATTGATATAATGTGTTTGCAAAGTTAATGTTTTAATTCTTTTCAACAAAAAAAGTAAGAGAAAAACTATTGTTGGCGACAAGGTGATACGTAATCGGGTGCTCAAAAAATGAGCACCCGAAATACTCGATTCAATACATATCACTAAACCAAATATATTATCCTGATTAGCAAGCCGCTGCTCTTTCTTTTCTCTTTTTGAGCATCTCCATGAGACGCTGCTCGCGCTGTGGCGACATCATACGGCGCACAAAGATGTTTGGAATAGCCACGCCGATGGCTATGAAGAGGATGATGAGCGAGGCACGGATACCATTGTTCATAGCTACGGTAACTTCGCCCACTACTCCGTGCATATCGATGAAGGCGAAGAGCGCACGATACATGAGCACTCCAGGAATCATAGGGATGACGCTCGGTATGCTGAGGCAATGGTGAGGAGTGTGGAGCCAATGCATAGCCTTGGTGCAGATGATACTGATGAGAGCACTACCCACGAAGGAGCCTATGATGAGACCACGGTCGAGACCGATATTGCCGTTGGAAGGTCCGAGGTTGACAAAATTGCGTGTGCACACAGCGATGATACCACCTATAGCCACAGCCCAAAGCAGGCTACGAGGAATGTTGAATATCATAGAGAATCCCATGGCTGAGATTGCTGCAGCGATAGAGAACTCCAGATATGTGTGGTGAGGAGTCATGGTGAGGTCGCGCACAAAGTTGTCGATGCCTCCCACCTCGATGGCAAGAGCTATACCAAACGCCATGGAGAGCACCATGAGCAGAGTGTTGATGGCTCGAGTGAGACCCACTTGATGGAATCCCGTGAGCATATCGCTGACAAAATTGATGAGCGGCACTCCAGGCACAATAAACAACGCACAAGCCAAGAGCGGATGCCAAGGCGTAGAGGTGTGGAGGAATGCTGGCAGAGTGAATGCAGCAGAGGTGTTGGCTAGCCCGAACGCCCATGCAATGATAGTGCTGACAAATGCTGCCAAGGCGATGTTGATATATGGATTGGAATCCTTGGCATTGAGAAACATTCGTAACCTAAACCCTAATATTGCAGCTATCGAAGCATAGAAGAATGCGGGCCAGTCGCACCCGAACTGTATGCAGAATCCACCGCAGGCAAAACCACCGCCAATGGCAACCTGCCATGGAGTGTAGTTGCGAGGTGTGGAACAAATATCGTCGAAGGCTTTTTCGAATTCGTCGAGAGTGTAGTCGTCCTTGATGGCTGTCCACGAAAGACGGCTGATGCGGCTGATGGCAGTCATATCGATGCCATGCTTGGTGCATCGCTGAAACTTGGTATAGGAATGCTCATCGTCGCTATAGTTGACCATAAGCAAATTGTAGTTTACATACACCTGAAGGCATTCTTCTTTGAGATTGAGGAAAGCAGCAGTACGCTTCATGTTGCGCAAGATACGAGGAGTATCGGCAGCGCTCTCCATGAGTTTGCATCCAACTTTCAACAAGAGCTCAAGGCGGCGATTTACGTAGGGGGCATCGCCCATGTGATGGAAGAGGATAGGCTTAGAGATCGTCATCTTCGTCCCAGGCATAAAGTGAATCTACAGAATTGTCGTTGAACGCAATGAGGTGGTGCTTCTTGTTGTAACGCCATACCTTGCCAAAAAACTTTCTGCCGAACAATGCCACTAAAATCAAAACTGCTGAACCAATGGCTATACCAAAAGCCATTTCGCTTTCAAATAATGTATGCATAATCTTTTTTTACCTTAACTTTCGTTTTATCTATTGTTGTTTTGCGGGTGCAAAGGTACGAAGTTGACAATAGCCAGAGAAGTGGCGGTTAACGATTGTATAAATAGTTGCTATCGAAAAAACCGATAGCAAGCACTATATGAGCAGTTATTGAGCAAGGAGGGCAGGAAGTTGAGAAAAAAATCGTAACTTTACACACCTTATTTATATATATAGGTATTTTAGGATAAGAAACAGGATATGACAAAGGAAAACAATATAAAAGAAATGCCAATATGGCTATCGTTGTTGCCACTTGTAGCGTTAGTTTTTATGCTTGTTTTTACGATAAAAACATTCGGCAGCAACTCTTTGAATGGTGCAACCCAGGTAGTTTTGCTATCGGCATCAGCAATATGCTGCATCATTGGTATCGTATATTCGAAAGTGCCATGGCGAAATTTCGAAGAATCGATAACAAAGAATAGCGCTGACAGCCGGTGGCATGACCGACGGCATCACTCGACTATTCACAAAGATAGCAAGAGGCAGAAAATCGACTGTTGCCTCGACGGTGCTATCGGGAGTGACGCTGAATGTTACAACCTCCGACCAATATATCAGCATATTGCTTACAGGAAGTGTGTTCCGCGGCATATATAGCAAAAACAAACTTGAGCATAGGCCGTTGAGCCGCGCAACGGAAGACTCGGCTACGGTGACGTCGGTGCTCATACCATGGAATTCGTGCGGTATGGTGCAGAGCACGGTGCTGGGAGTGGCAACACTCACCTACCTACCCTTCTGCTTCTTTAATATCCTCAGCCCGCTGATGAGTATCTTGGTGGCTGCAACGGGATATAAGATAAAGAACGAAGAGTGAAGAGATTAAGTGCGGCAACCGAGTTGCCGCAAACCCAACCCCTGGGTATTTGATTCTTCACTCTTCACTTAAATTCTTCACTCTTCACTATATGCTTGAGCAAGCCTTGGCAAGCATCTTCGAGAAGCTCGATGACAAGCTCGAAACCACGGTCGCCACCATAGTAAGGATCAGGAACTACGGTGTGGCCAGGATGATGAGTGGCAAAATCTGCCATCATGTGAACTTTTTGGCGATCTTGCTCGGTGCGAGCCATAGACATCAGCTCGTGATAGTTTTCGCGATCCATAACTAAGATATAGTCGAAGCGCGAGAAATCATCGTAGCATATCTGACGGGCACGAGTGGAGAAATCGTAACCATGGTCGGCACCATGACTGCGCATGCGAGGGTCTGGAAGATTGCCTACATGCCATGGTCCGATGCCAGCAGAGTCTATGCGAAACTTATCACTAAGGCTTGCGGTATCTACAATATGTTGCATTATTCCCTCTGCAGCCGGAGAGCGACAGATATTGCCAAGACATACGAAGAGAAGGGATGTTGGTTGGGAAGTTTTCATGTTATCAAAAAGAGTTTTTTAAGATGATGGAAATGGTATTATAGGGGTATTATAAGGGTATTATAGAGGTATAAACGAAAAAAGTCCTGAAAGCATAAACTTTCAGGACTTTTGCAGGGTGCCCGGTGGGACTCGAACCCACGACATTCAGAACCACAATCTGACGCTCTAACCAACTGAACTACGGGCACCATGTTGGCTTATTGTTTTTAAGCGGTTGCAAAGGTACGAGAAATAATTGAAACCACCAAATATTTCTCGCACTTTTTTCAAGCCCTTATTAATTTGCTGGTGTTGCAGGTGCCTCTGCAGCCTTTGGAGCAGCAGTTTTGGTATCTACAGCCTTAGCATCAGAAGCCTTAGGAGCAGCCTGCTGGCTAGCGCCGAAGCCCTGAGTGTTTGTAGCATTTGTAGCCTGATTCTGAGTAGCAGCCTGTTCCATTACGCTACGCTCAGTAGAAGCTGTAGGAGCAACATAAGCGCAAATAACGCTGAAAACAACCATAAGACCAGCGAGGGTCCATGTAGCTTTTTCTACGAAATCAGTAGTTTTGCGAACGCCCATGATGGCGTTAGACGAAGAGAAGTTAGAAGACAAGCCGCCTCCCTTTGACTCTTGAATAAGTACGATGCCAATCATGAGCAACGATACTATTACAATGAGTACAACGAATAATGTATAAACCATTTTTTTTTACTTATTTATTTTGTTATTTATTATCAGCTTTTCAAGAAAACGTATTTGATCTGCAAAGTAAGCATTTTTTTTTGGATAATTCAAATTTAATTGACTAATAATTTCAAGTGCCTTTGAATAATTGCCTTGTTTGATATAAATTTTAGCCAAAGTTTCTGTAAAATATCCATTTTCGCCCTCTTTTGCGTCGTCGTCATTGCTATCATCGATGTCTGGTAGATATTCCGGTTCTTCTTTAAGTTGGATTTTTCCACCCTCATTGAATATGAAATTATCTATCAAATCATGTCCCTTAAGCTGTGGTGATTTTTGGTTATCGTCATCGCCCTCCGACTCTGTTTCAAGCAGATACGACACATAGTCGATGGTGGCATCGGCAGGAGTAGGTTTGCGCTTAGCAGCTTTGTCCTCTTCCTGGTCGGCTGGAATAGAATCGAGGAAGTTGTCGATGAGCGAGATAGTTCTATCGCCATCGGCATCATCTTTGGCAGTAGCTTTCTCGGTTTTGTTTACAGCTGCAAGTTTATAATGAGCAGCCTCAACAAGATTGAACAACACTTTGCGGTCGGTGATATAGATAGCCGAGCGTCGCAATTCTTCGTCGAACGAAGGGTCGTGAAGCAAATACAAGTTTTGCAACAGCAACAATCTTGCCGTTTGGTAATAAGGATAGAGCGCAAGCAGGCTTCGGAGATCGTAAAGGGTCTCCTTGTCCAATAGTTCAGGATGTTTGATAAGCTCTGCTAAATCCATATGGGTATTGATGTTGTTGTTAAGCAATGTTTTTGTAATGTAGATTCTAATGATTAAGTATTTCGATTATTTGTCGCCAACACTCATTACCAGTTAGCCACGGTGGCATTGAATATCTGGTCGGTGAGGTCTTTCACCATCTGAGTTACGAGTTCCTCTTGCACAGCATTGAGGCTCTTAGTAGTTTCGTAGGTAGATGTGGCAGTAAACTGCTTTTCGAAGTCCTCAGAGTGGTTGGTATTATTGACAAATCTCACATTAACAGTCATCGAGAGTTCGGTTTGAGCCGAATATCCTTCTGCCGACACCGACTTATTGCGCTGCGAATATTGTGTGATTTGTCCCTCTATCACGAGGTCGCCACCACGCTTCACCTGCTGCAGTTTGGTATGGTTGGCAAAAGCGTCTTTCAACTGATTGTTGAACATTGGCGCCATTGGTCCCCAGATATATGTGCTTCGGTTAGGGAAGTCGGCAATGCGAATGGTCTTGACCTTTGAATAGTCTATGCTTGCCATATTAAATTTATACGACACGCTGCATGCTGTCACCACCATGAGCGCTGTTAAGGCTATGGCAGCAGAAGCCAAACGACGTATGCGAAGCTTCAGAGAGTTATTCTTCATAATTGTCAAGTCCATATTCTTTAATTCTTCTGTATAGTGTGCGGTCGCTGATGCCAAGCTCAGCAGCAGCCAAACGGCGATTGCCGTTGTTGCGTTCAAGGGCTTTCTCTATCATCTTTCGATTAAAGTCCTTGAGGTTCAGATTATCGTTTGTAGCCGGAGCCTCATCTTGATGCTTGTCGGTAGTAACCTCCTCGGCATCAATAAAATCGGCTGTAGGTTCTGGTTGATGATAGTCGTGGTCAACATATCCTAAGCGAGCAGGAGCTGGAGCCAAGCGAGCAGGAGCAGGAGTATTGAGCATGCTATTTTGGTCTTCCATCTGCTTTTTAAGATCGTTTAGCTCGCGTCTTAAGTCGCTGACATTGCCACGAAGTTCATACAATATTTTATATAGTATCTCGCGTTCGCTTTCGAAAGAGTGAGATCCTCCATCGCCAGCAATAGCGAGCTGCATGCTTTCTGGATCTTGCGGAATATACCTTTTCAGCGTTTCCACATCGATGATTCTCTCTTGGCTCAACACAGACATCTGCTCTGTGATATTCTTCAGCTGTCGCACATTGCCAGGCCATTTGTAGCTGAGCATAATCTGCTTAGCATCCTCAGAGAGAGTAATCTTTGGCAGTCGATATTTCTCAGCCATCTGCATAGCGAAGAGACGGAAGAGAAGCAAAATGTCGTTGCCACGATCGCGCAAAGGCGGCATCTGAATAGGAATGGTGTTAAGGCGATAGTATAGGTCTTCGCGGAAGCGTCCCTCGGTAATCGCCTTTTGCATATTCACGTTGGTGGCAGCAACAATTCTGACGTCGGTCTTCATTATCTTTGTTCCGCCCACACGGATATATTCGCCAGTCTCGAGCACACGCAATAAGCGAGCCTGAGTGGCAAGAGGCAGTTCGCCCACCTCGTCGAGGAAGATGGTGCCCTTGTTTGCAATACCGAAATAACCTTCGCTTTCGCCTATGGCACCAGTAAACGAGCCTTTCTCATGACCGAAGAGTTCGCTATCGATAGTGCCTTCTGGGATAGAACCACAGTTGATAGCAAAATAGCGTTCGCGTCGGCGTGGACTATTGTCGTGGATGATGCGAGGAAGAATCTCCTTGCCCACTCCACTTTCGCCAACTACGAGCACACTAAGGTCTGTGGGCGCCACCTGCATGGCAACGTCCAATGCACGATTTAAAGCATCGCAGTTGCCCACGATGTTGTATCGTTGTTTTATCTTTTGCAGTTCTTCTGTGTTCATTTCTTGGCAAAATTACAAACTTTTATTGAGAAAAGCCTTATTTGTTATGAACTTTTATAAGTCACACTCCCCTTATATATATAATAAGGTGTAATCCTACTTCACCTGTTTAGCCTATTTGCCAAACTTTATTAGCAAAAGGCCGATACCCGTCCACACGAGTTCGCGCAAGCGCACTATCAAGGCTACTAATATGCCACCGCTGGCAGTAGCGCCAAGGCGAGTTGTCGACATCAGGAAACCACACTCGCGACCAACAAGCTGCAACGGCATAAAGAAAAGCATATTGGCAAACAGCGTGGTGAAAGCAATGATGAGAATACATTGCACATAGCTGATGCCAGGATTTACCACCAAGAGGATGAAATACACCTCGAGCGCCGACAATATTCTGCATGCCACTTCCAATACCACCGCCATAACGAAGGTCTTTGGACTCTGCTTATGCAGGGCTGCAATCTGAGTATCTATAGTGTCGAGCTGCTCACGATGTTTCTCTACAAATGGCTGTGCCCACTTCTTCACCAACGGCATGTGGCGCAGAAGATTCATCACACGGTTTGCCAATCCCTTACGATAGCCAATGATGAAAAACCACAGGCCGAGCATGCAGAATGCCGCTGCCGCAAGAAGGAATGACGCCATGAATACCGACATTGGCTGTGTAGCCACATATAGGAATATGGAGATAAACCAAAACCAGAAATGGCTAAAGATATGCGTCATTGCATATAGTATCACCGACGACGAAGCCCTCTCGGTGCCAATCTTCGGTGCGAGTTCCATAATGCGGTATGGTTCGCCGCCCATCAGTCCGCCTGGAGTGGCATAGTTGAGGGCAAAGCCTGAGATGGTTACTTTATACAGCCACCAGAAGCCCACCTTCGACTTTCCACCAGCATTGATGATAAGATACCATGCCGAGGTATTAAACATATACAGGAATATCCACAGCACCAATACTGCTACAAACCAATATCCTGCATGACATAGTCCTTGCCAAACCTGCTGAAAGTCGAGCTGTGTGACCATCACCACCAGCACGGCAATACCAAATATAAAGAATATATTCTGATATTTCTTCTTCATTATATCTTTTATTGTTGTCTTTCCTTTATAGCATTCTCATGCTTCTTAGGTATTGCAAATCTCACCTTTTCGCTATCATCGCGTTTTTCGTGATACAGCTTAGGCAGAGGATTTGCCAATGGCTCATCATAGTCGACGGCATTGCGGAAAGCGTCGATAGCGCAATAAATAGCATGGCGGAAAGATGTTTCGTCAGCTCTACCCATGCCTGCGATGTCGAAACGAGGATTCATGTCGGCAGCTGTCACTACTACAGGCATTCCTGCAATGAAGTTTATCATATAGTCGGCTGACAATGCAGCAAGAGGAGCCACGCCCTGATCGTGATACATTGCCAATATTCCGTCAAAAGCATAATAGTCGCCATTGCTAAAGAAATCATCTACCGCATAAGGTCCAAAGGCATTAATGCCCTCGGTAGTCAACTGGTCGATAGTTGGAGCAATAATCTCTTGCTCTTCCTTGCCACCATTGCTTGTTTGTGGATTTAGAGCAAGCACCGCAACACGAGGAGAGGAGATGCGGAAATGGCGCTTCAAAGCGGTATGGAAAGCCTTGATACTTGCCGAAAGCTGCTCGGTTGTTATTGCAGCAGCCACATTGCGCAGAGGCAAACCATCGGTAGCCAAAGCCATGCGCGCCTGCTCTGTAGCCATCACGCGAATAGCCTTATTGCCTTCGCCGAGACAAGCCTCGATGTATTCAAAGTTGCCTGGATAATTGAAACCTTCAGGCTTGATATTATTCTCGCTTGCAGGACCGAGCACCAATACATCAAACAAACCATCTTTGAAGTCGGCAATAGCGCGGTCTACAGCAGCAAGAGCAGCCTTGCCACCCTCTGCGCATTCCAATCCTAAGTCTATCTTCACCTCTTCGTCGAAGGCTGTTATAATATTTAGCTTGTCTTCTTTAGCCTCATCAGCATTTGATATGATTGTGAAATTTGCCTGCATATTCAATGCGTTGCGATGATAAGCAGCCACCTTTGGCGAGCCATACACAATAGGAGTGCACAGCTCGAACATTTCAGGCTCGGCAAATGTCTTAAAAATCAGCTCATATCCTATACCGTTGGTGTCACCTTGAGTGATGGCAACACGTATCTTTCTATTTTCCATTTATCTTGATAGTTGTTTTATTTAGACTATTGTCAGTTTTGTCACTACTCTTTTTTATTGTTCGTTTTTCTTTGCCGTCGACAGCAGTCCGCAAGCGGCAAAAATATCTTGTCCACGGCTTGCTCTGATGGTAGTAAATATGCCATGATTGGTGAGATAATCGCGGAAAGCCTCCATCTTTTCCTCAGACGCACCATCGAGAGGCACATCCGGAATCTTGTGGAATCTAATAAGGTTTATTCTGCAATCTAAGCCATGGAGCAACTTCACGAGCTCTCGAGCATGAGTCATAGAGTCGTTTAAGCCTCCAAACACAATATATTCGAACGACAAGCGACGCTGATGAGAGAAATCATAGTTGCGAAGCATCTCTACGATGTCTTGAATATGAAATCCTCTTTCGGCAGGCATCAGCATTGAGCGTTGCTCAGGCACAGGCGAATGCAAGCTTATTGCAAGATGGCAATCGCTCTCTTCGATAAATCTCTTTAGTTTATTCTTCACTCCCACGCTGCTCACGGTGATTCGCTTTGGACTCCACGCATAAGCATAGTTAGCAGTAAGGAGGTTTGTCACTCTCAGCACATTGTCGAGATTGTCCATAGGCTCGCCCTGTCCCATAAAGACGATATTCGTCAGGCGGTCAGCCTCTGGCAAAGAATAAATCTGATTAATGATGTCGCATGCTGTGAGGTTGCCTTCAAACCCCTGCTTACCAGTTTGGCAAAACAGGCAGTTCATCTTGCATCCCACCTGCGACGACACACACAATGTTGCTCTGTCGTTTTCAGGAATAAACACCGTCTCAACAAACTTTCCACTCTGAGTAGGGAACAAGTATTTTATGGTGCCGTCTTTAGAATACTGGGCATCGAGATGTGGCATACAGCCAATAGTATATTGGGCAGAGAGCTTTTCCCTGCCTGCCTTCGAGATATTTGTCATCTCGTCGATGCTACGCACATGCTTTATATAAATCCATTGGGCTATCTGACCGCCAGCAAAAGCAGGCAAACCAACATTTTTTGCCACTTCTTTTAGCTCAGCCAAAGTCATTCCCAACAATGGTGTCTTATCGTTCATATCCGAATGAGAATATTTTCTGCAAAGTTAGCACAAAATCAAGACAATGCAAAACAAAAGTCTCGTTTTTTGCTTCTCAGCGCCTATATGTAAAGCTTTATTTTCATTATTGAAGTCGATAATATACAAAAGTCAGAAAAATAAGATGTTCTGTTTGCTATTTCCGAATAGTTTTAATAACTTTGCGATAAGTTTACATTAAAATATAATGGCGCCAGCAGACTCTGCTGATGACAACAGCCAACAACTTACAAGCAAGATTTCATCATGAACATCAACAATACGGAAGACGAAAAGCTCTTGAAGCAATACTATAGCAGATATGGTGGATATTGGAGATTTCCCGATATGCTTGACTATTGCTATTTGGTAAATCCTTATTTCAATCGTTCGGGCATCATCAAGGAGATGCAAGAATTCTTCCCTACCCTCGTTGCCGAATATCCTTCGGGTATGAATGTCAACTCTATGTTGGCAAGCGAATGCTGGAACGTAAAGCAAGAATATATTATTCCTGGCAATGGTGCTGCGGAATTGATAAAACTGCTGATGGAGCATTTAGAGGGCAAAGTGGGTGTGGTAAGACCTACTTTCGAGGAATATCCTAACCGCATGCCTGCAGAACGAGTTGTAACTTTCGTGCCTCAGAATAGCGACTTCCGCTATGATGCTGACGATTTGATAGAATTCTTTGGCAATAATGCCGTAGAAAACATCTTGCTCATCAATCCCGACAATCCTTCGGGCAACTTCATCCCTATGGAAGGCATCATCAAGTTGGCGCAATGGACTAAGGATAATGGCATAAAGTTTATCCTCGACGAGAGTTTCGTTGATTTCAGCGAGGGTTATGCCAACAATTCTTTCATCAGCAACCAGCTGCTCGAAACTTTCCCCAACGTATGTGTGATGAAATCTATCTCAAAGAGCTATGGTGTGCCGGGATTGCGCCTTGGCATTCTTTGTTCTGCCAACACCGAGATGATACAGCGCATGAAGAAGCAGGTGAGCATCTGGAACATCAATTCTTTCGCTGAATTCTTCATGCAAATCTATCCTAATTATAGGGCTGACTATCAAAAGGCGTGCGACCAATTTATCGCTACTCGCAACGATTTCGAAAGGGAGCTACAGCAGATTCCTTTCATCCATGTAATGCCGTCGCAAGCCAACTTCTTCTTCCTTGAGGTGTTGCCACCTTACAAGCCAAAGCAGCTTTGCGCTATTCTTCTCAAGAAATATAAAATCTTGGCAAGTGCTTGCTTAGCCAAAAAAGGCATTGAGCCCGACAAATATATGCGCATTGCCGTGAGAAGTCATAAAGACAACGAGAGATTTATAAAAGCATTAAAAGAACTGACAATACTACAATGACAAGAGTTTGTATTTGTGGGGGTGGTTCGTTGGGGCATGTCTGTGCAGGAGTTCTATCATCGCAAACCGATGTAAAAGTGAACATTCTCACACAGCATCCTGAAAACTGGACACACCATATCACAGTGAAAGACCTACACGGGAAAATATATTCTGGAACATTGTCTACCATCAGCGACAATGCACAAGAAGCTGTATCCAATTGCGACATAGTATTTCTATGTCTGCCGGGGTTTGCTATTGAGAATACACTTGAAACCTTAAAACCATACATAGGAAACAAGATTATAGGTTCAATAGTCTGCAGTACAGGCTTTTTCTTTGCCGCACACAAGATACTAGGAGCCAATGCCCGTTTGTTCGGCTTTCAACGTGTGCCTTTCATCGCAAGAACCAAGGTATATGGAAGTTCGGCAGACCTATTGGGATACAAACCGCAATTAGCAATCGCTACAGAGAATATCAATGATAAAGATGCTTTCCGCCAACTGGCTGAAAAATTATGGATTACACCTACCAGGCTATTGGCATCACACTATGAAGTGTCGCTCACCAATAGCAATCCCATATTGCACACAGGGCGTTTGTATTCAATGTGGAAAGATTGGAAAGGAGAAACCTACGACCATAACATTCTTTTCTATAAAGAATGGACAAATGACGCAAGCCAAATACTAATAGATATGGATGCAGAATTTATGAAACTTCTAGAAGTATTACCTATAACTCCTGGTGCGATACCATCATTGCTCGAATACTACGAAAGTATAGATGCCGAAAGCCTAACTCGAAAAATCAGTTCGATTATAGCTTTTCAAAACATCACATCGCCGATGATACAGTCAGGCAAGGGATGGATACCGGATTTCAAATCACGCTATTTCACAGAGGATTTTCCATATGGGCTTGCCATCATCAAGCGTCTCGCCGATGAGCATCGAATAAAAACCCCTGTAATAGATAAGGTTTATGAATGGGGAATGAGCAAATGCAACAAATAACACCATGGCACACATCAAAACTTCCAAAGGATTTCTGAAATACGAAAGTAAAATACCTTTCTTCGGCGACAAGGTATTGGACAAAGACCTGATGCTCGACAACATCAGGCTATTGGCTGCCTACCTCGACAAGATTGACATCAATTGGGGACCAGCTTTTGGTACGCTGATTGGTATTGTGCGCAACAACGATTTCCAACCTTGGAAACCTGTCTTCGACATCTATATTCTTAAGGAAGACGAAGAGCGCTTCAAGGATGTGTTGTGGCTACTAAAGGACGAGGGCTTCGAACTTATCCGTCATGAGCGCCGCGGACTCTACTATCTGTGTCGCAACGACCAGTATATTAAGTTCTTTGTGCTCCACAAGATTAGTAGCGACGTTCGTCATACTGGCGGCTCCGACTTCATCCATGAGAAATATCTGCAGAATACCGTGAAGTGGAACTTCATGGGCATCGAGATGAATGTGCCTGTAGATGTCGACGAATATTTGACATTCCAATATGGTAATGACTGGACAACTCCTAAGCAGACGGTGTTCTATTCCTCAAGCTTCTTCTCGAAACTTGCTAACTGGACAAAGACAAAGCTTCAGGACATCATGCCTGACGCCATTTACTATTATTGGCTGCTGATACACCGCAAAAAGGACTTCAAGAAGTTCAAACTGCGCAGCGAAAAGGCAGGATATAAGTTGCCACAAAACTTCGAGTTGGCAAGCATGAAGCCTCGCCGATATAAGAAGGTGCTTACGGTTGGTGTCTACGATTTGCTACACAAAGGTCATGTGGAACTCTTCCGCCGTGCCAAGGGTTTGGGCGACTATCTCATCGTGGCTGCCCAAGATAGCGACTTCATTCTGAAATACAAACCTCAGGCCAAGGTCATGAACTCTACCGAGGAACGCAAATACATGATAAAGGCCATTCGCTATGTCGACGAGGTTATTACGTATACTGATGTCGACAAGATTGTGAAAGATGTAGACTTCGATGTCTTCGTTACTGGTCCCGACCAATGTCACGAAGGTTTCCAGAAGGCCATTCGATGGTGCGAAGAGAATGGTAAAGAGCACATCGTGCTCGGACGCACAGATGGCATAAGCTCAAGCGAGCTGAAAGCCAAGATTGCTGCCAAGACTGCAGCTTCTCTTGGCAAAAACAATACTAACCCACAACAATAACCACAGAACAATAACTCTACATAAACATATAATAAAATGAGAGAAAAAATAGATTGCTTCTTGCCTTGTTCCGACTACGAAGGCATTCAAGCCACCATCAGCCAACTGATGGGAAACAAGACTATTCAGCATATTCACCTCTTGGTAGGCTCCGACTTCAACACCAGCGTGGTGCCTGAAGATATTGACATCATAACTTCCGACAAGCCTTTCTCTACCGATACGCTTCGCGAGATTGCTGCGCATACCGATGCCGACTATGTACTCTTCAGCACCAAGGCGTCGCCTGTAGTGCTTGGCAAAAATGCTCTCGAACGTATGCTTCGTGTGGCTGTCGACTCTGATGCTACCATGGTTTATGGCGACCACTACGACTCTCTCGATGGCAACATCGCCAAACATCCTTGCATCGATTATCATAAGGGAAGCATTCGCGACGACTTCGATTTTGGTCAGCTTTTGCTCCTTCCTTCGCTTTTGCTCCACGAATATGTGTCTACTGCCATCAAGGAGGATTTCGACTATGCAGGGCTTTATGCTCTGCGCCTGTTCCTCAGTCGCAAGGGCGAGATTTTCCACCTTGCTGAATATCTGTATACAGAGCAGGAGTTGGACAACAGAAAGAGTGGCGAAAAGCAATTCGACTATGTTAATCCTAAGAATCGTGAGGTGCAGGTGGAGATGGAGAAGGCTGCCACACACCATCTCGACGAGATAGGAGCGCTGGTAGATACTAACGCCTACAAAACTCCCGACTTCGATGAGCAAGACTTTAAGTATGAGGCTTCGGTCATCATTCCTGTCTTCAATCGTGCTCGCACCATTGCCGATGCTGTAGGCTCGGCTTTGTCGCAGCAGACTTCGTTCAAGTTTAATGTCATCGTTGTCGACAACCATTCTACCGATGGCACCACCGACATTCTCAACTCTATCGATGATGCTCGCCTTGTCCACATCATTCCGCAGCGCACCGACCTTGGCATTGGCGGATGCTGGAACGAGGCTCTCGACTCTAATCTCTGCGGTCGCTTTGCCGTGCAGCTCGATAGCGACGACCTTTATTCTTCGCCTCGCACCTTGCAGCAGATTGTTGACGCTTTCCATCGTCAAAAGGCGGCAATGATTATTGGTAGCTACCGCATGTGCAACTTCAAGCTCGAAACTCTGCCTCCTGGTCTCATCGACCATAAGGAGTGGACCGACGACAATGGTTGCAACAATGCTTTGCGCATAAATGGTTTGGGTGCTCCGCGTGCTTTCTTCACTCCTTTGGCTCGCCAGATTAAGTTTCCTAACACCAGCTATGGCGAAGACTACGCCATGGGCTTGGCTTTCAGCCGCAGATACCGCATAGGCAGAATCTACGACGAACTTTATCTCTGCCGTCGTTGGGAGGGCAATAGCGACGCGGCTCTAAGCATAGAGAAGATTAATGCCAACAACATTTATAAAGATCAGCTACGCTCGCTCGAGATTTCGGCTCGCCAGCAGCTCGTAGCAGGCAAACTCGACACTACTGCCGACAATCGTTTGCAGCGTTTCTTCAATCGCCAGCTCGAAATATGGGAGGTTCCTAACCTCAACTATCAGCAGCTCTCGCATGTCAAAACCAAGCAGTTGGGCGACATCGAGGCGCAGTTCAATCCTGCACGCATAGTGTCTACAGGTGCCAACATCGACAAGAAGGCTATTGCCGAGCGTCCTTGTTTCCTCTGCAATGCTAATCGCGACAACCGTCAGATGTCGAAGATTTTGGAGTGTGGACTGGAACTTTTGATAAATCCATTCCCTATTTTGCCTATGCACTTCACTCTGCCTACTCGTCGCCATCAGCCTCAGAGCGTAGCCACTTTGTTCCCTAAGATTTATTCGTTGCTCGACGATTATGCCGACATCATGGTCTTCTATAATGGTCCTCGCTGCGGAGCTTCTGCTCCCGACCATGCTCATCTGCAGGGTGGCACCTCGGGACTGCTGCCTATTCAGAAGTGCTGGCAACGATTGTGCCGTAGTCTAAAGACCGTCTACAGCTGTTGCGAAGGCGAACAGATTTCTCTCATCACAGAGTACGTTGTTCCTGCTTTCGTCATCCAGAGCAAGTCGGCAAAGTGCGAAGCTCAACTATTCGACAAGCTCTACAAGGCTCTCGACAAAGAGGCTGGCGCCGAAGCTATGTTCAACATCGTGGCTTGGCGACAGGAGGATAATCACATCACCGTGGTGTTCCCTCGTCGCAAACATCGTCCCGACTGCTATTATGCAGAGGGTGCAGAGCAGCTCCTCGCTTCACCTGGTGCTTTAGACATGGCAGGCTTGATGATTCTTCCTCGCAAAGACGACTTCGAAACAATCACTCAGGAAAGGGCTGAAGCTGTGTTGCGCGAGGTGGCAATAACCTCTGATCAGGCTGCCGAAATCTGTCAGCGTCTCACCAAGATGCAGGAGAGCACTCAGCAGGCCAACGCCATTAGCAAACAGCCTAACGTGACGGTTGGACTAAAGAGCGACACCACCATCAACTTCTTCCTCCACAAGCCTTATCTTGCCAAGGGCGAAGAGATTTGTGGCGAACAGGAGGTGAGCTTCTCTGAGGGTGGATTGCTTTGGAATGGCAACCACTATCGAGAACTCTTGTTCTCGCCTGTTGCCAAGGATGCTTCGTTCTCGCTTGCCAATGTCACCATAGGCATCGACTACCATTGGGAGCGCAAGCAGACTCAGACTTTCAGAGGTGCGCTTCGCCTTGTTGTCGAAGAAGACAAGATTTGCGCCATCAACGAGTTGCCTGTTGAAAACTATCTCGAGAGTGTTATTTCGAGCGAGATGAAAGCCACTTCGTCGTTGGAACTTCTCAAGGCTCATGCCGTGATTTCTCGCTCGTGGCTATTGGCTCAGATGGAGAAACGTCGCAAGCAGAAAGAGAGTGGCAACAACTTCTTCTCGTTCGAAAAGGGCGACGACACGCTGATAAAATGGTACGACCGCGAAGACCACACCATCTTCGATGTTTGTGCCGACGACCATTGCCAGCGCTACCAGGGCATTACCATGGAGACGAGTCCGCATGTGGCTAAAGCCATCAAATGTACTCGCGGTCAGGTGCTCACCTACGATGGCGACATCTGCGACGCTCGCTTCTCTAAATGCTGTGGCGGAATCACCGAAGAGTTTGAATACTGCTGGGAGAATATCAATAAGCCTTACCTCAAGAGCGTGCGCGATTCTGCCAACATGGCTGAAGCTCACGACGTGAAAGACCTCGAGGCTTTCATCCGCACTTCGCCTGATGCTTTCTGCAACACCACCGACAAGGCGGTGCTTAGCCAGGTGCTCAACGACTACGATCAGGAGACTACCGACTTCTATCGTTGGAAGGTGTCTTACTCGCAAGAAGAGATTGCCAACCTCATCAACACTAAGCTGAAGTTAGACCTTGGCTCCATCATCGACCTCGTGGCTGTAGAGCGTGGCAAGAGCGGACGCATCTCTCGCCTGAAGATTGTTGGCACCAAGCGCACCTTCACCATTGGCAAGGAACTTGAGATTCGTCGTTGCCTCAGCACCAGCCATCTGTATAGTTCAGCCTTTGTGGTCGACCGCCTCGACATCAACGCCGAAGGCATTCCTCAGCATTTCGTGCTCACAGGCGCCGGCTGGGGCCATGGTGTAGGCTTGTGCCAGATAGGTGCTGCCGTGATGGGCGAAAAGGGCTACAACTATGAGCAAATCCTGCACCACTACTATTCTGGTGCCAAGATCACTACAATGTATTAAAAAAATATGCAAAATACCGACAACCCCCTTCGCTGGCTTCCTTCCTTGTATTTCTTCAAGGGGTTGCCCTACGTCGTATTGATGGTAGTCTCCACCGTGCTCTACAAGCAGATGGGACTATCCAATGCCGAAGTGGCTTTCTACACCTCGTGGTTTTATCTGCCATGGGTTCTGAAGCCATTTTGGCATCCTTATGTCAGTCGCATAGCAACACGACGATGGTGGATTCTCCTCACCGAAATCATCATCGGCGCTTCCATGGGCAGCATAGCCTTCACCCTACCCTCGCCATTCAATCTTCAGGCGTCGTTGGCTCTATTCTGGGTGGCTTCATTCTCGTGTGCCTTCCATAATGTTTCTGCCGATGGCTTGTATCTCGACGAGATGGGACCGCGCCACAACCTTATATATTTTATACGCACCACCTTCTATCGTCTTGCCACCTTCGTTGCCCAGGGCATCCTCGTCATGGTGGCTGGCAACCTTCAGGTGATGTATCGTGGCAGCATGGGTTATTCGTGGAGTCTTGTCTTCTATGGTTTGTCGTTGTTCTTGCTTCTCACGTGGATTTGGCACGGCATCTTCATTCCCTACACTCAGCCAGCCTTCAAGCAGTTATCAATACCGGGCATTAGGCAAGTGTTGGGCGAAGTCAGCGACACCACAAAGCTTTTCTTCCGCAAGCCTTACGCCATCTACGCCACCATCTTCATGTTGCTATTCAAGCTTCCTGAAGGATTATTGTCTAAGGTTTCCATCCTTTTCCTCATCGATGGCGCTCATCGTGGCGGCTTAGGCTTGTCGCCACAGGAATATGGTTTGGTGGCTGGCACAATAGGTGTTGCAGGCTTGTCTCTTGGCGGCATTCTCGGAGCTAAGGCAATAGCGCATGGTGGCATCAAGCGTTGGCTGTGGCCAATGGCTCTGTCGCTCACCATTCCAAATGCTGCTTATCTCTACCTCAGCTACTATATGCCCGACAACATCTTTATCGTTGGCTTATGCGTATTCCTTGAACAGGTGGGCTACGGCTTTGGCTTCGTTGCCTACATCATGTTCATCAAGCGCTTCGTGATGGGCTATCTCCACAAGGCTCACCTCACTCTTGGCAAAGCGTTTATGGCTCTATCCATAATGCTCCCAGCCATGTTCTCAGGTTTCCTTCAGCAGGCTGTTGGCTACCGCACATTCTTCATCATCGTTTTGTGCAGCAGCGTCGCCACCATCATTGCCACAATCTTGGCAATAATAACCCTAAAGGCTAAAGAAGCCCGCAAATAAAAAAACAGTAGGCAGCAAATCAGTAATCTGATATTGCTGCCTACATTTTTTTCATAAAACTCAATGAAAACCCTTTTCTTACAAATACATCATCGGTCCAAATCCGCCACCCATTCTTGGAGGCATTCCGCCTGGGCGACCGCCACCATAACGACCACCACCAGGACCATCACCGCGACCTTGTCTCATTTGCTGGCGTGCTTCCTTACCTCCAAATAGGTTCAAGCGATATTGCACGCGGAGCATGATGTAAGAGTTCACAGCGTTAAATTCTGTATCGCTACGCTGCATTGCTGTGATAGAACGCGAGAAATTACTCTGCTGTCCCAGCAAGTCGAAGAACTGCAACATCACCGTCAGCGGCTTACCCTTCATGAATCCCTGCGAGATTTGCGCATTCCACACCAGCTCGTTGGTATTCATGGAATTGTCGTTAAATCCTCTGCGACTATTCTCATGGATGTTTGTCGACAGGGTTGTTCCCCAAGGCAATGTCACGTTGATATTTGCACCATAAGCAAACTGCCATGTGTCGAGGTTGCTCTGCTTCTGCAGCTTGTTGCGTGAGTGGTTGTATCTGAGCGAACCGTCGAGTTCTATCTCCAGCCAGTCGTTGCGGTAGCTACCTGCCAATCGCTCGTTCACGCCAAGAGTCTTTGTTATGTTCTTCTGCGAATTTGAATTGCGGTTTAGCGAAACGTAGCCCACATTATTAGAATACGATACGTCGCTCCATGTATTCACGTTCCATCTTCCTGCCGAATCGAGCGGAGTGTTAAACATCAAACCGCCGCCAGCATTCCAGTTGCCGTTGATATTCTCAGGTCGTGTAATCTGTCCACCTGTGGTTTCATTATACGTCACCTTTCTTGCCACCGAATTGCTTGTGGTGTTAAATCTCAAGTGTGCCATCAGCGACTGCTGTGTCTTCTCGAAATATCCACGGAAGAAGGTGTTGAAACTATTGGTAAACGAAGGTTTCAGTCCTGGGTTACCCTTAGTGATGTTCAGAGGGTTGCTGTCGTCGGTAATGTCCACGAGGTCGGTCATGCTTGGCTGCGATGTGTAGCCACGGTAAGTGATTCTGAGGTTCGACACCTTATTAAACTTATACTTAAAGTCCATCGATGGTGTGATGTTTACCACGTGGCGCACAGTATCGATATATTTGCCCTGATAGTCTTGGGTGAAGTTCGACGACTGTGGCTGCACCATCGCTCCTATGTTGAAGTCGAATGTCTCGCGAATCATTCTGAACATCAGCTCTATTTCGTGAGTATAGTTCTTATACTCCGAATAGCGGCTCAAGTCGCTGTCGTAATAGCTCTCCAACGGATTATTCAGTCGCGAAAGATAGCCATTCCAGTTGCCATAGCTGTTCGCTACTCCCGCAAAGAAGTCTTCGCCCAGATTGCTGAAATCATAGGTCGAGCGTGTGCTCTTTGAGTAGCTATAGTTAAACTTATAGCTCAGCTGCAGGAATGTAGCCTTCCACAGCGGTTCGCTATACGTAAGCTGTGCGCTATAGTCGTATCTCTTTGTTGGAGTCAAGCTATATCTGTTTGTCTGATACGTAGAGTCTGTGCCCAGCGAGTTCATCACCTGATACAGGTGCACATTTGTTGTCGACAGGCTCTTGCTGTCAGAATTGGTGTAGCCGGCATTCAACTGCAATGTGATGTTTCGTCCCTCGTTGTTGAGCTTGCGGTTTATCTGCAACATTCCCTTATAGTTGTCGCTTGTGCTATTCGAGAGCGAGATTCCGCTGCGACTATTTATCATCAAGCTGTCTTGCGCCATGATGTCGAACGACGATGATGCAAGCGGATCTGTTACGTATAGATATGGGTCGTCGGCAAATGATGCTGAAGCTGTTGACGAGCTGCCGTCGGATGTAGAGTGAGAGAATGTTGGTCTAAACAAGATGTTGGTCATCGAGTCTGGCATCCATTCTATTCGTGCTCTTGCATTCCAGCTGTCGCTACGGCTGTAGCTCTGCGAAATGCTGTTGCCAAACGATTTTGCTGTCGACACAAAGTTCTCTGTCGACATCTTTGTGCGCTGGTCGCCGTCGCCATGGTTCCATCTCAAGCTACCATTAAACTTGAATTTGTCTTTTATCTCGTAGTTGAAGTTTCCTCCGAGCATCTTGCTTGAGTTCAAGCCGCTGTTGCCGCCCCAACCGCCACGACCACCAAATCCACGGTCGTTTACGTTGTTTGCCGAGCCAAAGCCCATCACTCTCATCTTTGAGTTGAAGTGTGCTGCCATCACTCTTCCCGTATAGCGGTCTTCGGTGCCGTAGCCAACATTGGTATTCGAAAACATTCCCTTGTTCATTCCTTTCTTCAGTCCGAAGTCGAGTACTGTCTCTTCGTTGCCATCGTTGATTCCTGTCACCTTAGCCAAATCGCTCTTTTCTTCATACGATTTTATCTTGTCAACTATCGAGGTTGGCAAATTCTTTAGCGCCGTCTTGGTGTCGCCGGTCATAAATTCCTTACCATCCACCAGAATCTTCTTCACTTCCTTTCCGTTGATGGTAATCTTGCCGTCGTCGTCAACCTGCGCTCCTGGCAATCGCTTCACCAGCTCTTCCACCACCGAACCTTCTGGTGTACGATAGGCGGCACTATTATATACAAAGGTGTCTTCCTTCACCGTCACCTTCATGGCTTGTGCCGTCACCTGTGCTTCCTTCAGCAATATGGCGTCCGATGCCATTGCCAATGTGCCGAGCGCAAGGTTCTTGTCCTGGGCTATCGTAATGTTTTTATATGTGGTATGATAGCCTATGCTCGAAATCTTCAGCAGATATCGTCCGTTCTTTGGAGCCGAGAGACTGAATGTTCCCTTCTCGTTGCTCACACCACCTGCCACATACGAGCTGTCGGTTCTCAGCAGCTGCACCGTGGTCTGCATCATTGGCTCCTTGGTGTCTTTATCTACTATGGTACCTGCTATCTTTCGGCTTTGTGCCGTTGCCGTGAGTGCGGCAATCGATAACAGCGCCATTAATAAGGTTCTTTTCATAATGATTGATAGTTGCCTTGTGTTATTAATAATTAATAATTGATAACTGATAGTTGTTTTAGCGTTTAACTTTATTTCTGACGTATATTCTTGCAAAAGGTTTAATCCTTGCAAGAAAAAAGCACAAATATTTTGAATTTTCCGTTATTCTACATATCTTTGCAGAAATCAAGGAGACAAAACGACGAATGTTATGAAACAGAGAATCATTATTTCTATAAGTTTGGAGAAAGACCTTACGCTCGCCATTTCTGAGTGCGAGCACGATAAGGTGTTTGTATTGGCCGACGAAACAACCATTGACAAGTGTTGGCCTGTGATAAAAGATTTCAGGATACTTAAGAATGCACAAACTATCGTTATTGGTGCCACAGACACCCACAAAACGCTCGAATCGTTAGCTCATGTTTGGAAAGCTCTTGGCGATGGTGGAGCCACTCGCCACTCGTGCTTAATTAATTTAGGTGGCGGCATGGTTACCGACCTTGGTGGCTTTGCTGCATCTACTTTCAAGCGTGGCATCGACTTCATAAACATCCCTACCACTCTGCTCGCTATGGTCGATGCGTCGGTGGGTGGAAAAACGGGCATCAACTTCAATGGACTGAAAAATGAGGTTGGTGTTTTCAATGATGCTAAATATGTGATTCTCGACACCAACTTCCTAAAAACTCTCGACGACGACAACTTGCGCTCTGGCTATGCTGAGATGCTTAAGCATGGACTCATCTCCGACGATACTCACCTTGCTGAGCTTCTCAATTTCCAGCTTTCTGCTCCCGACTATCAGCTGTTGCAGCAGATGGTGGCTCATTCTGTAGAGATCAAGGAGAATGTCGTAGAGCTCGACCCTCACGAGCGTGCCATCCGCAAGGCTCTCAACCTTGGTCACACCTTCGGTCATGCTTTCGAGTCGTGGGCATTGAAGCGCAAGCCTATCCTTCATGGCCATGCTGTTGCCTACGGTTTGGTGTGCGAACTTTATCTCAGCTGCATCAAGACTGGCTTCCCTACCGAGCGTATGCGCCAGTCGGTAAGGTTCATCCGTGAGAACTATCCTCACCTCGCCTTCACATGCGACGACTACGATGAGCTCATCGCCCTTATGACTCACGATAAAAAGAATACTGCTGGCGTCATCAATTTCACCTTGCTCTCAGCCGTAGGCGAAATCATGATCAACCAGACAGCCACAACCGAGGAAATAAAAGAAGCCCTCGATTTCTATAGGGAAAGCTAAGGAAAAAAGCCTCTCCCCCAGCCCCTCCCCAAAAGGGAGGGGAGTAATTACACTATAGGGCGCAGTTTTCCCCACAAAGGCTATTCACTCCCCTCTCTTTTGGAGAGGGGTCGGGGGTGAGGCTTTTGGGGGTGAGGCTGTCCTCTTCGGTTTCCCCGTTTCCGTCATTGGCAATTTCTCCACCGTTATTATTTCTTTTGGTTGCCAATATTTCGGAAGCACCTCTTGGCATATTTTCATTATCCGTTCTTTATCCTCATCCTCCGTCAGCATCACCATTTCTTCGCCATATTTCTTCGATGGGCGCTTTGCCATGAAGAAGGGGACTGCCAGATATGGTGCCAAAGCCTGCTCCACTTCCTCCATCTGTATTTTTACTCCTCCTGAGCACACCACATTATCTATTCTCCCCACAATTCTAAAGCGGATGTTGCCCTCGGCATTATCCACCACGGCAATATCGTGGGTGTGCAATACTTCCGCACATACAGCAGGAGCATTTATCACCAGGCAGTTGTCGGCATCGATCGATATTTCCACTCCCGGCAACGGATGATACCAGAGGCTGTCTTCGCCTCCGCCATTTATCTTGCGCAAAGCAATATGCGAGAGTGTCTCCGTCATTCCATACGAACTCCACACGGCATTAGGAAACTTCTGCAACTTCTGCTCCATCTCCTTGTCTATGGCTCCTCCTCCAATAAGGATATTCTTTATCGCCATCAGCTTGCGGCATTCTGCCTCGTCGCCTATTGAGTTGTAGACTTGCATCGGCACCATGGCTGCAAAATCTATCTCCTCATCGTCGGCAACATCAGCCATAGGATGTCCCTTTGGCTCGATGCTTATCATCTGCAAATCGCAAACCAGGCTTCTCACCACCATCATCTTGCCGGCAATATAGTCCATAGGCAGACACACCAAGGCTTTGTCGCCAGCTTTCAGTCCCAATGCCTTGCATGTCATTCGTGCCGAGGCTTCCATGCGCACCTTCTCAGCCATCATCAGCTTAGGCTTGCCCGTAGATCCGCTGGTATACACAGGCACGGTGGCTCTGCTGTCGTGCCATTGCGATAAGAAATCATTTATTGTCATAATACATCTTCTCTCCTCTCAACTCTATCGGCATTTCGATATTGTCGGTAAACAGCAGTCCGGTGCCCAATCCTTGTGGCATAATCTCGTCGGTGCCATAGGTGCGAGCAGCGAGATGAGCTATTGCGTTCAGTCCCACGTTGCTCTCCAGGGCGCTCGTCATCCACGAACCTATTCCTCGTGCTTTAGCCAGCTCTACCCACTCTTGGCTTCCCATCATTCCGCCATGGAGCGATGGTTTCAGCACGATATATTGTGGTTGAATGGTGTCGAGCAGCATCTCTTTCATCGAGCGCAGGTTTACGCCTATCAGCTCTTCGTCCAGAGCAATCGCTATTGGCGACTCCTTACACAGTCGTGCCATGTCGCGCCATTGCTTCTGCTTTATTGGCTGCTCTATGGAGTGAATGTCATACTTTGCCAATATCTCGAGCAATGCCATTGCGTCGTCGGGGTCGAAGGCGCCATTGGCGTCTACTCTCAGCTCCACTTTCTCTTTTGGGAAAGCCTCGCGGATAATATGCAGCAACTCCACCTCCTTGTCAAAGTCTATGGCTCCAATCTTCAGTTTTATGCACTTGAAGCCCAAGTCCAGTTTCTCTTGCATGCGCTCCAACATCTGCTCGTATGAGCCCATCCACACCAAGCCATTGGTGGGTATTCCAACTTCGCCACGTGCAAAGGCAGTATCAAACAAGGCTGTCGAACCGCCTGCCTCCAACTGTGCAAAGGCTGTCTCCAGTCCAAAGAGCATAGAGGGATAAGGGCGCAACATGTCGTAAGGAATACGCTCTGTGCGCTCTATCATATCGCAAAACTGGCGTAGCAGACGATCGTAGTCTGGAATTTCGTCGCACGACAAATCGGGCAGAGTGGCACACTCTCCCACTCCATGCACTCCATCTTTCTCTACATCTACATATCTGCTCACTCGCGTAGTATATTCTCCGCGCGATGTCTTCGCAGGTTGCTTAAAATGCAACGTGCGAGTGGTAATAGTAATCTTCATTATTTATGGAAACACCGGATACTTATCAAACTCTGGCTTACGCTTTTCCAAGAAGGCTTTGCCACCCTCTTGTGCTTCGTCCATGGTGTAATAGAGCATGGTTGCGTCGCCTGCCAACTCCTGAATACCTGCCTGACCGTCGAGCTCGGCATTGAGTCCAGCCTTTATCATGCGAAGAGCCAGCGGACTGCGTTCCATCATTATCTCTGCCCACTCCACGCAGGTATCTTCGAGCTTATCTAAAGGCACCACCTTGTTTACCATACCCATTTCTTCGGCTTCTTTAGCCGAATATTGCTTGCAGAGAAACCATATTTCGCGTGCTTTCTTCTGTCCCACCATGCGAGCAAGATACGAAGCACCGAAACCAGCGTCGAAGCTTCCCACCTTCGGACCCGTCTGTCCAAATATTGCATTTTCGCTTGCTATCGTCAGGTCGCACATCACGTGCAGCACGTGTCCGCCACCAATAGCGTAGCCATTAACCATAGCAATCACAGGCTTAGGCAGTCTGCGTATCTGCATCTGCACATCCAGCACATTCAGTCTTGGCACACCATCCGAGCCTACGTAGCCTCCGCGTCCTTTCACGTGCATATCGCCGCCAGCGCAGAATGCCTTGTCGCCAGCTCCTGTCAGCAGCACCACTCTAATATCGGCACACTCTCGGCAATAGCTGAAAGCCTGCGACATTTCCCATGTAGTAAGTGGTGTAAACGCATTGCGGTAGCGCTCTCTGTTTATCGTAATCTTCGCAATATGATTATACTCTTCGAACAATATTTCCTTAAAGTCGAAGCCCTCAATCTTCTTCCAATTTCTTTCCATAGTGATTAATTATTATATGAGAATCTATGCAAAAATACATAAACTCATTGACATAAAAAAGGAAATGGGTAAAAAAGAAGTGTGTAGTGTGTAGTGTGTAATGTGTAGTGTGTATCTCAAGCTATGGTTTATTTTGGTTTATTGCCTGATTGTTTTCTGAGAGGCGTGCGCGCCTCTGTTTCTTAGTATAGTTCAGACTGTCGAGAGTTCGCACTCTCGTAAAGGCTGAGCTATACTAAGAAACAAGCTTTGCTCAGAAAACAATCAGGGGTTTATTTGGTTTATGTTTTAAAAATCGTCTAAACACTAAACACTAAACACTAAACATTAAACACTAAACACTAACCTCCAGCACCATTGGGCGTGGACATTTTTCATCTACCAACCAGCGGATGCCATCACGAACCTCATCGTCGGTTTCCGCCTTGCGATACGCCACATTGTTCTGCATACACACACACTCGGCAGTAGCATTATGCTTAGCCATCACATAGCTGTCGCACGCAGGACTATCAGCCAACTGTTCAAACTTGCTAAATATTCCTCCACACTTATTATTGATGAGCAATATGCGGAAGTTGCCACACAGCCCTTGATTCCATAGCGCATTGGCATCATAGAAGAAGCTGAGGTCGCCAATGATACACGCCACCGGACACGCTGACATAATCGAAAAGCCTGCTGCCGTCGATAGCGAACCCTCGATGCCATTCACACCACGGTTCACATACAGATACCGATCCGCATACTTCAATGCCATGCGCACCGACAAGCTGTTTGCCACATGCACATTCATCTCCTTGCCCCTAATGGCACGGAAAAACTCGCGTATAGCCTCGTTTTGCCTATTCCCAGTAGCCACATTTGCCTGCTCTATAGCCTCTGTCTTCAGCCTCTGCCAGCTTTTTATCCATGCCGAAGTCTCATTATCGGAAACAGCATCAGAAGAAGAACCAATAGCCGAAGCCAACGCCCTAAGCATTTCGCTCGGTTTAGCCTCAACGATATCCGTGGCGTTCATCATCACGTCTGCCACATCGCCCGCCTCGTTCACCACGATGCTCCTCCTTGGCTTCGTATGCTGCAGGAATTTCCTCATAGCCTTAGCCACCATGTTGCCACCTATATATATTATATAGTCGGGCTGATAGTCGGCAGCATCCGCCATCCTTTCCACGAGCATGTCTAATGCAGGCAGTTGGCGCTCCGAGTCGTCCGACAATTTCTCTGCCAGCACCACAGCCCTCGTCTCCAACATCTCCACAGCCTCGGCAGCCCTGTGCCATTCTCTTCGCTCCATCTGTCCCACAACAATCAGCGGCTTTCTCGCCTTAGCAAAGTCATCGGCAATAGCCGTTAGCTTCGCCTTATCGGCAGAAGCTGCAGCCATCGAAATCTTGCGTTCCTCGGGCAATACCTCTACTGCAAAATTATACAGCGGTTCAGATATAGGCACATTAATATGCACCGGTCCGCCACCATGCATCAGCATCTTTATCATAGCCTCGTTCACCAGTCTGTTGCAATGCCATCGCTCCACCTCGTTGTGCGGTTCCGGCAACTGCATCGTCGCCTTCACCATCATGCCCAGCGCACCAACCTGAGGCAGCGTCTGTCCCTGCAGTTGGTTTATCATCGCCAACGGTCGGTCGGCAGAAATCACCAACAGCGGCACCTCGCGATAATAAGCTTCAGCCACGGCAGGAGCCAGATTGAGCAGCGCCGAGCCACTCGTCACACACACAGCCACAGGGCGCTCGGAAGCCAGCGCCAAGCCCAAGGCATAAAAACCTGCCGAACGCTCGTCGGTGGCAGCCACACAATACATCTCTGGGCACGAAGCAAAATTGTGTGCCAAGGGAGCATTTCTACTTCCTGGGCACACAACAACGGTTCTCACTCCGTGAGCCACCATCAACGAAGTCAGAATATTTACATTTATTTTGTCTGAGTACATATACTTCTCATTGGCTCCATTTTCATCATTGTCTCTTGCCATTCGCTCTCCTCCGAGCTCTCCTCCAGGAGTCCGCCTCCAGCATACATCATTCCTCTGCCCTCCTTTATCTCCATACATCTTAGCGACACAAAGAGCGAGGTCTTGCCGCCCACATTCCATGGTCCGCAATATCCACTATAGTATTTGCGGTCTATGCTCTCGTTGGCAGTAATAAAGTCTATCGCCTCCTGCTTAGGCAGTCCGCAAACGGCAGGCGTAGGATGCAGCGCCTCTACCAGCTCACCTATTCCGCAGCCATCCGCATGCGCATCATCGAGCGTAAACGAGAAGTCGCTACGCAGATGCACCAGGTTGCCCGCCCTCACAGTATACGGCTTCGATATTTCCATATCCTTGGCATAAGGTTTCAGCACCTCTTCTATATAGCCCGCCACCAGCTGATGCTCCTTCTTGTTCTTGTCCGACCAGCTATACACCTTTTTGCCTTCCCACGCCATAGTTCCAGCCAGCGCCATTGTCTGCCATCTGTCGCCATCCAGCGCCAGCAAAATCTCAGGCGTAGCCATAAGCCATGTGCCAGCCACCTCGCTCTTCACCAGCGCTATCGTCATACGCGGATAGCGACGGCAAGCCTCGGCAAAGAGCAACTCTGGACAGAACTCATCATCGGCAGCAATCTCCGCATTTCGCGAGAGCACCAACTTCGAAAACTGTCCCTTACTAATAGCATCGTGGAAACGAGCAAAGTCGCGAGCATAGTCCTCCCTTCGCCCAGTCTCCGCCACCTCGTTAGTCCAGCTCTCCGTAGCCAGTTCCACAGGCTTCGCTTTGCCCTCCACGACCACTATTGGCGTTTCAGCCGAAGCACGAAAAGGCGCCATCACAAATCCGCACACATCGTCAAGCTGCGCAGCCGACGACAGCAAATGAGTGGTCTCGCCCTCTATCTTATAAGCCTGTTTAGCATAGGGCAGCCTGTATAAAACGCAATCTTTCATAGCTCTCTATTCACGAGGTTTAATGATATAGTTAGTCACCGTAACCGATGATATCAGCTCTTCTTCCGAGTTTTTTATCTCTACATGCCATGTATGCAGCGTTTTGCCTTTATGAATCAAAGTGGCAGTAGCCTCCACCACATCGCCTTCCAACACCGCCTTCACATGTGTGCCGCTAACGCTAACGCCCACACTAATCTTTCCAGGGCAAATAGCCAACGAGCCCACGCCAGCAATATTTTCAGCCAGCGCCAACGATGCGCCACCGCTCAGAAAGCCAAATGGCTGACGATTGCGATGGTCTACCTTCATCCTTGCCTTGCATGTATCTGGTTCGGGTGTAGACAAAAATTCCATGCCAAGAGTATTCGACAATCCATCTTGGCTACTCAACATTTTCTGTACGCGTGATATATCCATAGTTACATAGTATATAGATCCTTATCTTACTGTTCTATTTTATGCAAAGATAGTGCAAACGAGCGGAATGTGAGCTCGCTCACAAATTGCCGAGTGCAGCCTATCTTATGCAAAGATAGTGCAAGTGAGCGGAATAACAAAACAAAACACGCAGTTTTTGTTTTTTATTCCTGAGCGCAGCCTACGTTACTTGCCCTTTGGTTATACCCATCGCTTTCGATGATATTTCTTTCGCATATAAAACATAAACCAAGATAAACACCCTATTTTGGGCAAACTCTCATACTTCGAGTTTTTGATGTAAAGGCTTGACAAGGCGCTTTCGTAAGCAAGCTGTACGACACGCCTTGCCAAGCCTTTACATCAAGTGCAGTACCTGCACTTTGCCCAACATAGGGCGATAAACCAAGATAAACCGTTGCTGGAGGTAGTGTTTAATGTTTAAGTGTTTTATGGGTGTGCGATATTCTCCAGCAACGGTTTATTTTGGTTTATCGCCTGATTGTTTTCTGAGAGGCGTGCGCGCCTCTGTTTCTTAGTATAGTTCAGACTGTCGAGAGTTCGCACTCTCGTAAAGGCTGAGCTATACTAAGAAACAAGCTTTGCTCAGAAAACAATCAGGGGTTTATTTGGTTTATGTTTCCTTCGTAAACAAGCTCTGCAGAAGAAAACGAAAGGGGGTTATATGGTTTATGTTTTAAAATCGTCTAAACATTAAACACTAAACACTAAAAAAAGGGGGCTAAAAAAGTATCATATGGTAGTCGAAAAAGCTTAATTATCCACTGTCGACTGTATGCTATTGGTGCCTCTAATGGTTAGACGAATTCTGTATGATCTTCCAGCCACAAAGTCTCTGGTGTTTTCAATCAATGTTGGCGCAGAAACAAACTCTTCACCCTTTTTGTTCACCAATGTCACTCTGACATAATAATGGTTGTCTGCCGTTGGCACAGGCACTAAGATTCCCTGACCTATAAATTTCGACCATGCTGCAGGAACCCAATACGCCAAAGGAGTAGTTTCGTCATTATCTTTATGAGTGAAAAGACTTGTTATACCATCAGCATCATCATCAGTCTTTAGCTCATAGCTATTGTTCATATCTGGTGTGAAAGAGATTGCTCCATTGTTGCTTGAGTTTTCTCTATCTGCAATAACCAAGTTTACCTCCGAAGGCACATTAAGCACCTCAATCTTTTTAACTCCAGAGTTCAAGGCATCCACAGTACCATTATTACCATAGCTTCCTGCTGCAATTTGGAATTTAAGTCGCATAAACTTATGTTTAAAGCTCATAGCAGGGATTTCATATTTATGCAGTCTTTGCTCAAAATATTCTCTGCTATATGCTTTCGAATCAGTCGATGATGCCACGCCGTAGATTACATCTTGTGTGCCATTCAAAGGTATTGTAGCAGTAATCTTTGTCGATGAATAGCTAATATTTTCGTCAGCCACTCTTGGATAATAACCATAGAATGCATATTTATGCCAACTACCTGAAGGATACCAACGAGCGTTGTCATCATCCCATGTCAGATTAGTCTTTTCGTTATTTTTATCTATCTTTGCATTAATCTGCACATTGTTTACCCATACAGAGTATTTAAAGCCATCACTACCTTTATTCCAATCGATTGTGATAGTTGATGGATTTATATAGTCGGTAGCCAAACAGAACACACTCATTCCTTTGGCATTAAAAAGTCAATTTTCGTCAGAAGTGATACTTGCTTTAGTAGTTTTGCTGCCCGTAGATAATTGTATTTTTACATCACTATCAGTTACTTCTCGGCTCCATTGGGCTGGAGTAATTCTCTCTATCAAATCATCGTCTGAAGAGCAAGAAACCATAAGTATCGCCCACACCAATGTTAATGGAGCATAAAGTATTTTCATCATAATTCTACCTTTTGTTTTTAGTACGCACTTCTATTATTTTGCAAATTTAAAGTGTTATTTGCAAAACGCGCTATTTTTATAGCACTTTATAAGTCTATTTAATCTTTGTTAACTTATATCACTTTTTTCTTTTCTGACGGCAATAAATAATTAAAGTTTCGGATTTAGTTTAAAACGGGCTCACCAGATAAAACATGGGGACAGATAATACTTGCTTATGTTTTGTCCCACACGGATTGCACCGATAGCACGGATTTTTAGGACCTCTGGTCCTTGTTGCTTGGGGATGAAACACGAAGCACTTTAGTTTTAAAGGAACACGAATGACTCGAATCGACCGAATGTAGATTAAACTTCAAGCAAGAAACGCAAGCTAAAGAGCCCACAGGGCTCATTCGTGTCATTCGGATTATTCGTGTTCTTAAAAAAATCAGCAGTTTGTGTTTTAAAGAACACGAGATTTGTCGTAGACCCACTGACCAACGGAAAGTAATGAGTCGAATCTACCGAATATTGATTAAACAGCAAGCAAGAAACGCAAGCTAAAGAGCCCACATGGCTCAAAAATCCGTGCTCTCTGATATCTGTGTGCGACATAATAAGAGACAAAGGCAAAGTCTTCCCTAACTGGTTGTAATCAATATTCCCCAATGTTTATCGGGTGAGCCCTTTTTTCTTTCCTGATATCAGCTACAAAAAAACTCCCAATAGCATCTTACAATACTCTGGGAGAATATTTAGTGACCCCGATGGGATTCAAACCCATGACCTTCAGAACCGGAATCTGACACTCTATTCAGCTAAGCTACGGGGCCATAATAAATAAGGTGGATGCAAAAGTAAACAATTAATCTGAATAAACAAAATGTGGGGCTAAGGATTTTTTCCTTAGCCCCACATTATTATATAGATACACGATTAGTTTTTCACCACCTTCTGTGATTTACCATTCTTCTTAATAATATAAATACCCTTAGGCAAGTTGTCGATATTGTTGGCAACCTTAACGCCATTCATATTGTATACCCCTTCTGAGTAAGAGCTACCAGCAACGGTAACACCCTTGATACCTGTCGATTCACTACCCTCTGCATCAGCCATTACGATATATCCCACGCGTGCTGTGAAAGGAGCTGTAGAAGAAACCTTTCCATTATCAGGATCGGTATCGTCTATCTGCAAGCGTACACGGGTAGAATAATCGCCAGCGCCTGTTGCGCCCTGACGCAATACTGCAAGAACAGGAGTATCCATAGTCTGCAACTGTGTGAAGAATACTGGGTTGGCAAGCTTTGAATTATCGCCATAGTAAACGGCTGTTGTAGATGCAGCATTCTTGAAAGTGATAGTGGTGTCACGAACAGTTACGATATGTCCGTTGCCATCCAAAACCTGTCCGCGCTCCATAGCAAGATAAGAAACTTGGCAATCGCGGAAGCCTGTAAGACCAACAGCCTGACGCATCAACTTAATCTTGAAGCCTTTGTTGGTGACGTCGAACACACGAGCAGAAACAGGATAAACATTTGTTGCAGTACCATAAGTATGTGGTGAAGCCAAGACTACAGGTACATCCTTGAAAGGCTTTGCGAAGGTGATAACGGCAGTATCCTGACCAGCGGTAGAACTACCCACAGCGAGTCGCTTTGTGGTGAGCCCCGACTCATAGCCGAGAGTGCCGATTGTGCCATTACCAGGCTTTACAGCCATAAAATTATATGTTTCAGAAACCTTCATCTCTGCATCTGCAGTCGTTCCTGCAGTCCATGACAAGAGGTCGATACCCAATACGCTGTTCTTTGCTCCCGACACACCCGTTACTGTAGAAAGATGTTCTATCAGCGAAGCCTTTGAATTTTTGTTGGTAACAGAGCTGAACAAAACTGCAGGTTTCTCTTCGAAGTTGCCTGAGAGATAGCCTACAACCTTGTTTTTATCAACTACTGTCATGCTACCATACTGCATGTCGCCATTACCAACCTTTGTTGCTACCGACATCGAGTAATTATCCTCGCCAGAGAAACGCTCCTTATTTAGATAGTCGACAGTGCGCACACGATAGAGGTATTTACCACCATCAACAAGGGTGTCGGTATAAGCATAGTTAGCCTTGGTATCTTGCAAATCGATGTTGGCAATGGTTGTCCAAGCGCCATTATCGAGCTTGCGCTGCAGTTCCATAGTCTTATTGAATTCGCCATTAGGCTCCGACCATGAAAGCTTATATGTGCGCTTAGAAGAATTAAAGCTTCCCTTCAATCCCGACGGTGCGCCCATGCGTGGTCCCTTTGGCACATACTTATTGTATTCGCTCTTGTAGCCTACGCCTGTTTCCATTGTGGCATAGTATTCACCTGTTGGAGTGAGTGCGCCATCGTTGTAGATTTTAGAATACCATTGCTCACTATTCCAATAGAAGTAGCGCTCCACATATCCCCAGCTATTCAGTTTGTCGAGAATACGCTTTACTACTACAGCATTCTGAGATACTCTATACGAATCATCCCATCCTTGGGTAAACACACCATTTTTATTCCATGATGCTCCCCATACCCACTCTGAAATCCACAATGGGCGGTTGCCATAGTTGCTATACCAGCTGGCGAGTTCGTTGAACTTACTCTCTGGCCAATAGCAGTGAACGTCCATGATGTCGCAACGCCATCCGCGAGCATCGATAGAGTCGATAAACTCACGAAGCCAACCGAGGCTACCATCATGAGAAGTTGGCGAACAGAGGCGCTTACCTGTTGCCATAAGGTTTTCCCAGTTTGCCAATACTGTTTCTACGCTCTGTGGGTGGTCGTCGGCAGAGTTGCCAGGCTCGTTGTTAGTCTTCATCATTGGCGAATACTGCTGTTTACCGCAATCTGCTGCAGAAGGCCAATCTTCGTAGATATGGTTGGCAACAGCCTCGCGGTCGATGCCCATATCTCGACCTGTGCCCCAGTCGTAGCATGACTGAGTGTTGAGGGCTGCGTTAGATTCTTTTCCTGTGTCGCTTGCCAAACCAGCCTTGCTACAGTCGTTCCACTTGAAGATACGATATGAGCTTACTCTGTTTGCCAAAATAGTAGGAAGGTTCATCTCCAAGTCTGCCTTATCAGCAATAAAGCATCGGCTATAGCCATAACCCTTCTTGCCTGTAGCGAAAGTAACCATATAACCACGCTTGAGCTTAAAGCTCTGGATGCGGTTGTTGAGTTTTTCGTCGGTAAGGGTGTTCATATATCCACCTGTATTCTCGAGTCCGAAGTCGTTTACTGACTCGCCCTTGAAATCAGGCTCAGAATAAACTGTCAGCGGCTTTATGTCGGCAGCATAAGGCATGATGATAGCACCACGGTTGTAGATTTTTACCTGGCAGTTTACACCATTTTTTGCAGCTTCGCCATTGATAGTAACGAAGCCAAGCTGCTTGAGAGCCAACGAAGGTTTCAGCTTGTCGAACACGAGCACGGCATGATCGGTATTTTTGATGTTTACCGAACCTGATGTCGTGAATGGTGTGTCGGAAGTAATGTGGTAGTCCACGTCGTCACTAAGGGTTACTGCTTCTGCAACCTGCGATACTGTTTTCACCGTATTGTCGGCAAAGGCTGTCGACAACGACGTAAAAAGAGATAATGTAAGTACAGTTAGATTTTTCATTCTATTTTAGGTTTATTATGTATATTATATGAATAGTTAGGTTTCAAATAAATAAAAGCTTATCTGCTTGCAAAGGTAATACATTCATCCGAATTACACAATATTAATATATATATTTTTAACTTTTATCATTCAGCTATCATAAAACACGCATATTATTTCCCAAATTGTCACAAACTAAAAGAATTATCTATCATTTTGCAAAATAAAACATTAAAAACGCTTGCATATCAATAATAAATGATTACCTTTGCAAGCAAATTACAAACACAGACATTAAAAATATGAGCAACATTATTAAACCTAATGGTTACAAACCCCTGCTCGACAGATGTCAGACCGAGCTGGGCATAAAGAAGATAAAGGACTTCTTCCAACAAAACCTTTCGACAGAGCTTAGACTGCAACGAGTCACAGCTCCGCTGTTCGTGATGAAGGGTCTGGGTATCAACGACGACCTGAATGGCGTGGAGCGTGCGGTGACTTTCCCGATAAAAGACCTTGGCGACGCTAAGGCTGAGGTGGTACACTCGTTGGCAAAATGGAAACGACTGACTTTGGCTGAATACAAGGTTAAGCCGGGATATGGTATTTATACGGATATGAATGCCATCAGAGCTGACGAGGAGCTGGACAACTTGCACTCGCTATATGTGGACCAATGGGACTGGGAGGCTGTTATCAACAAGCAGGATCGCACGATAGCTTTCTTGGAGGATGTGGTGAAGCGCATTTATGCTGCCATTCGCCGCACGGAGTATCTGACTTGCGAGACGTTTCCTGTGTTGAAGCCTTTCTTGCCAGAAAGCATCCATTTTATTCATGCTGAGGATTTGCTGCAGATGTATCCCGACCTTAGTCCAAAGGAACGCGAGGATGCTATCTGCAAGAAGTATGGTGCCGTGTTCTTAGAGGGTATTGGCGGAAAGCTGTCGAATGGCGAGAAGCACGACGGCAGAGCTCCTGACTATGATGATTGGAACACGATTGCTGAGAATGGCAAGCGTGGACTGAATGGCGATATATTGATTTGGTATCCTGTGCTTGGTCGCTCGTTTGAGCTTAGCTCTATGGGTATTCGTGTAGACAAAGAGAGCTTGTTGGCTCAGTTGAAGATTGAGGGTAAGGAGGATAGAGAAAAGCTTTATTTCCACCAACAGTTGCTGAACGACAAGTTGCCTTTGAGCATTGGTGGCGGTATTGGCCAGAGCCGATTGTGCATGGTGATGCTGCAGAAAGCACATATCGGCGAAATTCAGGCAAGCATCTGGCCTGAGGATATGAGAAAAGAATGCATGGAAATGGGAATGCCGCTTATTTAAGTGAAGAGTGATTATTGCCTATATTAATGTTTAATGTTTAATGTTTAGGCAATAATTTAAACATAAACCTTATAAACCCCTGATTGTTTTCTGAGCAAAGCTTGTTTCTTAGTATAGCTCAGCCTTTACGAGAGTGCGAACTCTCGACAGTCTGAACTATACTAAGAAACAGAGGCGCACACGCCTCTCAGAAAACAATCAGGCGATAAACCAAAATAAACCGTTGCTTGAGAATGTCGCACACCCATTACCCATTAAACACTAAACACTACACATTAAACATTACCCCATTTCCAGATGTAGGGATTCGATGAGGCGCTTGACGCCTGAGTTTGTTTTGATGAGTTCGGCAAGTACTTCGCGCTTGCTTAGTATGGCTTTCACCTCTTCTGCTTTGGCTAAGCGGATGGTAAGGGTGAGGTTGCCATTGCCGAGTTCTTTGGCTAAGGTGGCACGGATGCGACCTTTTATCTGTTGCACATCACTTAGCAACACCTCGTTTTCTACAACCGCTTCCACATTTGGGAAGTCGAGGAGTTTAGGTTGTATGTTTTTCATTCTACTTGCTAACGCCCTCATCTGCTGAGGCATGCGGTTGCACATCATCATCCATTGCAACTGCAAATCATCTTCAGAGAATTGTCTGTTTGCCGTGGTGTCGGTGATGATTTCCTCCTCTTGCGCCACAGCCTGTTTCTTTCCCATGTTGCGGAGAGTGGAGAATGTGATGCCGAGAGAGCTGAGCTTGAGCTTTGGCTGCGATGCCAGAGGTTGGGCAGAGGAAGGTTGAGACTGAGCGGCATTGGCAATAGAGGGTTGCTGTTGGGTCGTAGAACGTCGCGACACAACAGTATTATCGGCGGCAGCCACCTGCGAAGCTGCTTGTTGCCGACTTGCCATTATCTTCTTGAACAGGGTTTTTAGTCGCTTAGGGCTACGCCCCGAGCTTGCACCTTCGTCAGCAGGCTGAGTGAGCTGGCAGACCTCTATGAGAGTCAACTCAACGAGCAATCGCTTGTTTGAGCTCTGCTTATAGTTTACATCGCATTGATTGAGAATCTTTAGCGCATTATATAAGAAAGGTGTATTACACTTCTGTGCCTGCTGCTCAAACTTTTGTCGCTGCGTGTCGCTTGTTTCAAGGAGCTTGAGGGTTTCGGGATTCTTTGCCATAAGCACATTTCTGATATGGCTTGCCAGACCCGAAACGAGGTTGGCTGCATCAAAACCCTTTGCCAACACGCTATCCAATAGCAACATCACCTCCGACACCTTGTTTTCCAATGCGTAGTCTACGATATTGAAATAGTTGTCGGCATCGAGCACGTTGAGGTCTTCGATAACCTTCTGATAGGTGATATTACCTTGACAGAAGCTTGCTGCCTGGTCGAAGATAGAGAGAGCATCGCGCATACCGCCATCAGCCTTTTCGGCTATGAGCGCCAATGCCTGCTCCTCGTAGGTGATGCCTTCCTTTTCAGCCACCATCTTCAGGTGGTTGATGGTGCCCTGCACGGTCATACGCTCGAAGTCGTAGATTTGGCAACGCGAGAGGATGGTTGGCAATATCTTGTGTTTCTCGGTAGTGGCAAGGATAAAGATGACATGAGCTGGTGGCTCCTCAAGAGTTTTAAGGAACGAATTGAATGCCGCCTGCGAGAGCATGTGAACCTCGTCGATGATGAACACCTTGTATTTACCCACCTGTGGCGGAATACGGGTTTGATCCATGAGTGTTTTGATCTGCTCCACTCCATTGTTGCTGGCAGCATCGAGCTCGAAGATGTTGTAAGAGCGCTGCTCATTAAAAGCCTTGCAGCTTTCGCACTCGCCACAAGCATCGCCATCGGCAGTAGGATGCATGCAGTTGATGACTTTAGCAAATATTCGTGCGCAAGTGGTCTTACCCACTCCTCGTGGTCCGCAGAACAAATAGGCGTGTGCCAGTTTGCCGCTAAGCACAGCATTCTTCAATGTTGTGGTCAGCGCCTTTTGTCCCACCACAGAGTCGAAGGACATAGGACGGTATTTGCGTGCCGAGACTATATAGTCGTTCATATTAAAGATGATGAAATATTTTAGTTCAAAAATCCACTTATCGTGGCGTTGTTTTCTTTTCAAGTGCAAACTTACACAAAATATTTCATTTATCCTTGCATTCTTTAAGTTTTTCTACAATAGACACATATAGGTTTTTCGATTCTATTACACCGATTAACACAAATTAAACAAATATAAAAAAATTTCCTATATTATATTAACGAAGAATAATTATTTGGTTAAATATGGTAGAATTTGCAAATAACTTTTTATTTTTGCAGCTGAAATATAACAAAGGATAAAATGTAGCTAACCGACAATAATGTCATCAACGCCAAACATTAAGCCTTTAAGAAAACAACTACGTTGAGTCTATCAGAATGATATTAACACAAAATAGAAATTCACTCAGACCCAATATATAAATAATACTCTTAAGCGTTTGTAAATAGTGAAGTCAATAAGATTAATATATTTATCACTATTCTTAATATCAGCAATCTCTCTGAGAGCGCAGATTATGGACACAGGTCATAAGGTTGATACCTTGTCGACAAGACAAAGAATCGCCCTTAGGACTAATGCGTTTGAATGGTTGTGCTTGACTCCAAACATCGGTGTTGAATACGACTTGACAAAGTTCAACTATGGTCGTTGGGCTCTGACGTTTGATGCTCGTTGCAATTGGAATGCTTCTCATACTTATAAGCCAGGCTTAGTATACAACCTAAGTGGCGCTCGCATTGGCGTGAAATATTATTATCGCATGCACAAAACCGGAAAGGGAGACTCTTATCCACAACTACCAACAAACTTCTTCAAAAAACTCATCTCAAACATTACGCCTGATCCTAAGCACCCTACTGTGGCATTCTACAGAGGCGCTTACATCGCATACAACAAATATTCTATTATGTTGGGCTCTGAAGGCAAACAGGGCTCTGCCATAACTGCTGGCTTTACATGGGGTTTCACCAAACCGCTGTATAGCTTCCGCAATGGCAACACCATCGACTTCGAGGCTGGCATCTCTGCTGGTTTCGCTTATGCCGATATGAAGAAATATGTGCTTGAGCGCGAAAGCAACTGCTATCACATCACAGAAACAAAACCTATGGCTTTTCAGCCTATCCCTGTGATAAGCGATTTGCGCCTGGGCTTTATATATAGAATAGGTGACTACCCTTCTACAAAGAAATATCGCTGGAGATACGACTGCGACCTTACTTACCAGCAGAAGATGGACGATTGGATGACTGCAGAGAAGAATCGTCGCGACTCTATCGCCAATGCTCGAAAGGATCATGGCTCTATCTACGAGGAGTTCATGAGCATATACAATGCAGAACTCAAGCGCTTTGCTGAGGAAGAAACTAAGACTTCTGCCGACAATGCAATTAAGGAAAAGGCTGCTAAGGCTGCCGCTACTGCTAAGGCTACCGACCTAAAGGCAAGCAAGAAGCAGAAGAAGGACGAAGCTAAAGAGGCTGCAAAAGAAGACAAGAAAAAGAAAGCTGACAAGAAAAAAGGTCAGAAAGAAAATATAAAGGAGGAGGAAAAGCCTGCCGAGCAATCAGAGAGTGCGGAAAGCAAGGAGGCGCCTGAGCAATCAGAGGCTGCGCCTGCTGAGAATACGGAAAGCAAGGAGGCGCCTGCTGAAAGCAATGCGAGTGAAGACAACCATGAGAATGAAAACAACAATCAAAATTAGGAGGTGACGGAAATGAAAAACTCATTGATTTTTACAGCCTGCGCACTTTCGATGTCGTTGTCATTGTTGTCATCGTGCACCGACGTAGAGCTTTGCTCTGATGCTGAGCATCCACACACCACCCCTGTGGTGTTCGACTACGATTGGTCTGAGGCTCACGAACAGTCAGACTCTATGTATGTCATTGCCTATAGGGTGATAAAGTGTAAATACTACTCTATGGCGGTGAATTCCACCGACCATCTTGGCCGCTTCATCTATGGTGCTCCTGCCGAGCCTACAACTCCCGACACACCAGAAGAACCAAGCGAGCCAGATACCCCTGAAGCCCCAGATACCCCAAGCACCCCTGACACCCCAAGCACCCCAGATACCCCTGGCGAAGGCGGTATATCGCCTTCTGAGCCCTCTGAGCCTTCTGAGCCAACGACCCCAGAGGTTCCTGCTGAGCCTGCATCAGCAAAGCGAGCGCCAGAATCGGCTACCCAAGGACGCAGAACATTCCCTCTGAACAAAGGCGAATATAAGTTCTTCACATTTGCTCTCGACGACGCTGAGCTGAAATATAATAATGTGGACGACTTCATGAACGGAAAGACTGAGAGTTCACGTATCTCGGACATATATCTGGAATACAAGGTATACAAGAAGGGTGACCCTAACTTGAAGTCGAGAATAAAAAACTGGGACGACTACAATCCTTACGCTGGATATATACAGAGCAACGTACGCCCAGTATACTTCGACTCTATTCCGCTGCGCAACATAGATGGCAAGGCTGAACACATAGCGAAGTTTACGCCTCGCAACCTGTCGCAGAATATCGATGTATACTTCGATATTTCAAAGGATGTAACCACACGCGGATTTGTGGTTGACTCTGTAGAGGCAGAGATTTCGGGTATTCCTTTGGCAATAAACATTGGCAACGGATATATCGACATCAGAAAGACTTCGAAGATGCTCTTCGACATGGAGCTACAAAACAAGGATGGCAACGTGGTTGAGGATACCGAAGACAACACCTCGCTTGTGGCTCATGCCAATATCGATGTGACAGGTATCGTGAAGAGTGCCACTCCTACTGAGCGCACTGGTCCTGGCATCATGCAGGTGATAATATATACCCACGCTTTCAACGACGAGGGTGTGAAGAGAATAAAGCGCATACAGGGCAAGATAAACATCTACAACGCTCTCGAAGAGGCTAACCTCATAGAGATTGTGAACATGGGAAAGGATGCCCGCCGACGTACTGAACACGGAGTGCTGAACATAAAGACCGACCTTGTGTTGAAAGGCGAACAGATTGTAGATACTCCTAATGACGACAACGGTATAGACCAATGGACAGGATGCGAAAACATCTTTGTAGACATCTAATCCATTATATGCGCGAATCAAATATAGAAAACAAGATATCGAAATATATGTCAATAATGAAATTGAAATCCACAAGACGGTTTGTGCGTCCTGCTCTCTCGGCTGCAACGATGATGCTGCTGGCTGCCTGTAGCCAATCGTATCCGGGACTGGAATATGTATTTCCAGACAATGAGATTGGCAACACGGAGACCTATACTAAGACACCTATCATGATGTTTGTCAACGAGCAAAACTTCTTCTCGATAACGGCAACTCGTGGTATGGGCGCCTTCGAGAACGATGGCATCAACCAAGGTGTTTCGCAGATACAGAAGCAAAAGGCCACTCTCTATGTGTATAGCTTCAGAAATGGTAAGGATCAGCAAGGCCCTCTGACTTCGGCTGCCGACCTCACCAAGACAAGATATGCACAGGGCAAAACTCACGACGAAGACAATGAAAGCTGTCTTTTGGATGGTCCTGACTACAACCACGGTATGCCTGTGAAGCTGAACACAGAACCAGGAGGTATGCTGGTGCCACAGTGGACTGAAGACTCCCTATTCTATAGTTCACGCTATCAGGATGTGGGCTACAACTTCTTCTGCTATCATATCGACGACTGCCCTACCAGCGTGCAGCGTAGCAACGACCGCATAGTATGCACAAGCACCGTGGATGGCACTCAGGATGTGCTCTATGGCTATGCGCCTAAGCTCGACCTCGCTTATCTGAACGAAAACTATAACAATCTAAACCTTTCTGACGAGGAGAAGGCAAAGATTGTGAATGCCAATGGCTACAGCACCTATGCTGCCCACCGCGACATTCATCCGGAGATAAACCTCGACCACGCTATGGCTCGCTTCATTTTCCAGGCTTTCCCTGGCGACGAGAATGCCAACAACATAAAGATAAAGCATGTGAAGATGTTAGCACAAAAGCAATGCCAGCTTACTGTGGCTGCAAGAACTACCGAAGAGACTGGAGTGAAATTCTTAGACGAAAAGGATTGGATGACTCTTATGTCGTGGGATTCCGAGCAGGGAAATATGGTGGATATGGCAGAGGCTACAGTGACATTCGAACCAGAGATGAAATACCAACCATGGTATGAGCGCGCACACGTAGACCTTGGCAGCAGCCTTCTGCTTGCTCCTGCCGAAGAATATAAGCTGATATTGGAATACGAACAGTATATCTTCTGGGACAACCAATGGCAATGGAAACCTCTGACATCGGAGTATACTATCACAGCTCCAAAGAACGAGAAGTACAACCTTGACACGGCTACAGGTACATTCAAATTCTTGCCGGGCTTCCAATATACAGTGAAGATAGCTGTCTATGGTTTGTCGCCTATCAAGGTAACAGCCAACATCTCAAACTGGAAAGAGGGTGGCGACATCTTTATCAATCCAGACGATGCCGACAACATAGGCTTAGGCAACTAAGAACGGAGAACGAATCTATATTTTTATCTTAACATATTGTTTAACAATTAATTTTTATCTATTATGAAAAAATTATTTTTGATGGGAGCAGTAGCTTCTCTCGGCTTGCTCGCAAGCTGTTCGTCAGACGATGATTTGTCAAATGGTGGCAAGAACGATCTCCAGCAGATTAAGATTGGCATGGGCGTACAGGCTACAGTTGGTGCCACAAGGGGTACAGGTACTGTAGGTAGTGTAGGTCCAGAAAACAACAAGTGGGCTGGCCAGGCTATCAACATCTACATGTTCAACAAGGGAACACTTGATGTTGCTCAGTTCGATGGTGTGGACATTTACAACAATGCTGATTTCTATGCACCAACAGCAGTAAGCTCAGGTGTTGCTAAAGCTAAAGACAACTCTGTAAAGTACTATCCTACACAGGCAGCTTTCGACTTCTGGGGCTATCGTTTGGACGACGCTATTCAGGGTTCGCCTGCAGTTAGCGAAGATGGCACAAAGCAGGAAGTAGGTTTCACACTTGATGGTTCACAGGACATCATGGTTGGTAAGGCTAATCCTACAGAAGAAGACCTTACTAAGTGTGCTGACGCAGAAAAGATCTACTCTGCATACGCAGCACGTAGAGGTGTGCAGCCAGACATCAAGTTCAAGCACCTCTTGTCTCGTCTTGTATTCTCTGTAACAGGTGGTAACAAAGCCGCTTGCGACAATGAACATGGTGTAAAGGTTACTGCTATCAAGGTTAAATCTAAGTATACAGGTAAGCTCATCGTTGCTTACACTCCAGATGCTCAGGTTACAAACGAGCTCGTTCCTACAGATGATGTTAAGGATCTCGTATTGATGCAGCGTGCTACAGATGACACTAATGGCAACAACAATCTTGTTGCATTGGAAGCTAAGAACCCAGAGTGGGATACTGATGCTGATAAGGCTAAGAAGACCAACATTGGTGAGGCTATCCTCGCTGTTCCTGCAGACACCTATGACCTTACTATCGAGCTTTCACAGAAAGTAAAGATTTATGACGATGGATCTACGACTCAAGAGGACACAAAGAAATTCAGCTACAACGACGTTATCAAGTTGACAGACGATGTATTCAAGGCTGGTTACTCTTACAACGTAAACATCACTGTTTTTGGTTTGAGCGAAATCCAGATCAATACAACCCTTACTCCTTGGGAAGATGGTGGCAACATCGATATGAATCCTGAGGATAACGGTACTCCAGGTGTAACTCCTACTCCTGCTGAAACTTATGAGTACACAGTAGTAACAGAAGGTACAGATGCAGCTGAGCCTACAGCATATCCAACTCTCGATGCCCTTAAGGCTGCAGTTGCAGCAGGCGAAGCAAAAGAGGGTAAGATTTACAAGGTAGGTGAAAGCGACCCTTACACTTTCTACAAGGTTACTAAGAAGTCTACAACTGTAACTCCTACTCCTACTACATACAAGTTCGTTACTTACGATTTCACAGAAGGTGATCCTATCGCAGGAACATACGACTCAGAGGATGATCTTAACACTGCCGACTTGCTTAAAGGAGACAACCTTAATAAGATTTACAAGGTAGGTACAGGAGAACCTTACTCATACTTCAAGGTTGTAGTAAACGAGTAATCTCCCTATAGCTTGTAGTTATAGAATAAAAACAAATATGGACACCAATGAGTGAGCAAACTGCTCAAGCAAAGAGAATGTTTTTGAACTAAGTAGGTAGCCTACTCATTGTGTGTTCTTAATCTTTAACTTTGGGTGGATGTTTATCCACCTGCAAAGAGACTCATAAAAAAGAAAATATGAAAAAATTCTTTTATATTCCATGTATCATAGGAGCAACTCTGTTGGCTTCTTGTACATCCGACAATGATTTCGACAACACTCCATCGCCTAACGATTGGAGCAATACTGTTACAAACAGTAATGTCGAGATTAAGTTGGGTACTGGAAGCAATGGTACAAGAAGTAGCCTCGGTGATGCAAATGGACTCTTTGCGGCTAATGGCTTGGGAGTGTTCTGTCTTGCCAAAGACAAACTCTCAGATGATACTAAATTGATAGAAATCAACTGGTCAAGGTTGAGTACGTCTACAAAATCCTATTCGCTATGGATGGACAATGTAAAGACTAATGCAATCATAAACGGCGATGTTACAGAGTTGTCATGGGCCGACCACAAGACACGCTGGTATCCTATAGGAAACTGGCACAGATATTCGTTCTACGGATATTATCCAAGAGTCGAAGATCAGAACATTACAACATCTCAAACAAAAATCACAGCTAAGATTACTATCAATGGAACTCAGGATGTAATTTGGGGTAAAGCAGATCCTGATCCTGCAGAAAAGCCTTACGCATATAGCGGATATTATTTCCGTCAACCAGGAAATGATGAAGATATTCCTGTTCTTCAATTCGAGCATAAGCTTATGCGTCTTGACTTCTATGTTAAGGCTGCTCCCGACGCTAAGGGAAGCACAGAGAATGCTAAGAATATGGGAGTTCAGGAAATTGCGGTACAGGATGTACCATACGTAGGAACTCTGACTATTGCCCACAAGACTTCTGATCCAAATATCTGCGAAGATGGTAAGTTGACCTTTGAACCTGTACCTAACAAGCCTTTTCTTGTTAGCACAGACGACACTTCAGGAGGTCTTTCTGAAGTTTGTTGGGTAGAAGATGAAGCAAAGCAAGTTGGTCAAGGACTCCTTGTACCAGTACCTGCAAAAGGCAAGACATACACAGTCAAGATTACTCTCTCTAACAAGCAAGAGAATCCAAACAAGCCAGACTTGGCTGAGACTATGATTCCTAACGAAATTGAGCTTAACAACACTCAAGCTCAGTTTGAAGCAGGAAAGAATTACAAAGTCATGATTAATGTTCCTGCAGCAACAAAGGTCCAAGCAAACGCAAAGTTGACATGGTGGGTAGAGGAAACAGATGCTATAAAAGACATCGATCTCTAATCCCCCTATATTCACCAATTCATACTGACAGTGGCAACGATATTGCCACTGTCGGTATTTCTAAACAAAAAGAAGAACATAACGATAAGCAATGAAACATTCACTGCACATATTATATAAGTCAGCATTAGTCATTATCCTAAGCATTATGGGCATCGAAAAAATGGATGCACAGATGATTGCTGTAAGGAATAATGTCGTTTACGATGCTACAATGTCTCCCAACATAGGCTTCGAACTGGTTGTTGGCGAGAGGAAAACAATATCTATCGACTTTATGGGCAACTATAAACCCTTGGGCAAGGATATGAAGATGATGTTCCTACAGCCTGAGTTTAGATATTATTTTTCTGGTCGTCCGATGTTCAAGCACTTCGTGGGCTTGGGACTCATTGGCGGTGGCTACGACATAACCTGGAAAGGAAAGGTGTATGACGGTATGGCGCTGGGAATGGGAATGACTTTCGGATATGTGAAGAAGATAACAAGCAGATTCAACATTGACTTTCATGCCGGATTTGGTGTGATAGGATACAAACAAAAGGAATATTACGAAGGCGACCACTTCGACCAAGACTATATGGAGGGCAACGAACGCACCAATGCTTCGGGCTATACGCTGCTGCCTACAAATATAGGTGTGTCGGTACATTATATTCTGAAATAACAAACGCGACAGGACTATGAAACATATTTTGCTTTTACTTTTTGGTTTGCTACCATTGGGAATGCTGGCACAGGAGGAAAATACTGTGACTGAAGATTTCCGTGTGACTTGCCGTGCATACTCTGTAGACGGTATGAAGCCTAAGCCTGGCACTCCACTGAAAGCCGACGCCAAAAAGACGGCTGTAAGAGCATGGTATGCTTGTGTGCCTGCAGATATGGCATATCGCATTAAAGATGAGTTTAAGCGAATAAACAAAAACGACGAAAAGGCTGTAGAAAACTTCAAAAAACAAAAGGGATTGAGAATTCGCCCTAATGGTGTGTTTGGTCAGCGCTCACGAGTGGGCTTCGCCATTCTCTGTTTGCATGAGGATGCAGAGAACGGTATCGAGGTTTTCGAAATTAAGCCAGGACAAACCAACTTCGAGTCGTTGGAATATTCTAACGCTATCGGAGTGGTGAACGTAAATGCAAAGAACAAGGTGAAGGGACGTGTGATGGGTCTCGACACTGGTGATGGCAACGAGGTGTTTACTATCTCGATGCCTCTAAACAAAGGATATTTCACTGACAACAGCCGACTGATATTGCAATGCGATGCTATGGACTGCCAAACTGAGGATACAATAGACTATTGTACGCCTGTGGTGTTTGAAGGTCCTGAATATCATGAACTGCAAGACAGAAGAAAAGACTACGACTATTTTCACAAAGACTCTTTGGCGGTGGCTTACAAAGGTAGCTATGCCGAACTCGACAGCACCTCAGATGGTCAGATGCTGATAAATACTCGTATAGTATATCGCAAACCAGACCGCAACAAAGATTATCGTGGCGACTGGGCTTACTCTATAGAAGACTATAACCGCCCTTTGACAAGCGGATTCTTTGGTGGCACATGTCTGAAGCTTAGACCATTTAAGTTTTTGAACTTCCAGGCTGCTATTCCAGAGATGGAACTATCGGCAGAGTTTCAAGAAACAGCGGAAATAAACACTCACGACGTAAACACAAAGCTCGACTTGAGATTTGTTACTGGTAAGTCGGTATTGAAGGACGACTCGCTGAACTATGTGAACCGCGACAACTTGATTAAGGAACTTCGCTCGTATGGCGACCGACTGGTATCGCCAAAGATTATTGGTGGTGCTTCGCCTGATGGTTCGTTGGCAAAGAACATACAGTTGGCTAAGGAGAGAGCTGGTGTGGCACGAAACATGATAGTAAGCTATCTGCCTCGTCGCCAACAGTTGAGTAGCGACTATAAGGTTTATACATGGAGCGATGTGGCTGACTCGTTGGAAAACCGCGGATTGAAGGCTCAAGCCAACGAGATTAGAGGCATCGTAGAGAGCATAGGCGAAAAGAATGATGTGGCGCTATTCCGCACAATTCAGAAATTGCCATACTATGGTTCAGACACCATACAGACAATATTGACAAACCAACGAATGATGCAATGCTCGTATAGCTACATCATTGAGCGTGTGTTTACATCGGAAGAGGTGGTGGACGAATGGCACAACAACAAGAGAGACTACTTGCAGGGCAAGAAGCACTTCTCGAGTGGTGACTTCTACAACCTGTTCGGCAACATTCAGGACAGCACAGATGTAGACTCTATCACTATCCTTGCATACAAGGAGCTGAAGAAAAACCCTACTTGGTTTGTTGACCGATTGTCGCCATACATCTTAAACCAGATGCAACGTCTACAACAGCGACTCGGCATGGCTGACACGCTGATGCTGAAGCCATATCTGCGTACTGACCCAAGCGACAGTATCGGTATTGAGGTGTTTAAGAACTTTGAAGGTATTCCTGTAAAGCTCAACCGCCGCGACTTGCTGTTGACACAAGCTATGTCGTATTATCAGATGCAGAAGTTTAGCGACGCTCTGTCTATATTCGAATGGTTGAAGTCGGAAAACAAGACTCTGCCTGGAATGGAGCGCTTGGAGAACTTTATGAACATACGTAGCCTATATGGTAAGGAGCTGACTGCTGAGCAGGAGGCGAAGCTGAAAAGAGCTAAAGACTATGTGCTCAGTCTGAGCGATGAAAACAAGGCTATACTATATACAGAGATACCTGAATGGTCGACTCCGCAAGAGGCTGAAGACTATGTAGACCTGTTAGACGACAACAACCCTAAGAAATGGTATCTAAAGGGTATACTATGGTCGAGAAAAGCCAACGAGGCTCAGCCTAACCTACAGGAATATGAGGACACTACGGCTGCTGTGGCAGACTCATTGGCTGTAGACGACAACTTAGGCATGTATGACATGGGCGATGACTTTGATGTAGATAATCAAGAGGTTAGACACTATCTTGCATATTTCCATCATTGCTTCAAAATGCAACCAGAATATCTAAAGCTCTACTACAGAGACGGACAGATAGGCGACGAACTTCGCAAGAAATATAAATACTTGAGAAAAGATGTACCTGAGTATGAGCGCTTGTTTAAACTCCTGAAACGCCGCGATGACAAACGCCGCATTGAGGTGATGCACGAACTTGGTATTATTGAAGACGAAGTGGCTGATGAACCTGCAGCAACAGACAGCAATGCCACAACTCAGGAAGCAACAACTGAGAACTCTCAGAATGCTGCTAACGACAATAACCAAAACGCTGCTGCCGACGACAACAAGAACGCAAACCAGGAAAACAAATAGAAATATATATGAACCAAAAGATAATAAAACGTTTAGCTTCTTGCGCCATCCTCTTTATGGTGGGTAGCACTGCTGAAGCTCGCAGCGGAATGGTACCAAGCTACTTGACACAGGTGCCAGATACCATTCCTTACGGTTTCTTTGAAGATGAAAGAGAAGCCCGCGACTCTTCGCAGTTTACCCGAAAGAATGAGGCAAGAGACAAGGGAGCACGTAGCGCCATGGAATATGTGATGGACAAGAGATACATAAACCAAGGCGAATCGTTTAAGAATAATTGGTATGACCACTTGTTCTTCGATGCTGGCTATGGCTTCGAACAGCTCAGCGCTCCTGTAAGCAGCTATAAGTTTAAGCCTCTATCTAAAATCCGTATTGGTGTGGGCAATCAGTTTGATAAGCTCAATAGCGCACGCCTATCGTTTAATGGCGGATGGGGATATCTGCATGGCACTAACTCGCTATTTAAGACTTTCGGCGTTAATGCCGACTATATGTATAGTCTGTCGTCGTATTTCTATGGCTACAATCCTTCGCGTCTGCTCAATGTATCAGCAATAGCTGGTGTGGGATTCAGAATGTCGGAACTGGGAGATAAGAGAAAGGGATCGGCTCTGGATGTGCATGTAGGAGTGCAAGGAAAATTCTATACTGGTCCGCACGGATATATTGCCATAGAACCATATTTGGGTATCGGTAGCGACGCTATGGACTTGAGCGAGACAAGAAACTGGAGAAAGAATGATATGTACTATGGTGTGAACTTCTCGTACATATATTATATTAAGAACAACTTGTCGCGTGAGAGTAGATTCCGTATATTGAAGTCGTTTGAGAATACTAAATATATGCTCAACGACTCTACCCCATCGCGATGGGCACAACCTTGGTTTGTGGAAGTATCAAACGGTTTGTGTTTGTCGAAGTCGCCAAGAGTAAGCCTTATGGACTCTAAGGGATTGGAGACAACAATATCTGTAGGCAAGTGGTTCTCGCCAGTGATAGGTTTGCGACTAACAGGCTCTGCACGTCAGACAACATGGATGAAAGACGTGATGAAGAGCAGCACTGCATATAAACCAGAATATCTTACCAACCGCCATAACATATACTTCGGTGGACGACTGGAGGCGATGTTTAATCCTTTCGGATTTAAGAAAGACTTCGACTGGAACGACAGATTCGGTATGTATATCGTGGGTGGTGGCGAACTGGGATGGATAATAAAGAATAATGAGCAACGACTGAGCTGCCACTCTGAGTCGTATACCGCAGGTGTAAACCTATGGGCACGATTGGGAGAGGGTGTGTCGGCATTCATCGAACCTCGCTATGCTTTTACGGAGTATTATATCCCCTACTCTAACTATGATGCCAACAAGGTGTATTCTGACGACTATTTCACCATCAACATTGGTTTGAGATTGCAAAACCATGGCATAAAGAACTATAAGCCTTCGGGCGAAAGCACTGACTTGGCAGGTAGGCTGTCGGTAGGTGTTGGTGGAGGTATGAACTTCTTTATCACTAAACAAAACAACAACGATAAGGCTAAGATAAACTACAATGGTAGAGCTTTCGTAGACTATAAGCTAAACAGCATTTCGTCGGTGGAGGCAGCTTTCGAGTATGTGTCGATATCTAATAGCCTAAGAGGCTACTACTGGGATTGCAACAACGAATATCCTGACAACGACTACTTGAGAGTGAAGAAGAATGGACTTATGGACTATAAGTACAACTATGGCTTCATATCTGCAAACTATGTTGCCAACCTGACTGAATTGCTCTATGGTCCAAGTAAGGAAGGAAGAATGTTTGAATTCGACGCCTTTGCTGGTCCTGCCTTCGCACTTGCTATGTCAAGCAACGTGAAGTTGACAGCTGCTGAACGTCTGCAAGAAAACCATTTTATTGAACCTATATCTAAAGGCAACAGCGAATCGTTTGTAACCTTTAATGCAGGTGTGAGACTTAGAGCTAACTTCACTAAGAATATCTCGGCATGGTTTGCACCAACATTCTACTGGATGGGAACAAAAGAGCTGGAAGGTATAGACTTCATGAAAGTGAAATATGTAGAGACTCTGAACCTTGGTGTGCAATATAATTTTTAAGTTACTATGAACAAGACTAATGTTTTCAAGACTCTGCTAATATCGGCAGCAGCTGTGCTCACATCGATGTGGGCTACTCCTGCCTATGCACAGAAATATTCCAAGGCTGTGGAAACAAAAGCTACGATAGCTGCTGTGGATACTATAATCCGTAAGCACCTTATCGAACGCAAGGGTGTTGTCAACGCTTTTGTGGAAGAGATATGGAACAAGGATAAGAAGAATGCAGAATTGGCTGTGGGCATAGCTAAAGCATATTACCACTACTACAAGATTCCTAATAATCCGTATTGGAACTATTATTCGTTAGATACTCTACACGCATACAAATATATAGAGCGAGCTATTGAGGCTGACCCTAAATATATGCCTGCCTATATTCGTGGAGGAGAGATGCAGATTGTGGATAACGACCCAGAACGCAATGATACGGCAAAGGCGCTGCAATGGTATGAGCGTGGAATAAAGGCTAATCCGGCTGCACCAGATTGCTATATTGAATATGCCAAGACTCTGCTCGAACATAGAGACACAGTAAACTCGCTGAACAAGCTGAAAGAGATAAACGGCGTGGTTCCTTCCTACCCTACTACACTTGCCATGGCAAGAATATGCAAGAAGGTGTATAAGGAATGGACTGACAACGATATTCCATTTGCCGGCGGATATGCAAGATGGTCGGCTTTCCAAAGAAATCTATACGAACAGACTGATGTGCAAAAGATGGATAGCATCGACTACTTCGACTTTGCCTTCTCGCTATTCGAAAATGGAGAATATGATAGAGCATACGACTTGGCTAAAGGCGGTATGGAGAAATATCCTAATAACGTCAACATCCTGAAGGTTGCACTTTATTCAAGTACACAGGGAAAGAAATATGATGAAGCTATAGCTTTGGCTAACAAACTGTTTAGCATTAGTGACACCATTCGATTCCACTCGCTCGACTATACTAATGCGGCTACAGCATACCAGAAGAAAAACAATCTGAAGAAGGCTGCAGAGATGTATCATAAGGCTTATGACATATGGGCTGAAAACTTGAAAAACAATGTGCCTGGTACTAAGTTTGGTGAGGGTAACCTATATATGCGTACTATCATCAACATGTATGCCGACGCAGGACTATACGAGGATGCCATAGCTGAGAATAAGCAATGGATAGAAATGGCAAAAGCTGACAATAAGTTGTCGGTGGTGCACTACAACTCTTTGGCTAAGCTATATTCTGATTTTGCTCTTGAAAGCTTCGGCGAAGAAAAGACTAAACTCTTTATGGCTGCCGACTCTGCTTTCGAACAGGTGGGTATAATATCTGAAGAAAACAGAATGTACTCTTACTATCAGCGCTGGAAGCTTGCTGTATCAGAGCTCGACTCTGTGACAGGAAACAATAATGGATACCTGATGGCAACAAAAGCTGAAGTTCTATACGAATCACTTGGCGAAGAGGATCAGCTCGATGCCGGAAACATGGGAATATACCAAAGCATGTGCGACTATCTGCGTAGCTACTTTATACAGACAGGCGAACGCAACGGCAAGTATTGTAGCTCTGCCATATCAAAGTGCAAGGTCTATTGCCGCAAGATTTTGGCTATAAATCCTGAAGATGCCAAATCAAAGAAGTTGCTCGACCTGTTCAACAGAATGAGCACCATAAAGGGTTGCTGACGCATAGCACCATATATGATTCTGACATACATACTCTATACTATAAAGGAGGATATGCATCCAACGAGTCGTGCATATCCTCCTTTTTTTTATACTTAGTTTAGGATTTCTAAGCTCACGTTTACCAGTTTTCAGCTCTTACCTCGAAGTAGCTCTGTGGATGGTCGCATACTGGGCAAACCTCAGGAGCCTTCTTGCCTACTACAATGTGGCCACAGTTGCGGCACTTCCAGATGGTGTCGCCCTCGCGAGAGAATACGATGCCATCCTCAATGTTCTTGAGCAACTTGAGGTAGCGCTCCTCGTGATGACGCTCAATCTCTGCTACGCCACGCATTTTGGCTGCAATCTCTGGGAAGCCTTCTTCCTCAGCCTCTTGAGCCATACGGTCGTACATGTTTGTCCACTCGAAGTTCTCGCCCTCGGCAGCAGCACGAAGATTAGAGATGGTGTCTTTTACTGCGCCACCCTCGAGGAGTTTGAACCACATCTTAGCGTGCTCCTTCTCATTGTCGGCAGTCTCTTGGAAGAGTGCTGCAATCTGCTCATAGCCTTCCTTCTTTGCCTTAGAAGCAAAATATGTATACTTGTTGCGAGCCTGCGACTCACCAGCGAAAGCCTCCATGAGGTTCTTCTCTGTCTTTGTTCCTTTCAATTCCTTCATAATTGTATAATGTTTAATGTTTAGTGTTTAATTGTTTTCTGATGCAAAGTTATTTCTTTTGTTTGAAACTGCCAAACAGAATTTAGCTATCGGACTATAGAAAAAATCTATTTTAACCAAAACTCACCACCAGCACACTCATTAAACATTAAACACTAAACATTAAACACTAAACATTAAACACTAAACATTAAACACTAAACATTATATCATAAAATCTCAAAGATTGTGAGAATATCGGGGATTTATAAGAAAAAGATTGTGAGAATATCGGGGATTTATAAGAAAAAGATTTTGAGGAAACAATAATTCTGCTTATATTTGCAACCAAACAACTATATTAGGGAACAAAGATTATGAGGATATTTAAAAGAAAACTATACGATAAACTACTCGAATGGAAAAACAATCGTCAGGGACGGACTGCGGTCTTGATAGAAGGAGCCAGACGTGTAGGAAAATCAACTTTGGTTAAACAGTTTGCAGAAAACGAGTACGAATCATACTTATTGATAGATTTTTCTATAATAAAAGATGAAATCCTCGAGCTCTTCGATCATATAGCAGAGTTAGATTTCTTCTTCTTGCAACTACAATTTAGATTAGGAGTTTCTCTGAAAGAACGCAAATCAGTAGTAATCTTTGACGAGGTTCAGAAATGCCCTAAAGCACGCCAAGCTATAAAACATTTGGTGGCAGATGGCAGATACGATTACATAGAAACGGGGTCGCTAATATCTATTAGGAAGAATGTAAAAGACATCGTTATCCCAAGCGAAGAGGAAAGAATGCATCTGCATCCAATGGACTATGAAGAATTCAAATGGGCTTTAGGAGACACCACGTCAATATCGCAACTAAAAATGCTTTTCGACAAAAAGCTTTCTATTGGCGATGCCGTTACTCGCAAATTGATGAGAGATTTCCGCATTTATATGGTTGTAGGAGGAATGCCACAAGCTGTAAATGCTTATCTCGAAACAAACAACTTGATAGAAGTGGATAGAGTGAAAAGAAACATTATACAGCTTTACGAGGACGACTTCTACAAAATAGACCCATCAGGAAGAATATCTATGCTCTTCGATTTTATTCCAGCCCAACTAAACAGCAATGCTTCTCGCTATCAGGTGGCAAGCGTGATTGGTGATAATACTGATTCTGAGAAAACACTTCAACTAATCTCAGAACTTCGAGAATCTATGACCATAAATATGGCTTATCATGCGAACGACCCTGGCGTAGGAATGGCGTTGGCTATGGATATGAATAAATATAAGATGTATTTGGCTGATACGGGACTCTTCATCACTTTGGCTTTCAAAGACAAAGACTTTACTGAGAACATAATATATCAGAAATTGATGAGTGACAAACTCGATGCGAACCTCGGCTACGTATACGAGAACATGGTAGCACAGATGCTAACAGCAGCTGGAAATAAGCTTTTCTATTACACTTTTCCTACAGAAACAGGAAAACACAATTATGAAATAGACTTTCTACTATCGCGTGGCAACAAAATTTGCCCTATAGAAGTTAAGTCATCAGGCTACAAGCGACATGCTTCGCTGGATGCATTTTGCAAAAAGTTCTCGAACAGAGTGTTGCAGCGTTATCTCATCTACACCAAAGACTTGCAAAAGGATGAACAAACAATCTTCTTGCCAGTATATCTTACTCAATTCTTGTAAACATCAAAATAAAAATCATAGCTATGACACTTCAACAATTGGAATATATAGTGGCTGTTTATCGCACTCGACATTTCGCTAAGGCGGCGGAGCAATGCGGAGTGACGCAGCCTACGCTGAGCGCAATGATACAAAAGCTGGAAGCGGAACTGGACATAAGGATATTTGAACGATCATCGCAACAGGTGACGCCTACGCCAATAGGTAAGGTGGTGGTGGAACAGGCGTGGAAGGTGATACAGAGAGCTAACAAGCTGAAGGATATTGTGGCAGAAGAGAAAAAGGCCGTAACGGGATCATTCCGCATAGGTATTCTGCCCACGATAGCGCCATATTTGTTGCCACGATTTTTTACCGAGCTACAGGCTCAAAACCCACAGCTAAGCTTGGTGGTGATAGAGATGAAAACGGCTGATATGAAGCGGGCTTTGGACCGCGGAGATATTGATGCCGGAATATTGGTGAACCTCGAGGGATTGGAAGACTACAACTCTATCACATTATTCTATGAGCAGTTTTTGGCTTATGTTGCCGAGAATGATAAGCTGTTTGAAGCTAAGAGCATAAAGGCGACAGATTTGAACAATGAGTTTTTGTGGCTGTTGGACGAAGGACATTGCTTCAGAGACCAATTGGTGAAATTCTGCCATTTGAAGTCGGCACGCAAGAGCCAGGCTTCATATTCGTTGGGTAGCATAGAGACCTTTATGAGAATGGTGGAGAACGGCAAGGGCGTGACTTTTATTCCTGAACTGGCGTCGACACAGCTGAATGCCGAGCAGAGGAAACTGGTGAGACCGTTTGCGCTTCCGATTCCTACGCGTGAGGTGATATTGGCAACATCGAAGGCTTTCGTCAGACACTCTATATTGGACATCGTGGCAGAAAGCATAAGAAGCCATGTGCCGGAATGCATGCTGAAGCTCAATAATACAGAGCAAAGGATATTGTAAGTGAAGAGTGAAGAGGGAAGAGTGAAGAATTTAAATGAAGAGTGAAGAATCCAATAGAAGAGAGAATTTATACGCTAAAGTTGCTTAAGGTCAATAAAGTGTATAAAGAATACAAAAATACTTCTATCTTTCAGATAATTTTATTAATTTTGCAACCATAAAATAAATATTCGAATAGATTTTATGAACATTTTAGAGCTAAGTGAACAGGAGATTGGCCGTCGCCAGAGTCTCCAAGAGCTACGCGATATGGGTATTGAGCCATATCCTGCAGCAGAATTTCCTGTAAATGCGTATTCAACAGATATTCGTGAGCAATTCAGCGATGACGCCGAGCCAAGACAGGTTTCGGTGGCTGGTCGTTTGATGGGTCGCCGTGTGATGGGTAAGGCAAGTTTTGCTGAAGTGCAAGACAGCAAGGGCCGTATGCAGGTTTACATCTCACGCGACGAGATTTGCCCAGGCGAAGACAAAGACCTATATAATAAGGTATTTAAGAAGCTGATGGACATCGGCGACTTTATCGGTGTGAAGGGTTACGTATTCCGCACACAGACAGGCGAGATTTCTATCCACGCACAGGAGATTACACTTTTGAGCAAGAGCTTGAAGCCACTTCCTATCGTGAAATATAAGGATGGTGTGGCTTACGACAAGTTCGACGATCCTGAACTTCGCTATCGTCAGCGCTATGTTGACTTGATTGTCAACGACGGCGTGAAAGATACATTCCTTCAGCGTGCAACAGTATTGCGCACCATTCGCCAGGTATTGGACAACGCTGGATATACAGAGGTAGAAACACCTACACTCCAGGCTATTGCCGGTGGTGCTTCTGCTCGCCCATTCATCACCCACTTCAATGCTTTGAACATAGATATGTATATGCGTATCGCTACAGAGCTTTATTTGAAGCGCCTCATCGTAGGTGGTTTCGAGGGTGTTTACGAGATTGGTAAGAACTTCCGCAACGAGGGTATGGATCGCAACCACAACCCTGAGTTTACATGTATGGAGCTTTATGTTCAGTACAAGGACTACAACTGGATGATGTCGTTTACAGAGAAGTTGTTGGAGACTGTCTGCACAGCCGTAAATGGTAAGCCAGAGCGCGAGATAGATGGCAAGATTATTAGCTTTAAGGCTCCTTATCGTCGTTTGCCTATCCTCGATGCTATCAAGGAGAAGACAGGTTTCGACTGCAACGGCAAGAGCGAGGAAGAGATTCGCGACTTCTGTAAGCAGAAGGGCATGGAGGTTGACGAGACTATGGGTAAGGGTAAGCTTATCGACGAGCTCTTTGGCGAGTTCTGCGAGGGCACATACATCCAGCCTACTTTCATCACCGACTATCCTGTAGAAATGTCGCCATTGACAAAGAAGCACCGCTCGAAACCAGGATTGACAGAGCGCTTTGAGCTTATGGTGAATGGTAAGGAGTTGGCAAATGCTTACTCTGAGCTCAACGACCCAATAGACCAGGAAGAGCGTTTCATCGACCAGATGAAGCTTGCCGACAAGGGCGACGACGAGGCTATGATCATCGACTACGACTTCCTACGCGCATTGCAGTATGGAATGCCTCCAACAAGCGGTATTGGTATTGGTATCGACCGATTGGTGATGTTGATGACAGGCAAGACCTACATCCAGGAAGTATTGTTCTTCCCACAGATGAAGCCAGAGAAGAAGATTCCACAGAGCAGCGTAGCAGAATGGGCAGAGCTTGGTGTGGCAGAGAATTGGGTTTACGTGTTGCGCAAAGCAGGATTCAACCTCATCTCAGACATAGCAAACGAAAAGGCTCAGGGCTTGCAGCAGAAGCTTGGAGAAATAAACAAGAAATATAAGCTTGGCTACGAAAAGCCTTCGGTAGACGAGATAAATACTTGGATAGAGAAAGCTGCAGCAAAGGCATAAGCTATCTCTAAACTTCCATTTCCTTTTTTTATAGAAATAAGTACGCATGTTTGATTGCGGTAAAATAGCAATTATTGGCGGCGGTAGCTGGGCTACCGCTATTGCCAAGATTGTGGTGGGACATACTCATCACATTGGTTGGTATATGCGTCGCGACGACCGTATAGAAGACTTCAAGAGGTTGGGACACAACCCTGCTTATCTTGTGGGAGCGCACTTTAATGTAGACGAGATTTTCTTCTCGTCAGATTTGAATAAGATTGTAGAAGCCTACGACACCTTGGTGTTTGTGACTCCTTCGCCTTATCTGAAAAACCATTTGCGCAAACTAAAGACACGCATCAGGGACAAATTCGTAATCACAGCCATCAAAGGTATTGTGCCCGACGAAAACCTTGCCTGCTCGGAGTATTTCCACCATGTTTATGATGTGCCTTACGAGAACCTCGCCTGCATAGGCGGTCCGTCGCATGCCGAAGAGGTTGCTCTAGAACGATTGTCGTATCTCACCGTGGGATGTTGCGACATCGACAAGGCAAAGGCTTTTGCCGATGTGCTGTCGTCGGACTATATCAAGACCAAAACCTCGCTTGATGTTATCGGAATAGAATATTCTTCGGTATTGAAGAATGTATACGCCATAGCAGCAGGTATTTGTGGCGGTTTGAAATATGGCGACAACTTCCAGGCTGTATTGATGGCTAATGCCGTACAGGAGATGAACCGTTTCCTTATGGCAATACATCCTATAGACCGCAATGTTTACGACTCTGTTTATCTCGGCGACTTGCTCGTGACGGGATATTCAAACTTTAGTCGTAACCGCACATTCGGAACTATGATTGGTAAAGGATATTCGGTGAAGAGTGCGCAGATAGAAATGGAGATGATAGCAGAAGGATATTTCGGCACAAAATGTATGAAGGAGATAAATCGCCACATGCACGTAAATATGCCTATCCTCGACGCTGTATACAATATTCTGTATGAGCGCATCAATCCGCAAATAGAAATTAAGCTACTCACCGACTCCTTTAGATAAAGAGTAAAAGGGTAAAAAAGTAGAAAAGTAAAAGGAATTAAAGAACAAGGAAAAATTTAATTCATATAAAATCTTATGAAAAATATTACACTTGACACAAGTAAGGCTGCACAGTTTCTTAAAGCAGGTGCAGTAGAGGCTTACGAGCCTCAGGTAAAGGCCGCTCAAGAGGCCCTCGAGAATGGTACATGCCCAGGCAACGATTTCCTCGGCTGGTTGCATTTGCCATCTTCAATTTCAGCAGACTTCATCAAGCAGCTCCAGGATTGCGCTAACGTATTGCGCGAGAACTGCGAAGTGGTAGTAGTAGCAGGTATCGGCGGTAGCTACCTCGGTGCTCGTGCCGTTATCGAAGCTCTCAGCAACTCGTTTGCATGGCTTGTTAACGACAAGAAGAACCCAACAATCCTCTTTGCAGGTAACAACATCGGCGAAGACTATCTCTCAGAGCTTACTGCTTACCTCAAAGATAAGAAATTCGGTGTAATCAATATCTCTAAGTCAGGTACCACTACCGAGACAGCCCTCACATTCCGTTTGCTCAAGAAGCAATGCGAAGAGCAGCGTGGCAAAGACGAGGCTCGCAAGGTTATCGTTGCTGTGACAGACGCCAAGAAGGGTGCTGCCCGCACTTGCGCTGACAAGGAAGGATACACTTCGTTCATCATCCCTGACAACGTAGGTGGTCGCTTCTCTGTTCTCACTCCAGTTGGTTTGTTGCCTATCGCATGCGCAGGCTTCGACATCAAGCAGCTCGTAGAGGGCGCTCAGAGCATGGAAAAGGCTTGTGGCAAGGACGTTCCATTCAGCGAGAACATCGCTGCTCAGTATGCAGCTACTCGTAACGCTCTCTATGCAGAGGCAGGCAAGAAGATTGAAATCTTGGTTAACTATCAGCCAAAGCTCCACTTCATGAGCGAATGGTGGAAGCAGCTCTACGGCGAGAGCGAGGGTAAGGACGGCAAGGGTATTTTCCCTGCATCTTGCGACTTCACTACCGACCTACACTCTATGGGTCAGTGGATTCAGGAAGGTGAGCGTACTATCTTCGAGACAGTGATCAGCATTGAGAAGCCTAACCACACTCTCTTGTTCCCTAACGACGAAGAGAACCTCGATGGTTTGAACTTCCTCGTAGGCAAGCGCGTAGACGATGTTAACAAGATGGCAGAGCTCGGCACTCGCTTGGCTCACGTTGACGGTGGTGTGCCTAACATGCGCGTTAGCATGCCTGAGCTTAATGAATACTACCTCGGTCAGGTAATCTACTTCTTCGAGATTGCTTGCGGTATTAGCGGCAACCTCCTTGGTGTAAACCCATTCAACCAGCCAGGTGTAGAGGCTTACAAGAAGAACATGTTTGCGCTGCTCAACAAGCCAGGCTATGAGGCTGAGAGCAAAGCTATCAAAGAGCGTTTGGAGAACGAATAATGCAACAAGCAATAGATAAATACATTTCAGAACACAGCCTTGGGGCATTCCGTCCCAAGGCTGTTCTCTTTGACATGGACGGTGTGCTCTATGACAGCATGCCCAACCATGCTGTGGCTTGGCAAAAGTCGATGGAGCAGTTTGATATTCACATGACTGCCGACGACGCCTACGCTACAGAGGGAGCACGCGGCGTAGACACCATAAAGAAGATGGTGAAGGCGCAGCAGCATCGTGACATCGGCGAGGAGGAAGCACAGAGAATGTACGATGTGAAGACCTCGATATTCCACGAAATGCCTGTGGCTCAGATTTTTGATGGTGTGAAAGAGCTGATGCAGAAGATTAAGGATTGCGGCTTGAAGATTGGTGTGGTGACAGGAAGCGGTCAGCGCCCTCTCATAGCTCGACTTATCAACGACTTTGGCGATTTCATAACAGAAGAACGTATCGTTACGGCCTACGACGTGAAGAACGGTAAGCCTGCGCCAGACCCTTATTTGATGGGAATGCAGAAGGTGGGCACAACGCCTTGCGAGACTATCGTGGTGGAGAATGCTCCACTCGGAGTAAAGGCAGGAGTGGCGGCAGGAAGCTTTACGATAGCCGTAAACAGCGGTCCACTACCCGACTCTGCTTTGGCTGAGCAAGGTGCCAACATCGTGATGCCAAACATAAAATATCTCGCCGACCATTGGCACGAGATAGTGAGATAATCCAATTTCTACTAACCTAAACAATTTCAGATTCTATGCGAAAACTACTATTAGCATTTTTCTGCTTATTTACTATTGTGGCTAATGCCACTCCTATCGACGAACTCCTGGAGCGTATTGACAAGGGAGCATCGAAGAAATTTAAGATTGAATTGCGCCAGTCAGCCAACGACTTCTTTGAACTCGACCAAGCAGGAGGCAAAGTTGTGGTGAGGGGCAATTCGTGGGTGAATATTGCTACAGGCATTAACTGGTATCTGAAATACAACTGCGGAATACACCTGACATGGGGAAACATGAAGGCGCAGTTGCCAGCAGCGTTGCCTAAAATAAAGGCTAAGGAACGCCACGAAACAAACATGAAGATGAGATATTGCTTCAATTATTGCACATTCTCATACTCCATGGCTTTCTGGGATTGGCAACGTTGGCAAGAAGAAATTGACTGGATGGCGCTGCACGGAGTAAATATGCCGCTTGCCATAGTAGGCACAGAATGCGTGTGGAGAAACATACTGCTTAAGATGGGCTATTCGGAAGACGAAGTGGGACAGTTTATTGCAGGTCCTGCATTCTTGGCATGGTGGGAGATGAACAACCTTGAAGGTTGGGGCGGTCCGCTGCCAATGTCGTGGTATCGTCAGCAAGAAGCCTTGCAGAAGAATATCCTAAAGAGAATGAAGCAACTCGGCATGGAACCAGTATTGCCTGGCTACAGCGGAATGATGCCTCATGACGCTAAGCAGAAACTTGGTCTCGACGTTTCGGATGGTGGTACATGGAATGGATATGTGCGCCCATCAAACCTCATGCCTACCGACAAGAGGTTTGGTGAAGTGGCTGATGCTTACTATGCTGAGCTGACAAAGCTGTATGGTAAGTCGAAATATTATTCTATGGACCCTTTCCACGAAAGCAACGACGACGCAACAATCGACTATGCTAAGGCTGGCAAGGCCGTGATGGATGCTATGAAGCGCACCAACAAGGAGGCTAAATGGGTGGTGCAAGGATGGACTGAGAACCCTCGCCCACAGATGATGGCAGACCTCAAGAATGGCGACATCGTGATATTAGACCTATTCTCGGAATGTCGCCCAATGTTTGGCATTCCTTCTATCTGGAAGCGAGAGAATGGCTACGACGGACATTCGTGGATGTTTTGTATGCTCGAGAACTTCGGTGGCAACGTAGGTTTGCACGGTCGCATGGATCAGCTGCTCAACAACTATAAGCTTGCTCGAAATGGCAAATGGACGCAGACAATGACAGGCACAGGATTCACCATGGAGGGTACAGAAAACAATCCGGTGATGTTTGAACTGATGAGCGAATTGCCTTGGCTTGCCGATGTGCCAACAAAGGAGCAATGGGTGAAGAAATATATTGTGGCTCGATATGGAAAACACGATGCTGACATAGAAAAGGCGTGGATGATATTGGCAGAGTCAATATACAACTGTCCGCTTGGAAACAATCAGCAAGGACCTCACGAGAGTATTTTCTGCGGTCGTCCAGGACTGAACAACTTCCAAGTGAAGAGCTGGTCGAAGATGAGAAACTACTACGACCCTGAAGATACTAAGCAGGCGGCAAGGCTGATGCTTGCTGCTGCCGACAGAATGAAGGGCAACGACAACTATCTGCACGACCTTGTAGACATTACTCGTCAGGCGCTTGCCGACAAAGGACGAAGACAGTATCTGAAGACTATTGCCGACTATAACGCCTTTGCACGCAAAGACTTCCGCAAAGATGCCGACAGATTCTTGAAGATGATAATGATGCAAGATTCGCTCTTAGGCACTCGCTCAGAGTTCCGCCTGGGCAGATGGACACAGCAGGCCCGCAACCTGGGCAACACAGCTAAAGAGAAAGAACAGTATGAATGGAATGCGCGTGTGCAGATAACGACATGGGGCAACAGAGTGTGTGCCGACAAGGGCGGACTGCGCGACTATGCCAATAAGGAATGGCAAGGACTATTGAAAGACTTCTATTATAATAGGTGGAAAATATATTTCGACGCTTTAGAGAAACAGATGGCTGACGACACGAAGCCTAACTACGAAGCTTTGGGCGGCGGAAAGAATGCCAACAAGACATCGTCGGAACTATTTGCTATGGCTCTGCCTCATGGTCCGGAGATTGACTGGTACGCAATAGAAGAACCATGGACGCTACAGCATAATCAATATTCAGCTAAGGCTGTTGGCAATGCTGTGGAAATGGCAAGAATGGCTATGAAGATGATTGCTGACGGAGAGTAAATTGAGACTATTTCGGAAGTAAAAGAGATTAAAAGACAAGAAGCTTATGAATAACAATATTTCTGCCCAGCCCAAACGACTGATGGCTGTCGACATACTAAGAGGAATGACCGTGATGCTCATGATAATGGTGAACAACGGAGCAGGAAAGGAAATCTTCGTAACACTACAACACTCAAAATGGAATGGAATGACGCCATGCGACCTTGTGTTTCCTTTCTTCCTATTTATAATGGGTTTCTCGATATTCTTGAGTTTAAAGAAGTCAAACTTCACATGGTCGGCGGCAATAGCAAAGAAGATTGCCAAGCGAACAATCTTGCTGTTTGCGATTGGCTTGCTGATAAACTGGCTCGGCATGGCTTCGTCGGGCAAAGCCACCGACATAGAGCATCTGAGAATATGGGGAGTGATGCAACGATTGGCTCTGTGCTATTGCGCAGTTTCGATTATGGCAATAGCAATTCCGCAGCGAATGTTCAAGATGATTGCTTTTGTGCTATTGGCAATATACGGAGTGATTTTGGTTGTTGGCAACGGATATGCAGAAGATTCAGCTATAAACTGCTTGGCACAAGCCGACAACTGGCTATTTGGTAGCGACCATCTATACAAGAAGAGCCCTGTAGACCCCGAAGGCTTTGTAAGCACAATATCGGCAATAGCACATACGATGATTGGTTTTATCTGCGGAAAAGTTGCCACTTCGTCACCAGCATTGAAGACACATGGCGACAAGGCGCTGTGGCTAATGGTGGCAGGAGCAATGATTGGAGTATGCGGATGGTTGCTGTCGTTTGGTTTGCCATTGAACAAACGAATATGGAGTCCAAGCTATGTGTTGGCAACATGCGGAATGGCAGCTATGGCATTAGGATTGATAGTGTATTTCGTAGATATGCGTAGCGACCATAAACAAGGTAAAGCCATGAAGATGTGGGTAACACTCTCTGTGGCTTTCGGCATGAATCCCCTATTCCTATATGTGGCAAGCGACGTGATAAACATAGCTTTCAAAGTATTTGGAATAAGCGATGGCGCTTACCAAGCTGCCCTTGCAATTATTGGCAACGGATATTGGGCGTCGGTGGTTTATAGTGTGATGTTTGTTGCCATTCATGCTATTATGGCTATGTGGCTATGGAAGAAAAAGATTTTTATTAAGCTGTAAGTTAAGTGAAGAGTGAAGAGTGAAGAGAGAAGAGTGAAGAATCAAATAGTCCATTTGGCTATATAATTCTTCACTTTTCTCTCTTCACTCTTCACTTAAATTCTTCACTCTTCATTCTCTTCGTCCCAATCTTCATCGAAATCGAAGAATTCAGGTTCTACAAAGGCATCAAGAGCACGGCGCTCCTTCTTTGTAGGACGACCAGTACCCCTTGCTCTATCAACGAAACCGCTGATACGGCTCATTTCAAGCAATTCATACTGCTTAGGATCGGTGACATTCTCATAGATTTCAGGAATGAGCTTTGCACCCACACGCTGTTCTATGGTTTTAAGCACCTTGAAAGAATAGGTGATAGGTGGCTTCTTGACGCTCACCACATCGCCAACCTTCACGCTGCGCGAAGGTTTCATGTTGACACCTCCGATAGTAACTCTACCATTCTTGCAGGCATCAGAAGCTATAGAGCGAGTTTTGAAAATACGAGCAGCCCAAAGCCACTTATCGATTCTTGCTGTTTCAGCCATTTATTTCTTTCCGAGTTTATTAAACTGATTCATTGTGATGTCGATTCCTGCAAGCACGAAACTCTTTATTATTTCGCATGCAGTATCGATGCTTGGCTGCAGAATGTTCATATCGTCGGCTGTGTATTTACCCAACACCCAGTCAATCTGTCCACCCTTAGGATAATCGTTGCCAATACCCATACGCAGGCGAGGATAGTCTTGACCAATAAGTTGCTGGATGTGTCCCAAACCATTATGTCCACCATTGCTGCCATTAGCCTTTAGACGAAAAGCGCCCAAAGGCAAAGCAATATCATCGGAAATGACAAGCAGTCGTTTGCTGTCTATGTTCTCCTTGCCGAGCCAATAGCGCACGGCATTACCGCTGAGATTCATAAACGTGGTAGGTTTCAACAATATCACCTTACGTCCCTTGATGGAAGTTTCGGCAACGAAACCATAACGCTTGTCCTGAAAACTAATATTGGACGCTTTAGCAAAAGCGTCCAATACCATAAAACCAGTATTGTGGCGGGTATTAGCGTATTCATCGCCAGGGTTGCCCAAACCACAAATAAGAAATTTATCCATTCAAATTAGTTAGCTGCTGCAGCTGCGGCTGCGGCTGCCTGCTGAGCTGCACGTGTCATCTTGATAGAGCAAACGATAACCTCCTTAGGAGTAGCAATCTCAAGACCTTCGAAGCTAAGCTCGCCAACCTTGATGCTCTTACCAATCTTCAAAGCAGTAACATCAACATCGAGGTGCTCAGGAATCTGCTGGAATGGAGCAGTAACGTTGATCTTACGGATAGAGAGGTTCATACGACCACCATCACGTACACCCTGTGCCAAACCTACGAGCTTAACAGGAATACCAACAGTTACAGGCTTAGACTCGTTGATCTCGTAGAAGTCTACGTGAAGAAGAGCGTCTGATACTGGGTGGAACTGCTGCTCACGCATAACTGCTGTGTGCTCTTCGCCTTCGATGTTAAGACGGATGATGTAGATGTGAGGAGTGTAGATTACCTTACGGAGTTCAGCCATAGGAATAGCGAAAGAGAATGCAACTGGATTGCCGTTCTCGTCCTTCTTCTCACCATAGAGGTTACATGGAACCAAACCCTCCTTACGGAGAGCCTTAGAAGCTTTCTTGCCAAGGTCTGTACGCTTCTGACCTGTCAATGTAAATTCTTTCATTTTGTTTTTTGTGTTACTATAAATTAAATCGCATTATTAATTCGCCATCACACAAAGATGCGTTTAAGCGTCTTAAAAAGTGGGTGCAAAGGTACTAATATTTCTCAATATACGAAAGTTATTCAGCGAAAAAATACTTTTCTATGCATAAAAATCAGTAATTCTTATGTTTTTCTGTTGCTATTTCTTGCATGAAATAGTTTTTTTGACTAATTTTGCAGCCTAAAGTAGCGTGTACGTATATATAAAATATGTATATAGCGCTCAATAACAATTCAAATTAGGGTATAATGATCAATAGGGAATTAATAAGAACTAAGGTTCTCCAGTTAACCTACGCATACTATCAAAACGGAAACAAGAACATGGAAAATGCTGAAAAGGAATTGCTTTTCAGCCTATCAAAGGCATACGACCTTTATAACTACTTGCTCGACCTCATCGTGGCAATAAACCGCGAAGAGAGACGTCGTGTGGATATTGCTACACAAAGAGCTGCTCGCGAGGGTACACAGATGCCTTCTACAAAATTCGTAGACAACAAGTTCGCCTTGCAACTCGAGGAGAACAACATGCTATGCGAATTTCTTGAAGATAAGAAGCTAAACTGGGAAGACAACATAGAGTTTATTCGCAAGATGTGTCAGCAGATTGAGCAGAGCGAGACTTACAAAGAGTATATCGCTACTCCAACTTCTGACTATGAAGCCGACCGCGAGGTGTGGCGCAAGCTTTATCGCCAGCTCATCCAGGAGAACGAAGACCTCGATTCTATTCTTGAAGAGAAGAGCCTTTATTGGAACGACGACAAGGAAATCGTTGATACATTCGTATTGAAAACCATTAAGCGCTTCGATCCTGAAAAGAAAGACAAGCAGGAGCTTCTTCCTGAGTTTAAGGATATGGAGGACAAGGAGTTTGCACAGAAGCTATTCCGTAGCACCATTCTCAACGCTGACCAATATCAGCGTTTGATGAGCGAGTCTACACGCAACTGGGATTTCTCTCGTTTGGCTTATATGGATGTGGTTATCATGCAGATTGCTATTGCAGAGATGCTCAACTTCCCTGCTATTCCAGTTAGCGTAACCATCAACGAGTATGTAGAGTTGGCAAAACTCTATAGCACTCCACGTAGCGGAAGCTACATCAATGGTATGCTCGACAACATAGCTCGCAACCTTGTAGAGAGCGGACAGCTACTCAAGAAGGTTAATCCTGCTAAGGGTGCGGAATAAACCATATTAATAAATATATAAGCATCTATTAGTAATTATACGTATCAAAATAGTAAACACTAAAAGCATAACAATATGACAACAATTCTATTGGCTGCTCAGGCAGCACAGCAAGGCGGCAGCATGTCGGGCATGCTCATCATGATGGTGGCAATCTTCGCCATAATGTATTTCTTGATGATTCGCCCTCAGCAGAAGCAGCAGAAAAAGATACGTGAGTTCCAAAACTCACTCGAAAAAGGTTCTAAGGTTCTCGTTGGCGGTGGCATCCATGGCACAGTTCGCAGCGTAGACCTCGCAGCAGGAACTATCGATGTTGAAATTGCTTCTGGCACAGTAATCACAGTTGAAAAGACTTCTGTTTTTGCTTCAGCACAGGACGCTACCGGCACCAAGGCCTAAGAAATGAGAAATAGGCATGTTCTGATATCAGTCAGAGACTTCGTGTTCAGCGTAGTGAACAAGGAGTTTCTGATTTTTTTATTCTTTCTCTGTCTTAGCGGCATCTTCTGGTTGATGATGACGCTCAACGAGACTTACGAGAAAGAATATGAAGTTGCTTTGCGCTTAAGCGGACAGCCCAACAATGTGGTGCTGACCACAGAGCCTGCAGATACTATTAGGTTTGTAGTTCGCGACAAAGGCTTTGTATTGCTTTCCTATTCTTCAAGCCATAGATTGCGTCCGCTGACCTTCAACTTCAAAACTTACGCCAAGTCGTCGTACAAAGGAAAAATACCTATGGCAGACATACAGAAGGCTATCAGCCAACAGTTGTTTGCCTCTACCACCTTGGTGTCAGTAAAATCAGAATCGACCAATTTCACATACAACTATGGTGAGCGCAAGCTCATTCCAATAACCCTTGCGGGCGAAATTAAGCCAGGACAAAGTTATTATATTGCTCGAATCGACATCTCACCAAAGAAGGCAACAGTATACGCCCAACATCAGAAACTCGATAGTTTGAAGTTTATTCCTACCGAACCTCTGAGCATCATCAATATCCAAGATACCGTTACCAAGACAGTATATCTCGCAAAGATAAATGGTGTGAAGGTTGTGCCAGAGAAGATAAACATCAAGATTTATCCCGATGTGCTTACCGAAGAGAGTGTGGAGGTGCCTATCAAGGCTATCAATATGCCTGAAGGAACCATTCTTCGCACATTCCCTCAACGCATAAGAATACTGTTTACAGCAGGAGCAAGCATGGTGAGAGACATAAAGGCACACCCAGAAAGCTTCGTCGTTACTGCCGACTACAACGACTTCGGCAAGGAGCATACTGAAAAATGTCAGCTCACGCTCCACACAAAACCTCGCAGCGTACACGCAGCACGATTAGAAACCAGCCAAGTTGACTATCTCATAGAACAGCAATGAACAACCTTCCACGAATAGCCGTAACAGGTGGCATAGGCAGTGGCAAAAGCTATGTTTGCAAGTTGCTTGCCGACAGAGGAATAAAGGTCTATGATTGTGATGCTGCTGCAAAACGCATTATGGCTACAGACACAGCATTGCAAGCTAACCTTAATGCAGTTGTTGGCGAAGAGGTTTTCATTGACGGTATATTGCAAAAGCCTATACTTGCTAAGTTTCTATTGGCTTCTGAAGCCAACAAGCAAGCTATAAACGATGTAGTTCATCCTGCTGTAGCAGCCGACTTCATAGCTTCCAACAACCAATGGTTAGAGAGTGCAATATTGTTTGATGCCAAGTTTAACGAACGAATAAACTTCGACTACATAGTCTGTGTCATAGCTCCAGAAGATGTTCGTATTGAGCGCATTGCTCAACGCGATGGCATAAGCCATGAGCAAGCTTTGCAATGGATAAAGCGCCAAATGCCACAAGAGGAAATGGAAAAGAAGGCAGACTTCATCATCGTCAACGATGGTACGTCAGACCTTTCTGCTGCTATAAAGAGTCTGCTCGAAGCAGTTTCTACCCTTAGCAACAAAAACAAATAAAGATAATTACACATTATTATATATATAATATAACAAAAGAAAAGAAATGGAAACAATACTTTCTATCTCAGGCAAGCCAGGACTCTATCGTCTGGTTTCGCGTGGTAAAATGAATCTTATCGTAGAATCTATCGACGAGTCAAAGCGTCGCGTTCCTGCATTCTCTACCGACAGAGTAACAAGTCTTGCAGACATCGCTATGTATACCGACGCTGAAGACATTCCATTGTGGCAGGTATTGAAGAACCTCGGCGAGAAGGAGCAGTCAAAGGAGGTTTCTCTTAACTATAAGAAGTGCAGCTCTAAGGAGTTGCGTGCATACTTCGCTGAGGTATTGCCTAACTTCGACCAGGATCGCGTTCACGATAGCGACATCAAGAAGCTCTTCCAGTGGTACAACATCCTTGTAAAGAATGGCATCACCAACTTCGAGGAAGTTCTCTGCCCTACTCCTGGCGACAACGTTGACGACAGAACAGAAGAATAAATAAACGAAGAATGAAGAGTGAAGAGTGAAGAATCTAATGGTCTGTTTGGCTATTTGATTCTTCACTCTTCCCTCTTCACTCTTCACTTACAAAGAGTGCTTGGTAAACCTCTATAAAAACAAGAATAATGCAAAAAAGACAAAACACCGTGAGTGTGCTGTTTATGATATTCAGCATACTCTTCTGCGTTTGCCTTATTACGGCAAACATCCTTGAAACCAAACAGATACAAGTTTTATCTGTTAGCCTAACAGGCGGATTAATCGTTTTCCCAGTATCTTATATCATCAACGACTGCGTATGCGAAGTCTGGGGATATTCCAAAGCTCGTATGCTCATTTGGCTCGGCTTTGCCATGAACTTCTTCTTCGTTATGGTAGGAGCCTTGTGCGATGCTATTCCTGGTGCTCCTTATTGGGACAATGAAGAGGGCTTTCATGCCATCTTCGGACTTGCACCACGTATTGCAGCAGCATCTTTCATCGCCTTTATCTGTGGCTCGTTCATCAATGCTTATGTGATGAGCAAGATGAAGATTGCATCAAATGGCAAAAACTTCTCGCTTCGTGCCATACTCAGCACAGTAGCAGGCGAAAGCATCGACTCGTTGATATTCTTCCCTTTAGCTCTAAGCAGCGTGGTTCCAGCCAAGGAACTCATATTGCTTATGGTGTGGCAGGTGATTCTCAAAACAGTCTACGAGATTATTGCTTTGCCAATAACCATACGTGTGGTAAAGGCATTGAAGAAATACGAGGGCGAAGATGTCTACGACGAAGGCATCAGCTACGGCTGGTTTAAATTCTAAGAAGGCACACATTATTTTATTTTATAATCCAACACCCATAATAAAACATTAAAAAAAAGATGAGCGATACAAGAAAAGAAGATGGTCTGAAGGCTCTCGGCGCTAAGACCGAATATAAGATGGACTATGCTCCTGAAGTATTGGAGACTTTTGTCAACAAACATCCAGGCAACGACTATTGGGTACGCTTCAACTGCCCAGAGTTCACATCCCTCTGCCCTATCACAGGTCAGCCAGACTTTGCAGAGATTCGCATCTCTTACATCCCTGACGTGAAGATGGTAGAGAGCAAGAGTTTGAAACTCTATTTGTTTAGCTTCCGCAACCATGGCGACTTCCATGAAGACTGCGTAAACATCATCATGAAAGACCTTATCCGCCTCATGGATCCTAAGTATATTGAGGTTACAGGTATCTTCACTCCTCGTGGTGGCATCAGCATATGGCCATACGCCAACTATGGTAAGCCTGGCACAAAATATGAGCAGCTTGCCATGGATCGTTTCGCACGCCACGAATAATTAAAAGGTAAAAGGGTAAAAAAGTAAAAAGGTAAAAAAGTAGATAACCAGCTTGGTCTCTTACTTTTTTACCTTTTTACTTTTTTACCCTTTTACCTTTTTACCCTTTTACCTTTTTACCCTTTTACCTTTTTACCCTTTTACCTTTAAGAGTCTTTTCTTAGTTTTCCGTTGCTTCTTGCAGCGCCTTTTTAGCCAAGCGTTCAGCTATTTGCTGAGCCCTTTTGTTTATGGCATTTGACGACGACTGACGATAATAGCTTCGAGTCTTACCCTCAGAGCCAAGTACCAACGAGTCGTCGCGAAGATAAATGATGTCGCAAGTATCCAGTTTCACATCCTTAATCTTTATCTTTGAACTCTTCTCTATATTAGAGATGTCTGGCACACCACTCGTCATCACGAGCTTGCCATTCCAAATATGCCACTCTGTAAAGAATGCCAAATCAGGATAAACCACCGGACTTTCAGCCTCCAACGAGCTCTTGCTACGCACGTATCCCACACTACTTGCCGACCATTGACGCTTCAATGCAAAGCCATATTCACGAGGAATCATATAAGTAGCCTTCACAGAGTCTGGCATATTACGCTCCATACGCTCTTGCATCTTCTTCGACATCTTCTCATAGTCGCGCATCTTAGGCATTACAATATAACACCATGTTCCCTTCAACTCATCAAGGTCGATAACGAGGTCGGCAACAGTAGAATCCTGTGGATTTACCACCAGTCCAATCCAGTCGCCCACCTTCAATGTGCCAAGCACCTTCTTGTTGCGAGTAGCGTCTATTATATTATAGTATTTAGGATCGCTACCATTATTAGGCAGCAACACCACTACAGAGTCAGTGCATCCTTCGCACGCCAAACCGTAAACCGTTTTGTCGCCCGTCAGCTTCAATTCATCGTTGAGGTGTCCTTTCTCAACCCTCAATTCATTCTTATCACCACAAGCAGCCAAAGCCACCGCAGCAACGCATACAAGTATAAATGTCTTTATCTTCATTTTGTTTTAGCCTTTCTTATGCAAAGATAGTGCAAAATTTCGATTAAGCGAAGAGAATGCAAATGTATTTGCATTCTTGAGCGAAAGAAATTTATCCAAACGAGCGGAATAACAAAAGAAATACGAAGTTTTCTTTTTTATTGAACTTTCGCAAGTTCAGATTATAAAAAGAAGTACCTTTTCTATCTGCACAAATTCAATGATATGAGCAACATATATGGCCGAAACTATGCTAATATTATGAATAAAGTGTAAAAAAGGGAGACAAAGGAATATTAATTGGATTTTTTTGGCTAATTTTGCGGTCGGTTTTGAAAACTTCACTGAATACATTATGAAAAAGAAGATACAATTCAGTCTCGTTTACCGAGACATGTGGCAGAGCTCTGGTAAGTTCCAGCCACGCAAAGACCAGTTGGCTAAGATAGCTCCAGTTATCATCGAGATGGGATGCTTTAGCCGTGTAGAGACAAATGGTGGCGCCTTTGAGCAGGTGAACCTCTTGGCAGGTGAGAATCCTAACGATGCTGTTCGCGCTTTCTGTAAGCCATTCAATGAGGTAGGCATCAAGACCCACATGCTCGATCGTGGTTTGAACGCTCTTCGTATGTACCCTGTGCCTGACGATGTTCGTGCCCTTATGTATAAGGTAAAGGCTAAGCAGGGAACAAACATCACCCGTATTTTCGATGGTTTGAACGATGTGCGCAACATCATTCCTTCTATCAAGTGGGCTAAGGAAGGAGGTATGACTCCACAGTGTGCACTCTGTATTACCAATTCTCCTGTTCATACTCTCGAATATTATATGAACATCGCCGACCAGCTCATCGCTGCCGGTGCAGAGGAAATCTGCTTGAAGGATATGGCTGGTATCGGTCAGCCTGCATTCCTCGGCAAGCTCACAAAGATGATCAAGGACAAGTATCCACAGATCATCATCCAGTATCATGGTCACTCTGGTCCTGGTCTTTCTATGGCTTCAATCCTTGAGGTTTGCAACAATGGTGCCGACATCATCGATACTGCTATTGAGCCTTTGTCATGGGGTAAGGTTCACCCAGACGTTATCTCTGTTATCAGCATGCTGAAGAACGAGGGCTTCGAGGTACCTGAAATCAACATGAGCGCTTATATGAAGGCTCGTGCCATGACTCAGGAGTTTATCGACGAGTGGCTTGGCTACTTCATCAACCCAGGCAACAAGATCATGTCTTCATTGCTTCTCGGTTGCGGTCTCCCTGGCGGTATGATGGGTTCAATGATGGCAGACCTCGGCGGTATGCGTCAGACTATCAACAACATCCGCAAGAAGAAGGGCGAAGAAGAGTTGTCTATGGACGACCTCCTGATCAAGCTCTTCGACGAGGTAGAGTATGTATGGCCACGCGTAGGTTATCCTCCATTGGTAACACCATTCAGCCAGTATGTGAAGAACATCTCATTGATGAACCTCCTCACCATGGAGCAGGGCAAGGGCCGCTTCGTGATGATGGACGATTCTATGTGGGGTATGATTCTCGGTAAGAGTGGTAAGATTCCTGGAACTATCGATCCAGAGCTCGTAGAGCTTGCTAAGAAGCAGGGTCGCGAATTCACCGACGTTGATGCTCACACATTGCTCTCTAACGCTCTCGACGACTTCAAGAAGGAGATGGACGAGAATGGTTGGGAGTATGGTCAGGACGACGAAGAGCTCTTCGAACTCGCTATGCACCCAGAGCAGTATCGCAACTATAAGAGCGGTCAGGCTAAGAAGAACTTCCTTGCCGACCTTCAGAAGGCTAAGGATGCTAAGCTTGGTAGCTCGCTCACACCAGAGCAGATTTCTGCATTCAAGCATGCTAAGGCCGACGCTATCGTGGCTCCTGTCAAGGGACAAATCTACTGGGAATTCCAGGGCGAAGGCGAATGTGCTCCTGCTGTTGAGCCTTTCATCGGCAAGGGATACAAAGAGGGCGACAGCTTCTGCTTCATCCAGGCTCCTTGGGGCGAGTTTGTAGAGGTTAAGGCTGCTCTCGGTGGCAAACTTGTTGAAATCAATGCCAAGCAAGGCTCAAAGATCAACAAGGGCGACGTTATCGCTTATATCGAGCGCAACGCAGAATAAACATTAAATAAATGGATTATCAAGCAATTATTGATAAGTATTATCCTGAGGATGATGCCCTACGCACCATCCTCATCACTCATAGCCAATCTGTAGCGCAAAAAGCGCTACAGATTGTTTCGTTACATCCCGAACTCAATGCCGACCGCCAATTTGTAGAGGAAGCTGCTATGCTCCACGATATCGGCATATTCAAATGTGATGCTCCTGGCATACATTGTTTTGGCACCGAACCATACCTCTGTCATGGTCGCATAGGCGCCAACTTGCTAAGAGCAGAAGGCTACGATCGCCATGCTCGTGTGTGTGAACGACATACTGGCGCCGGCATCACCAAACAACAGATAGAAGAAAGGCAGTTGCCCCTGCCACATCAGGATTTCCTTCCTGAGACTATAGAGGAACAGATAATCTGTTATGCTGACAAATTCTTCAGCAAGACACACCTCGACCGTGAGAAAACTCTCGAGCAAGCCATTCATAGCCTTGAAAAATTTGGCTCTGAAGGTGTAGAGAGATTCAAAAACTGGGCAGCAAAGTTTGAATAATATTTATGAGAAAACATACCACGATAGCCATAATCCTCATGGCAAGCATCTTCATGCTTGCAAGCAATGGTATGCCCTTTGGCCAACGAGCTCAGAAGCAACGCTTGGCTAAGGACTCCGTAGCTATGAAGGATTCTGCAGCCGTCAGCGACTCCATGGCCATCGCCGACAATAAATCCATACCCGACACCTTAGGCATGGACTCCCTGCAACTTGCCGTCTACCATCACAACAAACAGATAGACGACTCCATACACCTCGACTCTCTAAACCGTCAACGCAAAAATGGTATTGATGCACCTGTAGAATATTCTGCCAACGACTCTATAATCTACGATGCGTCATCAAATACCGCATTCCTTTTTGGCTCGTCGAAGGTTGACTACGAAAACATGAACCTTGAGAGCGACAAAATTTATATGAGCCTCGACAGCAGCTTGGTTCACGCCACAGGCTCTCCAGACTCTACCGAAGAAGACGGACTCAAAGGAAAGCCTGTGTTCACCATGGGCAACGACACCTATAATACCGACACCATGGCTTTCAACTTCAAGACCAAGAAGGGCTTGATACAGAATGTGAAGACGCAGCAAGAGGACGGTTTCTTGACCTCACAACTGAGTAAGCGAAATGCCAAGGGCGAAATATTCCTGCAGCATGGTCGCTATACCACTTGCGATGCCGAACATCCTGACTTCTACATAGCTTTGTCGAGAGCCAAAGTGCGCCCTGGCAAGGATGTAGTGTTTGGTCCTGCCTACCTCGTGGTGGCAGATGTGCCATTGCCATTAGCCATTCCTTATGGTTTCTTCCCATTCTCAAAGAGCTATTCTTCTGGTTTCATCATGCCTACCTATGGCGATGAAAACAGTCGTGGATTCTATCTTCGTGACGGTGGATATTATTTTGCGTTGAGCGACAAATGCGACCTAAAACTCTTGGGCGAAATATACACCAAGGGCTCATGGGGACTTTCTGCTGCAAGCAACTATCGCAAACGATACAAATTCTCAGGCAGCTTCTATTTCTCATACCAAGACACCAAGACTGGCGACAAGGGTATGCCTGATTTCCAAGAGCAGAAAAGTTTTAAGTTGCAATGGAGCCACCGCCAGGATGCTAAAGCCAATCCTTTCAGCACCCTCTCGGCAAGCGTAAACTTTGCATCTACAAGCTATGAGCGCAACAACCTCAATTCGCTCTACAATCCGCAAACCATGACACAGAGTACGCGTACTTCTTCTGTTAGCTGGAGCACCACATTCTCAAGCATCGGACTGTCGTTGAGCTCTACTGCCAACCTCTCGCAAAACATGCGCGACTCTTCTATCGCCATGACTCTGCCCGACCTCAACATCTCGCTCTCGCGTTTCTATCCTTTCCGCCGCAAGCATGCTGTAGGCAAAGAGCGCTGGTACGAGAAAATTTCTATGAGCTATACTGGTCACTTGTCTAACTCTATCAACACCAAGGAAGACCAGCTCATGAATAGCAACCTCATAAAGGATTGGCGCAACGGTATGCAACACAACATACCTATCAGCGGCAACTTCATGTTGTTTGATGTCATCAACGTTAGTCCTTCGTTCAATTTCACCGACCGCATGTACACCAATAAGGTTACACGCTCATGGGACGAAGCCAACCAACGAGAACTTTGCGACACCACCTATGGTTTCCACAACGTCTACAACTGGAACCTCAGCCTCTCGGCAAGCACCAAGCTTTATGGTTTCTATGTTCCTAACCGCAAGCTCTTTGGCGACAAGATTGTTGCCGTGCGCCACGTGTTCACACCACAGGTTAGCTTCAGCTACGCTCCAGACTTCAGCACAAGCCACTATGGCTACTACGATTCTTATCTGAAGACCGACGCTAATGGCAATGTGTCGTTGGTGGAATATTCTCCTTATCAGAACTCCCTCTATGGCGTTCCTGGCAAGGGCAAAACAGGTAGCATCTCGTGGGACATCTCCAACAACATCGAGATGAAGGTGCGTAGCGACAAGGATTCCACAGGCTACCGCAAGCTAAGCATCATCGACGAGCTTGGCGCTTCTATGTCTTACAACATGGCAGCCAAGGTTCGTCCGTTGAGCGACCTTTCCGTACGTCTCCGCTTAAAGTGGTGGAAGAAATATACATTCAACATGAATGCCGTATTTGCCACCTACGCCTACGACCTCGACGAAAATGGCAAACCATACGTAGGCACACATACCGAGTATAGCCGCGGACGCTTCGGTCGTTTCCAGGGTATGTCGCAAAACATCTCCTTCACCCTTAGCCCAGAGCAACTGCGTAAATGGTTCGGGCATGGCGACAAGGACGATGAGAAAGATGGCAAGAGAAACAAAGACGACGAAGAAGGTATGGATACCGACATCGAAAGCAATGTCGACGACGATATGATACAGGCTCAGCGTGGCGCAAAAGACAAGAAGAAGGGTGCTCTTGCCGAAACCGACGGCGATGGCTACATGGCTTTCTCTATGCCTTGGTCTATGACTTTCGGCTATGGTGTCACCATGCGCGAAAACACAAGCGGCAAGTTCAACACCAAGACTATGCGCTATCCGTATAAGTTTACTCAAACCCTGAACATAAGTGGCAACCTGCGATTGAGCGAGGGCTGGAACATCAGTTTCTCTTCTGGCTACGACTTCGAATACAAGAAAATGTCTATGACCACAGCCTCATTGCAGCGCGACCTCCATTGCTTCAACATGAGTTGCTCTGTTGTGCTTGCACCATACACAAGCTACAACTTCAGCTTCCGATGCAATGCCGCTACCCTCACCGACGCTCTGAAATACGACAAGCGAAGCGGATACAGCAACGCCGTTCAATGGTATTAAAATGCAGGAAAATCACATACGTGATACTTGGCAAAGTATTACGTGATACTTTGCAAAGTAATACGTGATACTTGGCAAAGTAATACGTGATACTTGCAAGGGGCGTTTTTTTTGTGTGAACTTGATGTTTGACGATGTCATAAAACAAGAGCAGGCTTTCATAGAACTACGAAAGGCTGTGCCTGCTGATGTCGTGTGTAATAGTCAAGAGCTTACGGCTCTGTGCGTAGACCTTGCCAAAAGCTTGGTGGCATACGAGAATGCTATAGAAAAGGCTTGGAGCCAATCGCAGAAGGATGGCTATTTCACAGAGGCTAAGCGCCGTAGGTATAAGGAGCTTATTCCGCTATTGCTGGAAGGTGTGCCTGAAGAGGTAATACAAAACACAACGGGCTTAATCATCAAAAACAAGAATTCTGTAGCATCATCGGCAAAACGAAGCACAAAAATCGTACTGAGGGGTTGCCTATGGCTTGTTGTTATCTACATCACCGCAATCTTTGTCTTTGCTAAATGCAATAGCTGATAAAATAATTCATGATAAACAAAACAGCTTGAAGGGTCTATACGCCACCTGTTCATCGTGGCATATAGACCCTTGTCGTTTCCCGTGAAGTGCGGGTGAATATACTGAAGAAAAATCCCTCATCCCGCTTGCAAAGCAGGATGGGAGATTTAGTATTATTAGACCAATAATGAAGTTAATTTCATTCAAATATTTGGAAGTTACAGAGATATTGCATAATTTTGCAAAAGAAAAGTTGCACTCGGCAATTTGAAAGCAAGTTTTCATTGCGTTCGTTTGCATCACAAACATTTAAATCATATAATTATGTTAGGAATAAATGCACCAAAAGTTTTAGCTAAAGGCAAATACGCACAAGCTGTTCGTAAAGCCGCTCTTGCATCCATCGGTGCAAAGGCAAAGACAGATGATGCCACAAAGACACCAAATTATCCATATAAATTTGAGTGGAATTTAGAATGAATTTAGAAGTTTACCCTTCGGTCAGCGATTTTCAAATCCGCTACGCACCGGTGGCCGTTGGTTCAGGGCGTGCTGCATGCGTTTAGCCTGCGTTCTGCTTCTGTTCTTTCCTTCGGCAGAGGAGATAAAGCTGCTGAAAGCGGAGATGTAGATTACGAAAATCTCCATATAATCAAGGGTCTATACGCCCACCTCTCATCGTGGCATATAGACCCTTGTCGTTTGTTTATCCCAATACAACATTGGCAGGAACGCCAAGGTTGTGGTATATGTTTCTTGCAACATCAAAATTAATTGCACGACGTCCATGGAGAATATCACTTAGTGCGGTTGTTGACACGCCTATAGCTTTTGCTGCCTCCTTTTGCTTGTAGCCTTTTTGGCGAAAAGCAACTTTGATGGCAGCAATGAGGGAAGGCTTAACTCGCCATGGATGGGGCTCAACTTCGCATTCCCAATCGTAAGCAGCTTCGCTGAGGACCTTTAATTCTTCCTTTTCTACTTCGCTGAGAAATTCCATACCGCCCAATTGGGTGCCCTTTGCAAGCAGAGCCTCCATTCGCTCTTCAATTTCATTATATGTTTTTTCGTCTTTTATATTCATAGTTATACATTTTTAATGTCCTTAATTTTATCATATTCGGCATGAGTTCCAACAAATCTAATATGTAGAAATCCTTGAAAGAACACAACGATAGTTACAAGCCTAAATTTATTGCCTGATACATTGAAGACATATCTGTCATTCCCTACATAATCTGCCGAAGGAAATGCTTGCTTTAATTCTGCATGGCTTTTCCATTCTGTCTTTTCAACAAACTCAGCCCAGCGCATGAGCGGATCTGCTGCATCAGGATGTTTCCTTGCAAAATCTTTCAGCAGTTTGAACTTTAATATCTTCATAATCGTTTATATTTGCTGCAAAAATAAATAAAAGTTCTCTATATTGAGAACTTTCTGTAAGAAAATAAATAAATGTTTGCAATATTTAACTTATACATTCAGGGTGCGTGGCGACATTCTTCGGCAGAAGAGATAAAGCTGCTGAAAGCGGAGAGGTAGATTACGAATATCACCATATAATCAAGGGTCTATACGCCACCTGTTCATCGTGGCATATAGACCCTTGTCGTTTCCCGTGAGGTGCGGGTAAATATAATTGCTGAGCACCTAATACTCCTGCCCAGCTTAGGAGTTTATCTAATGTTATTAATTTCTAAATATTTGTTGATTTATGTATTTTACTTCCACATTTTATGGATTGGAATGTTTTTCCAAGAAATCGTACACGTACATGATCCTCAGAATTTATATAATTCTTAGATTCATCAGATTGCCACGCTTCAATATCTTTTCTTGTCATAACCTTTTGATCTTTTGACAAAGTTAAATCTACCCATTCAGTAGGTACATTATCAAAGATACGGATACCTGTAGCGGAAATATTACCTAATGTCACCGAGTTTAGGTCTGGACAATCGGCAAAGGCAAAGTCATTTATAAATGAAACTCTCGGAGCATAGATTGTTTCAAGACCAATACAATCCTGAAAAGCCACCGACTCTATACTCTTTACATCTGGCAAGTTAATAACTTTCAGCGGTTTACAATTCAAAAATGCACTAGACGGCAAAGCCTCAACTCCGTAAACAGTTAAATCTATACTGCCTTCACTTGCACTGCTTAGAGCTTCTCTTATTGCTTGAAACACATCTTCTCCTGCACTAGCTGGCAAGGTTAGTTCTATATCAGTTTTATTTGCAGCCAAAGCATCTGCAATCGTCTTTTTAACAAACTCTA
>ERZ1026854.35-NODE-35-length-103896-cov-8.495450_pt1 | contig 103896 bp, 77 predicted proteins | sample MGYA00380157_ERZ1026854 | MGnify/ENA primary metagenome ERZ1026854 (study PRJEB33269, sample SAMEA4719793) | human gut metagenome | biome: human-associated habitat; feature: organic feature; material: feces | place: Cameroon | collected 2013-10 ...
GGAGATGCAATCTCTCCCGTCCGTTTTTCCGTAAAAACATAATTGGAAATGAGTTCGTTAGTGTCCCACATTTCCGTTTTCTCGTGCGAAAGACTATAGTTGAGGAAGCCTATGGAATAGACGGGTTTGAGTTTTGAGTATTTATCCTTTTCGTTCAGACTGATGTGATATGTCCCCGCGGCATAATAGACGCAGCGTTGGAAAAATGCCGCCTCTGCGCTTCTCTGAAACTCCACGATAAATCTCTCTCCGTTCATTCCCTCGCAGACGATGTCAAACTGTGTCTTCTTGCCCTCCGGCGTGTCCTTCCCCTGCTCTCTGTCAAGATACTTTTTGATGTCCTGCACCTTCGCTTCCTCCGGCAAGATGTAGTTCAACAGTCTGACCAGCAGCCATTTATTGGCTTCGTCGGCAAAAACGGCTTTGAATCCAGCATCGTAGGTCAAATCGACGAAAATTTCTTCCTTCTCTTGAATTGTTGTGTCCATAAAATCTGCGTTTTTAGTCATGTGGCAAAGGAAAGAAGAACTATCCGTTGAATGAAATATTCAACGGATAAAGTGAGAAATGGCCGTCCAAGGCTCTTTAAAGCTCAATTTTTGAAATGAGTTTTCCAAAAGTTTGCGCAAACTCTGAGAGTAAAAACAGCTCCGCAAACGCCCTATCTCACTGAAAAACACATCGAAACGAACATCGCCTCTGCTGCTATCCGTTTACTCCAAAAGATTGCAACAAATAACGTTATTCTTGATTTTCTATTCATCGTGAGTTAACGCGGTGTTCAAGTCTTTGCATATAGAAGTATAAATGTGCCGTTTGCAAATTTAATATAAAATGTCTATTTTTGCAGGCTTTTTCTCGAGAAGGAAAGCACAAGGTAATTTTATTAAACATTTAAAACAGATTCACAATGGCTGTTAAAATTCGTCTTCAGCGCCACGGAAAGAAGAATTTCGCATTCTTCCACATTGTTGTGGCCGACACCCGCGCACCTCGCGATGGTCGTTACATCGAGCAGATCGGCTCTTACAACCCTAACACGAACCCTGCGACAATCGTCCTCGATTTCGACAAGGCTCTCAACTGGGTTAAGGTCGGTGCTGAGCTCACACTTGTTACCCGCAGAATCCTCTCTTACGAGGGAGTACTTCTCCGCAAGCACCTTGATGGCGGTGTTGCCAAAGGCGCACTCACTCAGGAGCAGGCAGACGCCAAGTTCGCAGCTTGGAAGACCGCTCAGGAGGCCAAGATAAACGCGAAGAAGGACGGTCTCGTAAAGGCTGCCGATGCTAAGGCAAAGGCTGCTGCAGAGGCTGAGGCAAAGGTAAATCAGGAACGTGCTGCTGCTCTTGCAAAGAAGGCACAGGAAGCTGCCGAGGCCGCAAAGGCCGCAGAAGAGGCTAAGGCTGCTGAAGAGGCTGCCGCCGCTGCTGCGACTGAGGCAACCGAGGCTCCTGCCGAGGCTTAATCAGATTTCCTTTGGAAAGCCTGCTTAAAATAGCCAAGGTAAGCAAATCTGACGGGACTGACGGTGCTGTCATTCTCAGTTTTCTGTCCATAGCTCCCGAAGATTTGGAAATTTCGGAACCGGTATTCGTCTATTTTGACGGACTGCCGGTTCCGTTTTTCATTGAAAGTTTCACCCGAAAGGGTACGAATAAGGCCGTAGTGCGTCTGAATGACATACACAACTATGACGACGCGGAGGAACTTGTCGGGAAGGACGTCTTTATCGAGGATGACAGTGAATATGAAGACGATACGGACCTGGTCGGTTGGACTGTAGCGACAGTAAACGCGGACATTACGGGCGAAGAGTCAGGCAAAAAGACCGCACGCCCCTCTGTCTTGGGCAAGATTACGGACTTCCTTGACATTCCGGGCAATCCTTGTATCGAGGTGGGTACAAAAAATGGAGCGGTGACTATTCCGCTCCACGAAAACTTCATCGTTTCAGCCGCCCCCGAGACACGCACACTTGTAATGACGCTCCCGGAAGGGCTGCTGTAACTATTGCTTTACGCCATCAGTTATAAATCCGCTTAGAGACTGTTCCTAAGGTTCTGATAGAACGCGGCTTGCGCCGTCTGATAGTACGGAACAAGCCAGAGGAAGCCGATTCCGCCGGTGAAACAAGCAAGGAAGAACCATCCTATGAAACTGAGCTGCAGATAGAAAAGGTTGAACTTCTGTCCGACCATCATCTGCTGGCTCTTTCTGATTGCTTCGCGTACCGAAAGTTCCGGATTATCTACGAGAATATACGGCGTCATCGAATATGAATATGCCTTGATTATACCCGGCACGATGAGAAGAAGAGTCCAGAGGCAAGTGAAAATCTGGGCCAATATCATTCCGCCGATTGCACGCCAATAAATCTTGAATCCGTAACCGAAGCTGTTGGAGAGCACATCTCCGTTTGAATAGGCATAGAGAGCATTGAATGCGTAGTAGAATCCCACGCCGAGCGGGATGATAACGAAAACGCTCAAAAGAATAGAGCCGCCGTTAATTCCGAAAGCCGCCGGGGACACTGCTCCTCCAAGGGCAAATACATCTTGAGTGTACAGCTGGTAGATTGACGTCGCCCCCGATACGATGCAGACAATGACACAATAGACAATAGTCGCGAGAACCGCTTGTGCCCAATTGCCTTTCAATGCCGAAAGTGCGGCATTTTTAAATTCTTGATTTGTTTGCATTTGTTTTTAAATAATGGTTATTCTGCAAAAATAATAGAATTGATGAAAAAGTAGTCGCAAAAAACGAAATTTCTAAAAAATATCAAGCTTCGCCACGAGTGACGCCGGGCCTGTGAGCCAGACATCCGTGAAAAGAACGTCACCGCTTGGTCTGTCTCCGGTCAAAATGTCCCCGGACAAAATGCCTTCGCGAAGTGCTCTCGCGCTACCTGTCGGAGTCAAATCAACTGCAAGTTCGTCATTGAGAGCCATCACTGAATAGTGAACGGAAGATGTCGAGGAATCAACAGATGAAGACTGAACGGATGAAAGCCAGGCAGCGGCTGCAGAAGCCGTGATTCCTGTTCCGCAGGCGCAGGTCTCCGCCTCCACCCCTTTCTCGAAAGTCCTTACCTTCAAAGGATTGCCTTTAACTACAAAATTCACGTTAGCCCCAAGCGGAGCAAATTCCTCGGCGTGACGAAGTTTGCGCCCCTGTGCATCCACATATTCCGAAGTCAAAGGAGTGTCCACAAAATGAACAAAATGACGGGTTCCCGTGTCCACGAACCAGCCGGATGCAGAAGCATCGTTTTTTAAAGAATCATAATGCCGGGCAATGGAAATGTCTATCATCTGGAGCCTGACAGTCAACGTATTCCCTTCCGAGGAAAGCAATTCGGCACGATGTTCTCCATCGGCAGCAACAAAAGACCAGCGGCCGTCCTGTGACGCCGGTTTCAGTCCGAGAAAACTTGCGAAAGCCACGATGCAGCGTCCGCCATTCCCACACATCATCCCACCGGAACCGTCGGAGTTATAGTAGTCCATCGTAAAGTCCGCCCCGTCACACCCGGTCCCGAGCAGCATGACGCCGTCCGCTCCCACGCCATAGTGGCGGTCACATATTTCCGAAATGTACTTCTCAGTCAGGTGAATGCTCCCGTCGCGGTTGTCTGCGACAAGGAAATCGTTTCCCGCCCCGTTATATTTATAGAATGTCATCTTCAAAACAGTTTTTTACTATCCCGTCAACTCAATAACGACCCCGCCAATCAATTCTTCGTGGATACGGCCTTAGCGCAACAAGTCCTCAAGTCGGATTGAGCCGGAGGTCTTTTCGTCACGATATTTCACAATCACAGGGCAATAGAGCTGAATCCCGGCGGAGGCCCCCGGACCATGGGTCACGGGTCTTGAACCGGCCACAACCACAGCGCCCTCCGGAATCACAATCTGCCCGGCGTCGTTCCGACGGATCCACTCGCCATTTGTAGCATCATAAACCGAAGTGGAAGAATTGATGATGACGCCAGTGCCTATCACTGCACGGGTCTTCACTATTGTGCCCTCATAGATTCCGCAGTTTCCGCCGATGAACACGTCGTCCTCGATGATGACGGGCAGCGCACCGACCGGCTCAAGCACTCCACCGAGCTGCGATGCCGCCGAGAGATGCACCCTCTTTCCAACCTGCGCGCATGAGCCCACCAGCGCATGAGAGTCTATCATCGTCCCCTCATCCACATAAGCCCCGATGTTGACATAAGCAGGAGGCATTACGACAACGCCCTTGGCAAGGAACGCTCCCCTGCGAACGCTGCTTCCCCCCGGAACCAGCCGCACACCACACTCCGGAGTAAACTTTCGGGCAGGGACCGTATCCTTATCCACAAAATCCCCCATCTGCATAAGTTCTCCCACACGAAACCCGTCCAGAATCCGCTCCTTCACCTCAACATTCACGACCCATTCCCCAGCAACTTTCTTCGCCACACGGAGCACCCCGCTTTCGAGGCCGTCGCAAAAATCTGAAAACTCCTGTTTTGTCATATTTATCTATGTTATAATATCTATCATACCTCTGCCAATCCCATAACGGCAAAAGTCAGCCTATCAGCCCAATTCCTCTACAAGTTTTTTCATCAATGCAATGGTAGACTCCTGAGCCGGCAAGAGTGGTGAACGCAATTCATTGGAAATCAAACCCATCTGAGCAAGAGCAGCTTTCACCGGGATTGGATTGCTCTCCACAAAACAAGCGTCAAAGAACGGGAGCAGTCTGAAATACAGCCTTTTGGCTGCAGGAAGATCAATCTCACCGGACTTAAGTTCATCACCACAAACCTCCGGAGCACCGAGAGCCTCAACAAAATTCACCATCATCTCCGGGAATGCGTTGGAAGCCACACTGATGACACCCTTGGCGCCGGCTGTCATAAGCGCCATCGTGAGGTCGTCGTCACCACTGAGCACAGAGAAATCCTCCGGAGCTCCGGCAAGAATATCCATCACTTGTGAAAAACGCCCGGAAGCCTCCTTAACCGCCACAATGTTAGGGATTTCGTAGGCAAGTTTGAGACAGGTCTCCGCCTCCATATTCGCCCCAGTCCTTCCAGGCACATTGTAAATCACTATAGGTTTGTCAGTTGACTCGGCAACAGCCTTGAAATACTCATATTGGCCTCGCTGGGTCGGCTTGTTGTAGAACGGCACCACGATAAGAAACGCATCAGCTCCGTGAGGAGAGAAAAACTCAATGTTCTTCACAGTCAGATGAAGGGAATTTGTGCCTGCCCCGACAAGCAGAGGGGTTTTCTTCCCGCCTTCAAGTTCATGAGCCTCAACTATTTCACGACAGCGGACAAGAAGTTGGAGTTTCTCATCATTGCCAAGACAAGGCGCCTCGCCGGTGGTTCCGAGCGGCACCAGAAAATGCATCCCCGCCTCAAGCTGTCTGAGCACAAGTTTCTCGAATGCGCAGAAATCGACTTCTCCGTCCCTGAACGGAGTGACCATCGCGGTTCCGCAACCGGTAAAGAGCATTTTTTCTTTCATAATTACAAAATATTTTCAGTGAACAACCGGACCATGGTAAAAGCAGGTCCATAAAAATCCGGCATTCAAGCAGTTAGCAAGTCTTGGAACTTGTGGACACCGGACAAAGTTTCCGTAAGCGTCGCAGCATAGACCGCGCCTTGGGCGAAACCGGCACGAGAGAACGCTTCATGAGTGATGGTTATCCGATCATTTACGCCTTCGAATCCCACGGTGTGGATTCCGGGAATCTCTCCGCAACGGACCGACTGGATATCAACACTTCCACCCATTCCTGCATCCACGATTTCAGCTATGGATTTCGCCGTTCCGCTCGGAGCATCGAGTTTGTGAATATGATGTTTCTCGACGATATACGGCATATACCCGCCTACAGCACCCAGTTTCCTGGAGAGGAGGTCAACCGCGGCATAGAGAACATTCACGCCGATAGAAAAATTCGACGCGTAAATCATTGTCGTTCCGCACTTTCTGAAGCATTCTACAACCTCACTCTCGATGTCGCTCCATCCGGTCGTGCCCACAACCGCGGCCTTAAAGTTCGCCGCGATAAAACGATAGTTTTCCCGAAATGCCTCCGGCGTGGTGAAATCGATGCACACGCATTCCGACGCTGTTTCCTTCGGCACGGAACAGATGTCATCAGTAGCAAGGACAAGCTCTATACCTTTGGCCTTCAGCTCATTCTCGACAATATGCCCCATCTTTCCGTATCCGCTGATTATAACCTTAACCATAACTATTCAAACAAATACTTATGTACCTCACGGACGATGCGTTCCAGCCTGTCCGCAGCTACGATATAACTTATATTACTGTCGTTCAGCATCTTCCCAAAGTTCTTCCGAAGTTGGGGCACGGCATCCTCAAGTTCCGGGACAAGAGACAGAAGTCCACGGCCGATGACGGTAAGCTGGCTGTAGCCTGTCTTGAGAAGAATATCGGTCTTCCCGGCAACAAGCCTGATGAAACCGCCGATATTGTGCGAGAAGTCGACAGTCACCATCATCTGCCGCCCCGCAGAAGTCACCATATCAGGCTCAATCCGCGACTCCTCCAGACACCACATAAAATCCCCCTCTGCCTTCGGACTGAAGCGCACGAGATAGACATTCCTTTTGAAGGCAATCCCGCGCGGTCCATCCGGGGCTTCTTCCGGAACCACGGCCGTTCCCTCGCATGAGGGGTTGGAAGAATTCAGCACCAGGACAGGTATGTTGCGTGCCACAGCAGGAGCTATAGTCTTGGGATGCAACACCTTGGCACCAAACCGTGCCATCTGGGCAGCTTCCTCGTATGAAATGCGCGGTATGCGGCATGTTTCGGGGCAGAGGCGCGGATCTGTTGTGCGCATTCCGTCAACGTCAGTCCAGATTTCGACTCTGGAGGCATCCAGCGCCGAGGCGATTATCGATGCCGACCAGTCAGAGCCTCCTCTGCCAAGCACGGTGCCGGCTCCCTGTCTGTTGGCTGCTATAAACCCCTGGGTGATGACCACCTCATTAGACCGACCGTCAGCAGCCTTTCCGTCGCTTATGAAAGCCGTCCCACGGGCAAAGGCCTCGCCTACAACTTCCGGCACCCTCTCATTTATGATGTCGAACTGCGGTTCACCGCACATATATTCCGAATCCGTCACAATCATCGTCCTCGCGTCGACAAATCCGGTGCGTATCCCGCGGGAATTGAGCGCAAGACAGATAATAGTGGAAGAAAGCAACTCGCCGTGGGAGATTATAACAGCCCGGATTCTGTCAGGAACGTCACCGAGTGCTGTCACACTGCTCACGACCGCGGCAAGCGTGTCACAAATTTCGTTCACCTTGGAGGAAGCTCTGTCACAACCCTCCGGATCGGCAGAAAACAACGAGCACACGAGCTTCAGATGTCTTGAACGCAGCTCATACATCCGCGCCTCAAGCCCCTCTGCGTCATCGCAGGAAGCGGCATCAGCAATCGCATAGAGCAGATCCGTCACCTTCGAAAGCGCCGACACGCACACCACAGGATGCTCCGGCAGCCGCGACGCGATTATTTCCATCGTGCGCGAAACGGCATCAAAAGTCCCGACGGACGTGCCTCCGAATTTCAAAACAACCGCCATATCCTACCGTCCCGTCACTTTTTCAAACATTCTAACATATTGGTCTGTAGCCTTTTCGAGCTCGCTCACCAGAACATGCTCGTCCATTGTGTGAGCAACGAGTATCGAGCCGGGGCCGCAAAGACAGCGGTGCTCAAACCCCTCCAGCTGCGGAGCATCGCTTCCGAATGCCGCAACAGTTGTCTCAAATCCGTCAAGAACAGTGTAGTTCATCGGAGTGTCGCCGCCAAAAGCCTTGATGCTCACGCCATCCCGTTCTCCAAAACGAGACATCACCCGACAGACTTCCGCATCCGAGGCGAAAGTAGTTCGGAAATATATTCTGAAACTCAGGTTCGGACTCAGGATATTCTGCGGATTGACGCTCGAAAGTTTGCCTATGTTCCATGTGGTCGCGCCAAGAAGGGTGTCCTTAGGAAACTCCACGCCGCGCAATTCATTGACAAAGTCCACGAACATATCAACGGCAGAGATGCCATATTCCGGATAGCCGGAGTGGCAGCCCTTCCCTGTCAACGTCACCTCGAAAGACTTGGTTCCCTTGCAGGCGGAAACCATCTTGTTGCCGGTCGGCTCGCCTACAATCACATATTCCGCTTTCAGCCCCGTCTTCCGGAACGACTTCGCTCCGAACGAGCCGGATTCCTCACCGGCAAGCAGCAGCAGTCCGAATCCCGTGCGGCCTCGTTTCTCCAACTCAAGACAGGCATTGTACATCGAGATAATCTGTCCCTTGGCATCACATGCACCGCGGCTCTTCACAATGAGCCCGTCCTCCGAATCGACGTCCACAACTGGTGGAAAATAAGGAGGAACGGTGTCGAGGTGGGTGCAGAAAACGATTTTCGGCGTCCCCCACGAAAAGAGCAGGTTTTCGGTCCCGTCCCCGTCCGGATTGTCATCGCTCACCCCCACAGGAAATCTGTCAACCCGGTTCTTCCCTGTGAGAAACCGGTCTGCCAAAAAATTCGACAGCCCCCTCTCCCTCGAAGAAGACGAGTCCATCGACAACATTTCTATAAATAAATCAAGGTTATTCATATCAAGTTTCGTAAGTATTCTAACTCATTGCGCACAAATTACACTATTGTACAAGAATGCGAAGTTAGTAAAATTTGAGAAATGACGACGCGAAATAGGCTCCGGCAGAATAAAAAATTGTTGATATAAACAATTTTGTTGAATGAGCAAAAATACACGGAGATATAAAAACATAAATGCTTTGCTGCGGAATTAATAAATTTATAATTTTGCATGCTGCACATCCGGCGTCTCGGGAGTGTGAGCATGTAAATTATAATTTAAACTTTTATGAAAAGACATCTGTTGCCGGCGCTGTTTGCCGCACTTATGATGCTGTGCGGCACTTCTATCGGAGCAAACGCCGCTGATCGTGACGAGGACTTCGGATTTGGAATGAGGGCAAACCTCCTGAGGTGGGCGACACTCACCCCCGACGTCGGATTGGAATGGAACCTCCCGAAAGGCTGGAGCGTGCTCGTTGACGCGAGTTGGACATCCCTAAAATGGAAACACGGGGAAAGGAGATACGCCATCGCGGAACTGAGTCCCGAAGTGCGGAAATATTTCGGAAAGAACGAGCGCTGGTACGCCGGAGCAATGTTCCAGGCCGGGCTATTCAACCACAAGTTCAAGGGCGACGGGAAGCAGGGTGAGTTCAAAAGCGGCTCGCTCACCGGTGGCTACAGACTTCCGCTGAACAAATCACTCTCGCTCGACTTCACTCTTGGAGTCGGCTACATCTGGGGCGAATACGAGGCCTACAGCATATCCGATGGCAACCTCATACGCAACGACAAACTCACCGGCAACCAGTGGGGACTGACCCGTTTCGGGGTGTGCCTTGTGTGGAACATATTTTAGAAAAATGGATGGTACGAAAAACCGTCCTGAATCAAACATAAGCAACATGAAAAAATATATATCACTCCTGCCCGCAGCGGCATTTCTGTGCATAGCGGTATCCTGTGTGCTCGACCCGATTTATGATTTCCCTCATCCGGGTGCGGTGCCTGCGCAAATCAGTGCCGAAATCGTCGGAACAAAAGCAGTTGAGACCCTATGGAACAAGGACAGAATCGGAGTCATCGTGACGGAATCGCCGTCAAGTGATCTGACAGAGAGGTATAGAAACGTCGGATATGTCACCGCGAGCACCGGGGCGGCAGCTGAATTTACGGCGGCGGTAAACCGCGGGGGAATATATTTCCGGAATGATGAGACTGTCAAGTTCTCGGCCTATGCCCCTTATTGCGAGGGAGATGCGACGCTCTATCCGGGAAACGACGGAGAGATTGCAGTCTCGACCCTCACCCAGCCCGACGCGGCAACGGCTGAAAAACTCGACTATCTGTTTGCAACGGAAGCTACAGCCTCCAAGGCCGCCCCGGCGGTAAAGTTCGCATTTTCTCACATCATGTCGCGCATCATCCTGAATGTCAAAGTCTCCACGGCCGACGGATTTGATGCTGCGGACATCGACAAGGGAATCTTCGAACTGAACGGGCTCGTCCATGAGGGCATGGTGAACGTGCTCACGGGAAAGGCCGCAGCATCCGGACAGGCCTCGTTCGAATGGAGTCTCGGTGCCAACGCGCAGAAGAGCGCACCGACAGCCGGGAAGCACAGATATGTCGCAGTAGTCCTCCCGCAGTCCGTGCCTAACGGGCTGACATTAAAGGCTGTAATCGACGGCCAGACATTCTCCATTGGCGGCGTGTTCGCCGGGGAATTGGAGGCAGGCAAGTCCTACACCTACGACGCCATCTTAAAGAGAACCGGACTTGAATTCACCGGTTCGACAATCCTTCCTTGGGAACCGGTTGACGGAGGCAGCGGCGATGCGACCATGGAACCGTAGCTTCGGATGCGCACCGATCTGGCGAAAAAACAAACCGGCATGACGACACATTCGAAAGATTGACTTCACAAACGACAACTTCAGACAATGAGAGTAAACTTATCCATATCACTCGCCCTCACGGCCATGCTTCTGCCGCTCTCCTGCTCGAAAACCGATGTTCAGGAGGGGGCGGGATCGCTTCCCGGAAACCGAGTTCTCGAACTGACGGTCGGAAGTGGTCCTGCGACGAAGGCATCGGCCGGAAAGACGGCATGGATTCCGGGGAGGGACAAGATTCTTGTCTCCTTTGCCCAGCCGACTGAAAGCGGCATCGCAATAAGCGAAGGGTTCTACAATATCAAGAACAGCGATGGCGGCACCGAACCGGACGGCAAGCCCATTCTCTGGCAGAACACCAATCCGGCGTCAATTTACGCCTGGTATTGGCCGTCATCAAACATCTCGAAAAAATTAGATATATCAGACCAGAGCACTCCGGATAGATTCGAAGACTACGATGTCCTCTCGGCATCCGTTTCAGATGTGGAGTTCGGCACGAGGCCAAATCTCAACTTCAGCCACGCCCTTGCAAAAATCAGGATTCTGTGGAGGGACGAGTCGCTTCTGCAATATTGGAGACCGGCAGTGCGGGCAACCAACCCAAGATTCTTTTCCAACAGTTTGGAAATGAGCCTTGAAAAAGAAAGCACCGGACTTTATGCCCTGAAGGCTGGCGGTAACGCAGGGTGGATTATCCCCTACGAGACCGAACAGATGACATGGGAATGCCTGATTCCGGCACAGACGATAAGCGGAACGGCCATAAAACTTATGCTTCAAAAAGGCGACGAGACCCCATACGAGAGTGCGGTCCTCATCGAAGAGACAACCTTCGAGGCTGGCAAGACCTACTCTTACACGCTCGTCAGCGACCCTATGAACTCGAAAGTGGAAGTCGCCGTCTCAAACATTCACGACTGGAGCACCGAAGAAAATGGAGGAAATCTCACTTTAAAGGAACTTGTCAGGCTTGAAAGCGCACCGGCCAAGGACGGGGTCATCAGAATAGAAAAGGATGTGGACATTACCGGAGAAACGGAGAACACTGTTGAAATCGCCGACGGGTGCAAGGTGGATTTATGGGGTGTCAAGATACACGGAGGAATCATAACGGAAGGAAATGTCACGCTCAATGTCCATGGATACGATAACCTCGTCGAGACATCTGAAGACGGGATGCCGGGAATATGGCCAAAAAGCGGAGGTACTCTGACAATAAAGGGCACAGAGGAATTTCGGCAGCAATGGTCATCCCAAATAGAAGTTTACAGCAAGAAGGACGCGGCCGCAATCGGCGGAGGGACGAATCGGCCTGCCGGAAATATAATAATAACAGGGTGGCTTTCAGTCAATATAGTAGCAGGATGGCTTCCGTCCGATGGAGAACAATATACCTCAGACAGCCGAGGGGCAGGAATCGGAGGCGGATATGACAATGCGCCGTGCGGAGACATAACGATTTCAGACGGAGTAAGGGGAGCAGCCGTGTGTATGGGAGACGGAGCGGGAATCGGAGGCGGAGCCAAGAACAGCGGATGCGGAAACATATCCATACTTGCCGCGAGAATGGATGTATATCAATATGACGAGGGATACGGAGCGGCCATTGGCGGCGGATACGACAACAGTCCATGCGGGGATATATCCATTGTGAAAGGCAATGTTGACAGTACAACCAACATCGACATTAACAACGCAGACCGCGAAAACGTGCACCGCAATACAAAAGGCTCCGGAATCGGAGGTGGTGTCAAGAACAGCGGATGCGGGACAATCGACTTATCCTACGGGTATATGCTTGTCTTTGGTCCGCAGGAAGGCGCAGGAATAGGAGACGGAGTTGACAATTCCCCTTGTCAAGGAATATTCATCAGAACCGGAATACAGACCGGAATACGAAGCATTGAAATATATACGTCAGAAGGCACAAGTTCCACGTCGGGAACGCTCACTTTTGACGGAGACTACACGATTAAAGAGCCCTATAATGAATATTGGCATTACTGGGCAGTATATGGAAAATAATCATTCATCGGCATGAAGGCATCAGAGATAACAAAATACACGGCTGCGGCGGCTCTTGCCATCCTGCTCGGCTCCTGCTCGAAAGTGGAAGATTCAGCCCCGGGCACGAAACTGATTTCCATTGAGCTGAAGGTCTCGATGGAACCGGCCACGCGGAGCCTCCACACAAAAAGGAGCTGGAATCCAGGCAAAGATCACATTCTCGTCTCGACATATCAGACAAACCACGGAGACTTCAGCTTCGGGGAATACTTGGTCACGGACACCGAGGGCAATACGAAGGCCATTCAGCCGGCGGTCCGGAAAACCGAAGAATACTTTAAGGGACCGACTCACACACGTATCTACGCCTTTTATTGGCCGGCAGGGTCAAGAGACAGGAAAGTTAACCTGCAGAATCAGAGCACGCCGGAACTGCTTGAGGCCGCAGACATTCTTGAGTCGCGCTATAGCCCGGATGGCGGCGTTCCGACCGAAGGCGTCGTGACCGTGTCCTTCTTTCATGCATTGGCAAGGATACGCCTCGTTCTGGACAAGGCGACGATAAACGCCTCAGAGGTGACCGAAGTATTGATTGCGTCAAATACGGAAGCGTCAATAGGCACACGTTGGCCAGGCGGAGGACCCATCCTGACACTTGCGTATGCGAATCCGGGGTGGATTTCGATGTGCCGGGACACTGACGAGCCCAATGTGTTCGAGGCGCTCGTCGTGCCGGGTTATAGGCCGGGTGGAGAACAGATTAAGGTCAGATTCCGGGCTCAGGAATCAGAAGAGATTTCGGAATTTCCCGTATTGTTCGACGACGCCGCAAACTGGGCGGGCGACACAACTTATGAATACACGATAAGCAGGTAATTTTCTAACGCTGACTAAGGACAATGAGAACTTGGATAACACGAATATATGTCGCCGCCCTCTGCCTCACGGCATCGGCCGTCTCCTGCACTAAGGACACTGGCAGAAACCGCTCCGAGGAGGGCGGCAGACCGATGAGTTTCACGGCGGGAAAACTCCGGACGGTAGACGGAAGTGCAGTCAGCGGAGGCTGGGACGGCATCTCGTCCGTTGCCGTCAAGGTCGGGAACGAGGTACGGGAGTACAATGTAACTGTCAGCGGAGGCACTGTGATGCTCGGCTGCGACAGGCCGTTTTTCTGGAAGAGCCTTGAGACGGAGGTTGAAGCATGGTGGCCGATTAACGCAGCGGACATTTCACGCAAACCCGACGTGCTTGTCTTGGCCGACCAGAGTTCTGAAGAGGATTTGAACGCAAGCGACTTTATCGAGGCTTCAGGCACGGTTTCGTTCGAAACCCCAAGGCTCGATTTCCGGCACCGCACGGCAAAGGTGACGGTGACGCTCATCAGGGGCGAGGACATCACGGAGGAAGACATCGCCGGTGTGGAACTTTCCCTTCTCACCTGCTCTGAAGGCGTTGAGGGCGGCTCGACTTCCTGCAAGGCATTCCATACTGCATCCGGAGCCTTCACCGCGCTTCTTCCCTCACAGACCATTCCGGAAGGGTCGGCATTCGTGACCGCAAAGGTCGGAGACTTGAAATATGTCTTCAGACCATCCTCCCCCGTCACGCTTGAAGCTGGCAAGGAATACAGCTACAGGCTCACCGTGAAGAAAGCCGGGCTTGAACCTGTCGCCGCTCCCGACATCACAGACTGGGAAAAGGACGAGATTGGTCACGGAGGCGGCGCAGTTCCGATTCTTGCCCTTTCCGTGACCACGGGTAACGGAATTATTGAAACAATACTATAACACTCTAGCCAAATGAATAGATATTATTGGACCATTCTGGCGAGCCTATCTTTGGTAGCCGCATCCTGTGGCAAAACTGAACCGGAAAGCGCCACAGCTCTTCCCGAGGGCAAATATCCGCTGAAGCTAACGGCAGAAATGACGCAGCCTCTGACACGTTCCGGAGGCAAGGACGCATGGACGGGAGGTGAGGAAATAGGCGTGAGCATGGACGGGCTGCTCTCCCCCAGGAAATTCGTGATTGAGCCGGGCGGCAGCGCAAAGCCTATCGATGCGGCAAATGCAATCTGGTGGAAGAACGCCGATGAGGCACGCGTCACGGCATGGTATCCTGACATCGTCAATCCTGCTCTTGACATCTCTGACCAAAGCGGCGGATATGCAGATTTTGATCTCGTGTGGGCCACGGCTGTAGGACGCTATGACCGGGATATAGTCCTTCAGTTCACACACAGGATGGCGAAAATCGAGTTCTCGCTCGCGGCCGGCGACGGAATCACCGAGGAAGAACTATCGAGCGCTTCTGTCAAGGTTCTCGGTGACGACGAGGCCTATTTCAGTATCGGAATGGTGGGTGCGGCGGACAAGTCGGACGGCGAGATAGCGCCCTACTACGACTCCGCGACGAAGAAGTTCGAGGCCGTTGTGGTGCCGCAGGACATGACGGGCAAGCCGCTCATCCGGATAGGGCTCGGCGGGAAGACCTTTGCCTACACCCCTGAGACTCAGTCCAAAGGCAAGCTTGACGCCGGCACCTGCCACAGCTACGCCATCACGGTGAAGGCCAACGGGCTTGAGGTGGAGACACCGTGGGGATACGACTGGTCCGATGGCGGCGAGGAGAACGTCACCCCCAAACAAGTGCAACTTTTCAAGGCAGATGAGCTTAAGATAGGCGACTACTTCTATTCCGACGGGACTTGGAGCGACGGTGGTCTGCGCAAACGCTATGAAGACGGCAGTATGGGGATAGCTGATCCCAAGCCCGCCCCCGTGCTGACTAACCCTACAACCGGTGCAAGCAGGGCAGTCGTCGGCATCGTGTTCCAGACGGACCCGAGCCGCATCGGCGCAAAAGAGAAAAAGAAACTGGGCGCTGTGCATGGGCTGGTGATGAGCGTTAAGAATGCCGCGACAAAACAAGGCTGGGGTCCTAACGAGGATGAAGGGCTGAAGAAGTGCAAAACGAAAGCCGACAGTTACAATGACATAAGCGGCTATGGAAACTGCGAACGAATCCGTTCCAATCGCGGCAACTTCGACAACTATCCTGCATTCAAGGCCGCCGACGATTATAACAAGGTCTGCCCTGTTCCCGCGACCACGACCGGTTGGTATCTTCCTGCCTCCGGCCAGTGGTGGGACATCCTGCAAAATCTGGGCGGTTGTCCGGCTTTTGCAAAGCAGGATGAACAAACCTCATCGGAAGACGGCTCTTGCAAATGGTATGATCAAGGCAATATGCTCGCTGCTTTGAACGCTTGGATGGTGCATATTGCCGATGGAAACAAGGATACATTTCGTCATGCTGACGATTTTTGGTCATCTTCGGAGGCCACGGGCTACTGGCCCGCACAGGAATGGACTGTGTGGTTCAATACCGGCATGCCGTGGGGCCAAGTGAGCAGTTTCCGTATCAGTAAGGCCTACGGTAACAATGTTCGTCCCGTCCTTGCTTTCTGATTCATTTAATCCATTTATCTATCAAGCACATGAATATGAAGACACGAAGCATATTACCTCTCCTGCAAGCCACGTTGCTCCTGCTGCTTGCATCCTGCACGCGAGAAGAACTCCCTGGCGCGCAGGACAACAAGACGCAACAAATCGCCATTTCTGTGACCGACGGGGGCTATTCCTCAGCTGACGCTCCAGTCACCCGCACGCTGGAAAAGGGCTACGCCACCGAGTTCACGGACGGCGACGCCTGCGGACTCTATGTGGTGCGCGATGCCAAAACGATCTATTCAAATGTGAAACTTATTGCGGAGCGGAATGCCGCCACAGGAAAACTTGTCTGGAAAGCTGCGGACGGGACAGTTCTCGCAGGAATGCCGAACGACCAATGTTATCTCTACTATCCCTACCGGCCCGACATGGACGGCAAGACCGCCGATGTTCCGCAGGACGCAATCAACCAGCGCGACCTGTTTTTCTTCCAGCCGCTCATCAGTTCATGGCAGCCGAATGAAGACCAGAGCACCAGAGAAGCCTACACCGCTTCCGACCTTATGACCTGCCACAGTACAGCCTCCCCGGGTCTGACGGTCAACACGCTTGATGTTGCATTTTTCATGAGTCACCGAATGTCACTTGCCGTCATTGACCTTCCGAAAACGGTCTATGAATTCACTGACGCGAGAGTTCCGGACTACACCGTCATCACCCCGACGACCTTCACCGGCTCCGCAAAGCCGCTTCGCACGGGAGACCATTTCCGCTACATAGTGAACCCGCAGGCAACGACACCCCCGACCATTTCCGGGAGCTTCGACGGAGGTAGCCTGGAGTTTACAATCACTCCTTCCGAACTTTACAAAGGCTACTTCAAGAGGTTCAAGGTGAACGGAGCCCCGGAGACGAAAATCAACTACACAATTCAGCGCGGCGACTTCCTTCTAACTGACGGCAACCTGCTGCCACGGGACGCAGCCCTCACCGAGGAACAAAAGGCGAAAGTCGCGGCCATAGTCTTCTGGACACCCGCCGAGACCGAGACTGAGGGCAGGATTACCCCGGCAAGGCTTTCCGACGACAAAATCAGGTCAAAGGATTTTCCGCACTGCACGCACGGGCTTGCAATATCCACTAAAAGACCAGTTCCAGCGCCTTGGCAAAACGACCACGACAACTGGACTGCCGACGATTTTGTGCTGAATTTCCAGAACAGCGACAATTTCTCAAGAGCCGACAAATCCGACTTCGCCCCAATCGCGCCGCTCAACAAGGCCGAAGACGACCTCAACAGAGTGCTCGGCTACCAGAACACCCGAATATTGTTGGCATACAACGACTGGCACCGTGCAAGCGGCAAGGGAACGCTCGTCGGGATTGCCGACAAGCTCATGGAATTTGCGGCCGCCAACCCTGCTCCGGAGGGGAGCACGGGATGGTACATTCCATCGGCTAAAGAACTCTATATGTTCGTGAACAAGGATCTCGACAACATCTACAAACTCAAAAACGGGTTTGAAACCTCAGACATTCTCAACAGTTCATATTCAACTCTCGGAATATACCCGCCGCTTGAATTTTTTCGATATCTTTGGTCCTCCACAGAAACCAAATTTAAATATTCGGATGTATTCGATAAAGCCTATCATCTGGACTACATTGGATATATAACCAATAGTGTCAAGCGAGTAGGGAGCAATGGAAAAGGAGTAGTGTTTGTATGCGCATTCTGATGCCCCTCTCCTCGCCGTGAAACATATTCTGCGGCAATGCCTGGCTTCCCATACCCATTTCATATTGCGTAAGTTCTGTAATTTGTGTAAATTCGCGGTCTTGTATTATGAGGATATGGAAAGGGATTCCCCGTTTCATACATAAACTTGAATAAAACAGATTACAGAATATGGCAAAGGTTATTTTGACAGGCGACCGTCCTACCGGCAGACTTCACATCGGGCACTATGTAGGTTCTCTCCGCAGAAGGGTGGAACTCCAGAACAAAGGAGGATATGACGATATGTTCGTGTTCATCGCTGACGCACAGGCACTCACGGACAATGCCGACAATCCGGAGAAGGTGCGCCAGAACATCATTGAGGTGGCTCTGGACTATCTTTCGGTAGGTCTCGACCCGTCAAAAGTGACCATTTTCATACAATCTCTCATCCCCGAGCTCTGCGAGCTGACGTTCTACTATATGAATCTTGTCACCATCGCCCGCCTCCAGCGCAACCCTACGGTGAAGAGCGAAATCGAGATGCGCAAGTTCGAGGGCGAGAGCATCCCTGCCGGATTCTTCACCTACCCTGTGAGCCAAACGGCGGACATCACGGCTTTCAAGGCCACGATTATCCCGGCCGGAGAAGACCAGGAGCCGATGATTGAGCAGGCCCGCGAGATTGTCCGCAAGTTCAACGGCACCTACAACTGCGACGTGCTCGTGGAGCCGGAAATCATGCTTCCCGACAACGCGGTATGCTGCCGCCTCCCGGGCACCGACGGTCGCGCCAAGATGAGCAAGTCTCTGGGCAACTGCATCTATCTTTCCGATTCTGCAGAAGAGGTTTGGAAGAAAGTGAAGGGAATGTACACCGACCCGACACACCTCAAGGTCACAGACCCGGGCAAGGTGGAGGGCAACACTGTCTTCACCTATCTCGACGCCTTCTGCCGCCCGGAGCATTTCGGCCGCTACCTTCCAGAGTATGAGAATCTCGACGCGCTCAAGGACCACTACCGCAGAGGAGGCCTTGGCGATATGAAGGTCAAGAAGTTCCTCGGCGCAGTCCTCGAAGAGGAACTCGCCCCTATCCGTGCCCGCCGCGCCGAACTTGAAAAGGACATCCCGGCAATCTACGAGATTCTCCGCCATGGCACCGAAAAGGCCCGCGCCGTCGCCGCCCAGACTCTCCACGAGGTGCGCGAAGCGATGAGAATCAATTACTTTGATGACCCGACGCTCATTGCCGAACAGGCAAAGAGATACGCGCGATAAGAAAATTATACACCATTAAACCTCTTACTTCCAATGAACAATCTCCATGTGTTTTTGATTATTCTCGCTGCTTCCGCCATATTGTTGTCCTGCGATCGGCATCCCGATGAAAATGCGCCATACGAAAGAGAACAACAAACATCAGATGCGCTGCAAGTCAGGACTTCTCTATGCACATATATTTTCGAACATTCGTATGAGCATAGTTCAAAAGCCCTTGTCAACAGAATCGAAAACAGGGCTACTGACATGAACAAAGATGTGCAGGCCGTTATGCTGCACAATGTTTCAGCAATGACTTTGGAGCAAGACCGTGCCATTGACATAGTCCGGCTTCTGGCTCGCGGAGGCAGCCTTGTCTATTGTGAGCCGACCAAGGCGGGGCTTGATGCGTTCATAAGGAATCTGCGTTCAGCAATACCTGCTTTTTACAAAAACCCGACTAAGATTACGCCAGACGGGCTGGCCGCTCTGAATTATATCACAGGACTGCGAGAAGGCATAGACGGACAGTTCACCTATGCATTCGCTGATGACGACGACCGCGACGGCATAATATGCGACATCCTTGCAGCCAGGGGCAACGGGCATTTCATTGTGACTGACCTTGACGACATTACGGAGACAAAGACAAGAACAAGCACCGGCAGTACCTTGGAATCCGAAAATGCGGGTGATGCGCTGACGGATTATGTCTATGGACTCCACGCAGATAAACTCGCAAAATGGCTTGAAGAGCGCGAGACGGCAGACGCAATCATGAGAAAAGGTGAAGAACTGCTCACTATGACAAAAGCCGACGGGGAAAGTCAGGAGCTGGACAAAATTACCAACGCACAGAAAATCACATATTCATTCAATGTATGTGCCGGTTATAAATGCGCTCCGCTTACAGTCTCCTACGAGATATGGACGGCCCATGATGGCAAGGGTTCGGACTACTATCTCATCCATCAGGAACTCCGCATCGAAAACAGCAAACTCGACTGCGGACCTGAGGACATGGGAATGAACCAATGGGCAACACACAAGGTTCCACAGGCTTTCGCCGGATTAGGCAAAGACGTCAGAGCCTATTGGGCATACATGACACGCCTGGGAACTCAGACAGAGCTTAGCGACGGGAATGCCGCCGTAGAGCACGTTTCTCCGGCAAACAACATCAGCGGTGTAACCGACTACACAGAAAACTTATCGTGGTCACTTGAGGGAGCTTTCGTGGCATCAGCGACTCCGAGTCTGAAACTGACCGGTAATGTATCCATGTCCAAAAGCTGGACGCACAGCATTCCGGACCTCGGGATGACATTCACCTACGACAAAAACAAGCCTAAGTGGGAATATACGGCAGGAGTGCTGCCGAAACTCATCAAAGACAAATATTGTGACCCGCGTCATGACCTTGCGAAGCCTATACTCAAAAATGACTGCACCGTCGGACATAGCTGGATTTGGAGAGCAGGAAATGCCTCCGGCTCATACACGTTCAAGTCCCGTGTCTGGGCCGACCTTCAGGGACTCTATGTGGATTACAATGACGCATATCAGAAAAAGAACAAGTACAAGACTTTCCCGACAGAAAACAGCAAGACTTTGGGATTGAATCCGCCGCCGCGCTTCCAACAGGAATGGATTATGACAATGTCTCCATACAACGAACAGACAGCGAAGCTTATGACGACATATTTCCCCGACTATTGGCTGCCATCGTTTTCTCTCTACACGGTCGAAGAAAATGACAAGTCCGCCATAGATGCCCAGATTGCGGCCACTCAGGCTGTTCTGGAAGAAAATCAGGCCATTCTGGAGGAGAACAAAGTGGCGTCATTCACACTCAACTGGAAACTGCTGCATGGTTCCGAAATCTATAAAAGTTACACTTACACTGCAAAGAAATAAGGTACAATGGTAAAGCATATAATTTTGTGGACACTCAAGGCCTACGCCACTCACCCGGCGCACCTCGCCGTGGCCAACACCAAGGTCCGCCCCTACGCCGCCCTCCGCTCCTGCCTCGACTACGAGTTCTAAGAAATCCTACGTACCATTTTTGTGATACTTTTATACCTATCTTTATTCGACAGCACAAAATAAAAATCGCGGATTTTATTCGGTAGTATCGAATAAAATCCGCGATATATTAATAAATGCCGGCAACCTACTCGGCGCGGGATGTTTTTGCCGGGATGGTGAAGGCGTCGGCGGGGAGAGCGGCGGACTGGAGGAAGCCGGTCATCTTGTATTCGTTGACGGCGCCGCTGAACTCGGTGAGTTTCATGTACTGGAGGAGGCCGTCGGACTTGCGGTAGCTCAGTTCGATGCGGGAATAGCCGCGGACTGCCTTCTTGCGGGCAGTGATTGTGACGTCGGTCGAACGGGCGAATTTCTGAACCCGGATGTCGGCATCGTTCTCGTCGGCAACTTTCTGAGTGTCACCTTTCACGCAGTTGAGAAGCGTTGCGCTCATGCCGCGCATCGGGGCATTCTTCGTGGTGTCGAAACGGCGTTCCTTGCCGGCCTGACGGATGAAAACAGCGGTGCCGTCAATGACGACGAGATTGGTCGAAGGCGCGTCATAATGAAGGGCAAGGCTGCCTGGCGCGGAGTAATAGATCTTGCCTGAGTCTTTCTCCGTAGTGCCGGCCGCTGTCTTTGTGTGGGTGAAACTTGCCTGGAGTCCTTTGACCTGGGCGGAAACTGCCGTCACACAGAGGAGCGCGGCAATAAGAGTAAGTATCTTCTTCATATCAAATATCTTATAACAATTCAAATCAATTTTCCCCCGTCAGCCTTCTCCGATAGAACGGAATTTTCAGAATCATGCGGAAGAGGAACGGCTCAATTGAGTAGGAAAGTAGGATTGAGGCGGACATTCCGATGATGGAGCTGATGCCGATGGAACGGATGGCGGGGTGGACAGCGAAGAGCAGCGAGCCGGTCACAACGATGAGAATCATCGCCGAAAGGCCTATCGCCGTCTTGTGATAGTTCAGCATCTCGGTTCCCTTGCCGGAGGCGGCGGCGAGAAGACCCTGCATCACGAAGATGCTGTAGTCCACGCCGATGCCGAAGATGAAGGACGAGATGATGATGTTGATGAGATTGAACTCCAGGCCGAAGAGCCACATTATGCCCTGCACGACATACCAACTGAGAGTCATCGGGAGGAAGGCGATGACGGCGACCGCGATGTTGCGGAAAGACAGGAGAAGGACAACGAAGACGAAAATCATTGAAATCCAGAGGATTGTATTGAAGTCTCCATGGATAATCTCCACCATATTGCCGGTGTAGAAGAACGGATCAACCACAAGCGAACCGTCCACCTTGTCCACAACCTTATTTACCGTCATCTTCTCACCCTCAGGCATGAGCGCAGAGGTAAAGATCATGTAGGTGCCGTCCCTGCCGCGCTCTATGAAGTTCGAAGTAATGGACTCGGGAAGAGCGCCGGAGTCATAGAGTGATTCGGGCGCGTAATCCGCCTCGCAAAGGGCAGTGAACGGAGTGAAAAGTTCCGGACTCAAACCCTGTTCCTTAGCTGCCGCAGCAAGGCGCGACTCAGTGATTTGAAGCCTTGTGCGTCCTCCGCCCATAGGTTTTTGCCAATACTCTGTCCACTCATATATGCGTTCCTGCTGCACATCCTCCGGAAGAAGAATGGCACTCATATCTCCGTGACGCTTCACAATCCCCTCCCTGCGCAGAGAATCGAGTGCTGCGGAAAGACGACGGCTGCACTCTATCGCAGAATCGAGAGTGGCTCCGGTTGCCGCATAGTATTGCGAAGACCAGCCTCCGTTGTTCTCTGCATTGTAGATGCTCATCGACTGGCGAACTTTAGGACTCATATAGTTGATATCCCGCAGATTACTGTCAAATTCCGGGGACGGAAGGAATAGGCAGACAACGGAAATCGCCCCGATAATCGAGAGTATCCAAGGATTGCTGTCGAGAGGAAGAGAATTCACTCTGTCGAAAAATGCAAATGCCTTACGCGACTTGCGGTTACGCTCCGGACGGAAGAACTGAGGGAGGAAAACCAGAGCAAACAAAGTCGTTCCAATCATCGCGAATGAAGCAAAGAGCCCGAAATCGCGCAGGAGCTCGCTACTGGTGAAGAGCAGTCCGGCAAACGCGCCTATCGTGGTGAGACAGCCGAGAAAAACCGGCTTTGATTCGTCGCGAAGCACCTTTTCCGGGTCATCCACATATTTGTAGTGAGTCAGCACATGGAGACAATAGCTCAATGCCACTCCCAGCACAATCGCGCCTATACCCACCGCCATCAGGGACATGCTTCCCTTTATCCAGTACATCATCGCAAGCGCCGCAAGCGTCCCGTAGGCCACCGGAGAAAGCAGCAGAGGAAGCGACGACTTGTTCTTGAAGAAAAGTGAAATCAGAAGAATGATGAGAAGAAGGGATATGCCCACGGTCATCACAAGGTCCGCCTTGATTCGGCGGGAATTGTTCGCACTCATAGCCGGAGAGCCGTGCATAAAGACCTCAACCTCAGGATGACGCGCCTCGAATGCATCAACTTCATTCTCTATCATATCCACGAAATCGGCAGAAGCCTGCGAATCCATATAATTGAAATCCGGAGCCACGAAAGCGAGAACCACATTGCCGTCCTTTGTGAAGAAATGACGGTTCTTGAGTGTCATGCCTCCTTTATAACTTGAGAGCGAGTCACCATCATTCTTAAGTTCCGCTCCTTCACCCATCATATCCTTAAGCGCAGCGAGCATTCCGTAGCGCAAACCGGCAGGGTCGTAACTGACGAGCATCTGAAGATTGCCATCTTCATCATTTTCAAGCAGTTGCTCATTTGCTGCCATACGGGCCCGTATGCACCTCCACGTCAGAAGGCTGTCAAAAGCCTCGTAACACTCGGGAGCGACGAAGGTCGGGAACTCCGCAATGGCGTAGTCCATCGCACTCATCATCGTGTCATCGTCAATGCAGCTCAGCACACTTGCAATGTAGCGTCCACCGTCACGGACAACGAGCGAATCGATGAATTCGTCACAACAGTCGCTGAGAGTCTGAGCATCAAGTTTCGGCTCAGTTCCGACCTTTTCGACAGAAAATCCCTTGGGAGCAATCTGGATAAAGACCTTGTCCTTAACTTTCAAGTTACTGAACACCAGTTCATAAGACGCGGAATTGTCTGTCTTCGGAAGGAGCTTTATAATATTCTCCTCATAGTGAAGCCTAAATCCGAAAACTGAAAACACCACGGCCGAACCGAGCATCAGTAGCCACATGAGCCATCGGTTTCCCTTGAAATAACGGTATATAGAAATGAATACCCTCTCCATAAACTATATAAAATTTCACAAAATTGTCGCAGCAGCAACTTCTAAGCACAAAAATCCTGCGAAGTTACAAAATAATTTGCTTAACTTTGCAAAAGTATGTATGTGAATGGCTTCCATAGCGACATTGTAGCAGCTATTGTCTTCGACTGCAAACGATGCCAACACTAACCTTTCGAGTTTATTAGTACAAACATAACAACAAAAACAATGAAAAGATTAACCTATCTTCTAACTCTCGGAGCGCTTCTCGTGCTCGGGACCGGTTGCGACAAGGAATCGGCAACCGACAACACCCCAGTCCCTCTTTACGTCAACACTTGGGTCATAACTGACAGTAGCACCGACGGACCTCAAAACTCAGTATTCTGCTTCAATGCCGACAAGACATTTTATGTCGGGTATATCGTTAACGAGGCTATGCTTAAAAAAATACAGGACGACATCAAGCCTTCCACCGACGGTGACGCGCCTACAATCGACGGAGATGGAACCGGAAACGGAGAAAAGTCCAGGTTCACCGCAGAGCAGATCGAAATACTCAAGTCCCTAAAAGTGAATGATATCGCCGTTATGATAAAGGGAGTTTATGTCGAGATTCCTGGAGAAAATGATGATGTCTATCTTTCAACGTTCTTCCTGCAAAACATTGACGGCATGGATAGGGCAGAATACCTCCGCAATGAACTCCACATATTCAACATTTCTGAAAATGAGGTCACGATTGAAAACAAGGAGGGAGGTATGAAAGCGACAAAAGCACCAAGCCTTGCGACTTCTGGACTAACGGTGGGAAAGGCTGTTGAATGCAGCTTCCTCTTTATATCTTAATTTTTAAAACACAAACATTCGACAATATGAAAAAATTGATATACAGCACATTGGCGCTCACATCTCTTATATTTGCAAGCGCCTGCGACAAGATGAACACCGAACCGGCTGAGGAGCCGAAACTTTATGTAAACACTTGGGTCGTGAATTTCAACAAGACAGACGACGCCGCAAAGGACGAGTGGATGGTATTCAGATTGAATGCCGATGGGACGGCAACAATAGGAGAGGTCTTCACAGATATTGAGACTGATTTCAAGAAAGGAGTCGACGTGGAAAAGCTCACGCCTGAACAGAAAACCTTTGTCGATGGTCTCAAAGATAACGATGTATGGACAATGGATGGTTGGTATTCGATAAAGATCAACAGCGACGGAAGTCACGTACTCTGCATCGTGTATGAGAGCTTGTATGGAAACAACGAGAAACGGAGAGAGGGTCAGAGTTTCTCTTTCAAGGAAGTCTCTAAAGATCATATGTTACTTTTTGACGGATTTGATGATAACGACAAACCAACCTTCTACGATGTCTTCAGCGCCGAAACCTCTACGCTTAAGATTGGAACATTCTACAATGAGAAGTATTTCTTTGGTATTCCAAAAAAAGAAGCTGATAAAAGCTAATTTACAGCATTCTCATCTAAAAAATCACTCCGAAGGTCACATCAATTTCCTTCGGAGTGATTTTTATATATGAACGCTGGGGTAAAAGGCGTTATTTCTTTATTGCAGCAATACCAGGCAGTTCAATCCCTTCCAAATATTCCAGCATAGCGCCGCCACCGGTAGAAACATAGCTTACCTTGGAAGCGAAGCCCATCTGAGTCACGGCTGCAACTGAGTCACCACCGCCGACAAGTGTGAACGCGCCGTTCTCGGTAGCCTTTGCAAGCATCTCGGCAACTTTGTTTGTACCCTTTGCAAATGCAGGAATCTCAAACACGCCGACAGGACCGTTCCAAAGAATGGTCTTGGACTTCATAATGACGTTCTCCCAAGTTGCGAGCGTGCTCGGAGCGGCGTCAACACCCTCCCAGCCGTCAGGAATCTCCGTGTTGCGGCAAATCTTCGTATGAGCATCCTCGGAGAATGCGTCAGCGATCACAACCTCGTCTGAAAGATAGAGTTTCACGCCCTTCTCCTCAGCCTTCTTGAGGATGTTGAGAGCGAGGTCCATCTGGTCGTCCTCGCAGAGAGAATTTCCGATGTGTCCGCCCTGAGCCTTCTTGAATGTGTAGACCATTCCACCGCCGATAATCATATTGTCAACGATGTCGAAGAGGTGCTCGATGATACCGATTTTCGAAGAAACCTTTGCTCCGCCGATGATTGCGGTCACAGGATGCTCAGGAGTCTTGAGTACGCGGTCGATAGCCTTGATTTCGCCTTCCATCACATAGCCGAACATCTTGTCGTTAGGGAAGTAGTCGGCGATAAGAGCTGTGGATGCGTGTGCACGGTGAGCCGTTCCGAATGCGTCGTTGATGTAGCAGTCAGCGTAAGAAGCGAGTTTCTCGACAAATTTCTTCTGGCTTTCCTTGAGAGCGGCCTTTGCAGCCTTCTTTTCCTCGTCGGTTGCATCCTCTGCGAGTCCTCTCGGCTTGCCTTCCTCCTCAGCATAGAAACGGAGGTTTTCGAGAAGGAGAACCTCACCCGGTTTGAGAGCCGCTGCCTGTGCGTCAGCCTTCATGCAGTCGTCGGCGAACTTCACCGGCGTTCCGAGGAGTTCCTCGAGGTGCGGAAGTATGTGCTTGAGAGAGAATTTCTCAGTCACGCCTTTCGGACGGCCGAGGTGTGACATAATGATGAGCGAACCGCCCTTCTCAAGAACTTTCTTGAGTGTAGGGATTGCGGCACGCATACGTGTGTCGTCCGTAATTTCGAACTTATCGTTGAGCGGAACGTTAAAGTCCACGCGCACGATGGCTTTCTTGCCTGCGAAATCGTAAGTTGAAATGTTCTGTTGCATAATTTTTATAATAAAATATATCTTTTCCGACATATACCCTTCATTACGGGCATGGGCTGCAAAGATAGCAATTTTTATGCTAACTTTGTGCAAATTTGATGATATGACAATTGAAAGCCCAAGCCCGCTGTGGAAGGACTATCAGCTGATAGACTGCGGAAACTTTGAGAAACTCGAAAGATTCGGAAAAATTGTGATGGCGCGTCCTGAGCCCAAGGCTATTTGGGACAAGTCACTGTCGGAGGACGAATGGAACAGGCTCATGCACACGCGCTTCGCCCCTGGAGCGGGGTTTGGCAAAGCCGGCAAGGAAGACAGCGGTACATGGAAGCGGGTCAAAAGGATGGACGACCAGTGGTTTATCAACTATGGCGGCTATGGGGCGGAGGGTCCTTCATTCCGTCTGCGTCTTGGGCTGACTTCTTTCAAGCACGTTGGCGTCTTCCCGGAACAGGCACCAAACTGGGAATATATCTACTCACATACAAAAGCACTCGTGGAAAAAGCTAAGGCCGAGGGGCGTCCGACACCTAAGGTGCTGAATCTCTTTGCCTACACCGGGGCTGCGTCTCTGGCGGCAAAGGCTGCGGGGGCCGATGTGACGCATCTCGACTCGGTGCGTCAGGTGGTGACTTGGGCGAAGGGGAATATGGAAAACAGCGGCCTGGACAATATCCGTTGGGTGGTGGAGGATGCGCTGAAGTTCGCGCGGCGTGAGGCAAAGAGAGGCAATGTCTATCAAGGAATTATCCTCGACCCTCCGGCATACGGGCACGGACCTGACGGGGAGAAATGGAAGCTGGACGAGTGTCTGAACGATATGCTCAAATGCGTTTCGGCGATTTTGGCTCCGACAGACAGTTTTATGGTGCTGAATCTCTATTCCAACGGCTTCAGCGCAGTGCTCGGAGAGACGGTGGTGCGGCAAAATTTCTGTCTGAAGACGGGATTTAAGGAAATTCAGAGCGGCGAACTTGTGCTGACGGACTCTTATGGGAAGCGGCTGCCGCTGAGCATCGTTGTGAGACTGTCCCGATGACGGGACGGAGCGAAGAAAAGGCGACCTGCTTCAGGTATTATTATCGGGATTATTTTGAGTATAAAAACATATAACTTTCGTTAAATATTGCTGACACAAAACTAAAATAAACATTTATGCAATTCAAAAGATTTCTATTTTCGATCGCCGCAGCGTTTCTTTTCGCGGCAACGCCGTCATTCGCGAAGGACGTGAATTATCGTGTGACATCACCGGATGGGCACATCAGCGCCACTGTTGTGGTCGGCGAAGACATCAGATATTCGGTATCCCGCAACGAACAGACTCTCATCGCCCCGTCGACGATTTCGATGAACCTTTCAGACGGCACCGTTTTCGGCCGGAACGACAAAGTGCGCAAGACGGTGAGAACATCGTTTGACGATACATTCTCCACCGTGGCCTATAAGAAGGCGGAGGTCCGCGATAATTATAACCAGATTTTATTGAATTTCAAGGAGTTCTCTCTCATTTTCCGCGCCTACGACGACGGTGTCGCATATCGTTTTGTCAGCAATCTCGACAAGAAGAAGACATACGAGGTCATTTCCGAGCAGGCGGAATTCAATTTCGGAGAGGACAGGCAGGCGTTCATCCCTTATGTGAATTCGGGTGCAAAGACCGTCGAGGGACAGTACTTCAATTCCTTTGAGAACACCTACACGGTACAGAATCTTTCACAGTGGAGAAAAGACAGGCTGGCCTTCCTTCCTCTCGTCGTAGCAGCAGACGAGGGAGTGAAAATTCTCATCACGGAAGCAGACCTTACTAACTATCCGGGAATGCACGTAATCGGGACGGAGGGTTCAAACTCGCTGAAAGGAATGTTCGCGCCTTATCCGAAAGTCATCGAGCAGGGCGGTCACAACAGGCTCCAGGGAATGGTCAAGGAGCGCGAAAACTTCATTGCGAAGGCCTCTGGAGATGAGGTTTTTCCATGGAGGGTGATTATGGTGAGCACATCTGACTCGCAACTGGCAGTGAACGACATGGTCTGGAAACTCTCTCCAAAGCAGGATGCCGGCACGGACTATGGTTGGGTTAAGCCGGGCAAGGTTGCCTGGGACTGGTGGAACGACTGGAACCTCTATGGAGTGGATTTCAAAGCGGGCATCAACAACGAGACCTATAAATATTACATCGACTTCGCTTCGACCCATGGCATCGCCTATGTAATTCTCGACGAGGGATGGGCTGTGAATCTTCAGGCAGACCTGTTTCAGGTGATTCCGGAAATCGACATACAGGAACTTGTGGATTATGGCAAGGAGCGTGGAGTCGGCATCATTCTTTGGGCGGGTTATTGGGCGTTCAACCGCGATATGGAGAAGGTCTGCAGGCATTATTCAGAAATGGGAGTGAAGGGTTTCAAGGTCGATTTTATGGACAGGGACGACCAGCTGATGGTGAATTTCCACGCCCGCGCCGCAGAAACGGCTGCAAGATATGATCTTATGCTCGATTTCCACGGCACCTACAAACCGACCGGACTGAGCCGCCGCTGGCCTAATGTCGTGAATTACGAGGGTGTGCACGGTCTGGAACAGATGAAATGGAGACCGAAGGAGTGTGATCAGGTGACCTACGACGTGACGGTTCCGTTCATCCGTATGGCCGCCGGCCCTATGGACTACACTCAGGGGGCGATGCGCAATGCAAGCAAGAGCAATTACCGCCCCGTCTATAACGAGCCGATGAGCCAGGGCACCCGTTGCCGCCAACTCGCGGAATATGTGGTTTTCGATTCCCCACTGAATATGCTCTGCGACTCCCCGTCCAACTACATTGCAGAAGTGGAGTGCACAGAGTTTATTGCCGCCTGCCCGGAGACTTGGGATGAGAGTCTGGGAGTGAACGGGGAAATCGGCAAGTACATCACCATTGCCCGCCGCAGCGGTGACGCCTGGTATGTCGGTGCCCTCACGAACTGGGACGAGCGGGATATTACCCTCGATTTGAGTTTCCTCGGCGAAGGCGACTGGTCTCTCGACATCTTCCAGGACGGCCCTAACGCCGAAAAGGCAGCCCGTGACTACGTTCACACCACCGCCACCGTTCCTGCCGACCGCAAAATCACCGCTCACCTCGCCCCTGGCGGCGGCTGGGCAGCGAAGATTACCCGCAAGTAAGGAAGAACTCTGATTCATATATAAAGCTTTTGCATAATTTTTTGTGCATTTTTGGGAAAAATCTGCACTTTTTCCTGTGCAATGTGCTATATTTGCAAAAAATCGAAGACAATGGAAAGTTTGTACAATACATTCCGCATAAAGCTCTCGCTTGTCCCTATGGACTATTTCCGCAGTTTTCACGAACAAATCAAATGGGAAAGCCGGCTTATCTGCATTATGGGGCAAAAAGGTGTCGGAAAATCCACGATGATTCTGCAACATATCAGAAAATATGATAATCTTGACGAAACTCTCTATGTGACGGCAGATAATATGTATTTTGCCGGACATACTCTTTATGAGCTTGCCGGAACCTTTTATTCACAAGGCGGCAAACGCCTTTATATCGATGAAATACATAAATATAAAGGATGGTCAACAGAAGTAAAAAATATTTACGATGACTACCCTACTTTACAGCTTGTGTATTCGGGCAGCAGCCTGTTAGCGCTCAGGAAAGGAAATAAGGCCGATCTCAGCCGCCGCAGCATTCCATATGAAATGCCGGGGCTGTCGTTTCGAGAATATTTGAATATTCGTAACGGATGGAAGCTGAAATCCTCGCAGTTTGAGGATGTATTGAGAGGCGACGTCGATTTCCCGTATGGAGAGCATCGCCCCCTAAAATATTACAAAGAGTACTGCCGTTACGGATTCTATCCGTTTTTTCAAGAAGGCGATGCCGAAATCCGGCTTCAGAATGCGGTTCTTGCTACTGTAGAGGATGACATTCCCGATTATGCGGATATGACGGTAACATCGGCAGCGAAGCTAAAGAAACTGATGTATGTCCTTGCCAAGAGCGTCCCATTCAAGCCAAGCAATGACACGCTTGGTCGTAACCTCGGGATAAGCCGCAACTCTATTCCTGACTATATCAGTTATCTTGAAGCGACGGGGATGTTCAATGCGCTCCGTGAACTGGGTCATAGCGACAACCTGTTGGCGAAACCGGAAAAACTGTATTTGGGGAACAGCAACATTGCATATTCACTGTCGGAAGATGGGATAATCGATGACGGCAATATGCGGGAGACTAACTTTCTGGCTTGGACGAAACATATATATAGCCCGACGTCTTCCAAAATCTCCGATTTTGAAATTAATGGAATCACTTTCGAGGTAGGAGGCAAGAATAAAAACGGCTCTCAGATAAAGGATACAAGGATCGGCTACCTCGTCAAAGATAACATAGAGTATGCTTTCGGCAAATCTATTCCAATATGGATGTTCGGATTTCTCTACTGACACTCAATCAAACTCTGATTCATAAAAAGAAATCACCCCGTCCATCATAAAGATAGACGTGGTGATTATTTTGCGTGGTCCCAGCAGGGCATGATCCTGCGACCCCCTGATTATGAGTCAGGTGCTACTAACCAACTGAGCTATGGGACCGAAAATTCAAAGAACTTAAAATTTACAGAGCCGCCGTTTGGAGTGACGGCTCTGCAAAGATATAAAATCTTTTTCGAATTTCAATTAGCAAACCTTGATCTCGACCTCGACACCACTTGGGAGTTCAAGCTTCATGAGGGCATCAACGGTCTTCTGGGAAGACTCGTAGATGTCGAGAAGGCGGCAGTATGAGTTCAGCTCGAACTGCTCGCGTGCCTTCTTGTTCACGAAAGTAGAGCGGTTGACAGTGAAAATCTTCTTGTTGGTCGGAAGCGGAATAGGACCGCTGACACGGGCACCAGTAGAAGAAACTGTCTCGACGATCTTCTTCGCGGACTTGTCAATCAGCATGTGGTCGAATGACTTAAGCTTAATTCTGATTTTTTGGCTCATATCGTTATTGTATAACCAATTAAACTTTCTGTTATTATTCCTCCTCAGGAACCTTGTAGCCGGACTTTTCGATGATTTCTTTCGCGAGGTTAGCAGGAACCTCAGCGTAGTGGTCGAAAGTCATGGTGCTGGTAGCACGTCCTGATGAGATGGTACGGAGAACCGTCACGTAACCGAACTGCTCTGCGAGCGGAACGAATGCCTTGACGATGCGGGCACCAACAGTTGAATCCATTGCAGTAACCTGTCCGCGACGACGGTTGAGGTCGCCAACGATGTCACCCATATAGTCTTCCGGAGTAACCACCTCAAGGCTCATGATAGGCTCAAGAAGAACCGGCTTTGCCTTAGGGCAGGCGTGACGGAATGCCATACGTGCGCAGATTTCGAATGAGAGCTGGTCTGAATCGACAGGGTGGAATGAACCGTCCTTGAGGGTAACCTTGAGTGAAGGGACCTCGTAGCCTGCGAGAACTCCGTTTGCCATTGCTGACTTGAAGCCCTTTTCGACTGACGGGATGAATTCCTTAGGAACGTTACCTCCCTTAACCTCATCAATGAACTGGAGACCTGTCTGTCCTTCGTCAGCTGGAGCAACCTCGACGATGATGTCAGCGAACTTACCACGACCACCGGACTGCTTCTTGAACACCTCACGGTGCTGAACCGGCACTGTGATGGCCTCTTTGTAATTAACCTGAGGTGCACCCTGGTTGATGTCGACACCGAACTCACGGCGAAGACGGTCAACGATGATGTCAAGGTGAAGCTCACCCATACCGCTGATGACTGTCTGGCCTGTTTCGTGGTCTGACTTGACTGTGAAGGTCGGATCCTCCTCGGCAAGTTTTGCAAGTGCGATTCCGAGTTTGTCAAGATCCTTCTGAGTCTTAGGCTCGACTGCAAGTCCGATTACCGGATCAGGGAACTCCATTGACTCAAGGGTGATAGGGTTTGTATCAACGCAGATTGTGTCACCTGTACGCAGATCCTTGAATCCGACAGCGGCGCAGATGTCTCCGGCCTCCACGAAATCAATAGGGTTCTGCTTGTTCGAGTGCATCTGGTAGAGACGCGCCACGCGCTCCTTCTTGTCGGAACGGGTGTTGAGCACGTACGAACCGGCGTCGAGATGTCCTGAATATGCCCTGAGGAATGCGAGACGTCCCACAAACGGGTCTGTCGCAATCTTGAACACAAGTGCGCAGAACGGCTCCTTTGCGTTCGGATGACGGACTTCCTCTTCTCCTGTCTTAGGATTCGTTCCCTTGATTGACGGAATGTCAAGCGGAGAAGGAAGGTAGCGCATCACGGCGTCGAGAAGGAACTGGACACCCTTGTTCTTGAATGAAGAGCCGCAGCATGCAGGCACGATTGACATGTCAATGGTTGCCTTGCGGAGAGCCGCAATAATCTCGTCCTCGGTGATTGAATCAGGGTCTTCGAAGAACTTCTCCATGAGAGTGTCGTCGTAGTCAGCCGCAGCCTCAACGAGTTTCTCCCTCCATGCGGCAGCCTCTGCCTTCATGTTCTCCGGAATTTCCCTGAGTTCGTAGTTCACGAGCTCTTCTCCACCGTCATAGTAGATTGCCTTGTTGGCGATGAGGTCGATGATGCCCTCGAACTTATCCTCGGCTCCGATAGGGAGGCAGATAGGAACAGCCCTTGCGCCAAGCTTGGTCTTGATTTCCTCAACGACGGCGAGGAAGTCTGCACCGACACGGTCCATCTTGTTGACATACGCAATCTTAGGAACACCGTACTTGTCAGCCTGACGCCAAACGGTCTCAGACTGAGGCTGTACACGTCCTACCGCGCAGAAGGTAGCGACAGTTCCGTCAAGAACACGGAGCGAACGCTCAACCTCAACTGTGAAGTCAACGTGACCCGGAGTGTCGATGAGGTTAATCTGATATGTATCTCCCCTGTAGTGCCAGAAAGCGGTAGTAGCGGCAGAAGTGATGGTGATACCACGCTCCTGCTCCTGGACCATCCAGTCCATAGTGGCCGCACCCTCGTGAACCTCACCGATCTTGTGAGTCTTTCCCGTGTAGTAGAGAATACGCTCCGAGGTAGTGGTCTTTCCGGCATCGATGTGAGCCATGATACCGATGTTTCTGGTGAATTTAAGATCTCTTGCCATTTGTCAATGTCTCCTTGGGGATTAGAATCTGAAGTGTGCAAAAGCCTTGTTGGCCTCTGCCATTCTGTGCATATCTTCTTTTCTCTTGAATGCTGCGCCCTCGCAGTTGTATGCCGCGATGATTTCAGCACAAAGTTTTTCGGCCATGGAGTGGCCTGAACGCTTGCGGGCGAAGACTATCATATTCTTCATGGAAAGTGAAATCTTCCTTTCAGGACGCACCTCCATCGGCACCTGGAAGTTAGCTCCACCGATACGGCGTGATTTCACCTCAACCTGAGGTGTCACGTTTTCGAGAGCTTTCCTCCAAATATCGAGAGGAGCCTTGTCAGAATCTTTCATCTTCTCGCCTACCATGTCAATGGCATCGTAAAAAATAGAATACGCGATACTCTTCTTTCCCTGCAACATAAGATTGTTCACGAAACGGGTAACCATTACGTCGTGAAACTTAGGATCAGGAAGTAGAATCCTCTTCTTAGGCTTCGATTTTCTCATTGTTTTGTTGGAAATTAAGGTAATAAATTAAAAATTACTTCTTAGCGGGCTTCTTACCTGCCTTTGGCCTCTTGGCTCCGTAGAGAGAACGTGACTGAGTCCTTCCCTCAACGCCGGCAGTATCCAAAGCGCCCCTAAGGATGTGGTAACGTACACCAGGAAGGTCCTTTACACGACCGCCACGAACGAGCACGATTGAGTGCTCCTGCAGGTTGTGGCCTTCTCCAGGGATGTACGCGTTGACCTCTTTAGAGTTGGTAAGACGTACACGGGCAACCTTACGCATTGCTGAGTTAGGTTTCTTAGGTGTGGTTGTGTACACACGCACGCATACGCCCCTTCTCTGAGGGCAAGCATCCAGCGCGCGAGATTTACTCTTCTCGACGATAACCTCGCGTCCTTTGCGAACTAACTGTTGAATTGTTGGCATAAATGATTATAAATCTTTTATTTATGTTTAACTCCCCAATTTTTGGGGCTGCAAATATACGAATAATTTTTTGATTATCAACAACAAACCCATACATTTGTGTCGCGGAAGATTTTTCGTCTTCCGAAATTGGCAAGGCACGATGTGTGCGGACGAAAGGATATTGAGGATATATTATATATATGTATAACCTAAAAAAAATTTGTTGATATGAAAAGGAATATGATTTTGGCTGCTCTTGCGGCCGCCACGGTTCTCGGAGTCATCGGATGCTGCGGGACGAAGGACGTAAAAGTTGAGACCATCAAAAAAAATGCGGCGTATGCTCTCGTGGAGGGAGGAAGGGACTCCGTGAAGATTGAGATAAGCTTGCAGTTCCCGACGGAAGGACTCGGGGCTGAAGCTGCCGAAGGGATTTGCGATGGAATCGTTATGGACGCGCTCGGCGAACAATTCTGCGGAATGACGACACACGAGGCAGTGCAGGGCTACATTGAAGAGACGGTAAAAAACTACCGCGACGCCAACCTTGAGTTCGTAGATCAGGTTGCGAAGAACCCGGAGGACAGGGAGGAAGGCGAATGGGACATCTTCACTTGGGAATTCATGATTGAAGGACGCATGGAAAGCGACTACAACGGCTTTCTTTCCTACTCTCTCTCAAAATACAGCTACACCGGCGGAGCGCACGGCGGCACGTTGCTGCTCGGTCTGAACTTTATGAAAGAGACCGGCGACCCGGTCACCGAAAACGACATCTTCGCGTTCGGCTACGAAGAACGGCTCAGCACCGCCCTTCGCGCCCACCTGAAGTCTTCGCTGGACAAGGATAGCTACAATATGCTCTTTACGACCGACATCACTCCGAACGGCAACTTTGTTCTCAGTAAGGCCGGCATCACATACATCTACGGTCAGTACGAAATCGGCCCATATTCGATAGGCATAATCAAGGTCACCGTTCCTTGGAGCGAGATTCAGGATATACTGAAGTAGCCGAAGACTCACAACACGAAATCGCAAAATGTTTCTGATTATTCGCCCCGACCCATATAGGAGGTGATGGCGGTGCGGTAGGCGATGAGCGCGTCGATGCGGGCTGAGGAGGCGGTGCGGTAGGCGGTCTCGGCCTGGAGGAGGTCCTGGAGGGGGATTAGGCCGGCGGAGTAGTTGGAGAGAGAGACTTCGTAGAGGCGGCGGGAGTTGGAGAGGCTCTCCTCGGCGAGTTGCCAGGAGTCGTAGGCGGAGGTGAGGTCGAGCCAGAGTTTGCCGACGAGTAGATGGAGTTGACTGTCGAGGTAGGCGCGGTCATTCTCGGCCTTGGCTATTTCGGTGCCGATGCGCTGGGCGCGGCGGGCTGTCTTGCCCCAGTCGGAGAGAGGAATCTGGACTGAGGCAAAGGCTATGGCGTTGTAGCGGCCTTTTTTGTAGAGATTGGAGTAGCCGGTGGAGGCGCCGACCGCAACCTGCGGGAGGCCCTCCCCTATGGCGAGGCGCTGTTCCAGGCGCTTGGCCCGGACTTGAAGGCCGAGCAGGCGGGTCTCTTGCATGGATGCTACAATCTCGTCTTCATCACGCCAGTATGTTTCCGGGGCGGCCGGCAGTTCGGAGACGGTGTCGAGCGTGAGGGAGTCGATGAAAGGGCGCTCGGGGGTGGCGTTGGAGGAATAGACGGTGTAGGGCTGGCCTATGGCGTTGAAGAGATTCATCTTGGAAAGGCGGATGCCGCTCGTGACTTTTTTGCGGGCCGCTTTCAGCTCGCCGCGCTTGAGTTCGAGTTGGAGGATGTCAGTCTCGGCGGCGAGGCCGGAGCCGATTGCCGCCGAGAGGCTGGAGTAGAGAGTGTCGAGGGTGCCGTCGAGATAGTCAAGAGTTTCGAGTTTGTCTGAGAGCGAGACTACCTGCCACCAGAGACTGTCAACGGCTTCAACGGTCTCGCGGTGGCGGATGTCTTTCTGAAGCTGTGCGGCTTCGACTCCGAGGGCGGCGAGACGGTTGCCTGTGACGATGCGGCCTCCGGCATAGACCGGCTGGAGTGCCATGAGGGATGCGGAGTAGCCCTGCTTGAAAGACTTGTATTTGGTATTGATGCCATAAAGGGAGCCGTAGGACTCAATCTCGCTCTGAATGTTCCATGCCAAGTCGTTATTGCCGAGGATGTCGGTTACGCCGATTTCGAGCAGGGGGTTCATGGCCCAATAGCCGAATGCGGTGGCCGAGACGCGGGGGAAATATTCGGAGAGGGCTTCCTGCTTGCGGAGCCATGCGGCACGGACATCGAGGGAGGCGTTGTTTAGGGCTGCGTTGTTCTGCATGGCCATTTCGCGACAGTCTGCGAGCGTCAGCGAGCGCCCCCCGACATCGCAAGATGGCGGAACTGCGGACTGGGCGGCGACGTCGGGCGGAAGCTGAGTCGCGAAGAGGGCGACAGCCGCTGCGGTGGCCACGAGTCTTCGGTATGCTGAGCCGTATTTTTCTATATTATATATAGTCATCATGAGTTTGTTTATTCGAGGACCACGCTTTCGTCTGACATCGGGATTTCGGGGGACGGGACGGGGTTCTTTTTGTCGGCACTACGGAAAATCTGCCAGTAGGAGACGGGCATTATGAGGGTGATGAGGATAACGGAAAGCATTGTGCCGAAGCAGATTACAACTCCCATAGGCATCCAGAGGAGGTCGCCGCTGATTATCATCGGGAGCACTCCGAGGGCTGTGGTGCAGGAGGTGAGGAAGATTGGGCGCATACGACGCTTTCCGGCGAGAGAGGCGGCTTCCTTGACGGGGATGCCATGCTCGAAACGGAGTTCCTCGGCGTACTCGAACAGCAGGATTCCGTTACGGACTATGATGCCGACGAGGGAAATGAGTCCGAGGACGGCGGTCATTGAGAAGTCGAGACCGAAGATCCAGAGGCCGAAGAAAGCTCCGAAGAGGCAAAGGGTGCTCAGGACAAGAGTCAGGACGGCGAGGGAAATCTTCTTGAAGTGGAAGAGCAGGAAGAAGAACAGAATCATCACGGCAGCGATGAACGAGAGGGCGATTTCCGGTCCCATCTGGTTATTTACGCCGTTGAGTCCGCCGAATTTCACCGTGACGACCTCCGGAATGTCGGCTGTCTTGAGGTATCGTTTTATGGCCTTGACGGCTGTCGGCTGGCTCTTTCCGAACTTCATGTCGGCTCCGACTACTATGGCAGACTTACCGTCGATGCGGGTGAGAGAGGTTGGCTCCCACTCCGGAGTGACGGTGGCCACCTGACGGACGGGAACCATAACGCCCGGCATGGCCGTCGGGACGAGGGCGTTGGAGATGTCCTCGTAGGCGGAGTGTGAGTTGATGTTGTTCGAGTAGAGATTCACCGGTATCACGTTGTTTCCCTCACGGAGCGAAGTCAGTTGCAGTCCGTTCATCTCCCCGGCAAGCGAGAGGTTCATCAGGGTGCGGTTCACGCCCATACGCATGGCCTCGTCATGGTCGAGTTCGAGGGAGACGGACGGGGTGAACCAGTCAGCGTCGGAGTGAACCCATTTGAGCATGTCAAGACCGGCCATATAGGCCTTCAGAGAATCCGCAACTGCTTGAATATCATTATAGTCCTCGCCAAAAACATCAACCTCGACAGGAGTGGAGACCCCCTGGTAGTCCATCTGCTTGACATGGATGACAGCTTCCGGGAAGAGATGCTCGTAGTAGTCCTCATTTTCCTTAAGAAACTCCTCTGTGGCACGGTTGGACTTAGTGTTGACGATGAGCTGCGCGACGTTTTTGCCCGGAAGAATCGGGGAATAGGTGCAGTGGAAACGCGGTGTGCCCGTTCCTATGAACTCGGTGACGGAGGTGATGCGGCTGTCCCGGCGGAGCATATTTGCGAGGGAGTCCGCCACCTCCGTAGTCTTGTCAAGGCCTGCGGTCGGGTCGAGATAGACCTCTACGGCAAAGACCGGACGGGCAGCCATAGGCATAAGCTGGATATTCATCCGAGAGAACATCAGAAGTCCAAGGGCGATGGCGGCGACTCCGGAGAAAATCGTGAGCGCAGGGTGTTTGAAGCACTTGTCCTGCATGAAGTCATAGCCCTTCTGAAGAGCGTTGAACAGGACGTTTTGGAACTTGGTTATGATGTTGCCCGAACTTTCCTTATGGACGGTCTTTATGAATCTGACCTCCAGTGACGGGACGACGAGTACGGCGTATGCGAGCGAGGTCATCAGCGAGAAGGCAATCACCCATGGAAAAGTGGAGACGAAGTCCCCGAGGTAGCCTGTGATGATACCTGTCATCGGGAAGAACATCGCGCTGATGGCGAAGGTTGCCATGAACATCGGCGAAAAGAGCTCTTGGGCACTGGCCGTGGCAGCATCCAGAGGTGACATTCCGCGAGAGAGGTGGTCCATGTAACCGTCCATAGTGATGATGGAGTCATCCACAATCATTCCCAGAACGACGATGAGTGCAGCGAGAGAGACGGTGTTCAGGCAGATGCCGAAGAAATACATCAGGGCTATGGCGATGGCCGTGCAGACCGGCACTCCAGAGGAGGCAATCAGCGCCGAGCGCATCGGGAAGAGCATGAGCATCACGAAGATGACTACGAGCATTGAAATCACGAGGTCGCGCAGGAAGGACCACACGGAGTCGCCCACGACCTTGGGCTGGTCGGTGATGCGCGAGACTTTCAGGCTGTCGGGAGCGTCTGCCATAAATTCGGCGAGCACGCGGTCAACCTCCTTGCCGAATGCGACAATGTTGTTGTCCGGACGCATCTCGATGGAAATGACGATGGCCGTGTTGCCGTTGTAGGTGACAAGCGAAGTCGGGTCTTTGATGCGACGCTCGATGGTGGCGACGTCCTTCAGGCGGAGGGACTGTCCGTCGGTTGAAGACCATATTATCTTGTCGGCGAGTTCCTGTTCGTCGGTGATGGTCTTTTGAATATGTACCGGAGAGGATGTGTAATCCGTCGTGAACGTGCCTCCGAGAGCCTGGAGTCCTGCCGTCTGATATTCCATCATCAGAGATGTCGGGGATATTCCGTAGGCTGCAAGACGATCCATATCGACATTCACAGCGATCTCCTCGCTCTGCGTTCCGATTATCTTCGCGTTCGCGAGTTCGGGGATGGTGCGCAGACGGTCGGAGAGGTCGTCGGCATATTCCTTCATTTCCATATATCCCTTGTCCGAAGATTCGAGGGCTATGAGGACGGATGTGAGGTCGCTGAAGTCGTCGAGAACGACAATCGCGAGAACGCCCGGAGGCAGGGTCTGCTTGAACGTGTTCAGCTGGAGACGAATCTTCGACCAGACCTCGTTCTTCTTGTCGGCCGGAGTAGTGAGATCCGTATAGATATAGCAGATGCCGTCCTTGCTGACGACCCTGGTGCCCTTCCTGTTGATTTCCTTCATCGAGAAGAGGAGCTTTTCGAGAGGCTTGCCGACTTCCTCCTCAACCTGATGGACGTCAGCACCCGGATAGACGGCAGCGATGAGTCCCTGCTTAATCTCGAATGTCGGGAACTCGTCCTTCTTCATATTCACAAGACCGAGGATTCCCCCACCGATGAGCAGGAAAAGAAAGAGTCTGACTATGTTATTGTGCTCAATCGCCCCTCGGACGAGACTCGACACGATTCCTTTCTTCTGTTCCATAATCCCTTACTCCGTGACGGGTTCCACCTTCATCCCCGTGCTGACCTTCGCGGCGCCATCTACAATCAGCCTGTCGCCCGCCTCAAGTCCGGAGAGAATCTTCACGCCCTTGCCGGCAAAATCCCCTGTGGTGACATATTTCTTCTCCACGATGTTGCCACCGCTAACCGTCCAGACATAGCGTCCCGTCTTGTCGGTGCGGATGACTGAGGCCGGAATGACCGGAGTCTCGAAACCGCCCGCAACTGAACGGAAAACGACCTTGCAAATCATTCCCGGCATAAGGCTCTTGAGAGGAGTTTCAAGAGAGAGCCGGCAGTCGTAGCTGTGGGCAACGACCGAAGCATCAACGCCCTTACGGACGAGGCGGGCACGGACTGGTGTGTCGGAAAGGGCAGTCACCGTGACATCGGCATACGAGCCTACGGAGCATGAGGAGATTTCGGTCTCCGGGACGGATATGCTGATTTCGAGTGAGTGCAGATCCACAATCTTTACTATCGGCTGGGCTATGGAGATATCTTCGCCCTCTTCGCAAAAAACCTCGCTGACTGTTCCCGCAAACGGAGCTTTCACGGAGCAGTCATAGGCGGCCTTCTGCGCGGAACTGAACGCTGCCTTGGCGCGTGCGAGTGCGGTCTCCACTTCAACGATCTTCACCTGTGGCACGCTTCCGTTGTCCTTCACGGCCTGAAGGCGGTCGTAGGCATCCTGAGCCTGACGCAACGTGGCCCGGGCGGAACTGAGGGCGTTGTCAACAGTTGAAGAATAGACCTTTGCAACCTGCCGGTTTGCACGAACGTCCTGTCCCTGCCTTACGTTAATCTTTTCAAGTTTTGCAGGAAACGGAGAGAGCACAGTCGCGCTCTTCGACGCCTCGACGCGCCCGATGTAAGTCTTTGTGGTAGCCGACGATGCCGACCCGACTGCCTCGACCCTGACCTTCACGGGCTGCCTCACTGTCTCTTTCTTTCTAAAATTCACGCTGAACCTGCCTCCGTTGCAGCCGTAAAGCAGTACGAGGCCGGCGAACGCCGCCAACGCAGCGGCGGATACTTTTCCAAATGCACGCATATCTAAAGTTATCAGTCTTCGTTCAACTTCGCTACGCATTTAACCTCGGATGCGAGAATATTGTAGTCATATAGCGTCGTCTCCCCGCCACCCGTATATTCAAGCGTGAAAATCGCCACATCGTCGTGCTTCTCAGCGGTCCCGGAGACGGAGATCTCAAGGCTCACAGTGTTTGCTCCGTCCCTGAAACTGAGAAAGCGCACGGCAGGGTCAAGAGTCAAGACTTTCCCTTCTGCCTTTCCGTTGAAGACAAGGGCATCGCCGCCGACAATGTTCATGGTGACAATCACCGAGTTGTCCCCTGTCTTTATGATGTTCATCTGGCCGGACTCGGAAGTGAGCGGCAGTTTGAACGTGCGGTTTCCGCTGTCAGAAATCCTGGCGGGAATTTCTGAGGATGCGTCCGATTCCGAAACTTTAGCGGTTCTCTCGACCGTCAGAATGCCGCTGGTCTTGAATGAATAATTTCCGTCAAAAAGCTTGACGCCCTCCTTTTCACAAGAGCAGAATGACAGGAGCGACGCAACAACAGCGAGCGCTGCGACAAATGGTTTCATTTTCATATAGTTCACAACATTTTCAAAGCCGGGCGGAAACGCACAAAGCGAGTGCCAAAAGAGGGATGATCAATCGCTTGACCATCCCTCTTAACTAATATGTAAGTTGTTTTTAGAACTTGTACCTTACGCCGAGGCTGATTGCGCCGGCATAGAAACCATAGCCTGAAAAACCTACGCGTGTCTCGCTATCACCGGCTGCACCACCAAAATAGATGTCCGGGCCGATTACAGGACGCCAGTCAAAGGAGAGCTGGAGCGGGAACCAGAAGTCATATTCGACTCCGACACGACCTGCAACACCGACATTAAGGAAGCCGCCGAACCAGTAGCTTGCGCCACCACCGACACCCATATACCAATTCCACTCACCCTTGTGATTCCAAGGAATGGCAGTGTTGAACGGGTTGAGCCAGTCATAAGTTGCGGCTGCACCGACTGCAGCAAAGCCTGGGAAAGAAAGCTCAGCTGAAAGCATGTTATCAACGCCAAGAGAATGCTGATAAGAAACTTCTGCACCCCAACCGAGACGGGCACCGATTGCGCGTGGCTGTGCGCTGACTGCAACGGCAGCAAGAACTGTAGCTGCAAGAACTAAGATAAACTTTTTCATTGTACTATAAATTTAATAATGGTTTTCGAGCCAAAAACGCGGCAAATATAGGAAAATAAATGCTACAGATAGTTACAAATCCGATAATAATGATGTTTCAAAATCAGAAATAGGACATTTTTAGCATCGCACAGCACCTGTCCCGGTCATGAAAGCACATCAGTTCCAGAGACTTTACCCTCTGACACCCACTCAGCCGGAGAAACGCCGGTGATTGCGGTAAAGTTTCTCCACGCGGTGACGCGTGATCGGTAGCCTGCTCTATAGAATACATCCTGAATGTTCTTCGCTTCACCTGTTGAGAGTTCTTGACAGACATAATCGACTCTCTTGCGGTTGATCATATCGGAGTAGGACTGCCAGCCCATTTCCTTAATGGCCTTCTGGAGATAATTGGCATTGGTGCCCACAAGATTACACAATTCGCCCACACTCATATCCGGATTCTGCCAGACGTCCGTCTCCCTTATGATCACTTCAAGCCTGGCAATAACAGACGCCACATGGCCCACGCCGGCTTGCTTCTCGCCCACTTCCGCCGTTTGGCTATTCAGCGGCGACTGAACCGGAGTGTCATCTTCCGTTTCGTCCACAAGCACCACTTTATCCCCGGCATCTTCCGCAGTCTCCGTTTCCTGCACGGCACTTTTCGGAACACGGAAACGAACCACGAGTTCAAGTCGCAGGATGCTGTAGGTCAACAGAAGATAGAGGAATATGTGCACATAGTTTAGCCATCCGGCATCGAATATACAAGTGCAGGAGAATGTGACCGTCATAATCATCGAAAGTCCCACGATGCCCCTCAACTGCTGTCTGGGGGCACTACTCTCCTTCCAGTTGTACTGCATGAAGCAGGTCCATAGCCCGTAGGGAATGAATATCAGAGAAAGAAGAACACGCAGAAACACGTCCGTGCTCCCGATATTCGGAAGAATCTCCGAAGCGGAATAGAGCTCCAATGGCTTGAAGATATTTACCGCGACAAGACACAGAACAAGGAATGCCCATGGGGAGAGAAGCTTCAGGCTCCGTCTCCAGGTCATCCAATGCGGGCGAAGCACCTCTATCGGATAGAGCAACAAGAGAAAATAGACGACAAAGCCGAGAATGACATAATCCATATCCATTATGGTGCCGCCGACATATTCATGCCCCGTAATCCTCTCCACAAATATCCACACGGCGCTCAGTGCGGACAGAAGGAAGAATATTGCGATGAATAGTCTGGAACGGTCCGGCTGTCGTCGATGTTTCACAAACAAAAACCCCGCCGCCGCAAACTCAACGACAGCGAATAATATAAGAAAGAGGTATAACATCAGTTTCATTCGATAGCAAAAGTCGCGTTTAGCGAGTGTATACCGCAAATTTAAGAATTTTTTATAGATGCGTTCGGAAATTAATGGTAATTTTGTCGTGCTGACAAAATCAATTCTGAATTTATGGGTAACAGATTTTTGACAACTATGGCGGCGGTTTGCGCAGTCCTGCCGCTTACGGGACAGATTCGCAGTGAGAAAACCTTGAATGTTTGGGAGTTCCGTCGGGATCACGAGACAGAGGCTGTCTCCGGCTGGGAGAAGGTGAACGTGCCACACGACTGGGCTATTTACGGACCTTTCGATAAGGCGAATGACTTCCAGATTGTCGCGGTGACGCAGAACGGGGAGACAGTGCCGTCGGAAAAGACAGGACGCAGCGGAGGACTGCCTTACATGGGCAAGGGCTGCTATAGGACTGACATAAACATCGGGAATATAGACGGACGCCGCTTCGAGCTGCTCTTTGACGGGGCGATGAGCGAGGCGCAGGTTTTCGTGAACGGAGAGAAAGTCTGCGAATGGCCATACGGCTACAATGCTTTCCACTGCGACATCACCCCCGCACTTCATAAAGGTAGTAATAGGATTGCCGTTCTTCTTGAAAACCGGCCTTTCTCCTCTCGCTGGTATCCAGGAGCCGGACTGTACCGCAGGGTGCGTCTGATTGAGACGCCGCAGGTTCATATTCCCGTATGGGGAATGCTCGTAAGGACGCCTCACGTCGAAAAGGAATACGCGACCGTCAGCATATCCACGCAAATCGACGGCGCGAAAGAAGGGGAGACATTTGAACTTGAGATGACGGTGCTTGACGAAGAAGGAAATGTCGTCGCAAGGCGTACCGACAGCCGGGCGGTCTGTCACGGTGAGGCCGTAAGGCAAAATCTGACGGTGAATGCTCCTAAGCTGTGGTCGCCTGAGAATCCGGCGCTCTACACGGCAAGGGTGAAGATTTTGAAAGACGGAGCCGTTATTGACAACAGTTCGGCTCGATTCGGAATACGCACCGCTGAATTTATCGCAGACAAGGGATTTTTCCTCAACGGAGAAAGACGGGTGATTCGCGGAGTCTGCATGCACCACGACCTCGGGCCTCTCGGGGCAGCGGTTAACCGGTCGGCGCTGAAACATCAGATTGAGTTGCTGAAGGAAATGGGCTGCGATGCAATCAGAACCTCGCACAATATGCCGGCAGAGGATCTCGTGGAGCTCTGCGACGAAATGGGAATTATGATGATGGCAGAGACATTCGACGAATGGGATGTGGCGAAGTGTCAGAACGGTTACCACAGATTCTTTGAGGATTGGGCGGAGAAGGATGTCGTGAATATGGTACGGCATTTCAGGAACAGTCCGTCTATCATAATGTGGAGCATCGGAAACGAGGTTCCTACCCAGAGGTCCGCGGAAGGGTACAAGACAGCGGCATGGCTCCAGTCGCTCTGCCACAGGGAAGACCCTACGAGGGTGGTGACCTGCGGTATGGACCAGTTCGACTCGGTGGTGAACAACGGCTTTGCGGCACAGCTGGACGTACCGGGATTCAACTACAAGCCGCGCCGCTTCGTGGAGGCTTATGAGAAACTGCCTCAAAACATCATACTCGGAAGCGAGACGGCATCAACAGTGAGCTCAAGGGGCGTTTATCATCTGCCGTCCGAAAAGGGAGTACACGGCATTGACGCGCTTCTCGGAGCATATATGAGACATCCTGACCACCAGTCATCATCCTACGACACGGACTATTGCCCGTGGTCTAACATCCCTGACACGGACTTCGCCGCCGACGAGGACTACCCGTGGATGCCTGGACAGTTTGTCTGGACGGGATTCGACTACCTCGGAGAGCCTACCACTTACGACACCGACTCGTGGCCGAACCACTCCTCGGTTTTCGGCATCATCGACCTCGCGTCCATTCCGAAAGACCGTTTCTGGCTCTACCGCAGCCAGTGGAGAAAAGACTCGCCTACTCTCCATCTTGTCCCGCACTGGACATGGCCTGGACATGAAGGAGAGAATATCCCTGTTGTGGCATACAGTTCTTTTGACAAGGCAGAACTCTTCGTGAACGGTGTCAGCCAGGGAATTGCGGTCAAGGCCGCGCCGTCCGGAGTCTCAGCCGACCCGACACATCCGGCTCCGATAGCGCCTGACACTGAACTGATGCGCCGATTCAGGCTCATCTGGCCGGACGTTATTTACCAGAGCGGTGAACTGAAGGTGGTGGCGTACGACTCTGATGGCAAACCGGCAGCGGAACAGGTTATCCGCACAGCAGGCAAGCCATACGCGCTGAAACTCACCCCCTACACAGGACCTGAGTCGGTGGACGGCAGCACTTTCCCTGCATCCGATGCCCCGCAGACAGCGGTTCTCAAGGCCGACGGCGAGCAGCTGTGCTACCTTAATGTCAGCGTTGTTGACCGCGAGGGTAATACGGTGCCTGCAGACAGCAGGCTCGTTAAAGTGAACGTCAGCGGCGCAGGCTCGTTCGAGGCCATTGCCAACGGAGATCCGACCTGCCTTGAGCCTTTCCACCTCCCGCAGATGCACCTTTTCAGCGGGCAGCTGACGGTGATTGTCCGCAGCGGGCAGCAGACTGGAGAGATGAATGTCAGCGTTACGGCAAAGGGGCTGCGGAAGACTACCGTGACACTCCGCTGCGAATAGGGGGGGATTTCACTGTCTTTTCGGTCCATATCCCCTTTTCATCAGTCGTGTACCCCGGTACACTCCATCTTCCAAAAGGAATCTATCCTCGAAAATCCAGTAAAATCCCGATAAGTCCTTTAAAAAGTGCTGAAACAGCAAGTAATAGTTGCGATTCGCAACAATTACTTGCTGTTTTCGTATTGTCTTATGACCTATATTTGGCGGACTGAAACTAACGTCAAATTATATGGACAACAATTCCATCAAAGAAAACATCCGAAGGATAAGAAAAATCCGCGGATACACGCAACACGAACTCGCCACTCGCTGCGGCATATCAATGACCCACTACCGCAGCATAGAAGTCGGAACGACAGCCATAATAAACCCGATAGTCCTGCGCCTCTCTGAGGTGCTCGACATAGGCATAGGCTACCTTCTGCTCGGCTCCTGGAACTGGAAAGACCAGGATTTCGCACTTGAGGACGAGGCGGTGGGCTACGGCTTCAACGGAGGCTTTATGGACAAGGCAAACCGGCGCTACAACGACATGCGCGACGACTACGAAACCCGTCTGGCGAAGCTCCGCGAAGAAATCCTCACCCTCCGTCAAGTCGTCGACAGTCAGCGCCGAGACATCTCCCACCTCGAAAGCGTAGTCCGGATGATGCGTCGCATAAAGGGAATCGAATGATTGCGGAGGCAGTCAGATTTGAACTTTCGTCGAATTATTATAATTTTTCGGGGAATGTGTTGGAATTGACACTGACAAATTATAAATTTGTATGGTTTGAAATTTACAAATGATAGGCTCCCTTTCGGAATGTCGTATCACAAGTGGATTTATGTGTTTAATTATTAGACCTTTGGGTCGGCTAAAATTTTTATCAAATGAAAAAGATTGCTTACATTGCAGTCGTTGCATTGGCTGTCGTTGCCTGCAACAAAGAAGAGGGTGCCAAAACTCTCACCGTAACTCCTGCGGAGAAAACTGTCTTCACTGACGAAGACCTTCCTGAACTTTCTGTGAGCGCGACACCTGAAAATGCTCTGGATGGAGTGACTGTGGAATGGACTTCAAGCGACCCGGAACTCGTGACCGTGTCCCCAAAGGGAGAGCTCGCACTGACTGTTGAAGACATCGAGGAAAAAGAAAAAGTTGTCACCATCACGGCTAAAGCCGGCGAACTTTCTGCAACTTGCAAGCTCACCATCAAGGGACAGATTGCACGGTATGAAGTGCTTGACTTCACTAAAGATTTCGGATTCAAAATGCTTGACAGAAACATCGGAGCGAAAAGCAAGGAAGATGCAGGATATTTCTACCAGTGGGGAAAAATCCTTCCTGTCGCATCAGGTAACGATACAAAGGTGAACGAGTTCTACGACAAGGATTGGAGCCCGGAAAGCAAAGGCTTCGCTGACTGGACCGTTGCCGAGAACACTCCTTGCCCTAAGGGTTGGAGTCTGCCGAATGATGTGATTTTCGCAAAAATCAAGGAAGTTTCTCTCAACATCATCGACACATATGAAACAGAGCTAATGATGGATGATATGGGAATGCTTGAAGGAGACTTCACATACACAAGAGAACAATATAATACAGCTGTCGCTTTATTCAAGACTTTAGGACTCGCCCCTACCGGCAAATTCACATACTCAACAGCGAACTCTGCTGTTGTATATGCAACCCCTTCTATAACGACGTTATGGTATGGAGCACAAGGTGTCGACAAGAAGACACAAGCACCTAAAGCAAAATACATTGAAGACGGGGATGATACATTTCCGAAAATTACTCAAGGTGACTTTGTTATCGCGCTGCCTGTCCGCTGCGTAAAATAATTTGATGCTGATAAAGAGATTTATAATATCCGTTATGATTTTACTCGGAGTTGCCGGTTGCCTTGCGGCCGCGGCTCCGAGTAAAGTTGATGTTAGGGTGTTCGTCAATTCAAAGGAAAGCGGCGAACCTCTGGCAGGGGTCGTCGTGGGATTCCCGGACTGCGGAATCTATGCCGCAAGCGAGACTGACGGCGGGGCGGTGCTGAAAGGAGTGCCCGAAGGGAGGTGGAAATTCTCCGCACAAATGATTGGCATGCTGGACTATGAGGTTGAAGTCAGGGTGAGCGCGGGGATGTCCCCGGTGAGCGTCCTGATGGTCGAATCCTCGTTCAGACTTGACGACGTCGTGGTGACGGCACGCTCGGGAGCAGTGGGGGCATCCACGGCATCGAGCATCTCGCGCACGGCCATAGACCATCTTCAGGCCACTTCCCTGAGCGACATAATGGAACTCCTTCCAGGACAGCTATCCTCCAATCCCTCTCTCACCTCCGCCAGCAAGGCGACAATCAGGCAGGTGGGAACGGACGCGATGAACAGCCTCGGAACATCCATCATCGTGAACGGGGCACCGGTCTCCAATAATGCCAACCTCCAGGTAGGCAACACAGCGACAAGCGGTACGCTCACTTCCGGCTATTCCTCTACAGCAGGTTCGGGAGTGGATTTGAGACAGATTTCGGTAGACAATGTCGAATCGGTAGATGTCATAAGGGGCATCCCCTCCGTCGAATATGGCGACCTCACTTCCGGAGTCATAATCGTGAATCCGAAGGCAGGCGAATATCCATTCAGAATCAGGACGAAGATAAACCCGACACTCACCCAAGCATCTGTCAGCAAGGGATTTGCACTCGGAAAGAAGGGTGGAGCACTCAGTGCCGACTTCGACTACGCATCTTCTCTCGCCGATGAACGCAGGCCCTATCAACAATATCGCCGAATCACGGCAAACCTGCTCTATTCCAAGACTTTCGCAGAAAAGTTGAGGACCACCACCGGATTTGGATTCTACTCCGATCTTGATGCCCAGAAACTCGACCCGACAGACGTGAAGTATCAGAGGAAGCGCTCGGCGGAGAACATGGGCTTCAAGTTCAACACGAACATCAACTGGCAGGCGGACTTATCTTTCCTGAAATCCCTAAAGTTCAATTTGTCCGCAAATTACGCGGAGCAAACGGGTTACACTCAGGAAATAAAGGGCAATTTCGGCTATATGGTGACCTCGGCAATGACCGACGGCACTGTGGCGGCAAACGTCGGCGGTCCGGTCTATGACAATCTCGGCAACAAGTTGACCAACACCGACGCGCCGGGCCACGAGGCATCCACAAACATACTCCCCTACGAGTTCCTCACGCAGATGACGACCTACGGGAAACCGCTCAATGTCTTTGCGAAGGTGGTGGCCAGCATGTTCACGGAGTTCTGGGGCATAGGCAACCGCATCATCGGCGGAGCGGAGTGGAAAACGGACGTGAACTTCGGGCAAGGCAAGGTTTTCGACCCGCTCATGCCTCCGTCAAGCGGACTGAGGATGCGCCCTTACACCGACATTCCCGCCCTCAACCAGTTCTCGCTCTACGCCGAGGACAACATTTCCAAGACACTGTGGAACAGGGATTTGAAAGTACAGCTTGGTCTGCGCTTCGACCTTGTGCAGCCCGGACGCAGCGAAATGATGAATGCCCTCTCGCCACGAGTCAACGCCTCATTCGAAATTGTCCCGAAGATGCTGAAACTGCGCGGAGGCTGGGGAATAACGGCCAAGGCTCCGCCGCTGGTCTATCTCTACCCCGACAAAGCCTATTTCGACTTTGTGAACTACAGCAACATCGGCCTGACCGGAGTAAGCGGGGCTCAGGAACTCAGCGTCCTTACCACCAAGGTCTATGACACTTCCAACAGCCGCCTCAAGATTGCGAGAAATTCCAAGTCGGAAATCGGGCTCGATTTCGAGTGGGCCGGTATGAGGCTGAGCGTCACGGCTTACCGCGAACTGCTGCGCAACGGTTATTCGTTCGGCACGGACCGCAGTTGCTTCCAGCTATTTGAACTCAAGAAATACGAGGGCATCGAGCGTGAGGGGACATATCCCCTGCTGAAATACAGCGACGCGACAAATGTCGTAGTGAGCTATTACAAACCGCTGAACAACAGTGTGAACGACTCAAAGGGCGTGGAGTTCGACCTCGACTTCGGACAGATTAAGCCCATCCGCACGTCGTTTGTCCTGACCGGAGCATATATGGTCTCGGATTCATATTCCTCCACCGAATCGTATTTTCAGAAGAATCCGGACCCGAAGAAGGGATATAAGGACATCGGAGTCTATGCCGCAGGCAACGGAAGCCGCTATTCACGGTTTTCGACAAACCTTAGGGTGATACACAATATTCCGAAAATCGGATTCGTCGTCTCGATGTCGTTGCAGACGATTTGGAGCGATACACACGAATATCTCGGAACGGAGAACATCCATCCGATAGGATACATAAGCGCCTCAAACCTCAAATACACGGCACTCGCGGAAGGTGACCCGATAAGCGAAGACATTCAGAAGCAGATTTTGGACAACAGGCTCATCAAGGAGACGCATAAACCACTGTGGCTCTGTAATTTGAGGCTAACGAAAGAAATCGGGGAATATCTCGGATTCACGTTTTTCCTCAACAATGTCTTCCGCACGAACCCGTTGGAGGAGAGCAAGAGGAATCCGGGAACATGGTCAAGTTCGCGCAACCCGTCGCAGTTCTTCGGAATTGAGGCGTGGCTCAAGTTCTGAGGGCGAGGATGGAGGTAAAACATTTGGGAAATGAAAGGCTTTTGTAACATACGGACGTTGACTTTGTTCGTGCTGTCGGCTTTGCTGCTTGGCGGCTGTTTTCGGGACGAGGTGCCGTCAAGCCAGTTCGTCAGCGATTTTGAGATGCACTTCAGCTACGGAGAGTTCGGAAACGGAAGGTCGTTCTCGACTCCCCTGTCGGTGCTTATGACCAACACGACCGAGCAACTCGGCTATAGTTTTGAAAGCGGGACTGACGGGGTTGTGGAGGTGAGCAGAATAATGCCGGGGCAATACACTGTGACGGTGTCAGGGAACCTCACGGCGGAGGAGGCCGAATCGGTCGATATTGACACGAAGGGGGAACCGCTCTACCTGTCAGGTTTCATAAGCGGAATGGGACTGCATCTGGGGGCCGCGCCGCAGCTGCCGGAGACAAAACTCATTGCAGTGTCCGCGAGTCCAGTCATTTTCAAAGAACTCTACTACGCCGGATCCACCACTCCAAACAACGGAAGCTACCGTAACGACACTTTTTTCTCGATTTACAACAATTCTTCCAAGCCACAGGACATCGGCAAGCTCTACATCGGGATGAACGAGTTTTACGGTGGCTTCGGAGAAAGCGGACCTTTGTGGCCTGGAGAGAAAGCCGGAAACTACACCCACGTCTACCTGAAAAGCGTCTGGAAGATTGTCGCTGAAGGAAAGTCATTCGTGATGCAGCCGGGGCAGACTGCTGTGATTGCGACAATGGCCGCGCCGCACAACAAAGACGCAGCCTACAATCTGAATTCTCCGGTGGACTTGTCCGGAGCCGATTTCGAGGCTTATGTGAACGACCCGGAAAACAAGTACCCGGACTTCGACGCAACAAATATGGAGATGGCGTTCTGGCCGGACTACGGCTATCTGTGGCGGCCGAGTGTGTTCGGGCAGGGGATGGTGCTGCTGGAGGCGAGTGCGGAGGAATTTGCCGCCTTCGAGAAGGTCACTCTGCCAGAGACTTTTCAGGATCCGTTTGAGGATGAGGAGTACTGGAACTGTCTGAAAGTGCCATACAACAATGTGGTAGATGCAGTTGACCTCATTCAGAACGAGACGGCGACAGGAACGAAGCGGTTCTCACCGAAACTCGACGCGGGATTCGCAACTGTTGCAAGGATTTATGCCGGACTGAGCGTGCGCAGGAAGTCCCTGCCTTCTACCGATGGGCGCGTGCGCCTTCAGGACACGAACAACTCGACCGCAGACTTTGAAATCAACGAAAAACCACTGTCGGAATGAAGAATATGAGGATACATAAGATTTCGTGTATATGCTGTCGGAGGGAATTTTCGCGAGAAGTGAGAAAATTCCTCACGAGACTTCTTCTCATCCCGGTGCTGGCTGTCGAAATCCATGCCTCAGCGCAGGAAAGGCAGATGAACGCCGCTGACATGGAATGCTCCAAGCCAACGGAAGGCTATGGGCAAGCCGTGCTCGGAGCCGACTTCGAGACCGGAACGTTCCATAGGGCGCAGGATGCAGATACAAAGACGGGAATATTCTTCAACGCCGACGGAGAGAGGCAGGTGGGAAGATTTCGTCTCAAGGGGGACTTCAGTTTCAGGCAGTCCTTCGAAAACGGCGTGCGCTTCGCCTCGACATTCAACCCGTTGAGGGATATGCCGTATGTAATTGCCGACAGTACGGGCGGAAATTGGCAAAAGCAGGCATACGCAATGTGGGCGGACATATCTACCCCAATCGTGCAGGGCTTTTTGAACGCGGGCCTCGCAATGGATCTCGATGTCGGACGGGGAGCAAAGAAGGTTGACCCGCGCCCACAGGCAGGGATGTGCAGGATTGAGATAAAGCCGTCGCTCTCATTCATCTTTCTGAAACATTTTTCCGTCTCCACAGGATTTATCTACGGCCTCTACCGCGAGACTTCAAACCTCATCCTCTACGACTCCTCCCAGCCGCAGAAGCTCTATCTGCTGAAGGGTCTGGGGCAATATACCTACGAGGTGTTCAGCAGCACTGAGAGGGAGAGAAAATACGAAGGGAATACACTGGGAGGCTGTCTCTCTCTTCAGTACAACGATGACATCGGAAATGTCAGCCTCTACGGAGAATATCGCAACGGACTTGAGAAGGTCTTTGACATAGACTACAACAAGCCCCATGACAGGGGGAACTACTACACGCATGATTTCAGGACGGGATTATCCATATCCGCTCCTATGGAAAACATGGCAAGAGGCGGAGCTGCATTAAGTTTTGAATACAGCGGCCTGCGTCATTCCGGGCGAGAGTTTGTGCAGCATTTCGACTCGTCTCCGGAAGTCAATTCATGGGTGACTGACTCTTCACTTCCGGGCCGTTACCTTAACCGGGAGGATCATTTCAACTGCTCGGTCAATATTTATATCAATGACAGGAACAACCGGAAAAGCTGGGTCATAACCGACGAAATGGAATGGAACCGCTGCGAACAGAGTTACAGCGCAGCGAATGCGTATGAACTTATAAAGAACGCGAGATTCTCCCTCGGATTCAGTAAGTTTTTCCACACCCACAGAGGCCTCTTCGAACTTGGATGCAAGGCTAAAGTCTCGCGCGGCAAGGGCAGTCGTCTTGACTACACGCCCCGCGAGACCGAAGACACTCACATTGCCGTGGATTTGATTGACCACGACTTCGCGCTCCCATCGAACTGGTACAGCGGCGAACTCGGCGTCGGCTACACATGGAAACTCAAACACGGTCAGGCGCTCAATCTCGGAGGCAAGGGATTCATCAAAGACTCAGGCCGCGACCGCCGCAGCAAGGAGGAAAGCGGAATGGAAATAGACAACACACCGGGCCGCTGGTGGCGCGCCGGCTGCCTTCTTTCCGTCGGCCTCCGCTTCTAACTTACTCCTCAAATGCGTATGGAGCGTATATGAGTCCGTAATATTGGTAGAGCTTGAGCATTGAATCCTTCACCTTGGCGAGGAACTCAGGATAGGTCTGCGCATCTTTGTGCCAGCTGACTGCGGAAAGGGCGCAGAAACGCGGAAGGTCCATGAACTGGACACGGTCAATGCCGCGCATATACTCAGTCCAGGTGTTTGCCTGAATGCCGTAGATGTATGATTTCTCCTTTTCTGTAAGCTGATCGAAAGGATCGAAGCTCCAGCATTTTTCAAGAGAGACATAGCCTCCGATGCCGAGCGGTTCCTTGTTTGCCTCCGGATCTGCCGTCTGGTAGTAGTCGAGATAGAAATAGTTGTTCGGGGCCATTACGACCTTGTTGCCCATCTTTGCAGCCTTTACTCCTCCCTGCGGACCTCTCCAGGACATCACAGTGGCGGTAGGAGTGGCGCCGGACTCAAGAATCTCGTCCCATCCGATGATATGACGACCCTTCGCGTTGAGGTACTTCTCAACTCTCTTGAGCTGATAACCCTGAAGCTGGCCAACCTCTGTAAGCCCCTCCTCCTTCATGCGCCTCTGGCAATCAGGACATTCCTTCCAACGGTCGCGCGGGCACTCGTCGCCTCCGATGTGGATGTACTCGCCCGGGAAAATCTCGCATATTTCATCAAGCACGTCCTCGAAGAACTTGAAAGTCGACTCGCGTCCCATGCAGAATACCTCCGGGATTATGCCCCATACAGGGAGCGTCACATAACCGGTCTGACGGCAACCGAGATAAGGATATGAGGCAAGCGCGGCTTCGGCGTGTCCCGGCATCTCAATTTCCGGAATCACTGTAATCTGCCTTGCAGCGGCGTATGCAACGAGTTCACGGGCCTGCTCCTGAGTGTAGAATCCACTGTGGGGATGTCCGTCATACACCCTGTTCTCCTCCTTTTCCCGGAGATGGTTGACGAGAGTATCCTCTCGCTTTGAGCCTATTTCCGTGAGAAGCGGATATTTCTTTATCTCGATTCTCCAGCCCTGATCCTCCGTGAGATGCCAGTGGAAAGTGTTGAGCTTGTGGTAGGCCATTATATCTATGTATTTCTTCACGTCCTCGAACGGTATGAAGTGACGGCAGCAGTCGAGCATGGCACCTCTATACGCGAACTCCGGCCAGTCCTCGATTTCGAGCCCGGCGAGTTTCAACTGCCCGCCTTCGGCCTTGGACGCGCTATCGATGAGAATCTGGGAAAGAGACTGGAGTCCCCACCATACGCCTTTTGCAGAACCTCCCGTGATGACAATCCGGTCTTTCGGGTCAATGGTCAGCCTATACTGTTCCTCAGCGAGTGACTTGTCAACGGAAAGTTTCACATCTGCCTTCTTGGCCGACTTCTCAAGGACGGCCGACGGAAGTACAACGTCCGAAACGATGCGGTGGAAGTTCGTCTCTGTCCAATAGTCGCCGGCGACAAATGGCTTTTTGATGGACTCGGCCCAAGTGGCAGCGAGCTGCTTGAGCTCATCTGTGGAGGCATAAACCTTGATTTCAGTCGCGGAAACTGGAAGTACGGACTGCGTTTGTGTGATTTTCTGTGGTTCCGGGATTATGGAAACAGCACCGGCTGTCACAGAGAAGGAGGCCGATATGGCCAACGCGGCAATGGTTGAGACCGCAAGAGATTTCAGTATCATAAATGTCTGTGTGTGGTTTTATAATTAAACTTTTACAAAGTTAGCAATTAAGAAATACGAAAAAAACAAACTTCTTCAGATTTAAATCGAAAATGCGTCAAATCCACCGTCAACAACGCAGACGGTTCCGGTAACTGCTTTTGAAGCGTCGGAGGCGAGGTAGTGAAGTGTGCCCACAAGTTCTTCCGGTTCAAGGAAACGTCCGATAGGAGTGTGAGAGAGGATTGTCTCAGAACGCGGAGTGAGCGAGCCGTCCTCGTTGGTGAGGAGGGAGCGGTTCTGATTCGAGAGGATGAAGCCTGGAGCAATCGCATTCACCCTTATTCCCTCGCCGAACTTGAGCGCAAGCTCCGCACAAAGGTATTTTGTCCAGTTAACTACAGCTGCCTTTGCAACCCCATATCCGGCGACGCGGGTGAGCGGACGTAGAGCGGACTCTGAGGCGAAGTTGATAATTGAGCCCTTACCGCTCTCTGCCATTGACTTTGCAAAGACCATAGTCGGTAGAACAGTTCCGAACAGATTAAGCTCGGCAACTTGCTTAACGGCGTCAAGGTCCAGGTCGAAGATAGTCTTCTCCGGCGGAACCGTAGCTGCCGGCATATTCCCTCCGGCGGCATTCATTAGTATGTCAATCCTGCCATATTTCCTTATAATCTGCTCATAGTTGCTCTCCAACACATCCCTGTCAAGCACATTGGTAGTAAGGAAACAAGCCTCGCCTCCGGACTGGCTGATTTCCTCGACGAGCCTTTCCCCCTTTTCAGCTGAGCGGCCAAGCATTACCACCTTGCAACCCTGAGCCGCGAAATACTTTACTATCGTGCTTCCGAGCACACCGCAGGCCCCGGTCATCACCAAAACCCTGCCCTTTACATCAAAAAGATTCTGTGTCATATTCTATTTTTCTAAAGTTCTTGCTATACCCTCTTGCAAACCTCTAAGCTCAGCCAAGCTGCGCATGCGCCCGTAGCAGGAATAACCAGGGTTGGACCTGCGGCCGAGGTCGTCACACATCTGATGACCGTGGTCCGGACGCACAGGTAGACTCACCCCGCGTCTCTGCTCGACCTCAAGCAGCGCCTTCATCATGCCGTACATGTCCACGTCGCCCTCAAGCAGGTTCGCCTCGTAGAAATTACCCTCGGCATCACGTTTTGTCGTGCGCAGATGGACGAAACCGACCCTGTCACCGAACTCCCGCATCATGGCCACACAGTCGTTATCCGCCCTAACTCCGAACGAACCGGTGCAGAGGCACAGCCCGTTCGATCTGTTCGGAACAGCGGCAATCAGTTTCCTGAAATCCTCTGCAGTGGAGAGGATGCGTGGCAGTCCGAGCAGCGAGTAAGGCGGGTCATCGGGATGGATGACCATCACGGAGCCGCACTCGTCAGCAACCGGGCAGACCTGCTGCAGGAAAAATATGAGGTTCTCGCGCAGCTGCTCTTCTGTCACCCCGTCATAGCGGGACAGCGCCTGACGGAACTGCTCAAGAGTGAAGCTTTCCTCACTTCCAGGCAAACCGGCAATCATATTCCTCGTAATCAGCTGAATCTCAGCCTCATCCATTTTCTCGTAACGGGCCTTCGCCACCGCAATTTCCTCCTCAGTCCACTCGTCGAAAGCCGCCTTTCGGCCGAGTATGAAAAGATCGAACGCCATGAACGCCGCCTTCTCAAACCGCAGCGCACGCGAGCCGTCAGGCATCTCGAATTGGAGATCGGTCCTCGTCCAGTCGATAACCGGCATGAAGTTGTAGGTTATGATGTGAATTCCGCACTCGGCGAGATTACGTATGCTCTGCTTGTAGTTCTCTATATATTTGAGGTATTCCCCCTCGCGAGTCTTTATGTGCTCATGCACGGGCACGCTCTCAACAACGCTCCATTTAAGCCCCGCCTCAGCGATGAGTTCCTGCCTTTTTCTGATTTCCTCGACGGTCCAGACTTCTCCGTTCGTGATATGATGCAGGGCATGGACGATGTCGGTCACTCCAGCCTGCCTGATATAGCTCAAGCTCACGGGGTCATCAGGTCCATACCACCGCCAGCTTTCAGTCATTCGAATCATCATTAATTATATATATTATGGTTAAACAAAACTCCCCACGAACGCGGGAGATATAATTGCAAATTTAACAATGTTTTTCAGTTTCCGTGTGCGAACACGGAGATATTTTCCCTCAATCTGCGACAAACCGATGTTTTTTCGTATATTGCACGATGTTTTAACATGCAGCCGGATACAGATGAAGAATTCCATAATTACGATAAGCGATGTGGCAAGGGCCGCCGGAGTCACGAACGGTACGGTCGACAGAGTGCTGCACGAGAGGGGTGAAGTGTCGAAAAAGACGCGGGAGAAAGTGCTCAGAGTCATCGAGGAACTCGGTTATCAGCCGAACGTCTATGCGTCGATGCTGGCGAAGAACAAATCACACAGGATTGCCGTCCTGCTTCCGAAATATAGGAACGGCGAGTTCTGGGAACTTTCGCACATAGGCGTCGAAAAGGCGATGGAATATGCCGGCCGCTTCTCCGTGAACGTCGTGGAGTGTCTATATGACCAATATGACGTCGATTCGTTCCTCTCCGAGTGCCGCAGGGTCATAAAGGAGGGCTATTCCGGAGCGATAATAGCCCCTATGTTCCTCGACGCCACACGCACAATGGCCGTGGAATTGGAAGAGGCAGATATACCCTATGTCATATTGAATACGAGCGTGAGCGGGGTCTATGGCCATCTTGCCTACTTCGGCCAGCCTATCTATGACAGTGGAGCGTTCTGCGCGGACATGCTCATGTCAGGCTCGGCGGAAGAGAACCGCGGCACCGTCCATCTCGTGAGAATCGAGCGCGACGTCAAGGGGCTGTCTGACCCGTCGCAGGAACGCCGCCGCGGATTCATGGACTACCTCACCGCACATTTCCCGGAGACGGAGGTGCGAAACGTCGTCATAAACCCGAATAATCCTGAAGAGGCGCACAAGGCGATGGACGACGCATTCACTGCCATCACCGGATGTCCGAACGTCGTGACCCTCAACTCCCGCATCTACCTCGTCGCCGACTATCTGCGCGAACATGGGCTCAAAGGATGGAACGTCATCGGCTACGACGTGCTCGAAAGGAACATGACTGCCCTGAAGGATGGCTATGTGAAGTATCTCATCGCACAGCACTCCGACCGCGACGCCCATGACGCCGTCGCCGTCCTCACCGACTTCCTCATCCTCGGCAAGCGTCCCGACCATCCCGATAACTTCAGCTCCATCGACCTTCTCTCCCGCTACAATTGCCGGTTCTATTAGCCCGGTTATTCTGTGCGCAGAATAATATTATGGCATTTTTGTACTATCAGCAGAATAACTCAGCAGCCATTCATACGCCGGGATTATTTCTATCCTGCAGCCGTCCTTTTCAACTGTCTCACGCTCGAAGTCTGTGATAAGGTATAGTTCCCTGCATTTCGTGTCATTGGACGCCTGCACCAAAGAATCTATCTCTCGGAGTCTGGTCTTGTCGTTTGTCAGGCTATATGCGACCTGATACATCCGAAGAATCTTGTTACCCCTGCACACCACAAAATCGACTTCCTTGGCGCGCGAATGCTTCTTGTAATAGTATATGTCCGTACCTTCAGTTCTTGACCGGCGGCAAAGCTCGATATAGACAATTGTCTCCAGCCTCCAGCCTATGTTCTCGCCCGCCATGGCATCAGGTCTGTTGTCCATAACCGCGACATCGACAGTATATGCCTTCTCCTCTGTAAGCCTCTGTCGGCTTTTTGTCGAATATTTGTTCAGCCCGACAAGCAAGTAAGCCTGTTCAAGATATTTTATGTAGTTTTTTGCCGTCTGTGAAGACTGAAAGCCGAAAGTCTGAGTCAAATCGGCCGGAGAAAGAACCACCGGTGCCATATTCATGATATGATGAGCCATTCTTTCAAACGCGGCGAAATAGCGAACTTTATAGCGCTGCCTGATGTCCCGTTCAAGAATATCATCAACAAGAGCGCCCACATACTGTCTGTTATCGCCTTCCGACAGAAGTTCCGGAAAGCCTCCTTTCCGGATATATTCATCGAAAGCTGAGCGACGGAAAGCTTCCTCCTTAGTTGTCATGAGCTCAGTATTTATTCCCTTGTATTCGCAATATTCCCTGAAAGAAAACGGATACAGCGCTATAGTGTTGTGTCGGCCTGTCATATGCGTCGCAAGTTCTCCGCTGAGCAGTTTTGCATTGGATCCAGTCACCACGACCTTCATTCCCTGCCTTAGCATACGGTTGACAAACAGATGCCATCCGTAGACATTCTGTATCTCATCCAGAAAAAGGTGCGTGAATTCCCCGTTTATCTTATACAATGTCTCTAATACATTGTTAAGTTCCGCTGCCCTGAGCCCTTCCAGACGCTCGTCATCAAAATTTACATATGCGTACCTGACTCCAGATTGATGTAGCACATTAAAACACAATGTTGATTTACCGCTACGCCTGACCCCAATAACCACTTGTGCCAAATTACTGTCAAGGTTAACAAGCGATTCCTCCATTCGCCGGCATCTTCGTGTCCTCGCCTTGACTTCAAGTTCATGCTTCTGTTCCAGAAGAATTGTCTCCAAAGTCCTCTTGTCCATAATCGATTTTTTGCAAAATTAAGAAAATTTCTCACAACATCACCTTATTCTGATGAAAACTGTGTTATCAACCGTCTTATTATGCATATAACAGATAGGACAATTTGTCTTATTATGATACAACCGTCAATTCAAATCACCTTATTGTGACGGAAACGGCTCTTCAAATCACCTTATTATGACGAGCTATTCGACTTCAACGACCTTGTAACGCGGAACAAAGGATTTCATCAGGAGCCAGCCTATGAGGTAGGCGAAGGCGCAGATGCAGAAGACTATGAAGTAGCCGGCAGGTTTACCCTCGAAGCCGAGGAAGCGGAGGCCGACCTTGTCAGACCAGACAAAGAGCTCGCCTGCGAACTTCTGCATAATCATAGAGCTGATTCCTCCCGCCATTCCGCCGATTCCCGTGACTGTGGCAACCGCAGATTTCGGGAACATGTCGCTGACAGTCGTGTAGACATTGGCTGACCAGGACTGGTGTGCGGCGCATCCTATGCCGATGAGGATGGTCGGGAACCACGGAGATATGGTGCCGAGTGGCTGGGCAAGAAGGACACATATCGGGAATATGGCGAAAATGAGCATCGCCTTCATCCTTGCCGAGTATGGGTCGAACTTGCCGCCTTTGCTCATTGCCTTGTTGATGAAGATAGTCGGGAGTTTGCCTCCGACAATGGAGAGCATCGTGATGGCATAGAGGGTGAAAATCAGCGCCATGCCAAGTGGTTCGGTTGTCTTTATGCCGAATTGGGAATTGAGGTAGGACGGAGTCCAGAAGAGGAAGAACCACCACACGCCGTCAGCCATGAAACGGCCTGAGATGACCGCCCAAGTCTGGCGGTACTTCAGAGCCTGCCAAATGGAGATTTTTTTCGCGGAATCCTGCTCCACCGGCTTTTCCACTTCAATGACGGATTCGACGGTCTCAGTACCGCCTTCTTCAGATGTCGCCTCAACAACTGTCTCAACTGCCGCCACCGGCTCCGTCTCTATGAGCCTGTCCTGCTCGATATACTCGAGCTCGGCGGCGTTTACGAACTTGGACTGCTCCGGCTTGGCATAGACAAACACCCAGATTCCCATCCAGATGAACCCAAGGACTCCGATGATGATAAATGCCATCTCCCAACCGCAGGCCTTGGCGAGCAGAGGAATCGTAAGCGGGGCTATGAGGGCACCGATGGACGCACCGGCATTGAATATTGACGTTGCGAACGCGCGGTCTTTCTTCGGAAAATACTCCGCCGTGGTCTTGATTGCCGCAGGGAAGTTGCCGGCCTCACCGAGTGCGAGCACGCTGCGGGCCACGAGGAAACAGTACATGCTGACCGTAGAAATCAGAACGGCGGTGTCACCCGTTGCCTGCATGAGCTCAGCAGCGCTGTGTAGTCCGACGACATTCTCGGTAATGATTCCGCAGAGAGCGTGGAGACAAGCTCCGCCAGACCATATTCCAATGGCCCAAAGGTAACCCCTCTTCGTGCCCATCCAGTCGATGAATCGTCCGGCAAAAAGCATGCATACTGCATAAACTATTGAGAACATGGACGTTATCGTCCCATAATGGGATTCGTCCCAATGAAATTCGGGCTTTATAAACTCGTCCCATGTGAGGGAGAGAACCTGACGGTCGAGATAGTTGACGGTGGTTGCGAGAAAGAGCATCGCGCAGATTACCCACCGGAAGTTGGTCATTTTGTCCTTACGGGCCATAATATCAGTGCTATGTGTGGTTAAAGAATATGGCTCCGGAACGCATCTGCACCGGAGCCACAAGATTTTGTTACAGACGCACTTCGGCGATGATCTTTAACGATTCGCTGCAAAGTTTTGTGATGGTCGCCCAGTCACCTGCCTTCACTACATCCTTAGGGAAGAGGTTGCTGCCCATGCCCACGCAGGAAGCGCCGGCCTTGAACCAAGCCTTGAGGTTCTCCGTTTCCGGCTTCACGCCTCCGGTCACGAGAATCTGAGTCCACGGCATAGGAGCCTTGACGCCCTTGACGAATGCGGGGCCGAGCACGTCGCCCGGGAATGCCTTGCATATATCGCAGCCTGCCTCCTGAGCCATTCCGATTTCAGTCGCCGAGCCGCAACCAGGGATGTAAGGGACACAGCGGCGGTTGCATATCGGGGCAATAGCCGGGTTGAAGAGCGGGCCGACAACGAAGTTTGCTCCTTCCTGAAGGTAGAGAGCCGCAGTGGGAGCGTCAATGATTGACCCCACGCCGAGAATCATTCCCGGAAGTTCCGCATTTGCATATTTCACCAGTTCCGAGAACACCTCGTGGGCAAAGTCGCCTCTGTTTGTGAACTCGAATACACGTATGCCGCCGTCATAGCAAGCCTTGAGCACCGCCTTGGAAGTCTCCACGCACGGATTATAGAACACCGGCACGAGCCCAGTAGAAAGGGCTGCCTGAATAACCTGAATCTTACTATATTTAGCCATAACAAAAACAATCTATCTTGAAACACGCCCTGAACCATTACCTTTCATCAAAGTCTCAACCTCAGCGACCGAAACGCGGTTGTAGTCTCCCTCAATAGTGTGCTTGAGGCAGGATGCAGCCACCGCAAAGTCGAGAGCTTTCTGGTCGTCCCCCTTGTAGTTCAACAGTCCGTAGATGAGTCCGCCGCCGAAAGAGTCTCCTCCGCCGACGCGATCGACGATGTCCGTAATGTCGTAGCGCCTTGAGGCGAAGAGAGTCTTGCCGTCATAAAGAACCGCGCCCCAAGTGTTGTGGTCGGCATTCACCGAGCCGCGAAGGGTAATCGCCACTTTAGAGGCCTTCGGGAACTTCTCCATCAGCGACTTTGCGACAAATTCGAACTTTGCGGTGTCAATCACTCCAGCTTCGGCATTGAATCCCTCCGGCTTGATGCCGAAGACCTTCTCCGCGTCCTCTTCATTGCCGATAATCACGTCGCAGCCCGCCACGAGAGCAGGCATAACCTCGGACGCCGTCTTGCCATATTTCCAGAGATTCTTCCTATAGTTAAGGTCGCAGGAAACCTTCACTCCATGACGGGAAGCGGCCTCAATGGCCTCCAGGCAGACATCTGCCGCACCTTGGCTGATTGCCGGTGTGATGCCCGTCCAGTGAAACCAGTCAACACCCTCGAACACCTTGTCCCAGTCAATCATACCGGACTTTATCTCAGAAATTGAAGAATGCGCACGGTCGTAAATCACCTTGCTCGGACGCGAAACTGCACCTTTTTCGATATAGTAGATGCCGACCCTGTCACCGCTCTCGATGCAGAATTCAACACCTACTCCAAGTCCGCGAAGTTCCGCGAGACATGCCTTGGCAATGTCGTTCCCCGGAAGTGCCGTCACGAAGTGCGCATCCTCGCCATAATTTGCGAGCGACACCGCGACATTTGCCTCTCCACCGCCGAAAGTTGCCTCATATTCATGAGCCTGTGAAAACCTGAGATGTCCAGGCGTTGCAAGCCTGAGCATAATCTCTCCGAATGTAACTATTTTTGCCATATATATGAAATATTTATGTCGACCCCAAGAAATAACCGATGACAAAAGTAGGAAATTTTATTCAATCTCCGTGTGCGTACACGGAAATATTTTCTTAAATTTGTGAAAACTCAGGAAATATTTGTGAAAACTCAGGAAATATGGAAAGCTTAATCAACGAAGATTTTCTTCTCGGGAACGGATATGCCCGCGAACTTTATCACGAAAGTGCTGAAAAACAACCTATTATAGACTACCATTGTCATCTGGTGCCGCAACAGGTCGCCGAAAATCACCGATTCGCCGACATCACTGAGGTCTGGCTCGGAGGCGACCACTACAAATGGCGCGCGCTCAGGGGCAACGGGGTCAGTGAAGACTACATCACAGGAAACCGCAGCAGTTGGGAGAAGTTTGAGAAATGGGCGGAAACCGTGCCATACACCATGCGAAACCCGCTCTATCACTGGACGCACCTCGAACTCGCGAGAGTTTTCGGGATTTATGACATTCTGAAGCCTGAGACCGCACGGGGCATCTATGACAGGTGCAACGAGATGCTCGGGACGGAGGATTTCCGTGCACAGGCACTGATGCGGAAGTTTAATGTGGAGACCGTCTGCACTACCGATGATCCGACGGATTCGTTGGAATGGCACAAGCAGATTGCGGAACATCCGTTCGGTGTGCAGGTGCTGCCGACATGGAGGCCGGACAAGGTGATGGGAGTGGATGTCCCAGAAAGCTTCGCGACATACATCGGAAAGCTCTCCGAGGTTTCGGGAGTCGGAATCACGGGCTATCAGGACCTGCTTGACGCCCTCAGGAAACGTCACGAGTTCTTCGCCCGGATGGGCTGCCGCCTTTCCGACCACGGCCTTGACACCTTCTATTCGGACGACTGCCCGCGCGAAGAGGCTGACCGCATCTTTCGCAAGGTCCTCGGCGGTCAGGTTCCCGATGCTGCCGAAGTCTCGAAGTTCAAGAGTGCCGTATTGTTCGACCTCGCGGCCATGGACTGCGAAAGCGGATGGACGCAGCAGTTCCACGTAGGTCCGAACAGAAACAACAACCGCAGGATGTTCGAGAAACTCGGCCCGGACACGGGCTTCGACGCCATCGACGACAAGATGGTTGCGGCTGCCGGTCACAGATTCTTCAGCAATCTCGCCTACGAAGACAAACTCGGGAAGACCATACTCTACAACCTCAACCCGAAGGACACCGAAGTGTTCGCGACCATGGCCTACACATTCAACGACGGCACTGTTCCGGGGAAAATGCAGTACGGCGCGGCATGGTGGTTCCTCGACCAGGAAGACGGTATGCGCAAGCAGATGAACGCCCTGTCGTCCCTCGGGCTTCTCAGCCGTTTCGTCGGTATGCTCACTGATTCCCGCAGTTTCCTCTCCTACCCACGCCACGAGTATTTCCGCCGCATTCTCTGCGCCCTGCTCGGCGACGATATTGCCTCAGGCCGTCTCCCTAAGTCCGAACTACCGTTCATCCACAAGATGGTCACCGACATCTGCTACCGCAACGCCAAGAGCTACTTCCAGTTCTGACATGACCAAACAATCAGGAGCCAGTAAAAGGTCACTGCATTAAGCGATTTTTATAGAATTTAGCTTAATGCAGTGACCGAAATTATAAATATTTTGGTCACTCCATTAAGCCTTTGTATATATCGATAGTGGTGGTTGGAGTCCCCCGTCCTGTAGTGCCTCCGTCTCTTCAGACGTACCATGAGACCGTTGCGGCGGAGAAGTTCGATGAAGGCATCTCTGCCTGGCATGCTGCCTGTCTCCTCGAACAACTTCTTGATTATCAGGTACAGTTTGGCGCATCCCAAGCCGGGATTGTCCTTCCGGTATTTCTGGACCTCCTCCACGATGAGAGGCTCTATCGCGTTGTCCGCGAAGTCCGTGTTATCCCATTTGTAGTATGACTGTCTGCTGTAACCAAACAGCCCGCGCAGAAGACCCAGGGATATCCCGAGGTACTTCCTGCGTAGCAGCTCTACCGTTTGGTGCCAGATTTTTTTCGCACAGGGATGTTGAACGTCTTCTCTGCCAAATCTATCGTACCAGCCAAGGGACTCGTTCCAGACCCTACGCTTTGCTCTTTTTTCTTCCATTGACTCTTTTGCTTTGGTCTCGCATAGTGTCAACCAGACGCACCGTATTGTACACGGTACGCTCCGACACTTCCGGTAGTTCAGGAAAATGCTCCTAGACGGTCATGGATCTGGGCTGCAGACAAGAAAGGGCAGTCCTGCAGTAACTGCTTGATGAAGCCTTCGAAGGCTTCCAGCTTGCGTTTCCGGCGAAGGATTTCGCTGGAAATCAATCCCTCAAACTCCTTCTCGTTCATTCGCTGGTAGCGACGGACCGTGTCCCTGCTGATGCCCAACTTCATCGCAATCTGCATCTGACTGAAGGATTTTCGGGATAATTCATTAATTTTGCTCCACATAGTGACAATTGAAATTAAATTTAACTGTGTCATGGTTGTCTGTTTTCAGACCTTAAGCTTTTCTAAAATAGACAACCATGTTCTTTTTTCAAAATCTCACTGCAGAACTCATTATTCACGAATCACCTGACGACTCTTATTTTCCGCAATCGGGTGGTTCTAATTTCCTGAAAACTGTCGGTTCTCATTTTTCTGAAATCTACGGAAACAAAGTTACTGCTTACAATCGTATCATCAAATTGTCGGTCATACATCAATCCTACCGCTTTGGAAGATATTATATGAACGCCTTCCACATTCGAAGCATTGATACACAAACTATTCGATGGCGTCAAGCTGCAAGTTACCGTCGACGGCCGCCACCCTAAAGAATGGTTCATTGTGCCATTCAAAGCGATCGAAGAAGCCGTAAACGCAATAATCGCCGGTAAGCCAATAGAATACAATCCGCAATTTCAACAAATCATATATAAGTAAACCATTCAGTTTTATGTTATGAACATAGACACGACAAAAACAAATGAGTTGATGGAGTTTGTTCAAAAATCTCCTGCGATTCAAGACCTTGAATCCTATTTATCTGCCATAAGAAACGGCACTTGCCATACTGTTCCACACAAAGTTATTGATGATGTCTTTGACGCATTTGGCATAATTGTAAAAGAAAATGACAGATGATCCGGAAGAAATAGTTGAACTACAAAAGCATGCGACCAAATACTGGTTGTGCAGTGCTATAGTCGCAAACAATATCACTATAACAGAGGATTAACAAAGACAAATACCACTTAATTGAAATTTCTTGAATTGCACCCAGGATTTCAGTTCTTGAAATGTAAGATGACATATGTCAGAACAATTCAATTCCATCAGAACATTAAACGATAGTCCCTATTATACCTTGCCACAAGTCTTTTGGCAACATCAAGTATCGCGCAAATAAGTAGAAACCAGTATATTATGGAAGTTTCAGATATTATAGAACAAATTGAGCACTGGAAAAAAGATAGGCATTATTGCTTTCATTGTTGTAATTGTGAATTCACGAACCTATATGCGAATAACAAAATAATTTCCTATCAAATTAATTACTAAACGAGCAGTTTCACCTTCCGTCAAAATCCATAGCAAAACAATGTCAAAACATCATTATTTGATGGCATCAAATACTTTATAAATCATTGAATACGACTGGCCTTCATTTCCGAACTGTTCGGCTCTGCAGCACGCTATATCCTGCTTTCCTTCACCTGACATTTCCGCGACCCATCTTCTATTGCTCAGGAAGCTGTCAGTTTTATCGTAATCCGGCATATATTTCCTCAAAGCCTGCATAGCGGCCTTTGAAGTACCCAGGAATCTGTTTGTGTTTTCGTAGTGAAGAAGGAACCAGTATTCTACGGCAGGCAAGGAATCGCAAAGGATGACATTTTTGTTTTTCGCATATTTTACCCTGAGTCTATCCAGCTTTCTCTTTTCCTCCTCATTCCATGTTGATACGTCGGTATCAAACACACAGATAGCCATACCTCCGTCATTCAACACTTCCGCTATCTTCTTGGTCATTCCATCTGCCGTCTCATTCCCGAAAAAACGAGGACGCACCTTTATCTGGTAATCATACAAGAATTTCAAATGTGTGAAATACCACTGCTCAGTAATTCCGGCACCGATTATGGTCGGCATAGGCTTATGCTTTACTCTGACCTCTACCTTTCTTCCCATAGTCCTTACCCTTTAATATTTGGAAGTGCGCCGAACATACCGTTCCTATAAGCCTTCTGGAATGAAGATATACGGTTAAGCCCCTTATACTCGACAAGAGAGTATAAGTCCGTACTGCCGCTTTCCATTTTATCCGTAAACCAAACAGAGTCTTTGCGGATAAGGTCGTCTCCTACGGAATTGAGAAGCATATCATAGTGAGTCGTAACAAGCAGCTGAGCCCGACTCTTCTTTGAAAGGAATTTCTGAAGAATGAACTCCACAAGCTCCGGATGAAGAGAAGCCTCTATTTCATCAACGAAAAGGAAAGACTCGGTTTTCATTGCCTCATAGATAGCCGCCTCCAATCCGAATGTCCTTCTTGTACCCTCTGACTGGCTTTCGGTATTCATCAAATAAGTTTCAACACCGCGCTCGTTTCGCACTGTATGCTCGAACATAGTCTGTATCGTAGTAAAAGATTGTTCTGACTTAAGTTTCTCTTTTACATCATCCGGAGTATTATCATCGGCCAGCAACATCTTCACAATACTCTGAGGTACAACTTCCGACACCTTGTCAGACCTCACGTCGGAAATGTTAAAGTCAGCCAAGTGAACAAAATCAAGCAGATACGTTTTCAACGCCGCATCGCTATACATCTTATTGCTGGCATAGTCAAACATCAATGTTGTCGGACGAATCATCGGCATAAGATTCTTTCTCAACCATTCCTTCGCGACATCTATCTTCTCTATGGCAAGATTCACCTGATTCTTCGCCGCAAAGAAAGACATATTCGACAGACACCTCAATGATAATTCCTCTTTGGCCGCGGCACTAATCTTTACCGTGGCCGGATTGAATACAATGACAGACTGTCCGTTTTCAAGTGTCCTGTCAAAAAGCTTCTTCGGCTGGTGTGACTCATAAAAGTATAGCTTTTCAGACAAGACCTGTGCAGAAGTCAACTTGAGCTCATACCAGTATTTGGTTTCCCCTACATAAAACTTCAAACTGAACTCTGACGGTTCATTAGGCGTAACAGCATCCAATTTGAATGGTATCGCCCCAGTCTGCTCCGATATATCGTCAGTCTTGGTAAAAAAGAAATTCCTAAGAAAATCAATGGCATCCAGTAGGTTCGATTTTCCCGAGGCATTTGCACCATAAACCATAGCAAAACGAAGGAGACGCACCCCTGGCACCACCTCAACCACTTGATAATCCTCAAATGTAGTATCCTTGGTTGCCTCAAAACTAAGACATACCTCATCCTTGAATGACTTGAAGTTCTTGAATTTGAGTTCCTGTATCATAACACAATCAATTTACATGTTGTTTTTCGAGTTGCAAAGCTACGAAATATTATCGAATTCCCGAAATACTTTCCCAGAACATTCTTATTATATTTTGTAATATGACATAATTACCGCTAATTTTAAAAATAAAATGACACTTTGTCAGCAATTTATCTCCGACATAACAATTGACAATGCTGTTCGTCGCATGACAGTTTTTCCAACATCGTCGCTGAAAACCCTCCTGCTGATGGACGCTTTCGGGAGTCTGCATACCGACGCTCATGTGCGGCCGCTCAGTGTTGTAGAAGCGAATGATACGTTCCAAAACACTTTGGCATTCGTCCCTTGTCGCTATCGCCATCTTATAGAGCCACTCTACCTTCAGTATCCCGTTCGCCCTTTCGGCGATGGCGTTTTCCAGCGGATCTCCGCTCTGTGTCATGCTGATGCTGACTCCATACTTATTCAGTTCCGAGACATATTCGTTGCTGCAGTACTGGCATCCTCGGTCGGAGTGGTGGATGAGCCGGCTTGAGATATCGATGTCTATCGTGGAAAGCGCCATCCGGAGAGCCTCCAGCGGATATTTCGTCTCCAGCGTCGGGCCTACCGCCCAGCCGACTATCTTGCGGGAATAGGCATCAGTGATGAGGGACAGATAACATACGCCCTCACCGGTCTCCACATAAGTTATATCGCTCACCCATATCTCATTGGGATGGGATGGTACCACATCCTCTATCAAGTTGGGATATTTGCGATAGTGGTGGTTGGAGTCCGTCGTCCTGTAGTGCCTCCGTCTCTTCAGACGTACCATGAGACCGTTGCGGCGGAGAAGTTCGATGAAGGCATCTCTGCCTGGCATGCTGCCTGTCTCCTCGAACAACTTCTTGATTATCAGGTACAGTTTGGCGCATCCCAAGCCGGGATTGTCCTTCCGGTATTTCTGGACCTCCTCCACGATGAGAGGCTCTATCGCGTTGTCCGCGAAGTCCGTGTTATCCCATTTGTAGTATGACTGTCTGCTGTAACCAAACAGCCCGCGCAACCGAATGCATCAGTTTCGCGTGATTTTGGCGACCCAACCGCCTCCTGGAGCGAGGTGAATGGTGAGACGACGGTCGGCCGGGACAGGCGCGGTGACGTGCGCGTAATCGCGGGCGGCTTTGTCCGCGTTGAGGCCGTCACGGAAGATATCTAGAGTCCAATCGCCATCACTGAGGAACCCGAGGTCAAGCGTGAGCTCTCGCGCATCCCAGTTTGTGAGAGAGCCGACATACCACGTGTCACCGCTACGACGGGCGAGAGTGATGAACTTGCCGATTTCCCCGTTCACCGGAAGGCTCTCGTCCCAAACAGTCGGGACAGAGGCTATGAAGCCGGTGCATTCAGGCTCCATCATATAGTTTGACGGAGAGTCGCAGAGCATATTGAGCGGAGAGTCGAACACCACATACTCGGCAAGCTGACGGCAGCGTGTGCCCTGGCTCATGGCCTCGTCATTGACAGGACGGAAATTGGACTTCGTCGCGTTCCTCATCGCGCCCTGAGTGTAGTCCATCGGCCCGGCCGCCATACGGATGAACGGAGCCGTCACATCGTAGGTAACCTGATCTACAGACGGGTCGCTCCACTTCATCTGCTCAAGTCCATGCACCCCCTCGTAATTCACCACATTAGGCCAACGGCGATTCAGCCCCGCCGGTTTGTAGGTTCCGTGAAAATCAATCAGAAGACCATAGCGGGCAGCCATCTCCGCAGCCCTCGCATGGAAGTTCACCGCAATCTGGTCGTCCCTGTCGATGTAATCGACCTTGAAGCCCTTTACTCCCATCTCTGCATAATGTCGGCAAACATTCTCCATATCGCGGTCAAAGGCCCAGTAGCCCGCCCAGAGAATGATGCCCACACCATGCTCTTTTGCGTAATCGACAAGCCCTTTCATGTCAATTTCAGGAATGACCTGCAGAAGGTCGGCCTTCAGGCGCACAGCCCAACCGTGGTCGAGAATCACGTACTCGATGCCGTGAGCGGCGGCAAAATCGATGTAGTACCTGTAGGTCTCGTTGTTGATTCCCGACTTGAAATCAACCCCATAGACATTCCAGTTGTTCCACCAGTCCCATGCCACCTTGCCGGGCTTGACCCAGCTCCAGTCCGTCTCCGCATCCGGCGCAGGAGAGAGTTTCCACACCATGTCGTTCACGGCAAGCTGCGCGTCACTAGTGCTGACTATGACCGTCCTCCACGGGAACAGTTCATCTCCGGAGACCTTCGCGATGAAGTCCTCACGCTCCGTCACAATGCCGTGAAGCAGATGCTTGCCGCCCTGCTCGACAGTCTTGGGATATGGAGCGAACACACCCTTGAGCTTTGCGCTCCCCTCTTCGCCAAGAAGATACATCCCCGGATAGTTCATGAGACCCGCCTCCGTAACAAGAACTTTCACTCCGTCTTCGGCCTCCACCGCAAGCGGAAGGAACGCGAGCTTATCTTTGCGCCATTCGGAAAGCCGCTGCAAACGATAGGTGTTCTCGAACGAGTTGTAGAACTGTCCGTCAAACTGCTTTCCTCCAAGTCCGATCACATAAGGGACAAACGCCATCCTGTCCTTCCCGAAGTCAAACTCGGCCTGCTCGGAAATGACTTTATATTCCTTCGCTTTACCGAGCCTGCCCTCAAACCTGTAGGCCACACCGTCGTCATACGCCCTGAACACGAGAGCAAACTCCTTGAACAGCAGCGTTATCTGATTATAATTATCCCTCACTTCAGATTTCTTGTAGGCGACAGCAGGGAAAGTCTCGTCTGATGAAGTCTTCGCTACCTTGCGCACCTTGTCATTCTGTCCGAAAACGACGCCGTCGGAAAGCCTCATCGAAACCGCGGACGGGGCTATGAGAACCTGTCCATCGCGGGACACCGAGTATCTGATGATCTCGCCGACGGTGACAGATGTGGAAATATGCCCGTCAGGAGATGTCAGATGATATGTTTTTTCGTTTGCAAAAACCGACGTCGCCGCAAAAAGAAACATTACTGCGACGAGGGTGATGATGTTCTTAAGTCTCGTTGTCATCGTTTCGCAAGTATTCTAATATTGTAATATGTTATTTTTCAAAATATACATCGATGTTTTCCACCGTCACCCGTCCTTTTCCGACGACGAGCCTCAGTTCGGAAGCATCAGACGCCGGGAAGACAATCTCATTCATTCCTGATACACAGCGTCTTGCACCGGCGACCGTGAGGAACTGCCCGCCTCCGTTTGTAATCTGAACCGAAACCTCGGCGTCAGAACCGCCGCTGAGCATAAACCGCACACCACGGACAACGCCATTTGCCGGAACTGTCAGGAAATCACCGTTGCCAAGGCTTGCGGGGCAAAGGGTCATCAGCGCATCGCGGCCAGCCTCACCGGAAGCGGACGCCCCGGAAAGAGAGGTCTCAGCGAGGCCATTAGACACCGCTGCCGGATCGAGCACCGAGAGCCTTGCCCTCAGGCGAATGTCGGTCGATGATGCTCCGGCCATGAGCGTGAAGTCTCCCGGTTCGACTACGCGGTGCATATTCTTGTCCAGCAGAGACAAGTCTTTCGGAGTAAGGAGAAACTCTACGGTCTTTGTCTCACCCGGTTCAAGAGAAACCCTTTCAAATCCGCGCAGAACCTTTTCGTAGGCCGTCAGCGATGTAAGGCAGTCCTCAACATAGAGTTGCACCACCTCGTCGCCGCGAACCTTGCCGGTATTAGTCACACTGAACGAGACTCTGACAGAGTCAGTCGGAGCAATTGACGCGGATGAAAGACGTATGTCGGAATATTCGAAACTCGTGTATGAAAGTCCATAGCCAAAATCGTAGAGCGCACCATTCACGCGGCTTGCCCAACCGTCAGGGCCGAGTTCCTTGCGGCCGTCCACCTGCGAGGCTCTCTTGCAAGGGAAATTGAACGGAATCTGTCCCACTGTGCGCGGGAAGGTCACCGTCAGTTTACCGCCCGGATTGTACTCTCCGAGAAGCGCCATTGCAACGGCTGTTCCCCCGTGCGCACCCGGATACCATGCCTCCAGAATCGCGTCCGCAACCTTATCGGCATAGTTCACCGAAAGCGGACGTCCGTTTATGAGCACGACAATCACCGGCTTGCATGTCTTCTTCACCTCCTTAAGCAGCAGATTCTGCCGGCCCGGAAGTTCGAGAGAGGAACGGCTCTTGTTCTCGCCGCAGGTCCTCGGTCCGCCTCCGAGTACGAGCACCGCCACATCTGACGACTCGGCTGCCTTCACAGCCTCGGCTATACCCTCAAGTTCTTCCTTATCAGGGTCGGTCGGAAGGATTTCCGACTCCGGCCAGGTTTTGTCCACAAGTTCGCAGCCCTTGGCATAGACAACCTCAGCTTTGCCTTCGAGGGCATTGCGCAACCCCCTTAGAACGGAGACATTTTCTGTTCCAAGTGGCCCGTAATGAAGGTTGGCATAGCCCGTATCGTCGGCGTTCGGCCCTATCACCGCAATTCGGTGCAGCGCCCCCGCATTCAGCGGAAGCGTTTTCCCGTCAGTTGCGAAAGGGCTGTCCGAATCTGCGTTCTTCAACAGCACAAGCGACTCAAGCGAGGCACGCAGCGCGACCTTGTTGTTCCGCTCTCCGTCAACTTCCTCGTCAGCAGCCTCATAGTCTGTCTGGTAGGGATTATCGAAAATCCCGACAAGGAACTTCACGCGCAGAATGTCCCGAACCCTCTCGTCAATCACCGACATCGGAACCGTCCCTTCTTCCACAAGTTCCCTCAACGGAAGCACATAACTGTCTGGTGAACGGAAGGTGCAACGCACATTCAGCCCAGCCATAACACTTTGTCGCACAGCCTCTTTCATATCGGCTGCCACATTGTGCTTTGAGTAAAGATATTCCACGGCATCGCTGTCGCTGACTACATATCCGCGGAATCCGAATTCTCCACGAAGCCTTTCCGTCAGCCAATAATGGCTGCCCTCGACCGGCTCGCCGTCATAGTCGTTGTAGGAAGCCATCGCCCCGAGCAGTCCTCCACGAGAGATGACCTCGCGCCACGGCCACACATGAACGTTCTCCACCTCGTGCGGCGCCATTTGAGGATCCACGCGGGACATGCCCTCGCGTCCTCCCTTGTTGTTCGAATAGGCAATATAGTGTTTGGCCGTAGCAGCTACCTGAAAGTCGGTCTGCATACCGAGAGCCATCTGCACACCAAGTTCGCCCACAAGATAGGGAGACTCCCCATAGACCTCCTCGTAGCGTCCCCAGCGCTGGTCGCGTCCCACATCGAGAATCGGGGCATAGACATTGGTGTAGCCAAGAAGCCTGCCCTCGCGCCCGGTTATGCGTCCCACTTCGCGGATAAGTTCCCTATTCCAACTGTGCCCAAGCCCGAGCTGAGTCGGGAAATTGGTCGCCCGATAGGCCTCCACACCACGTATCCCCTCATTCGTAAAGTCAGTCGGGATGCCAAGGCGCGTGTCCTCAATGAAAAACCTCTGCACCTCGTTCAGGGCCGCAGCATGGGTCGAAGCAGGCCAAAGATAAGGACTGTACATCTCAATCGGCATCCCCCACTGGCGGAATCCGTTCAGATGCTCGTCAATGGCTCCAATGCCGTCCTTCCACAACTTCGCCTTCCACTCCGGAGTAGGGAGAGGGTCTGCGAGAACGCGACCATAGCCGTAGAGAGTCACCATCTGACAGGTTTTTTCCTCCAAAGTCATCTGCGAAAGCAGGTCTTCCACCCTCGCATTGATGTCCGCCGACTGGTCTTCATAGACGTCCTTTACCCCGTTTTTATTGAGGTCTATCCAGCCTTTATGGTAGATTTTCCTGTTCTTCGTCCGAAATTTGAACGTCGTTTCGGCGGCAAATGAATCGATGCTCTGGAGAACGATAGTGCAGAACAATGCCGTCCTGAGAATATTGTGGAATTTCATCGTCTTGTAAAGAAACTTGAGTTATTTCAAAAACATGTCGGCAAAATTGACGAACTGTGCCCAGTCGTAAAGCAGTATGTCGTGGTCTCCGCGTCTCATGTGGTTGCCCATTCGACCGCAGACGCGGGGATTCTTGACCGCAGGCTTGGCCGTGTCCGTGAAACCGTCAATGCCATAAAGGGCATAGACAGGAGCGGCTCCGACAAGGCTCAGATACTCACCTTTCTGATCGGCCCAATTGTCTTCGCTCGCACTGGAAATATAGACAGGACGAGGGGCAATCATTGAGACAAGTTCGTGCTGGTCGAAAGGCAGCGCATCCTCGTTATTGCTGTATTTGCGGAAGTTACCACAAAACCAGTGCGGGAAGGCATCGTTTATAATGTAGGGGGTCTCGCCGAATTTCCGTCGTGAAAGCGCCGCCCCACAGCAGCCGGAGCAGTTGGAAATGACCAGAGCAAAACGCGGGTCAGTCGCACCTGCCCAAAGCGCTGTCTTGCCCAGACGCGAGTGTCCGAGCACAGCCACCCGTGAGGCATCGATGTCGGAGTCGGTCTCAAGATAGTCAAGCGCGCGGGAAAGTCCCCATGCCCAGGCCGAAACCGTGCCCCAGGAGTCAGCCTTACGGGGCTTGCCGGCGTCAATGAGACCGTGGACTCCGTTGCGGAAGCCGTCGTTCCAGTCCGGGTCGGCATCGCCATAGAACATGGTCACGACTGCATATCCCCTCGAAAGCACATATTCATAAGGCCATCTTCGCCCCCAGTCTCCGCGTCCCACAGGCTGATACCAAGCACCGTAGTCCGCAAGTTGTCCTTCAGTCGGCATCAGAACTTCAGGGTCTGTCGTGGTCGCATAGTTCCCTCTGAAGTTCATTCCCATAAACGCAGGCACAGGCCCATTCGCGCCATTCGGGACATACATCAGCAAGGTCATAAAACGGCTTTCGTCTTCCGTAAAATACACCGCCACCTGACGCCTCGTGGCCTTTCCCCCGAATGCGTCCCTGCTCTCTTCCAAAACTTTGAAATGCAGTTCTGATGGTTTCCCCGGCTCATATCCATACATTTCCTTTCGGAGCATATCCATAATCTCCGGACGACGTTTATTCTCCCAATCCCGCACAGACTTCACTCTGCGTCCATTTTTCTTTACGAGAGGGTCGGGAAGCACATATTCCGGGACCTTGCTTTCGTCATAATTCACATTGTAGGAGAGCAGGCGCCTTGTCAGCGTCACCGTCTCGCCCTTTTTCATGTAAATCTCAACCACACCGCCTCCGAGCGCCCTCCACTGCGGAATCTTCCCGTCCTCGCCAGTGACAATCAGCATCATCTCAGGGATTCCGGTCTGAATGCGGCAGGTTCCTCCCTTCTCGCTGAGAACGCTGACACACGAGGTGTTTCCGCCCTTGCGCACCGCAGAGACAAGAAAGGCTCCACGCGCACGCATATTCCGGAAAGAGACGTCGATCCAAGACGAAGGACAGCCATAGAATACTCTAATCCGGTCGCCCCAATCCTGCATATACAATTCTTCCAGCGAACACATAGCCGAAAATGGGGTCTCGATTACAGGACCGGACTCGTTGTAGAGCGTATTCGGGCGCACCCAGCCGGCAAAAAACCGCTTCAAGCACTCGAGAGCGGCGTTTCCCTCCCCATGCGAGGCGAGCATCGCGGCCTTCCCCGTGAGCGAGTAGCCAGTGTTGCCCTGCCACCTGCCGAGAGAAAGAGTCATCCGCTCCGCGTCCTGAGGATTGTTCCAGTCCATAAGATGGTAGGGATAAATCATGAAAAGATGAGACCAGTGACGGTGGGTCGTGTCAAGAAATTCAAATTTGTCGCTGATCTTGAAGCCGGTGTTTTCATCATAGCGGAAAGGCGGCATCTTCGCAAGAAAGTCCTTCCACTGAGGGAGCATAGGGTCGTTCATGCCATATTTCTCGTCAATCTCTATGAGCGTCGAAAGGCCCCAGCGTAGATTGGCGAGGTCGTAGTTTGTGTTGGTTCCTATTTCCCCGAGATCCCCCTCTCCGTATTCGGGCGATGCAGTTGAAGGCAGGGAATATGTCCCGTCCGGGTTTTGGATGCGGATGCGGAAGAAGATGTTTACGGCAGATTTCAGCAGAGGGAAAAGCCGAGCCTTCATCTGAAGGTCGTCTCCGTAGGCTTCGCACATCTGCCAATAATAGAAAAGTGTCCATGTGAGATTGCCCACCTCATACTGATTCCTCTGTGCAAGCGCAGGATTAAGAGGGGCGTGAAAGTCGTAGCCGGAAGCCCTCGGCAACACGCGGCACTCGGTCCAATCTTCCTGCCCGCGGATGTCAGTGACATTCCGCGTGAGATTGTCGCGGTTTTTCCAAAGAGCGTCCCAAAGAGGCTGCTCAAGAAAACCGAGATTTGCCTTCGTGAGCCAGCTGTAGGTAAGTTGGATGTTGAGATTCATCCAGATTGCCGGCCAAGGAGTGTCGCAGGTCGGCCATACTCCCTGCAAATCGACTACAGGCTTGCCCGGACGTGCAGTGGAGGCAAACTTGTAGTACTGAAACCAGTAGAAGCGCTCGATGTCCTTGTCCGGGAAGGTCAGGAAGGCAGCCTGCTCATAGAACTTGTGCCACCATCCGAGATGCTCCGAGTCAAGTTTTTCTTTTGGAACGGCGAATGCCTTGCGGATGACAGACTTGGCTTCGCGGACGGCGGTTTCTAGCTTTGCGGATTGGGCCACTGTGGCGATTGTCCTGCTGTCCGGGCCGTCGGTGATGGTCTTCCACGCCACCACATACCAACGAGCAATGTCCGTGAATGTCGTGTCCTTCGCGAGAGGCTGTATGCTTATGCTTATGTCGCCGTCCCTACGGAAATATGGGTCGGGATTGGATTTTCCCTGCGAATTGACATATCCTTTCGGGGCATTCGAACAATTGAAGACATATCTCGGGCTTATGGCTTTCTGAGGGATGAAATTGAGTTTCCATCCGCTCTCGCCCCCTTCCGTCCGTGTGTCGAAGACTATACATTCGCGTTCCGAATGGACATAGGTCCGGAAATCGAGTTCACCGACATCGGTTTTCAATGCCCCGGATGTTGTGGCGTCATATATGGACAGACGCATTTTTTCGTCCTGCACCTGACCGACGGTGGAAAAAGTGAAATAGCCGATTGGCAGACGCCCGGAGTTGTAGAGACTGAAAGGCTCCCGTGCTTCCGTGACATCGCTGCGTCCGACATTCAGACGATAGACCCCGTCGCTGAGTTTGTAGAGATTGGTCCCGAGCAGCCCGTTGCCCATCAGTGCCCCTGAATAATAACCGTCGGTGCGACCCCAATGCCGCTTGCCCTGCACTCCCTCCGGGAACACCGGGTCTGCGGTGATGTCGTTGTCCCAGAGCATATCATGCTCCCCGAGAAATCCCCTCCAGTCGAAACAGCTCTCCACCGCGCCCTTTTCGAGGTGTTTTTCGTCCGCAGGCGCACAAGCATCCGTGCCAGCCGCTGAAAACGACGGCACCGGCAGCAGGAGTGCCGCCAGTGTCGCCGAAAATGTCACTATCAATCCTTTCATTCGCCTATTATCTTGTCCAAGTCCCGTCATGTGTGAGCACTTTCAGACTATCCGAATAAACGGTGTAGTTTGAAAGTCTGATTCTGTGATCCGGATCCGGATTCCTAAGCTTGAAATAAAGTCTATGCGGTTTCTTCTCAAGGCCGAACCGTACGAAAAGATCATCCTTGCGGATTTTCTTGTTCACCGGAAGTTTCACCAACTCGACCATCTCATCGTCAAGCCAGACCTCCACTTCCGCGACATACGGATCCTTGTATTCAACATCCCATCCGCAGGCGTATGTGAACGGAACAGAAACTCCGTTGCCCGTGAAGCAAAGCACTTTCACATCCTCGATGTACGGGGTGTGGGAATCCCAGCTCGTCCTTTCCGAACTTACCGGGACATATCCCTGAAACGACTGTTCAAGCCTCACCGCCTCCGGTTTCTGAACGGCAATGACAACATAGTCATCACAGACCTTTCCCCCGTTGCGCTCAATGACCTGAAGCGCCTGCCGGAACGACATTCCATAGACATCGTTGAGCGATATATCCTTGTATGCGAAACCTCTATCCTCAACCTCACGGAGGTTAGGCATCCAGTATTCCGGGATATTGCTGTAGCCGAGCATCGTAGCGAGAATGCCGCCTGCGGTCGCCGGGTTGCAGTCGCTATCCTGACCGCATCGCGTCGAGATGTCAATTGTCTTGTAGAAGTTGCCGCCTCCGTAAAGGAGCCCCATGACGACATAGGCACTGTTCGTGACGGCATCGATGTTCGTATCCACATAGACCGAGGTCGGACAGCCGATGTCGAACGACCATTCCTTCTGGCAGCGTGCCCATGTGAGTTCCCAATTGTCGGGATACATCTTGTGCCATTTGATTACATCACTGATGCACCGGTGGAAACGGCTCTGTTCGGGAATGACCTTCAGCGCCTCGTTCACTATGTAATTGACATCATCGCTGACGAAGGCGAGGGCGTACATGGCGGCCACATACGCTCCACCATACCATCCGTCGCCATAACACATTATATGCCCGATGTCATCGGTGTAGTGAACCGCAGTATTCACCATTCCAGGAGACATCAGCCCGGCATAATCCGCCTCAATCTGAAAGTCAATGTCATCGCAGTGAGGATTGTTCATCCAGAAACCGCTTTCCCCGGGCTTCATCCCGTTCAGAAGATTGTAACGGGCGTTCTGGTTGGCATGCCACAAAAGATAATCGGCATCGGCAAATGCCTCGGCAAACGCTTCCTGCGGTGCGTCAAGTCCCAGACGCTCAAAGACATCGACAAATGTGAGATCCATATAAACATCGTCATACAGCCCGGGAGCGCGGTCAAAGAAGAACTTAATCCAGTGCTCCGGCCATTCGATGTTGATGTTGTCATTTATCATCGTCCCGCGATACTTGAATTCAGTTACGCTGCCGTAGGTGCAGCCGATAGTCTGTCCGGCCCATCCGCCCTTAATCTTGTCGAGAAGGACTTCCTTTGAAAGACGCACTTCTTTCCCGACCGGACGAGCGGATCTTCCGGAACGCTTTTCTGCACCCTCAACCTGATAATTTCCAAGAACAAGGATCGCCAATGCCATCCCCAATGTCATAAGCCAACTTTTCATAGCTTTCTTAACTTTTATTATTACCTTAATATCACTGGCCATCAACCGGGAACGGCTTATCATCGACCACAATCACTGTCACCTCCTTGACTGCGGTTTTCTGTCCCTGATAGTTATCGTTCACGCCATAGAACACGGCCTTGTAGGTGCCCGGTTTGTCATAGACATGGTCGTAGGTAAGAATCGGGCTCAATAGGCTCTTTATCTGCACGCCCTTGTCCTTGGACACAGAGTTGAGCGGCATCGGGTCAGAGATACACCACACGTCCAGCTCCCAATCGAGACCAGGGAAGTTTGACGCGGCCCCCTCAAAGTTGATTTCCCACTCTGGATTTCCGAAATGGCAGGTTCCGATGGAGGCGGTATCACCCCTCTGGGTCGGATTGACCCCAAGATGAGGAGGATCCTGCTCGTTCATGGTCACGACAGTGAACGGAACCTCGGCAAGCGTTGTCCTGCGCTGCTCATTCTTTCCGTATTCCATATTAATAGAGCCTTTGACATGGTAGGTTCTCTGGCTTCGCGTCCAGTTTATCGTCCATGGTTTCCAGTGAAAGGCAAGGCAGAAGTTTTCCGCATATTCACTGAGATTGTCAGTGCTGTAACCATATCTCCACTCATTTTGTATGGACTCACATTCTATGTCGTTCCACACCTGCTTCCACGGCTTGGTCTGGTCTTCCTCGGTAAGAGGGAACTGCCCCTCGTCTATCATCTTCTGGATTTCCTTCCTCTGCTCGAAGCCGTCCACGCTTGAGAAACCCTTAAAATCCTTGGAAAGATAGACCCTAAACCCATATTCGGATTGTGGATTCATAGCCCCTATTCCCCAAAGCGGTTGGAACTTCAAATCCAGTGACAGATTCTTAATTTCGTCTATAGGAACGGATGTCCTTTCCCGCTTGTCGAACTCATGACCGACCTCCCCACTGAAGAACGTGATGTAGTCGGCGTCTCCGCTAAAACGGAAACGTACAATCTCCCCAGGCCTATAGACATTATCACCGTCGAGCATGACGTCGAAATCGACAGGAAGGGATATATTCTGCTGCTGGCAGGACGCCAGAGAAAGCGCAAGAAAGGCAAGCGCCGAAATATAAATGTTCTTTCTCATATATTTCCTTTTATTGCTCTACCACAATGGGTTCTGTTTCATCTCCGTATTCACGGCCAATTCGATGGAAGGAATCGGAAGGTAATTGTTCCTCCGGCTCATTCTGCTGGAAAGGGTGATAAAATTCCTCGCAGAACTCGTGTTTGCCCAATTCTTGTTGCTCAACGCCAGTTCACGAACCTCCATCATGCTCTCGTAATAGATGCCCCATCGTATGAGATCCTGCTTGCGCAGACCTTCAAAGCACAGTTCCCGCGCACGCTCGTTTCTGACAAACTGCTGAAACTTCTCGTAGCTGTCGTACTTGCTGTATGACGGAGTCTGGACGCCAGCCCTTTCGCGTAAAGGAAGAATCATATCATAGAGATCCTCCGTAGGCTTGCGGTCGCGTTCATTGACCGCCTCGACGTACATTAGGATGACGTCGGAATAGCGGAGCAAAGGAACATTTATGCCTGTCCATATACTTCTGAAGTTCTTGAGTCCCTCGTACTGGACCTCACGGCGGAACTTGCCTATCTGCCGGCCTCCCGGATAGAAGGTGGCGTTGACGTTGGTGTTCTGCTCCGCCGTATTATTGGTGCTGTAATAAGGAGTGCGATCAACGGCGGCAATCAGCTTTCTCCTGTCGGACGGGTCTCCCCCGAAAGGATACAGGACCGCTATGTCCTTCGTCCCTTCATAGGTAAAACCCGGGATGCTCCAGTCCTGACGCTTGTCGGTGATTATCGAAAGACTCCTCTCGTAAGGGGTACGATCCTCATCCATGAACAGTTCCCACAGTCTGTAGGTATTGCCGAACAGGCCGTTGGCCCAATTCACCTTGTGGCTGGCGTAATCGGTGTCCGCATTAGAGCACCTCAGACCGTTGAGCTCTCCCCAGCGGCTGTTCCCGAAATACATCGAGGAGGAACGGTCTCCGTAGAAATCTACTTCCCACATGGACTCATGATACTCCGTGTCATATTTGTCGGCAACATAGTTTATGAAAATCTGCGAATAGTCCGGATTCAAACGATGCAGTCCACTGTCAATCACCGCCTTGCAGTGCTCTGCGGCCTTATCGAAATATGTATGCCTTTCATCGTCAGTAACTCCCGACACTGCCTCTCCGGCCATATAGAGATAGATTCTGCCGAGTATGCCGTGAACGGTCGTTCGCGTCACGTCGGAAGGGGCATGATCGAGGCTCTCAGTGATGAACGGAAGAACCTCCTCCATTTCTGAAACGACCCATTTCATGACCTCATACTGAGGGGTGGCAGCAATCTTCACATCCTTGTACGATTCGGTGGCCGTCGTCTTCAAAGGAACATCCAGATAGTTCTGCGCGAGGACAAAATGGTACCACGCACGAAGAAACCTCGCTTGGGCGCACATGGAGCCATCCGGATCCAAATCAGTGCCGGAAATCTTCTCCAGAAAAGCGTTGGCGATTCCGATGCCTTTGTAGAGCCATATCCACGGATCTGAAACAGATGCCGAATTGGCGTCAAGTTCAAACGAGGCACCGTACATGGAAGAGTTTGTGCTTGAGAGGTACATCGATATGTCCGTGTTGTAGCTAAGGTCGAGGATGAGCGTGCATCCATAGAGCTGCCAGCTGTTCATCACTCCATACACCGCGTTCAGCCCCAACTGAGCCTGCTCAGGGGAGGTGTAGAACTGATCCTCGGTGATGATGTGCGGTTCACGATCCAAAGCATTGCAGCCTCCGAGAACCGTGGTGAAGCCGAGTAAGATACCCGCAAATAGTATTTTGTACGATTTCATTTCAAATATCAAATTTCGCAAGTATTCATGTAATTTAGAAAGTGAACGAAACTCCTCCTGTGATAGAGCGCGCTCTCGGATATGCCGACCAGTCAAATCCAGGAGTGAGGACGCTGCTTCTTGTCGAAACTTCAGGATCAGGTCCGGAATAGTTCGTAAACGTGAAGAGGTTGTCGGCAGTGAGATAGAGACGAAGCGACTGAACCTTTATCTTCTGCATCCACTTTGAAGGGAAAGTGTAGCCGAGAGTCACTGTCTTTATCCTTAGGAACGAGCCGTCTTCGACAACCCTTGACGAGTAGTACTCCATGCTCGACGCACCGGATCTCGGAATGTCACTGTCCGGATTGCGCTCCAAACTCCAGGCCTTGCGCATGGAACCGAATTGGTTGAGCTGCGTTCCGTCGTAGTACTCGAAGATGAGACGGTTGGCGTTCAGGATGTCGTTACCATAGCTCCAGTTCATAAAGATGCTGAGGTCGAAACCGTAGAAATTGAATGTGTTGTTCCACCCGCCGGTGTGAAGAGGCTGCCCGATGCCAATGACGGTTCTGTCGGAGTCGTTGATGATGCCGTCGCCATTCACATCCTCATATTTAGGGTCTCCAGGACGCACGTTGGAGCGGACTCCGATGTATGGAATGCCGTCCTTAAGGAGCGTTCCGTTGGTAAACTCGTCATATTTGTAGGTCCCGACATAGCGGTAGCCGTACATGAGCCCGGTAGGCATCCCGACCTTTGTCACATACGGGTTCTGGGAACTGTAACGTGAATTCCAGTCTATCGTGGATATGAGGGTCGTCTGATTGTTTGCAAGAGCTGTGACGGTATTGTTGTTCATACCAAAATTCAGCGTGGATGTCCACGTGAAGTTCTTTGTCTGAACCGGAATGGCCGTAAGCGAAAGTTCTATGCCCCGGTTGCGCATGGAGCCGACATTTATCATCGCTTTTTCGTATCCCGACGAAGCAGGCATTGTTGCCTGAAGAAGCAGGTTGTAGGTGTTCTTCTGATAGACGTCCGCAGTTAAAGAGAGACGGCTCTGGAAGAAGGCAAGGTCGAGGCCTATGTTGGTCTGCGCCGTGGTTTCCCAGCCGAGATAGGGGTTCTCCATGTTCTCTCGATAGTAGCCGGACACGGTCTTTCCGTCACGGACATAATCAAGGCTGTTGTAGCCGGGACTGGTCACGAAGCGGGAATAGAAGTCATACGGGGTCTGGGTCCTGTTATTTCCCGTCATACCCCATGAGACGCGAAGCTTTCCTGTGTTAAACCAGCCGCTATTCTGCGCCCAATCCTCATTGGAGAACGACCATGCGAGAGAGCCGGAAGGGAAGAATCCCCAGCGGTTGCCGGACGGGAACTTGGAGGAACCGTCGGCACGGACGGACGCCGTCACATAGTATTTATGGGCGTAGTTATAGTTGATTCGAGCCAGACCGGAAAGGAGAATCCAGTCTCTCCTGTATGGTGTAACAGACTGATACTCACCAGTATTCAATCCCTCAACTCCGAGAAGTTCAGACTGAACATGATTGGCGGCTACGCCAGTGTGGCGGATAGTCTCACCCTGCACCGTGAAACCGGCCAAAGCCTGAAAGTTATGGTCTATGCCGAAAACCGTGTCATAGGTAATGGTGTTCTCGTTCAGCCAGCTCATCACGTCAGTGTTGAGAATCTGTCCGTTAGGTCCCTTGCCGAGCGGTGATGCCGGATGTCCGGTCATTGTCTGCGAGTTGTTGAAAGTCTCGTTTCTCGTCCTTGCCTGATTGTAGCCTCCGGTCACACGAAGCCTCAACCCCTTGATGATGTCCCAATTGAGGGCAATATTGCTGTTGAGGTAGTCCCTGATGATCTTTCTGTACGAATTCTTCACATTGGCCATAGGGTTGAAGCGGAAATCGTTCGGATTGGAGATTTCTTCATCCACGAGCTGGTTAATGAAAGATTCGCCGATCTCTCCGTCGCGCAGCGGCTTAAGAGGACGGAAGCCCCACACCGAGTAGAGGAGATAGGTGCTGGCCGTGGATCCGGAATCACTGTTGGCCGGTTGTATGCCGTTGGTGTTCGCGTGAGAATAACTTGCGCTGATGTCAACGGAAACCTTCTCACCGATTTTCTGGCTAAGTTTGAGACTGCCGGAATAGCGGTTGAAGTTACTCTTCACCAGGATTCCGTTCTGATCGAGGGCACTGAAGCTGACATTATAGTTGGTTCCCGTCTTTTCATTGCCTCCGCCAAGAGATATGTTGTAGTTCTGACTGAAGGCATTTCTGTAGACATAGTCCTGCCAGTCTACATAAGGCACGGAAGCATAGTCTTCGAGGGAGAAATATCTGTAGTCCGGTGTTCCGTCCTCAAGATAGTTCAAAAAATATGAGGTATGTGAGGAGTTTCTGCTCACATAGAACTCGTCATCCATGCGGACATAGTCATAACCATTCAACAAATCAACCTTGTTGGCAATCTTGGAGCCGGTCCAAGAAGAAGAGAAATTGATTGTCGGCTTACCCTGCGAGCCTTTCTTGGTCGTAATTATAATTACTCCGTTGGCACCGCGAGCACCGTAAATCGCGGAAGCGGAGGCATCCTTGAGGACGTCAATGCTCTCGATATCTGCGGGGCTTATGGAGCTCGCGAACGAACTTTCTGTCGGGAAGCCGTCTATGACATACAGAGGTGCCGAAGACTGGGTGAGGGAGTTGTTTCCTCGGATGATGATGTTTGCCTCCGAGCCTACGGAGCCATCGGAAGTGGTGACCACAACTCCAGCCACCCTGCCGGCGAGAGCCTGGTCAAAGTTCATCGGAGTCGATTTTGATATCTCCTCCATGTTGACCTTGCTGACCGAACCGGTGAGGTCGCGCCTTGCCACAGAACCATAACCAACACTGACAACCTCAGCTGCGGACAGCGTCTCATAAGACTCTTTCATCATGAAGTTAATCTGGCTTCTTCCCGAGACCTTTTCCCTGATATCTGCATAGCCGAGGCAAGAAACGACGAGCGTTGCGTCGGAGCCTACAGTGATCACATATTTTCCGTCAGGACCGGTCATGGTGCCGTTGGAGATGTTTCCCTCCTGATAGACGGTCGCTCCAGGAAGAGGTCCGGAAGCATCCGACACTGTTCCCTTCACGGTCACCTTCCCCGCCTGTCCCCAAAGCGAGACAGGCAATAGGAAAGCCACCAAAATGATTATAAACTTGTTGAGATTCATGGTTCTGAATTATTTTCTCTGCGCACCGTAGGCCTTATATTCATCCGTCGTCACGAAATAGCCGTTCTCCACATTCTCGACAGCGAATGGGTTCTTCCAAGACGCTATCTCGCTCCAACCGCCCGCTTCCCACGTAATGAGATTGATCATTCCTTTTGTCCATTCGGAAGTGACGCCGTCCGTGACAGTACAAAGTTCAGCGATGTTCACAAGGTTGCCGAGAGTGTTTGTCATTGCTGCCGCGGCTACGCCAGTTCCGATACCACCGCCATCTGTCTTAGAAACAGCCAGCCATGTCAGATGAGGCTTTGTAGAAACAGACTTTGAGTCCGGATTGGTGTCGTATACTATATTGCCGCTCAATGAGATATTATCTAAAGCAGAAGCGACAATCATAGCGCGGTCTCTGCCTTTGGAGGCCAAACCATTATTTACATTATAGAATGTATTGTTCTCCACTACAATGCTATTGAACTTGGTGTATTTCCCACTATATTGACTCGCGACAAGATGGAACTCCTTCTTGTCGACCTTGCTCCAGAACACATTGTTCTTTATCGTGACATTACCGAGTTCAGCTCCGCCGGCATGAGTATTGACAAGGAGCGGCTGGGCAGTATTGTCAGAAGCCCAATTCACGCAAACGTCACAGTCAATTACCTCGACACCCGCCATCTTACCGGCAGTAGTTCCATCAGTATTGAATCGCTGAAGCACAGGATATTTCAAATCGACATAGCAGCCATCAAGTATCATTCTGCCCATTTCAGTGTTGCTGTAGATGAATTTGCCTCCAGTCATGCCGTCAACCATCTTGACGCTGACATTCTTAAACGCCAAGTCAACTCCGTTCACGGCAATCTGCTCCTGAATCTCCACAATCGGACGGGTGCCCGGAACATTACCGATAACAACCACCGGCTTGTTATAGCCGGCATTCTTAAAGAATGCAGTTGAGCCCTCATCGATGAAAATGGCACCATAAGTTCCGTCATTAAACCAACCTCCCCAAATCTGCTGGGTCTTGTTGCCGGTAATCAATGTAGCCTTGCCGTTCTTCGCCTTGCTGTAGGTCTGTGAGCCTATCTTTATCTCGGCACCGGCCTCCCAAGCCTCATAGTATGAGGTCACGGCAGTGGTGGTGAAGGAAATCTTGGCTATTGCGCCGTCCTTCGTTTCACCGACAGGAAGGACATAGAGAGTGTAGTCTGTCTCCGGCTCGGTCGCGAGAGTAAGAGCGGTGTCGGAACCGGCATTTGCCGCCTTGATTTCCTCCGCTGAAGGAGCGGTCTCAGACGACTTCTTGAGCATCCAATACCATGCGGTCTGGTTCTGCAAGGTTACATTGGCCTTCGCTGAATACGCCTTTATCTCACCCGTCGCGAGAGTTGCAAACGGATCGGTCGCACTTACAGTCTCGTCAAGATCAGTCACAATCTTAGCTATAGTCACATAACCCGCGGTTGAAACGGCAATCACAGAAACATCCGTCTTGGAATCTGCCATGACCGACTTTGTCACAGGAAAATGAGGCGACGTGACGCTGATCTGCGCCTCTGAAAGCTTCACCTCCCAGCCCTCCGGAGCAACAACCGTCGCGGCGCTGATTCCATTGCGGGTCACGGTGTAACTGCGTGTCTGGCCAAGTACGAAGTTCTGGACACCGGTTGCGTCAATCTTGAAGAGGAATCCTACGGCCACAGGAACCGAAAGGACGGATGCCGACCTTGTGGTAACGCTGAAAGCCGTTTCTGTGCGCTCTATGCCCGCGAAATAGCCGGATTCCACATCAGCAGCGGCACTTTTCAGGACAGTTTCCTTCCCGGCAGCACTGACGGTCCATTTTCCTTCCGCATTAACGGCAAATTCAGGAAGGAACTCCAGAGCGACTTTTCCGCCCTGCGCATCGGTGAGGACTGTCTCATCGACCAGCCATTCCCCGTCCTTAAACTCAACGTATGGTGCGTTCGAGCGAACCTTGTTGTCTATCCTGAGCTGCGTGCCGTTTGCAAGAAGGATGTCATACACGCTGCCCGATACGTTCACGGAATTGATAACCTGTCCTTGAGCCAGAGCTTGCGCAGCTGCGACATTATTGTTGAGCCTTGCTGTTTCCTCCGAGAAATCCTGCGGTTCCGCCACCGGTGCAAGTGTCTGCGTACAAGAGATGATTGACGCAGAGGCAAGAGCCAGCGCAAATATTGTGTTAATCAGTTTCATTGCTATTTAATTTTAGAAATCTTAATCCAATCTATATCGAATTGTGCCTCGAAGCCTTCATTGGCAGGCACCTTATCCTTATCGTTCTCGCCGCCGACGAAACTGCCGCCAACCGCTATGTCGAACAGTGCAAAGTAGTTGTTCTCGGTGAATGTGTAGTTCTTGAGATAATTGGCCTTTGGGTAAATTGTTTTTCCCTCCCAGTCAGTTGTCGTCTCCGCAGCATACTTATAACCACTGTCAGCTGTGGTGTGACGAATATTGCTATACTTATGTACCTGAATGTCATCGACATACCAGAGAACAGCATCATCCGTAACCTCAACGGAATAAGTATGGTAGCCGTCAGGGTTGTCAAGCGTCACCTTAGCGCTGTTAGGCTGGTCCTGCCCCGGTCTAAAGAGGTCATATCGTTTTGTCGGAGTGTTGATGGTATATGGATTATGGCAGGTATATTGGGCAGTGGATGCGAAGGACGCATCCGTATAGTGGTTGCCGGCCTCCATGATGTCAATCTCTCCGTTCTGATAGCCCGTGGTCGGCACCGTCCAGATTGCGCACCAGAAGCCGGTCGCCCTGCGACTCATCGCTGCACGGCAGTCAATGCGGAACGGAGTCTCATAGTCCAACTTGCCCTTGCCCGTGACAGCTCCGGTCTTGTAGGTCCCGCCCTCATAGACAGCCTTGAGCTGAAGCTTTCCGTCTGCGACAGTTGACTGAGCCGCATCTCCGGTCTGAAACCAGCACCATAAAGTGTTTTGATAGTCATTGAAACGTTTCCAGTAGCGATCGTCTATGTCCGAGCCATCGAAATTGTCGTAGAGAATGAGTGTCGGGTCATACTGAAACTTGAATGTGTATATGTCCGCCTTTGCCCCATCGGCGTAGGCGAGCATTTGGATCTCGTAGACTCCGGCCTCTGAGCCGGTTGCCGGAATTACAACGAGGGCATCGCTCTCAAGACGTGCGTTCCACCCCTCGGGAAGGCTCGTAAACGCAGCACCGAAAACTCCCGAGACAGTTGCCGGGAAACGGTTTTCGCGTCCGCCATAGACATGAGAGCTACCCTCTGTGTAGTACTTTGAGTCAAGGGCAATGCTCGTTCCTGCCTTTTCAACCGTCACGCCGAGATCGTAAATCATGTTCCGCAGAAACTCCTTGCCTTTTGTGGAGTATCTGAAATAGACCCTTCCGTCCGTCCCTACAAGTTCCGCGCAGATTCCGCCAGCTACGGTCACCGGCGCAGTCACGATGTAATATGCTCCTGGAGCGAGTACTGAGCCGTCCTTCCCGCTCAAGACAACCGTTGAGACAGCCCTCTCAGTGGCTGTAACCACAGGATTCCCCGCATCGAAGGTCACCATGCAGTCTCCGGCAATCCTTTCACCCTCGGTGTTTGACGAGAGGCGAATCTGCACTATCTCCGCGCCGAAGTTCTCCGGAACGGTTATCTTGAAAAGCGTGTGCGCGTTCCGGAATACAAACGTGCCGTCATAGTCGGCGCCCATCGCCACAGCCACGGCAGCCGATGGATCAAAGGAACCCTTTAACGCTGTTTGTTCTGCAGGAATGTTCAGAGAAACGGCATTTGAAGACACCGCCGATGTACCCACTGCCGAGTATGGGTAGACAAGGTAATATTTGCCTGTCTTTCCAAGCAGGGTCTCCCCGTCCTTCAGAGAGAAACGGGCAGTTACACCGTCTTCCTGCGCGACGAATTTCTTAGGAGCCTCGCCCTCGTTCTGATAGACCGCAACTTCGTCTCCTGCAGTCCATCTCGCGACATCCCCGTCAAGGGCCGATTTCACGAAGGCTTCCCGAGAGAGAGAAATGAGTCGCCCCTCATCGCGGAGACTCGTATCCGGCCTGGCATCCTCCCGCGACGTGCATGACACAGCCGCAAGGAAGATTGCCAAAATTGAAATGGTATGTTGAATTGTTGTCATATTTTAGTCCCAATTATAGAGCTCAGAGCCATAAAACTCCTTGGATTCATTTGTTATATCCCGAGAAGTACAAAAGCCCCCCCCGGTCAGTTCCAGCTCCAGAAATTCAATTTCCGGCGCCTCATAACCATGTTTTTGCGTTTTTCTATCCATCGAAAGAAATTTTTCTGTTAAACTTCACTTTTTATGCGATTGACTAACGCCGTGCACCGTAGTCCTTGTATTCAGAAGTGGTCTCAAAGACACCTGTTTCGGCATTTTCCGACTTGAACGGATTAGTCCATGAATCAATAATCTGGTTACCACCGGTCTGCCACTTTATGAGATTGATAAGACCGTAGCCCCAGTCGGCGCCACCGTTTGCATTGGTGGTGATGAGAGAACAATATTCGGCGATATCTATCAGATTCTTCGTGGAAACGGTCGTCATGGCCTTGAGATCATCGAGCTTCATCTGGGTTGAATTCAGCCATGCGAAGTGAGCCCTTGTCGAAACGTTCTTGGAGTCAGGAGCTGTGTCGTAGGCGATGTTACCGCTGAACGAGAAACTGTTCAAGGTAGAAGTGACAATCAGCGCCCTCTGCCTTTCAACCGAGAGCAATTCACCGCAGTTCACGTTGTAGAAAGTGTTGTTCTCAAGAACCACGTCGTTGAACTTCGTGTCCTTTACCCAAGGACCTGCGCAGATGTGGAACTCCTGCTTGTCGCCCTTGCTCCAGAACACATTGTTCCTTACAATAAGGTCGCCGCAGTCCGCTCCGCCGGCGTGAGTGTTGATGAAGAACGGAGCTGGTTTACTGAACGCGATGTTGTCTGACGCCCAATTCACGCAGACGTCGCAGTCGATGATTTCAACTCCGGTCATCTTCCCGACACCGGTGCCCTTGTCGTCAAACCTCTTGAGCATAGGGTATCTCATATCAACGCGGCAGTCGTCAAGTATCAGTCTGCCCATCACTGTGTTGCTGCTTATGGCGGCATTGCTGCCGATGCCGTCGGCCATCTCGATGCTGACATTCTTGAGAATAAAGTCAGATCCGCCGACTGCAAACGCACCCTCGATTTTCACGACAGGGCGTGTTCCCGGAACATTGCCTATGACGACAACCGACTTGTTGTAGCCTTCGCTGGCCTTGATGAACGCGCTCGCCCCTTCGTCAAGGAAAACTGCACCGAAAGTGCCGTCATTGAACCATCCGCCCCAAATACGCTGATCCGCGTTTTTGACAAGCGTAGCCTTGCCGTTCTTCGCCTTGCTGTAGGTCTGGGAGCCTATCTTTATCTCGGCACCGGCCTCCCAAGCCTCATACAGGTTTGAGTAGTCGGCAGTAGTGGCCTTGAACACAGCTATTGGACCGTTGTTCACATCTCCGCAAGGAAGCACATACATGACGTAGTCAGTCTGTCCAAGCAACCCTTCAACAAGGACAGTGGCATCAGTCCCCTTCGTTCCTTCCGAAATGATGTCCGCAGCCCCCGGCGCAGCATCCCCGGCCTTGCGGAGCATCCAGTACCACGAGGTTGCGTTTTCTGTCGTCACATTGAACTTCAGAGAGCTGACTGTGGCCTCGGCAAGAGCGATGTTTGCGGCAGGGTCATATACAGACACCGAGCCGTCAAGCTTTACGCGAACCTTGGCTATGGCGAGGTGACCGGCCGCTGAAATGGCAACGACCGAGACATCCGTCCGAGTGTCGGCAAGTATTGCCTTTGTGACTGCCGGTGCCTGGACAGAAAGAACGGAATTGGTGAGATAGGCCTCCCAGCCCTGAGGGGCGGTTATGATTGTCGTGGCTATGCCCTTCTGTTCTATGGAGAATGTCTTTTTCTCACCGACTCTGAAAACAACTTCGTCATCAGCCCCATCGATTTTGCAAAGGAAACCTCCGACAACAGGAACCTTGTATTGTTCTCCGTTCTTAAGAGTCAGTATGAGAGCCTCGTCGGTGTACTCGACACCGGCGAAATAGGAGTCTTCCGTGCTGCTGCCAGCAACTGCCTTAACTTTCTCTCCATTTATGTCAAGGACCGGTGCGAAGCTGCTACCGCCATTGTAACTTATTGTCCAGTAACCGTCTTCACTGACTCCAAACATTGGAGTGACACCGTTTTGTCCGACAGCGACAATCTTCTCACCCTCGTCGTCGGTGATATACACGGCACCCTTGCCGTCCTGATAGTCAACCATCCAATAGCCGTCCTTGTCGATTGACATGAGCGGAGCTTTACCCATGCCGATACTGCCCTGCTGAAGCGTGAGGGTGGTTCCGTTGGAAAGCGTGAGGATATACGCTCCGTCCTTCTCTTCGACCTTGTTGATTGCCTGTCCCTCAGCTATGGCCTGAAGGGACTGAATATTGCCATTAACCGCTTCGGCGACTTTCTCAAGAGCCGTCACCCTGCCCTCAATCCTGTCAACCCTTTCCTGAAGGTCGTCAAGATTGTTGCAGGCAACCGAAGCCATAAATGCGGCTGCAACAATGAAAAATCTGCTGTAAGTCTTCATCTTTATTTTAGTGTTATAACTGTTTCACTTTTATCCAATCAATATCAAACTGGCCGGGGAACTCATCCCTTTTGATGACGCCGCCCACGAACTCGCCTCCTACGGCTATGTCAAGAAGGGTGTTGTAATCCTGCTCCATGAATGTCCAGTTCTGGAAATAATATTCCTTTTCCTGCGGTTTCAGCTGTGAGTAGAGTGGGTCCGCGTCCGAGTGGACGAAATGCTTATAGACATGAACCGGAGTACCATTGACATACCAGACAATCTGATCGTCCGTGATTTCAACTGAAAAGACATTAAATGCACCCGGAAGCATCGCGTCCTGCGCGATTCCCTGATTGTAGTTCGACACAGTCTCTCCGGCCTCGTTCAAATAGGTCTCCTTTTTCTGGTTTATCGCGGCTGTATTGAGGGTATATAGAGTGTGGCAGGTGTGATAGGTTGCCGTACCGAAGTTCAGCTTTTCACAGATATCAAGCTCGCCGTATTGGTAGCCGGCGTCCGGAGCAGCCCAGATGGCATACCATATTCCTGTTCCCATTTGCGTAAAACGCGCACGGCAGTCAACGCGGAAAGGAGGTTTGTAGGTCAGCTTACCCTTCGTCCAGATGGCTCCTGTCTTGAATGAATCACCATTAATGTGAGCATATAGTTTGAGAAGTCCGTCCTCAACAACCGACTGAGCCGGATCGCCCATCTGATAGGTGCACCAGTCCGCTGCAACATCTCCTCTCTTGTAGCGCAGCCACCAGCGGTAGTCGATGTCGTCACCGAGGAAGTCGTCGAAGAGGATGAGATCCTTTTCATATTTAAACTTGAAACTGAAGGTCTTTGCCTCGGAAGAATAGGTGGAGGCGAGAACATTGACGGTATAGTCGCCGGAGACTCCATCTTGAGGAGCCTCAACAACCAATTTATCATTCTCCATCCACAGGTTCCAACCGTCCGGAACATTGAGGAAAGCCATATCGGATATGCCCCTTATGTCGGCCGGGAACTCGTTCAGACGATTTCCGTAAACCCATGCGCCCTCTTTTTCATCGTAATATGTCAAGGTTATCGAAGCCTCGGCCACCAAAGGAACGGAGAATTTCTCCCCTGTAACAAGCGTGATGTCCATGTTGCCGGTTTCCTCGTTGTATGCCACCCTGTCGAAGAAGCAATACGACGAAGGCGCCAGCGACTTTCCATCAACAGCACTTATCGGATCGCCGGCGGCATTGACAATTCTCTGCCATGTCTTTCCCGAATCGAGAGAAATCTGCCAGAAACCATATTTGTCAACACTCACAATAGGAGACTTGCCGTCCTTGCTCCACGGACTTGCCGCGCCCTTTATTTCAGTGAATGTTTCACCACCGTCGACAGAGAAGGCCCACTGTCCCATATCATTGACTCCGACTATGGGTGCAAGACCCTCCATTTCCTTTCCGTAGGTGATGTGGAGCGTACTTCCGTCCGAGAGCCTGAGGTCGTAGCCGACCACTTTCCCATTTTCAGTCCTCTCTTCATACTTGATTATGAGCAGGTTCTCTCGATACAGAGCGTTAAGGGCAGTGGCATTGTCATTGATTTCTCCATAGACGCTCTCAAGAGCGGCAATACGCTCCTCAAGAGACGAAACCTGCTGTTCCAGTTTGTCACTCGTGCAGGACTGGAGCATAAGTGCAAGAATCATTGGAACAATGAAGTAAAACTTTTTCATTATACTGATGATTATCGGATTAGTGTTTATGTTTCTGCCAACGCCTATTCAGGCTTGTCATATTTTCCGTCGAACACATCCTTCACCGCCTCAAGGAAACTGAAACCCCAGTAGCGGTCGGGGAGAAGGTAACTACCCTCAACATATTCGTTCCATGCATTTATCATCACGAACTTCGGCTGCGTGTCCGCATGATCGTCGGCCCATTCCTTGGCTGTCTGGAGGAAGGATGCGAAGGCTTCCGGAGAATGGTTGTAGCGAGTCATATCCTTCTCGCCCTTGTTCGGATAGCGCGGCGTGTCGTCCCATCCTACAGAAGCGGTAGGGAAAAGCGGAATGCCATATTCCTCATACCAGCGCTCCCTGAATTCGATGGCCTTCATTCCATGGCGGATGTAGTCGGGTTCCAGACCTCCCATATTATAGGCGGCAGTGGAACTGATGCCAAATCTCTTTATCTGAGCCTTTATCCTCGCGGTCTCTTCCTTTGAGCGCGGCCATATTCCGTTGCATTTCTGAAGATGGAGATCCGGAAAACCGGCTTCCTTCACTTTGGCGCGGAAGTAGTCCATAGCCTTGCCGGCCTCCTCAAGGGAGCCGAAACTTTCGGTAAAAAAGTCGAAGTCCCACATGCTGAACACGGGGCATCCGTCAATCTTGACATAGTTCGGACGATGAAAATACTGCCTTATAACCCTATCGACAATCACCTTCCACTGATCCCAGTCAATGCGTGGGTCAAAAGTAAGCGTCTTGGTGTCCGTGTTGATGTGAGGGTTCCAATAGTTCGTCACCTCGTGGTTCGCATACATTATGTAGAAATTCATCTTCTCGTTTGACGGTGCCTTGAGGAAGCCGTTGTCAAGGGCTTCTTCGAGGAACGGATAGTTGTGGAACCAGTACCAATCATATATAAAGGTGTTCACTCCGTATTTGAGAGCTGTGTTTATCCATTTCTCGACAACCTCGGGGTCATCGTCTTGGTCGCCTTTCCACAGGGGTTCACGCGGCTGGTAGTGCCCCGGAAAGCGTGGGGTGCCGGCGTTGATGATTTCCCATTCGCCCTGACCGCCCGGCCAGATGAGTTCGTGGGCGAGGGAGTCATCGTGGCACGACGGCCAGATGTAGGCGCAGACGTAGTAGTCCGGAGTCTTGGGTCCCTTTCCGCAGGCGACGAGCGCGAGTGCGGTTGCAAGAATTGCAGCGATTCTGTTTCTCGTTTGCATGTCTGGTATTAGTTATGTTTGTTATCAATTACGTTTTTTGACACTTTAAGGTCAAAAATCACATTTTTTATCTAACTTTAAGCAAGGCTTTCGGAAGAAAAATCCGTTTTCGCACACGGAACTTCCGATTTGGGAAAAAGTAATATTCAGAAGCATTTGCAGAGAATATGTTTTCCCTCGGCCTTTAACAAATTTACATATTATTTCACTGAATTGGCACAGTCAGAGGGCATTATCAAATTGGTTTTCTGACACAGAAAAGACAAGAAAATGATTCAATATGAAAACCGGCACACAAGCCGCTTCTTTATGCTTTCGCTGGAGACAATAGCGAACGATGCGGACAACCTGATTTCGACCATCGGGTATCAGGAAGCCGCGCCGAGACAGGACTACCCGGTGAGGGTAATCCCTAAACGCTATAGTTTTAATATGGACACCGGACGACGGTTGGCGGAGTTCCAACTTGTCTACATCACAGCCGGAACGGGTATATTCAACGACCATTCAGGAAGCCGCGTCATAACTCCCGGAACACTTTTCCTGCTGCGCCCCGGATACTGGCACTCCTACCGGCCGAATAGGGACACGGGATGGACGGAGTACTACATAGGGTTCAACGGACCGACTTTTCGCGAGGCGGTCGACAAGTTTTTTCCCGACATGAGAGGACCGATTGAGGTAGGGTTTTCGGCAACGCTCGTCGATCTTTTCGAGCAGGCTCTGTTCTATGCTGAACGCCAGTGCGAGCAGACGATGACGATACTGGAATCCATCGTAATGCACATGCTCGCGCTGATAAACTACAACCTCTCGACGCGGAACAAGGCGGACGACAAGATGGTGCAGGCAATCAACTCGGTGAAGCAGTATATGGCCAACCACCTTTCAGAACAGATTGATATACAGACACTTGCCAAAGAGCTCGGAATGAGCTACACCTGGTTGCGGAGGACTTTCAGAAAGAACACCGGGATGCCACCCGCGCAGTATCTCCAGCAGCTCCGCATCCATTCATCAATGTATTTCCTGCGTAACACCGCCCTCCCAATCAAGAACATCGCTCTCGATTGCGGCTTCAAGACTTCAGAGTATTACTGCACAGTTTTCCAAGAGTCCATCGGGATGAGCCCGGGAGCCTACAGAATGTCTACTCTGGAAAATTATTAACACTTTAAAAAATTTTTCGTGTCTACTTTTCGCGTCTGGTGCACCAATGGACATGGCTTGACGCCAAATGACCGAACAAAATCACGCCAAATGACCGAACGATTTTCGGCCAAATGACCGAATAAGTTTGTATTCTCTTGGAAAATCAGACATTTAGCCTTATCTTTGCGGAGAATAAAAATTATTCCGGATTAAGGATGAAAACTGATTACAAAAGCAGGATAGCTGACAGGCTTCTGGCAAGGAAACTGGCCGGGAAAGGAGCAGTTCTTCTGGAAGGAGCGAAATGGTGCGGAAAGACCACCACAGCCGAACAAATTGCCAAGAGCGTTCTGTATATGTCCGAGAGCGACAGGAGCGGACAGAACAGGCAGCTGGCAAGAATCAACCCGTCAATACTTCTGAAAGGAGAAAAGCCGAGGCTGATTGATGAATGGCAGATTGCTCCCTCATTGTGGGACAGCATCAGGTTCGAGGCCGACCACAGTTCGGAACTCGGGCTTTTTATTCTGACAGGTTCGTCCGTCCCCGCCGACATGAGCGAAGTCCTGCATTCAGGAACCGGAAGAATAGGGTGGCTCAGGATGAGACCGATGTCATTGTGGGAATCCGGAGACTCTACCGGAGAAGTCTCTTTAGGCGAGTTGTTCAAGACACCAGAAACAATCAGCGGAGAAACATCCGCCGACTTGGAGCGGACAGCCTTTCTCACCTGCCGCGGAGGTTGGCCGCTTGCCGTCAATATGGACGAGGACATTGCCCTCGATCAGGCATTTGACTATATTGATGCCGTAGAAAAGAGGGATATATCAATGGCTGACGGCATCAACAGGGACGCTGTGCGCACCCATAGAATCCTGCGGTCATACGCGCGTCATCAAGGTGCACAGGCATCCTACGGGACGATAAAGGCAGACTTGGCCGCCAACGAATCCGACAGTTTTGACGAAGACACCATATCCTCATACATTTCTGCGCTCAAGAAAATTTTTGTAATCGAGGATTCGGAGGCATGGAATCCGAATCTGAGGTCAAAAACAGCAATACGGACTTCAGATACACGATACTTCACCGACCCGTCCATAGCTACGGCAGCCCTCGGACTCGGTCCGGAAGACCTAATTAACGATCTCAACACATTCGGGCTGATATTCGAGACCCTATGCGTCCGCGACCTTCGTGTGTATGCAGAAGCACTGAACGGGAACATCTATCACTACCGCGACAAAAACGGTCTGGAATGCGATGCCGTGGTACACCTTAGAAACGGAAACTACGGGCTGGTTGAAATCAAGATAGGCGGAGACAATCTGATAAACGACGGCGTCAGCACGCTCAAGTCCCTTGAAGAAAAAATCGACCCCGAACGAATGAAAAAGCCGTCGTTCCTCATGGTGCTCACAGCCGTAGGACCATATGCATACCGACGGGAAGATGGTGTCTATATCGTCCCCGTCGGATGCCTAAAGGATTGATGCGTCAGTTTTGTGTGGCTTTCACGAACCGGAATGAAAGACTGACGGCCACGAGGCAAACCGGCACTTAGAAACCGTAGTCCCACATATAGATTCCGTCCATATAGTCACGGAACTGTATGCTCTTGACTATGGTGCCTTTCTTGGTGAATACCTGCGGACGCACAGGGCGGAACCACTCGGCATCTACATAGAGCAACTGACCTGTGTAGCAGTCGATTGCCGGGAGGAATTTCCACATTCCGCCCAGGCGCGGTCCTACGACCCAAATTCGTTCACCCGGAGAAATGAAATGACATCCGCCGTCTGCGTATGGGATATTATTGAGACTTCCGGAATAGGAACGCCCGCTGTTCTCTCCCCACGACCTCGCCTGATACCAGCCGAGCTGCTGTGCGTGAGTGCTCTTTTCTGCCACCTCAATCGCCTGTTCGATGGTGAGGACCTCATTCGGAGCAAATGACGATGCCGATGCAGGCTTCACAAGAGCGAGCGCATCCATAAATGCCACAGCCTCTTCCGCCCACGGAGCGATGCTGCCCCGGTCGCTGTAGGAGTCAAGCTTGGAGTCATACTCTGTGTAGGAATAGATTCTCTGGCTTTCGATAAAGCGCAGAACCTTGTAAATCATCGTTGCCACTTCCTGACGTGTTGCGGGAGCCGTGTCCTGAGGAGCATCATTCCCGCTGAAATACCCGTCAAGAAGCCCTATTGTGGCCGCTTTTGCGGAGAAGTCATCAACGTAGCGTGCACGCAGTTTCTTGTTCACTTTGATTTCTCCCCTGAGCATTTCTTCAGCGAGGCGCACTGCCAGAGAGCGCAGCTGGAAGTGATTGATTGGACCGGTGTAGTCATTCCCGAGAACATTGTCGTCCAGCAGGTTATCATTGAGTGCAAAGTTCACGACACTCTGGAACTCCTTGCTCATCTTAGCCTCGGATTTGTATGGAAGGATGAACATTCCCGGAAGGGCTGTCGTCACCAGACGCGCTTCTTCCTCCTGGCCTTCGGCAATGCTCTTCATTGCCTGGCAGTATTGAGTGTAATTAGCCTCGCTTCCGCTAGACTTCCATTCCAATTTCGTGACGTGACGATGGTCATAGCCATCTGAATGTCCGCACCAGACGCAACTGTACCACCACACGTGATGTCCGGACGCATTCACCCCGACGTATGCCTGGTCGTTGGCGATAGGCTGTTCGTAGGAGTGAGCCAGAAGTTCCGGAGCGCCTGTCAGAGGGCCGCTGTCCCCGAAGATATGCTTATCGTTGTGCTCACACTTTCCGCAAATCTTACAAGAATAATAATAACGGTTGCCTACCCTACAGTCGGCGTATCTGCAGATTTTGTCCGCCGCCACGACCTTGTCCGTGAAGACGTGCTCGGTGCAGAAAGGCTTTGTGGCAGCCGCACCCGCCTTCTCTGCGGAATAGACATCTCCTTTGTAAGTCCTTATCGTGAAAAGAATTTTACTCATCCAAGTTGGTCTGCTGACACGGGCCTTAATAGCAGGAGCAGCGGCCTCCGGGATAAACAGCGTGGCACGCTTCGAGTGAAAGAGCATACTGAAGTTTGCATAATAAATCCCTGTCTTGTCGTCTCTCCAGCCTTGCATCGCCTGACATATTCCCGTCAAAAACTTATTCGCATCCACTTTGTCGCTGAGCCAGACCTCTTTTATATTGTATGGACCCATAACGGTGTTGTTGACCTGAGAGGCGACATAGCAGTCTTCGGTGTCGACAAGGATTCGGGTCACGCGCATACAGTCTTGATGAAGAAAGTCGGTGTGTCCCGGCATACCGGCATAGAATTGAGGTTTGTAGAGGTCTGTGATTACTATCAGACCAATTGGGTTGGTGTCCGGGCACGCAGCATCGGCTTCTGCGGTCGAATAGGCCTGCAGGGAGGCTCTGTAGGAGTTTTTGTTCAACTCGTAGTCGGATTTCTGCCGCTGCGCATTTGCTCTTTCCGAGCCGGCGCCACCGTCACCTACCTTCACTGTGAACTCGGTGTTGATGAAATACGGGACGCTGTTAAGAACCTTGACATCCATTCCGTTGACAGTCACTTTGATTCGCGTGCCGTCGATGTAATATTCCTTCCCTGTGAAAACATAGTCCGTGGTGTAATTTCCGTTAGGATTCACCATAAATTTGAGACGCACCTTGTAGTTGAATCCGTCACGGAAAAACATATCCCCGTCGTCATTCGTGTTGAAATCTCCAATCCAGTCGAGGTCAAACACGGCTATCTCCCCGCTCGGAGCAAGGTCGCCGTATTCGGTTTTTGCGGAAGTGAACTGAAACTCCCTGGCATCAAAGAGCGACTGCCCCGGCTTCGGAATCGGCAGCGTGAAGTCAACGGATTTAATCACCGGTTTATTCTGTGCCACAACTTCCTGCGACATCCCAACCATAGTCGCCGCAAAAACAGCAACACCAAACAATTTTCTACAAATATTCATTATTCTGATATTCAACAATTTCAATCAATTATAATAGTTTGCGGTAGGCCTTAAAATGAATATGGGCCCAAAAGACGCTTAAGGAACAAATACAAAACCAGAAGGGATAATATACTGATTATTCTCCCACTTAACCTGAAGCAACGGACATTCCATAAACTCGGTGTATGTTTCCGTAAGGAAATTATCCTTCAGCGTAGAACTGAGTATCACTTTCTTCAGAGCCTTGCATCCGTTGAAGCAGAAACCCTCGAACTCCGTAACATTGCGAAGGTCCAATTCAGTCACCCCGCAGTTCGCGAACGCGCTCATGCCTACTTTAGTGACGGTGTGAGGAACATCAATCTTAGTAAGTTTCTTGCATCCGTCGAACATTGACGATGGTATTTCCTTCAGATTCTCGGGCAGCACGACCTCCGTCAAATTAGAGCAGCCCGTGAACATATCGTAACTAATCATGTCAACGCGGCGCGGGCAGACCACGCTACGAAGGCTCGTGCAGTTCTGGAAACTGCCACTGAACTCTTCCATATAGTCTCCCTCGAAAGTGACTTTCGCCAATTTGGTGCAGCCCTGAAAAACGGACCCCTGAAGTTTCTTCACTGAAGCCGGGATGGTGATTTCCGTTATCGGAGTGCCACGGAACGCGGCGTTGGAAATCTCCGTCAATGTGTTCGGAAGCTTCACGGACTTTATAGTAGTGGCGCTGAAAAGCCCTCCGCGCATGCTCTCCACCGGAAACTTCTTCCCATTATAATATATATAGTCCGGAATAACCATGTCCTTACCGGCGACGGCAGTTTTGGAAACCTCGGAGGCAAAGGCCCAGCGATTATTCCTGTCATGAAGGACATACTGCACACCGTCGACGTCAACCGTCGCTCCGGCACTGACCTCGCTGACCACGAACCCAGTCTGTCCCGAAACAGAGGTGGTGACGCCCTTTTTGTTAGGCTGAGGATCCCAGACTGTCAGATTCTTGTTGACCGCATTCTCGTAACCACCGTGAGCGGCGAAATATGCCTTGGTATCCTCATCGATCGCATCTTTCAGAGCAAAGAAAGGCGCAATCGAGGAACGTATGGTTCTCTTGTACAGATCACCGCCAAGCAGGTCAGCCAGTTTGGTTTCAATGTTTTCTATGACCCACTGCGGGTCTTCACTGTCGTACTCATCGAGAAGTTCATTATAGTATCTCACCATAGCATTCAATTCTTCGGCACGGGCAAAGACTTCGCCTTTGATGCTGTAGTAGCGATGGTCGGCCGGTGTGAGCGCCTCTATGTAACCATCCTCTTTGCACTGGTCTAGCAGAAGGAATTCATCTACGGCACTCTGATTGTCAAGCTGAAATATATCCGGCTGCTTATCAACCCAATCGACCTGTTTCGTCGCAGCCGTCGGAGGCATCACCGGCTTTACCGTCTTCACTCCCCATGAAGCATCTGCGGGGTAGCCGAGAGGGGCGAAGAGTGCAGTGTGCTCCTTCGGGAGCTTTACGCCCGGGGTCACAGGAGTCTCTTCCTCCTTGCCGGCATCCGGACCGAGCATAGCCTCGTACTGTTGCTCCAACTGCCTGTCGCGAGCGCTCTTACTCGCTTCCTGTCTTGTTGAGGACTTTTTCTCAGACGTTCTGGCGGCCGGTTTTGTCACCACTGTCTGCTCCGTCTGCCTTTCGGTCTTTTTGTCGGACGACCTGTCAGATTTCTTGTCGGAATTTTTTCCCGACACCGCATCGAACACGTTATCAACCTGCTTATCCACCTGTTTAGTGGCCTCATTGACAACTCTCTGCTCCACTCTCCGTTCGACCTGTTTGCCAATCCGCTTCCCGATCTGCTTCAGACCATCCTTAAAAGACTGCCCCGAGGCGCATGGGGCACACAGCAATAACGCCATCGTCAAGACGGCAAAAACTCTATATGTTTTCATAGTATCTGGATTTTTCAACATCTATACTCGAGTTAAGTAATCGTTAAAAAATAACTTGAACAATTTGCATATCTTTATGGTCTATATTTA